>Ga0209641_10000939_pt1 | contig 26643 bp, 24 predicted proteins | sample RifCSP16_1_FD_184022 | JGI IMG/M metagenome (GOLD analysis project Ga0209641, IMG submission 184022) | Soil microbial communities from Rifle, Colorado - Rifle CSP2_sed 16_1 (SPAdes) (version 2) | ecosystem: Environmental > Terrestrial > Deep subsurface > Rock core/Sediment | place: Rifle... | reverse complement strand
GATTGCCTCCGGAAGCATTCCCTGAAAAGGATTATCAAACGCGCTGGTGCGAAGCAGCAGGAGGCGAGACCGAGTTTGTCCTGCCAGACAGGGCAAGGGTGGACTGCCTTACGCTCACCCACGCCGTTGAGGTGGACTTCGCGCCGAAATGGGCAGAGGCGATCGGGCAGGCGCTTTATTATTCCATCGCTACAGGAAAGAGCCCGGGGATACTCCTCATAATTGAAGACAGGGATGACGGGCGTTTCCTTAAAAGGCTCCTGGCAGTGACCGATATGGCAGGGATAACAGTATGGGTCACGACGCAGGACGACCTGCCCGGCCTGCCAAAGAAGAAAGCTGTCTCAATGGGGAGCGGGAATGATTCAGGTGTACAGAAAAAAGACTGAAGGAAAATTTAAGGAAAATAGCAAAGGTGGGTGAGACAGCTCTCTTCTTCTAAGGCCCGGGCAAAAATGCCGCCCGGGCCAGGCAGGTTTTGTGGAATTTTTTACGATATCTCGACGGTTATCTTTCTGGGCTGTTCTTCAACTACCTTGGGCAGCTGAACGGAAAGCACGCCGTCTTTCAATGTGGCTTTTATACCGTCCTGCTTTATCTTGAAGGGGATATTGAGCGACCTGGCGAAGTACCGGTAGTTCCTCTCGGAGTAGGTATAGTTTCCTTCCTTCTGTCCGGCCTCTTCCTTCACCTCTCCCTTTATAGTGAGCGTCCCGTCCTGAAGGGAGATGTCGATGTCGTCCTTTGCCACTCCAGGCATCTCGGCCCGGACGACTATCTCATCGGTCCTGTCTATTATATCGATAGCCGGGCTTACGGTTGCCTGCTCCGGGCCTGTGGCTTGCCTCTTCCACGGCGCGGCCTCGGGCTTTCTGGAAGGGAAGAGGTCCTCCCATATCCTGTCCATCTCTTTTCTCATGGACTCCAGTTCCTTTAACGGGTTCCATTTGTCGAGCGGCATTGGATTGTTCCTCCTTAAGTTCGTGTGTGGCTGCCTCTAAAAATCGCTCTTTTTCCTGACCTCTGCGTCAGGGCGTAAATATAAAATGCTCACATATTTCATATATGCTGCGCTTTTTATTTCCGCTCTTCCTTGACTTCAGAAAAAGTATCTGATTTTTATAGGCAGCCTGGACTACTTAAAGGATAGGGACGGGGCTACGCCGTGTCAAGTATTGGAAAGGTTGTTTTTCAGCGGGCAACTAAAAGGGAGACAATCTGGAGGATGCCGGTCGCCAAGTGGGCGAGGATGATGGATTTTATGGCTGGCACCAGCGAGGGGCCGCCATCCGGGTTTTTTATGATTGAAAACGCGCAATAGAAGGCAGGTATGGCGGCAAGAAGGGCGATGAGCGATAGTGTCGGCATAAAGCCTGTCAGGGTAGTGACTATTACGCTGGCAAAGGCGAAAAACACGACAGCGAGCAGGGCGTACGCGCCTTTTGCTTTGCCGAGGCGCACAATGAGGTTTCTTTTTCCTGCGAGTCTGTCAGATTCGAAATCAGGGAACTCGTTTACCATGAGGAGCGCCGCTATGAGAAATGAGAGCGGCAACGAGGCGAATGCCGCCTCGATGCTGAACTCTTTTGTCTGTACCACGCAAGAGCCCACGACCGTCAGGAGGCCGAAGTTCACGGCGACGGTAGCTTCGCCTAAGCCCCTTCCCGCAAGAAATAGGGGAGGGGCCGAGTAGAAGTACCCGGAAAGGAACCCAAGGAAGCCAATTACGAGGATAAGAGGGGTAGCGGCCCAGGCGAGATAAAGTCCGGCAAAGGTCCCGGCCGCTACGCACCCGGCCCCGAGAAACAGGGTCTCTTTTGGGGTAAGAAGGCCGTTCTGAATGAATCTGCTTCCGCCCGCAAAGGGCGTGAGCGGGGCCTTGTTAAGAGCGTCGGCACCGTTCTTGAAGTCGTAGTAGTCGTTGAGGACATTCATGCCCGCGTGGTAGCACAGGGCCGCGAAAAGGGATACCGCGAAGAAAATAAGGCTGAATACGCCTGAGGTGCGCCAGGCTATGGCGGCCCCGAGCCCTACCGGTACGGCTATGGCCGGGAGGAACTGGGGCCTTGTTGCAAGGAAAAGGGTTTTGAGCCTAGCCATTGCCTCCCATTAACATCGTAAGAGCGATAACAACGAACGACACATAAAGCACCCCATTCACTATGAAAGGCCACGGCGTTATCTTCTTGACCCTCATCGCGATAAAGTAGAGCCACAGGCCAGCTATGATGGTTATGACGCTGCTCGCCAGCACTGTCAGGTTCAATGTCCAGGGCGTAAGGAATATGCCGATTGCCGGAAGGAGGCTGCCCTGGAAGACCATAGCGCCAGTGATGTTGCCTACGGCCATCGTGTCCTTGCCCTTCCTTATCCAGAGGATGCTGTTGACCTTCTCCGGAAGCTCGGTGGCAATGGGCACTATGAGAAGTGACAGGGCTATGACCGGTATGTGGAGTATCTCCGCGAGGTGCTCTACCCCGCCCACGAAGCCCTTCGCGCCGACGATTATGAGGCTGAGGCCCACAAGGAGCTGCAGGACGACTATGCCCATGTGGTCTTTCAATATTTTCCCGAGATAAAGTCCTTTGCTTTCCTCTGTGGCGTGCCCGTCCTTTACAAGGGCCGCGCTCGCCTTTACCGTCTCAAGGACATAGTAGAAGTAAGTGAGGACGAGCACGAGCGCCACGAAGACCCTCACGAGCCTGTACTCCTGCGGCGTGAAGGCCACGAGGAAGGCGAGGGTAAAGGCAAACAGGAAGAACTCGATGTCGCGCCTGAAGCCCCCTCTTTCAGTTGTGAGGGTGTCTCTTTTCCTTGAGCCCTTGAACTTCCACATGGAAAAGCCGACGAGGAACATCGCGAGGGTCGCGAGCATGAACGGCGCGCCAAGAATCGCTCCGACGCCGACCTCTTCGCTGACTTGCGCCGAGCTGCCGCCGAATATGGCCACGAGCGGCACCATGGTCTCGGGAAGGGCCGTGCCAACGGCCGCGAAAATGCTTCCGGTCACGCCCTCCGAGAACTTGAGCTTCGCCCCGAGCGATTCGATGGCGTTTGTGAATATCTCCGCGGCTGCGATGATGACGACCAGCCAGAACAGGAGAATCAGGATCTCGTAAGTCACTTTTAAGCCTCCTCTATTCCCTGGGGCCGTTTTGGCCGCATGAGCTCGGCCCTCTCTCCCCTGAAGAAAAGGAGGAGGACCATGCCCGCGACCAGCACGATGGAGCCTGCGATTATAAAGCCTATCCCGGGGTCCTTGTTGATTATGAAAATGACATAAGGGGTGAAAACATAATCGACCAGCCTTATCTCGTGTCCGTTGGCCGAAACAGTCGACCCTGGCCCGGAGATGGGAAGAAAGGAAATTCCGCTGGCGCCGATTATCTCTACGAACGGGTTTGAAAAGTCATTGGAGCGGTTATAGGGCTTGCCCTCCGAGTCGACCGCGAAGTCCGGGTAAACCGAGCCGAGCCTGAACTCGGCGCCGTCAGGGGCCTGAAAAGAGCCTTCGAGCTCTACGCTCGCAATCAGCCCGTCTATATCAATGACCAGCCCGGAAGGGCTGCTTCCCTGGTCGAAATGGTAGAAGGCTATGCCCTTGTGTATAAGCGGGGAGTTCATGCCTATGTCCCCCTGGGCCACATTCTCTCCCTTGGCGTCGAGCAGTGTGACCGTCGTCTTCAACGAGTCGAGCTCGCCCGAGGGCAGTACGATCATCTCTGACTTGTCGAGCCGGAGGAAAATGCCTTCCGCGTGTGGCACGGGAATCGAGTCGCCTTCGAAGACGACATTCCCGTAGCTCCTGAAGCCCCAGGCGCTCCCGGCGAGATGGCCCAGAAGCGCTATGAGGAAACCTATGTGCACGATGTGGGGGAACAGGGCCGCCCAGGGCTTTCTGTTTTTGAAAACCGCGTAGACTTTGTCAGCGGTGCAGACAAAAGCGTTCACGCCAAAAAGGGCCGTAAGGACGATAAGCGCCCAGACCCATGCCGTTAAACTCAGGTATTTCGCGCCGAAGGAGGCGAGGAAGGGCAGCAGCACCTCCTGGTCAAAAGCCCTGAAAAACTGGGGGTAGCGCATGGACAGTATTGAGCCCCATGCGGCAACGGCCGAGATGAGCGCCGCGAGGATTACGGTCAGATATACTGAAGAGAAAAAGCGCCAGACACTTTTCATCTATTGCTGCCTGAACCACCTGATGATGTTCTCGGCAAGCCGTCTGTTGTCGGCCTGTCCTATGAACTTGTTGGCGAAAGGCGCGTCGTCGGCCACTACGACTACCTTGCCTTTGCCGAATTCGGTTACTGCCACTATGCCGAACTCCTGCTGGGGCTCGCCCTTGTCGAACTTCCTGTTTCTGTCCATGTCGGCCCACGCCCTGCCTGTGGTGGCGGCGACGGTCATGGCGGGTTCATTGGTCATCAGCCCCCAGGTGCCGTACACTGCTATTTTTTCCAGGCCGGAGGTGACTGGGTGCGGCCCGAAGTTAGTTACAAGGAAGTCCTGCGGCTTGTTGTCGATAAGATCGGTCGTCTCGGCCAGAGTGAAATTGGAGACTATTATCCCGAACGAGTTTGTGAGCTGCGCTACCGCCGGTGATATATGGAGCAGCACCAGCAGGTTGCCGCCCTTTTTCACGAACGATTCGAGGGCCGATATCTCTTCGGAACTAAAGGGGTGCACAGGCCCGGCTATGATGTATGTTTTTATTCTGGCAAGCCTGGCCGGAGTCACAGGCTCCTTGTTTATGCCGACCTCTTCGCCGGATTGCTTCAGGGCGTCGTGGAATGCCGTATAATTGAGCGGGCCTTCCTTCACGGGAGAGAATATCTCCGAGTGGGAGAGGTCAAAAAGAGTCGTCGGGGCCTGGGCCTTCATGGCCGGTTTTTTAGCGGCCTCTCTGGGCACGGACTTGTCGGCCATCGAGGCTCCGCAAAAACCAGCGAACACAAACGCAGCCGTCACTATCGTGGTGAGGATCGTTTTTTTCATAATGGGATAGACTTCCTTTTTCAAGCGTTTTTGGCAAATAAAGGCTTCATCAGGATATCCGCTGGGGCATATCCGTGTCAAGGATTAAGAGGCAAGGGGGCTGTCCGCTCATTTGTTCTTGATTTTATGGATAACTACTGGATAAACTGAAGACATGTATGAACTGACTGTCATCGCTAATTTTTCATCGGCCCACTGCATAAGGGGCTACGAAGGGGCCTGCGAAAACCTGCACGGCCACAACTGGAAGGTGGAGGTAACGGTGCGCGCCAAAGGGCTCGACCACCTCGGCATGGTAATGGACTTCAAGGCCATAAAGACCCGCACGCGCGAGGTCGTAGACCGGCTCGACCACAGGTACCTGAACGAGGTAAAGCCTTTTGACACCGTGAACGCCACCGCCGAGAACATCGCCATGTATATTTACAGGGAGCTTGCCGCTTCCATAGGCTCCGGCGTGTCCGTAGCGCGCGTCAAGGTCTGGGAGTCTGATACCGCGGCGGCGGCATATTTCGAGGAGGGGGACTGAGGGTGCCAAAAAAAGAGCTCAGGGATGTGCAGGCCGAACCGGATTTCAGGCACATAGCCATTGACAAGGTCGGCGTAAAGGACATCCGCTACCCCATAGTGGTGCTGGACAAGAAGAACAAATTCCAGCACACTGTCGCGTCCATCAACATGTATGTGGACTTGCCGCACCAGTTCAAGGGCACGCACATGTCCAGGTTCGTGGAGATACTCAACGAGCACAGGGGCGAGGTGACGGTCAAAAACTTCCCCCAGATACTCGAGAAGATGAAAGCCAGGTTCAACGCCACGACGGCCCACCTCGAGGTGGAGTTCCCGTACTTCGTGGAAAAGACCGCGCCTGTTTCCAAGTCAAAGGGGCTGATGGAGTACAGGTGCAGGTACCTGGGGATGCTCGGCGAGACGCGGGATTTCTTGCTCGAGGTGACGGTGCCGGTCTCGACGCTCTGCCCGTGCTCCAAGGAGATAAGCGAGCGCGGGGCCCACAACCAGAGGGGCATCGTGAAGGTCGGCGTCAGGTTTACGGGCTTTGTCTGGATAGAAGAGATAATAGGCGCGATCGAGAAGTCGGCCTCAAGCCCGGTGTACTCGCTGCTGAAGAGGGTAGACGAGAAGTTCGTGACAGAACAGGCCTACGACAATCCAATGTTTGTCGAGGATGTCGTTCGGGAAGTGGCGATAAACCTGGGTAAGATAAAAAAGATAAAGTGGTGCCGGGTAGAGGCGGAGAACTGGGAATCCATTCACAATCATAGCGCATATGCTTTTATCGAAAGGGCTCTCTGACGGTTGCTGAAAAAGGCCCATCTGCTTTGTCGTCATCGAAGCTCCGTAATTGCGGCGTACAAACAAAGTACGCCTCATTCCTCGCTTCTCGTCTCCTCGCATCTGGACCTTTTTGAGCAACCTTTTGCCGATTCGTGGAGCGCTCTGACAGATCTCTGCCAGTCATTGCGATGAGCGTCGCAACTAAGCAATCTCTGAGAAATGCATCACCTGAAAGTTTGCTGAAAAGTCTGAGTTGCGCGGTTTGATGGGAGTACAGCGAGAGAGCTCGGGCCTCTGTGTCAGCCCTTGTAGAGCACTTCTTTAACCTTAAGCTTCAATTCTTCCACCCAGAACGGGTTACCCTTCTGAATAAAGCCCTTCACATTCAGCTCGAACCACTTCGGGTCGAGCACAAGGTCATCTATGATGTCCTTGCCTGTCGTTATTATGGCAGGGGCGCTCACGCCTGATTCCCTGAGCTTTACGAGAAGATCTTCGCCGTCGAGGAGCGATTCCGCGTCGGCAGGGTTCTTCAGATACAGGTCTGTTACTATGAGGTGTACCTTCTGCCTCATAGCCCTAATGGCCTCTGTGGAACTCTTGACGGGTATTATGGCGAAACCGAGCTCAGTGAGGCTGTTTTCGACCATATCCCTTGAAAGGCGGTCGTCTTCGATTACGAGGATTGTCTCAACGCCGGGGGCCTGGGCAACATCCCTTACAGGGGCGAACCTCGGGGCCTCCTGGGGAGCCGCGGCATTGACAGGAGGAGGGGGGACAGGGACGCTTACAGCCTGCCTTTCTTCCCTGCGTGGAGCCTCTGCCGCTTTCTGGGCCGCAGCCTTTTTAGCAAGCTCGGAAAGAGGCGTTACCTCGAAGGCCGAACCCGTCCATACAAGGAAGAATTTGGCGCCGCATTTGACGCAGCTTATCCGTGAGCCCTTCTCCCACTCGCCAAGCCGCTCCGCGGGTATCCAGAGCCTGAACGCGCCACTGCATTCAGAGCAGGTTATCTCTACCGGCTCTTTAGTAGTGGCTGCTGCTTTTTTTTCCTGAAGTTCAGGCATTTATCCCTTAAGTACATAATAAGGCGCGAATTTCCCAGAATACGGACAGTTTAACTTAAATCGCCGGCGGGTGTCAACGGTTCTCCTACCTCGCTTCTATCCTTCCCTGTATGCCGGCGACCCTGCCGAGCCCGAGGAGGTCGAAAGTAAGATAGATTATCCTCTCCTCGAGCCTTTCCGTGTAGGTAAGGGTCGAAGTCCAGCACTGGTGAAAGTACTCCACGCCGTAAGCGGTTTCAAGGGACCTGTTCTCGTCAAATGAAAACCTTTTCAGATAAGTCAGATCCAGTCCCTTTGAAAGGCGCGTCCTCAGGGCCGCCTCAAGATAATTCGCCCCTTCCCTGACGAACCTGTGGGTGACATTCAGGCTGTCGCCCCTTTTGTCAAAGGCCGAAACCGCCAGGTCGTACAAGTTGAACCTGTTCTCGTATACATCGAAGCTTCCTTTTGCCGTGCCCCAGACCCATTCGGAGGGCCGCAATATCACTTCGCCGGTTATATCTGAAAAAGGCCTTCTCTCGTCAGTTGGAGACAGAAGCTCTCTTTGCGCCTCGTGTATGTTGTAGGACTGTCTGAGGTCGAGGTACAGGTAGTCGAAGTAGCTTGCCTCGGCGCCTTCCACGAGCTTTCCGGTGAGCGTCGAGTTGATGGAGTAGGTCAGGCTGTTCTGGGCGGCTATCCTGTCCAGCGCGTCAAACTCCGGCAGGCCGGACTGATCGACTTCCGGTATGTATGTGTACCTGAGGCCCGGTCGGAAGGTATGCCTCAAGGCTTTGACCCTGGGCATGTCCACGCCGTAGACCCTGACGAAGGTGGTCGTGAGGTCGGCCGTAGCGTCGTAGATGAACCTTTCGAACCATGCCCCGTCCGGGTGGTTGTCCACGAGCCAGTATGTCGCCCTGGCGCCGATGGAGGGGGTGAAGTCGAACCAGCCCCCCGGGCTCATCGGCAGGGAGACCCTGGGGTGCGCGTCTATCCTCTGCCCTTTTACGCCCTCTTTCCTCCAGAAGTTTACGAAGTTAGATTCGCTCGAGATGTAAAAAGGCGCCCCGAAGATTTTTTTCTCCGTGTTCGTGAATGTCACCTCCGGGAGCCTCTGGAGCGTAGTTGCGTCTTCGAGGTCGAGAAGGTTGTTGAAGAACCTGAACTGGCCCACGAGACTGAACACCGACCAGCTTTTGCTTGCCGATACATTGCTTTCTATCGATTCGAGCGACCTTTCGTTTGAGCCCTTTCCGAAGTCGATGAAGTACTCGTCGTCGCTCACGAGGTCTATGTCAGCCCTGAGCTTGACGCCGCCTGACAACACTTCCTGGTGCTGGTACTTGAGCCGCCACCTGTTGTTGTCGGCGTCTACGGGCCTGGACAGGTTCGACAGGTCGTCCCTGAACTCCCTTACCCTGTCGATGTTATTTTCCTGATACTGGTAGAACGATATCTGCCCGTAGCTCTGCCGCGTCCTGATGTACCTGTATTCAATACCCTTGCCGAGCCCCCTCTGGGTCTCGATGTCCAGGTAAAAAGTGGCGTCTGTGTTTCCTGATATGGCCCAGAAAAAGGAGTTGTCGAGCACGAAGCCGCGAAGCCGCGAGTACCCGGGCTTTGGCTGGAGAAAGCCCGTCTGCCTGTCCCTTTTGATTGGTATGGATATGTAAGGGGAGTACATGACAGGCACGCCTTTTATGTAGAACCGGGCGTTCCATCCGGTAAGGAAGTCGCCGACGACGACCTTTGCCGACGAAGCTTCAAAGCTCCATGCAGGGGAGGCCTCCGGAGGGCAGTCGCAGGTGGTATAGGTCAACTTAGCGGCCTTGTACGATTCAGGGCCGGTCTTTTCAAAGGTATCGGCCGTGAGGTGGATGTTGTCGTCGCGATAGAAAAGCCTGCCGTTGGCGAGGACGGCGGTCTTGTTCTTCAGGTTGAACTGGAGGCTTTCGCCGGTGAGGGTGCTCCCGCCCTCGTCGACGACATTGATGCCGCCGGAAGCGGTCGCAACCCCGGCGGCCATGTCCAGTATTGCAGAAGCGGCCTTGAGGACTATTCCTGGCTGGGATATCTCCACATTGCCGGAGGCATGATATGTGTCGGTTGACCTGTCATAGATGATCTTATCGGCGTTGACTTCAACCGGCGCTTCCTGGGTAAACAGGTCGCCGGTCGGGGCTTCAGGCCGAGCCTCAACCGTAAAGGACAGGAAGGCCGAGAGGAAAAAAAGTATAAGGAAGAGTTTCCTTGAGGGCATTTTAAACGGTTTCCGAGTGTTTGGGCTTAGGGGATTAGCCTGAAAAATTAGCACACAAGGGGCTTATTTACAAGGTAAAGCTATCTTCCGCAAGCGCCCTCAAGAGGTACTCGCGCGCTTCTCCGACCGTGAAAAGCGACCCTGAAACGCATACGCAGTCCGTGGGTGAAGCCAGGGAAAGCGCCTTTTTGCAGGCGTCTTTTACCGCTTCCACTCCGGCAACCGGCTTGCCGTACCTGGATGCGGCCTGCATGAGGACAGGAAGAGTTGCCGAGCGCTCTCCTTTGGGCTTTGTGGCGATGACGAGGTCAGAGGCAGGGACGAGTTCTTTCAGGATGCCGTCCATGTCCTTATCTGACATGATGCCTATGACGAGTATGAGGCGTTTTTTCTTCAGGCTGGAAAGGGCGTTTTTCAACGAGGCCGCACCATTGGGGTTGTGCGCTCCGTCCAGGACGACGAGCGGCCTTCTGGACAATATCTCGAACCTGCCCGGCCAGCAGGCCTCTTTCAGGCCTTTGCGTATGGCCTGAGCGGTGATATGTACGCCCTTGGCCCTGAGAACCTCGATTGCCGCAAGGGCAAGGGCGGCGTTTCCCACCTGGTGGCCGCCGTTGAGTCCGAGTTTCAGGCCCGTAAGCCCGCTTGAAAGGCCCGAGTAGCTGAAAGAGGCGCATTCGCCTTCAGCGTGAAAGTCCTGTCCCATGACATACACGGCGGAAGAGGCTTTTTTGGCGGTTGCTTTTATTACTGAAAGCGCTGTCCTTTGCGCCGCGCCGGTTATGACAGGCACCCCGGGCTTTATTATGCCCGCTTTTTCGCCTGCGATTTCTTTTATAGCAGAGCCAAGCCAGGCCGTATGGTCGAGGGCTATGTTCGTTATGACCGATACCATCGGAGCGGCGAGGTTTGTTGCGTCAAGCCTTCCTCCCATGCCTGTCTCGACCACGGCGAATTCTACCTTCTTTTTCCTGAAATGCAAAAAAGCCATCGCTGTCGTGAACTCGAAAAATGTAATAGTCCCGGAAACGCCTGCCTTTTTGGAGGCCGCCTTTACTTCACGGGCGGCTTCGATAAGTTCTTTTTCGGAAATAGTTTTTCCGGAGACGCTTATTCTTTCGTTGAATTTTACGAGGTGAGGGGAGGTATACAGGCCTGTCCTGAACCCGGCATCAATGAGGACGGAAGCGGCCATGGAGCAGACCGAGCCTTTGCCGTTTGTCCCGGCGACATGTATCGACCTGAACGAGCCCTGCGGGTTGCCGAGTACTGAAAGCAGGGCACGGATGCGCTCAAGGCCAGGTTTTATGCCGTGCCTTTCGAGGCCGTACAGGTAATCGATGATGCCCTTGCCTGATGGCATTACTTCGCGCGGGTCAGCATGGAAAGGAGCCTTGAAAGCGTTTCTTTCATGAGTTTCCTTTCCACTATCATGTCTACCATCCCGTGTTCGAGGAGGTACTCGGCCCTCTGGAAGCCTTCAGGGAGCTTTTGCCTTATTGTCTCCGCTATGACCCTGGGGCCGGCAAAGCCGATAAGCGCCCTGGGCTCGGCTATTATGACATCACCCAGCATGGCGAAGCTCGCGGAGACGCCGCCCATCGTGGGGTCGGTGAGGACAGATATGTACGGGAGGCCCGCTTCGCGCAGCTTTGCGAGGGCCGCGGATGTCTTTGCCATCTGCATGAGCGAGAGTATCGACTCCTGCATCCTGGCGCCTCCTGAAGAGGAAAAAATTATCATGGCGCATTTGGCGTTTATGGCGCGCTCTATGGCGCGGGTAATTTTTTCGCCCACGACCGAACCCATGGACCCGCCCATGAACGAGAACTCGAATACCGCGGCAGAGGCCCTCTGGCCATTGATCTCGCCTTCTCCGGTTATCATGGCGTCACGCAGGCCGGTTTCCTTCTGCGAGGACTTCAGCCTGTCCTTGTACCTCTTGAGGTCCTTGAAGTCGAGCGCGTCAATGGGCTCTATCTTCTCGTCGGTCTCTATGAAGGTCCCCTCGTCGAAGGTGATGTTTATGCGGCTCCTCGCGGATATGCGGAAGTGGTAGTTGCACTTGGGGCAGACATCGAGGTTCCGCTCGACTTCTTTTTTGTAGATTATCTCACCGCAGTGCTCACATTTGACCCAGAGGCCGAACGGCACTTTGACGCTCTTGCCTTCAGCGGCCTCGCCGTTTGTAAAAAGGTCTTTCTTGAACCAGATCATAAATTCCTCGCGCTCGCCGCCCTGCCGGAAGAGCGCTGGCGGGCCGTGCGGTCAATGTCGCCTTTTTTGAATGCCTTCATGAATGCGTCAACTACTTTTATGTCAAACTGCCTGCCCGCGCATCTCTTTATCTCGCTCAAGGCGTCCTTTGGCGGCAGGCCTTTCCTGTACGGCCTGGTGCTGGTCATGGCGTCGTATGCGTCGGCCACCGAGATGATGCGGGCCGTAAGCGGGATTGCCTCGTCCTTGAGCCCGGCCGGGTAGCCGAGCCCGTCCACCCTCTCGTGGTGGTGGAGCATCCCCGGCATGATATCTTTCAAGTGGGGGATGTGTTTTAAAATCTCGGCCCCGAATTGCGGGTGCATGCGCATGGACGCCGTCTCGTCAGCGTCGAACGGGGCTTCTTTTCGCAATATCCTGTCCTCGACGCCGATTTTACCGATGTCGTGGAGCACGGCCGAAAGCCTCAAGACCTCGATATCTTCATCGCCCATCTTGAGTTGGCGCGCTATAGCCATGCAGTATTCCAGCACCCTTTTCGTATGTCCGCCGGTGTACGGGTCCCTTTTTTCTATGGCCTCGGCAAGCGCGCTTGAAGTCGCGTAAAAAGCGTCTTTTATCTCTTCGTAGAGCCGGGCGTTGTCCAGGGCTATGGCGGCCTGGTTGGAAAAGAGCTGGAACAGGCCCAGGTCATCGGCCGTAAACTCGCCGCCTATCCTGTTAATTGCCTGCAGCACCCCTATTACCTGCCCCTTGATGACGACCGGCACGCAGACCATGTTCCTTGTCCTGAACTTGCTGCGCTTGTCAAAGCTGCCCTGGAACCGCTTGTCCTTTGTGACATCCGGGATGACGACAGGCTCGCGGTGTTTGGCTACCCATCCGGCAATGCCTTCCCCGACCTTCAGCCGCACTTCCTTGAGCTTCTTGCCCTTTTCTCCGAGGGCCACTTCAAAGTAAAGCTCTCCGCGCTCCCTGTCAAGGAGAAGAAGAGAGCCTGTCTCGGCGCGCATAAGCCTTGTGATGGCTTCCATCGCCCTGTGGCGCACCACATTATGGTCGAGCGATGAGATGAGAAGGGCTCCGACATTGTTGAGCGTGGAGAGCTGGCTTATCCTGCTGTCGAGGGAGGCGATAAGCTCCGCCCGTTCCATTATTATGTTCAGGTGGTTCGTTAAAGAGCTAAGGACCTTCAGGTCGGATTCAGTAAACGGCTCGCGCCCCTGACCTGAAGCCGTGATCACTCCGCTGACCCTCTTTTCTTTCACCAGCGGCACCGCAAGCGCGCTCCCGGCTCCGCCGTCCCTTGACGGCTGGCGGCCAGTGCCATTGCGCATGCGGGGTTTTCCGGATTTCACGGCCAACGAGGCAAGGGCTTTGTCCTTGAGCCCGTCCTGCCCTTTTACGGCGTCAGGAGTAAGGCAGCCGTTCTCGTCAACCCAATAAAGCGCGCCAGAAGCCGCGTCAACTGCCTTGAGGGCGAATTCCAGAAGACGGTTCAAAAGGGCCGAGCGGGACGCACCTTTTACGGCAAGCCCGCCCATATCCCTGTATGCCTCGACCTCAATCTCCATGATACGGAGCTTTTTTCTCAGGAGGTCTATCTGGGCTGACTGGTCGCTGGTCTTCATAAAGTTTTCCCGTGAGCCTTAAATCCCGCGCTTTATCCCCGACACAAAAGAGCCAAGCTCTTTTATGAGATTCGGTCCCTTGTTCTTCGAGATGATGCTGACTATGGCGCTGCCGACAACCGCGGCGTCCGCGCTCCTGCATACTTCTTTTGCCTGCGCCGGGGTCGATATGCCGAAGCCGACTCCCAGCGGCAGGTCCGTGTGCTTTCTTACGCGCTTGACATACTTGTGTATGTCGGAAGAGACGGCCGCTCTCGCGCCGGTGACTCCGGTGACGCTCACGAAGTAGATGAAGCCCGAAGCCTTTGACGCAACAAGGCTCATCCTGCCCTCGTCGCTCGTGGGCGTAAGAAGGAATATGAGGTCAACGCCGTTCTTGTCGAGCTCACTCTTGATCTCGTCAGACTCCTCTGGCGGCAGGTCTACTATGAGTACGCCGTCCGCACCGGCCTGGGCAGCGGCTTTCGCGAACTTCTTGAGGCCGTAATTGAATATCGGGTTGTAGTACCCGAACAGGACCAGCGGTATCTGGCTTTCTTTTCGCACTTCTTCGACGAGTTTCAGGACATCAGTGAGGTGGACCCCGCCCTTCACGGCCCTTTCATACGAGGCCTGTATGGTCGGCCCGTCCGCCATCGGGTCTGAAAAGGGGATGCCGAGCTCTATCATGTCGGCGCCGGAGTGCTCAAGTTCCCTGATTATCTTTTTCGTCGTCCCGATATCCGGGTCTCCGGCCGTGATAAAGGCTATGAAGCCTTTTTTCTTTTCAGCTTTGAGCTTTTCAAATAATTGGGTGATCCTGTTCTTCTCAGTCTTTTTTGTCATTTAGAGGGCCGCCTACAGTTCGAAGTTAAAGGCCTTGGAAACGGTGTTGAGGTCTTTGTCTCCCCTGCCGGAGAGGCAAACTATGATGTTCTCGCCCTTTTTCATCTTGCTTGCCGCCTTCAAGGCATAGGCGACGGCGTGCGAGCTTTCAAGGGCCGGTATTATGCCCTCGGAAAGCGTGAGAGCCTGAAAGCCCTCAAGGGCTTCTTTATCCGTAATGGTAGTGTAATCGACCCTTCCGGTGTCGTTGAGCCACGCGTGCTCAGGGCCGACGCCCGGGTAGTCGAGACCGGCTGATATGGAATGGGTGTCTATAATCTGACCGAACTCGTCCTGAAGGAGATAGGTCTTGTTGCCGTGGAGCACTCCGACCCTGCCGCCGCTGATCGAGGCTGCGTGCTTGCCGGTCTTGAGGCCGTAACCTCCAGCCTCGACGCCCGTCATCTTTACCTTCTTGTCTTCGAGGAACGGGTGGAAAAGGCCCATGGCGTTGCTGCCGCCGCCGACGCAGGCTATGAGAAGGCTGGGGAGTTTGCCGGTTATCTTTATGGCCTGCTTCCTGGCTTCCTGGCCGATGACCGACTGGAAATCCCTGACCATCATGGGGTAGGGGTGGGGCCCGGCAACCGTCCCGATTATGTAAAAAGTGTTGTATACATTCGTGACCCAGTCCCGAAGGGCCTCGTTCATCGCGTCCTTGAGCGTCTTGCTGCCCGATGTCACTGGCACGACTTTCGCTCCCAGGAGCTTCATCCTGAAGACATTGGGCATCTGGCGCTTTATGTCGTCCTCACCCATGTATACTTCGCACTCGAGGCCGAACATGGCGGCAACCGTTGCCGTTGCCACGCCGTGCTGGCCCGCGCCGGTTTCAGCTATGACCCTTTTCTTGCCCATCCTCTTGGCAAGGAGTATCTGGCCTATGGTGTTGTTTATCTTATGCGCGCCGGTATGGCAGAGGTCTTCCCTCTTGAGGAATATGTTTGCCCCGCCGGCTTTTTTCGTGAGCCTCTCCGCGTGGTACAGCGGGGTCGGCCTGCCGACATACTCGCTGAGGTAGTAGGCAAGCTCCTTTTTGAAATCCGGGTCTTTCTTCCACTTGAGGTACGCTTCCTCGAGCTCCATCACGGCGGGCATCAAAGTCTCTGATATGTACCTGCCGCCGTATATCCCGAAATGTCCCAGCTTGTCTGGCGTCTTTGGCTTTGTCATCTTGTCCTTACCTGCTCAAAGAATTTTCTCAATTTGTCGTGGTCTTTCCTGCCGGGCCTTAATTCCACTCCGGAGCTTACATCCACGGCGTAGGGATGGACCTTGTCTATGGCCTCTCTTACATTCTCGGGGGTAAGCCCTCCCGAGAGTATCACGCGCCCTGTAGCGGCGGCCTCCGATGCTATCTCCCAGTCAAAAGTCTCGCCGGTGCCTCCGGGAACGCCTTCCCTGTAGGTGTCGAGCAGTATCGCCGAGACCGTGAACGACCTGAGCTTGTTGAGGACAGAGGCGTCCTTGACCCTCAGGGCTTTTATCGTGCGAAGCCCGACAGCCGCGCAGTACTCGGGCGTCTCGTCACCGTGGAGCTGGATGCAGCCTACCCCGGCCGCCTTGGCTATGTCCACGACCTTTGCCGGCGGTTCGTTCACGAATACGCCGACGGTTGCCACGAAGGGCGGCAGCTCCCTTATGATGAAGGCCGCGGCCCCCGGGTTTATATACCTCGGGCTCTTCTCGTAAAAGACGAAGCCGATGGCGTCCGCGCCAAGCTCGGCCGCCACGAGCGCGTCCTCAAGGTTTGTTACGCCACATATCTTGATCCGGACTTGGTTTTTCACCCCTTAATTCCTTTAACTTCTTTCTGAAGTTCTCTTCTCTCATCAGGGCTTCGCCTATGAGGAAGGCTTCAACGCCCCATTCCCTGAGCTTCAGGATGTCCTCGTGGGTGTTGATGCCGCTCTCAGACACGAGCACCCTGTCTTTCGGGACATACGGCGCGAGGCGTATCGTCGTGTTTATGTCAGTCTTGAAGGTCTTCAGGTCCCTGTTGTTCACGCCGATTATCCTGGCCCCGGCGTCCAGTGCTATCTCCATTTCCGCTTCGTCATGGACCTCGACGATGGCGGACATGCCGAGCTGATATGTAAGGTTGAGGAGCTCTTTGAGCCTGTCCTTGCCGAGCACGGCCACGATGAGGAGCAGGGCGTCGGCCCCGGCGACCCTTGATTCATAAATCTGGTAGTCGTCGAAGATGAAGTCTTTTCTGAGGAGCGGTATCCTCATATTCCATCTGAGGCCCGAGAGGTACTCGAGCTTCCCCATGAAGTACTTCTCTTCGGTGATTATCGATATGGCGGCCGCGCCTGCCTCGTAGTAGCCTCTGGCTATCTCCGCCGGGACGAAGTATTCCCTTATCATGCCTTTTGACGGGGAGGCCCTCTTCACCTCGGCTATTATCCTTATCCTGTCCTTTTTGCCGTCCCCGTAGGAGATGGCGGCCTCGAAATCCCTGGCCGGAGGGAATGTGATGAGCCGCTCCTTCAAACCTTCGAGCGGGTATTCCTCTTTCGCTATCTCAAGCGACTGCTTTTTGCTTTCGATTATCTCGTCAAGTATCATCTGTTTGTTATTTCCTTCAAGCGTTCCAGCCTGGCAAGAGCCTCGCCGGAATCAATTGCGCCATGCGCTATGGCGATGCCTTCTTCGATTTTTGACGCAAGCCCTCCGGCGGTTATCGCGGCGGCAGCGTTGAGTATGACTATATCTCTGGCAGGGCCCTTTTTCCCTTCGAGCACGCCCATGATTATCCCTGCGTTCTCATCCGGCCCGCCGCCCAGCAGGTCTTGAGGCGAGCACCTGTTGAAGCCGAAGTCTTCGGGACGGATGTGGTATGTTCTGATGGAACCGGCGTTGAGTTCTGTGACCCTGGTCTCATCGGCCAGGGTTATTTCATCAAGGCCGTCTTCGCCCCTCACGATAAAGGCCCGCTCTGAGCCCAGGTTGTTTAAGACCTTTGCGAGCGCGTCGGTAAGCGCCGGGTCGTACACGCCTATGACCTGCCTTTTAGCGCCTGCCGGATTTGTGAGAGGGCCGAGTATGTTGAATATGCTCCTTATTCCGATTTCTCTTCTAACCGGGGCCGCGTACTTCATTGCCCCGTGGAGCATTGGCGCGAAGAGAAACCCAATGCCTGCGTCCCTTATGCACTCTTCGACGCGGGAGACTTCGGCCTCTATGTTTACTCCGAGCGCGCGGAGCACATCCGCGCTGCCGCTTTTGGAAGAGACCGACCTGTTGCCGTGTTTGGCGATCTTAAGCCCGCTCCCGGCGGCTACGAAAGCCGCGGCTGTCGATATGTTGAAGGTCATGGAGCCGTCGCCGCCGGTGCCGCAGGTATCGACCACGCCCTCTGGCGCGTCGACCCTTGTGGCCTTCTCGCGCATGACTTTCGCGGCCCCTGTTATCTCTTCTACCGTCTCGCCCTTCATCCTGAGGGCGGTGAGAAATGAGCCTATCTGCGCCGGAGAGGCCGCCCCGGTCATGACCTCGTACATGACTTCGGTCATCTCGGCTTCAGTCAAGTCTGTGGCCGCAATCAGCTTTGCTATGGCTTCTTTTATCATTTTTGGGCCGTGTACCTTTTTAAAAAGTTTCTCAGTATGTCCTTGCCAGCCCTGGTAAGTATCGATTCAGGGTGGAACTGGACGCCCTCTATGGGAAGCTCTTTGTGGCGAAGGCCCATTATCTCGTCCATGCTGGTCCACGCGCTCACTTCGAGGCAGTCGGGGAGGGTATCTTTTTTCACGACGAGCGAATGGTAGCGGTTGGCCTCGAAGGGGTTTTCTATCCCTTCGAAGATGGTCTTGCCGTCATGGAATACCATCGAGGTCTTGCCGTGCATGAGACGCCCGGCTTTCACCACTTCGCCGCCAAAGGCGTAGCCTATGGACTGGTGGCCGAGGCACACGCCGAGTATGGGGACTTTTCCGGCGAAGCTCTTTATGGCCTCTACCGATATCCCGGCCTTCGGAGGGTCGCACGGGCCCGGAGAGACAACTATGGCGTCCGGGGCGAGCTTTCCGATGTCGGCGATGGTTATGGCGTCGTTCCTTCTGACGAGCACATCCTCGCCGAGTTCCATGAAGTACTGGACGAGGTTGAAGGTGAAAGAGTCGTAGTTGTCTATCATCAATATCATAAGTTTCTCTATAGGCTGCTGAAAAAGCCCCATCTGCGTTGTTGTCAGCGTCGCTCGCCTGCTCACATACTTCTCAAGTATGCTCCGCGGCTCGCTCCTCGACGCCTAGCATCTGGAGCTTTTTGAGCAGCCTTTTACATTAGTCCTTCTTTTGCCATCTCGACTGCCTTCAACATGCCCCTTGCCTTGTTCTCGGTCTCTTCGAATTCCTTTTCAGGCACAGAGTCGGCCACTATCCCGGCCCCTGCCTGCATGTGTATCATTGAATCTTTTATTACCATCGTCCTTATTGCTATGCACATGTCCATGTTGCCGGAAAAATCAAAGTAGCCGACGCACCCGCCGTAGATTTCTCTCTTGCACGGCTCCAGCTCTTCTATTATCTCCATGGCCCTGACCTTGGGCGCGCCTGTCAAGGTGCCTGCCGGGAAGCAGGCCTTCAAGGCATCGAATGCGCCCATGCCGTTTTTCATGAGCCCCTTGACATTCGAGACGATATGCATGACATGGGAGTAGCGCTCCACGGTCATGAGCTCGTCCACCTCGACGGTGCCGGCCCGCGCGACCCTTCCAACATCGTTCCTGCCGAGGTCAACGAGCATTATATGTTCGGAGAGTTCCTTGGGGTCGGCCAGGAGGTCTTTTTCGAGGCTCAGGTCTTCGTCCTCGTTGTGGCCGCGCTTTCTGGTCCCGGCTATGGGTTTGACATTGACATTCTCGCCCTCGACCCTGACGAGTATCTCAGGTGACGAGCCCACGAGAGTCGCTTCGCCGAGCTTCAAATAAAACATGTATGGGGATGGGTTTATGACCCTCAATGCCCTGTATATGTCAAACGGGTCTGCCGTAACCGGGGTTGAAAACCTCTGGGAAAGGACGCACTGGAATATGTCGCCGTCGACGATATATTCCTTTACCCGCTCGACCGCCTTCAGGAAGTCCTCTTTTTTGAAGTTCGAGGTTATCTTCAGCGGGGCAGGGGATGAATCAATCTGCTTTCTTGCTGGAAGCCCGCCTCTGAGCCTTTCGACGAGCGCGTCTATCTTCCTGACGGCATCGGCGTAGGCGGCGTCAAGGTCGGTCTTAGCGTCGATGTACGCGTTGGATACGACTTTTATCCTGTGCTCGACATTGTCGAACACGAGGAAGGTGTCGGTGAACATGAGGTATATGTCATGGAGCCCCAGAAGCCGGGGCGAGCTGTCGGGCAGCTTTTCCACATGGCGGACTATGTCGTAGCCCATGTAGCCGATGGCGCCTCCGAAGAACCTTGGCGCCCCGATGAGCGCGGCAGGCTTGAAGCCTCCCATGAGCGTCCTTACCGCCTCTATCGGGTCGCCTTCGGTCACGGTCACGGAATCACCCTCGACAACCTCGATAGTCCTGCCTTTGCTCCTGATGACCTTTTTAGCGGAAGCGCCGAGGAAGCTGTACCTGCCCCATTTTTCGCCGCCTTCCACGCTTTCAAGGAGGAACGCGTCAGCGCCGTCGTTGATTTTCATAAAGGCTGAGACAGGGGTGTCTGTATCGGCAAGGATGTCCCTGAAAACGGGCACGATGTTGCACGCGGCGGCTTTTTCCCGAAAGACCTCGAGGGAGGGCGAATGGCTGGGCTTCATAAGCAATTAAGATTAACACAGCCCCGCAACTCCAGTCAACAGGTAAAGGCCGGGGCAACGGGGGCGAAAGCGCCGTGAAAAACACGGTTTAAAGGAGGCTTGAGGGGCTTTTTTTGGCCTTGACACTTAGAAGCCTTTTTCATAAAATCTGCTCTCCTCTTCACAACTGATTTCTGTATTCCGCTCTTCGGCGGAACATTTAAAACTGGATAAGGAGAAAGTAAAAGATGAAGAAGTTAAGTTTTCTCGGCCTTGCGCTGGCCCTGCTGCTGGTGACAACCGGCTGCGGTCAGAAGATAAAACAGGAAAACGAGCAGCTGAAGGCCCAGGTTTCGTCCATAACCGCTGAGAACAACAGCCTGAAGACGCAGGTCGCGACCCTTCAGAAGGAAGGGGAGGATTTCAGGGCCCAGATAGCCGGCCTTACGGCCGAGCTTGATACGACCAGGCAGCAGCTCGCAGACGCCAAAAAGCCAAAGGCCGTAAAGAAAAAGAAAAGATAATAAGACTGTCCACACAGACGCCCGGCTCAGCCGGGCGTTTTTTTCTTGTGCAGTGTTATCAGGCTGTTGAAAAACAGCCTGATAACGCAATCCATGGACGGATTGCCAAATTGCGAGACTGAAATCGAGCAATTTATAAGATTTGGACGAATTCACTTCGGCCAAATCGTGTTGAAAAGGCCAGGGATGGGCTTTTTTAACATCCGGCTAAAGAGCGGACGCTTGAAGGCCGATATGATATGAAAGCGCATCCTGACGGCGGGCTTGCGGCCGCGGCGATAATGGCCGCGGTTTCCCCATGGGCGGGGGAGTTCCATATTTTATAGAATTCAGCTTCATGAAGTATTATAATACCGCAAGGCGCGAGTACCTTCTCGACCGGTCCTGACCTTTCCGCCGCCCGCCATTATGTTTTTTCGTTCTGTTGCCTGCAAAAAGATTCGCGCCCGGCAGGCGCAGGGGACCCTCGAAGGGGTATCGAATGTTCCGGCAAGGCTTAAAATCCAAAATATTAAATCTGACCATAGGGCTTACGCTCATAGGGTTCGGCGTCCTCATATTCCTGGCCATAAAGGAGGAGGAGAAGAGCCTTTTGAGAGAGCGCCTCAAGGCCAGCGAGCTCATGGCCCAGCCCATCCTCCACACTATCTATAAGGATATGCTGGATGAGCGGGCTGATATGCCGCGCTTTCTCATCGAGGGCTTGAAGACCATCAAGGGCGTCGAAAGGGTGCAGCTCATACGGTCGAACGGCGTCGAAGAGGCCTTCCAGGACTACAAGACGCTCAATGCCGTGAAGGCCGAGTTCGGCGAGATAAAGCCGGAGTGGGTCGTAGACCATCCCAAAAAGCTCAATAATGTCGCCAGGGGCATACACAACCCCGATTTTAAAAAGGCGCTCCAGGGCTTCAACAGCGGCGGCAAGCAGGCCGTCTACTATGTTGAGAGCGAAGGGGACAGGAGCCTTTTCACCTACCTCGTCCCGATCGAGTACAGGCCCAAGTGCTCTTCGTGCCATGAGCACGAGGAGGCCGCCAGGGGCGCCCTCATGATAACGACCTCCCTGGACGAGATGTACGGCCTTCTGGCCAGTTCCAGGAACAAGTGGATATTTTACGGACTTGCCACGCTGAGCGCCATGACGATACTGCTGGGCCTGCTGGTCTCGGGTCTTATAACCCGCCCTATCGAGCGCGCCGTGGCGATGCTCAAGGACATAGCCGAAGGCCAGGGCGACCTCACTAAAAGGCTCGCGATACATTCTACCGACGAGATAGGCATGCTCGGCAGATGGTTCAACAAGTTTGTCGAGGGCATGCAGAACATGGTCAAGGAGATATTCGGCATATCCCGCGAGGTCTCCGCGGCTTCCCGTCAGATAGAGTCGTCTTCGAGGGAGATCGCCGAGGCCGTCAAAAAGCAGATACAGGCCGCCGAGGACACCTCCAGCTCGATTAAAGAGATGGACGCGTCAATAAAGACCGTCGCCGAAGAGGCGGAAGCATTGAGGAGCTCGTCAAGAGAGGTCTCGGATTCGGTCAATACCATGTCGAACTCGGTCGAGGATGTCAAAGTCAACATCGACAAGCTCTTCATATCCGCTTCATCCACCAATTCGTCCATAAACGAGATAGCCGTTTCCATAAACCAGGTCGCCTCCCATGTCGATGAGCTTTTCAGGAACACCGAAGAGGTCGTCTCTTCCATCATAGACATAAGCGACAATGTCAAGGAGGTCGAGACCTACGCAAGGACTCAGGCGGAGCTTGCCGAAAAGGTCAGGGTCGACGCCGAAGACCTTGGCATGGCCTCGGTCGTCAAGACCAGGGAAGGCATTGAGAAGGTGAGCGAGGAGGTTGCGTCGACTTCGCTGGTCGTAAACCGCCTCGGCGAGAGGTCCAAGGAGATAGGCAAAATACTCACCGTCATAAACGACATAGCGGACACGACTCACCTGCTGGCTCTGAACGCGACCATACTCGCGGCACAGGCAGGCGAGCACGGCAAGGGTTTCGCGGTCGTGGCCAGGCAGGTTAAGGACCTCGCCACAAAGACGACCGCCTCCACCAAGGAGATATCCGGGCTTATTAACCAGGTCCAGAGCGAAGTCGCCGTGGCGGTCGAATCGATGAGGAGGAGCTCCGAGAAGGTCGAGGACGGCGTGAACCTGTCCAGGGACGCCCAAGAGGCGCTCATGAAGATACTCGATTCCTCCAGGCGTTCCTTCGAGATGGCCAAGCTCATAGAAAAGGCCACCATAGAGCAGACAAAGGGCGCGAGCCAGATAGCCAGCTCGGTGCAGGGCATGAGCCATATGGTCGGGGATATAAAGCACGCGTCCAGCGAGCAGTCACACGCCGCAAGAGAGATATTGACGGATACCGCGCAGATGAAGGAGTTCATGGAGAGGGTGAAGCTTTCCACCATCGAGCAGGCGCGCGAGACCAGAAGGGTCGCCGAAGCGATATTCAGGGTTTTGGAGAAGATATCGAGGGTCGCTGACGCCACAGGCGAGCAGATGGTTTTTTCAAAGAGAATAGTTTCAGCGGTGGATACGGTCAAAAACGCCGCAGGGGACAACGCGGCGCTTGCGGCCAGGCTCGAGAAGACGGTAGAGGAGATGAACAGGCAGGCAGACTCTCTGAGGAGTACTGTTGCGAACTTCAAGGCCTGAGAATGAAATAAATGGAGGCGGCTCATGCGCGCTAAATCAAAGCTGTTCCTGCCGTTACTGTTTCTGATTCTTCTCCTCAGCACGGCTGAGGGGGCGCCGCGAGACGCCGACTGGTCGAAGATAAGGCAAAATGAACTCTTGCTCTTCTATCCGGGAGTCGCTTCGTGGGAGTTCCTGAACGGGGAAGACCACCGTCTGGGCGCCAGGGAAATAAAAAAAGGGAAGAAGGACTGCAGGCACTGCCACATGAGCAAGGAAGGCGAGCTAGACCTCAAGGCAGCGGAGATAGTTTCCGGGGCCATGAAGATGAAGCGGTCGCACAACCCGTTCGAGCCTGAGCCGTCCGGAAAAAAAGGGACGATGAAAGCCCGGGTGCAGGCCGCCTATGACTCGGAAAATGTCTATGTCAGAGTCGAGTGGGATTCCAAGGGGGCTGGCTGGCGCTCAAAGGGCGACCCTGACAGGGTTTCCATCCAGATGAACAGGGCAGAGCCGTCCTTTGCCAAATACGGCTGCTTCATAACCTGCCATAACGACCTCAACACCATGCCTGAGAGCCCGTCCAAAAAGACCGTAGCCGCCAACCCGGCGTACAACGGCAGGGAAGATGTGAGGCTCTACGCTTTTTACGCGAAGAGCTCATGGGCCGCGTCAAGGACTGGCGGCGACAGGGTAAAAACAGGGCTCATAGACCTTAAATCAATAGAGTTCGAGGGAGGCAAGGCCACCTTCCGCGATGGCTGGATCTTTGACGACCGCAATTGGGAGGAAAAAGACGCGCCCGGGTCAGGCTCCTGGGCCAGCGGCAAGTATTCCGCCGTCTTAAAGTTCCGGCTCAAATCCGCAGAAAAGTTTGATGTGAGCATAGGAGAGGGCGACACCATTCCCATTGCCATTGCCATACACGATGAAGGGGCCGCGAAGAGGAAGCATTTCGTGTCGTTCCCTCTGACCATAGGGCTCGGCGCGCCCGGTGAAGTGCGCGCAATGAAGCTTTCCAACTGACCTTAGCCAGGGAGAGAAGATGCGCAGCCCCGGAATCCCGCACAGTGTATTCTTTTTGAAAACGCTCATGCTGCTCGCTATCGCCGTCCTGCTGCCATCGGCAGCGGAGGCGTTCCCGTCCTTTGCCCGCCATGTGGGCAGGGACTGCGGGTACTGCCATACAGCCTTTCCCAAACTCAATGACACTGGCAGGACATATCTTTTCAACGGATACCGTTTCGAGGCCGAGGGCGAGTGGAAAGCGGTCAAAGACCTCCAGTCAATGCCTGTCTCCTTCGAGGTCGAAGTAGAAGGACTTTACGATAATATAAAAACAGCGGGCGACTGGGCGGAGGCTTCTGATCTGAAAGTAGAGGAGGCCGAAATCATAGCCGGAGGAGCCTTTGGCAAAGACGGGCGGGTAACGGCCCTTTTTTCGGCCGCTGTTCAGCAGGCAAATGAGGGTTCGTTCGATACCGTCATCCCAAAGGCCTTTGTCCAGATAAACGACCTGCTCGGCCCAACCGGCGCGGGAAGGCTTAACCTCAAGGCTGGGATAGACGAGGTCGGCTTGCCGTTCTTCCGGCCCACCAGCACGCCCATATCGAACGCCTCGTTTGCTGAGACACTTATCAAGGCTGTATCGGCCGACCAGAGGTTCATCGAGGTGAACGGCTCTGTTACAAGCGAGGGCGACAGGACGATTGCCCACAGGTACAGGGCCGGTATCGTAAGGGAGGCGGTCGAGAGCGACAATAAGCTCAAGGGGCTTTACGCGTCCTGGGCGGCAACCTTTGACGAGGCCCTGAGCTTCGGGGCCATCTTCAGGGCGGGGAATGAATCAATAGCAGGCCAGGACAACTCATATCAGAGGTACGGCGTGGCGGCAGAGGCAGAAACCGGCCCGTTCATCCTTACAGCCGGGTATTTCAAGTCCCAGAGGGAAGGGGCTGCCGACGGGGATGACTGGCTTGTGGAAGCCCTTTATTTTGTTAAGAGATTCACTTTCGGGGCAAGGTACGAAATGGCCAGTTTCGAGGGCACTGAGGCAGCCAGGTCACAGACCTTCATGGCAAGGTACGATATCATGAGCAGCTCTTATGTCCAGTTCGAATACAGGCACCGCCAGGACTCGGACAGGATAGCAGGCGGCGGCGAGCTGGAGGATAAGGCCAGGGTTATACTTGTGGCCCTGTTTTAAATCAGGCTGCTGAAAAAGCCCCATCTGCGTTGTTGTCAGCGTCGCTCGTCTCTGCGGCGTACAAAAAAGTACGCCTCATCCTCGCTCCTCGACGCCTAGCATCTGGAACTTTTTGAGCAGCCTGAAAATCGGGCTTTTTCGCAACCTTGTTAGATGGGATTCGATGGGCGATAGGGAAGAAATAGACATCCTTGACGGGAAGATAGCCAGGCTCAAGGTGGAGTACGAGCAGTACTTTGCCAGGGTGCTTAAAAGAGAGCCGGCCAAGCTCCGCGACGAGGTGGACAGGGCCGTCCTCGCTTACAGCAACAAGCTTATAAACAATACCTCCCTCAAGTTCAAGCTCAACGCCATAGTCGCCAAATACAATTCGTACAAGCAGTACTGGACAAGGGTTCTGCGCGCGATAGAGGAAGGAACCTATATCAGGAAGGCCGAGGGCGCGCCTGACGGTCCGATCTCGAAAGGGGCGGCCAAGCCTGCCCAGACTCCAGCGCCCGGCTGGAACGGCTCTACCCAGGCCAGACAGAAGGAAGACAACGGCGTCTCCGAGATATACGCGAAGTACATAGAGGCGAGAAAGCAGTGCAACGAGCCCGTAGAGGGCATAACCGTCGAGGCTTTGAAAAAGACCATAGACCAGTACAAGAAGAAGGTCGAAGAGCAGTACAAGACCTCGAACATCGACCTCAAGGTCTCCATCAAGGATGGACACGCAAAGCTTTCCATCACGCCGAAAAAAGCTCCCTGAAAACACTATGTAAGAAAAACCACAAGGCGGGGCTGAAACCCCGCCTTTTTTCTTTTTATGCCCTTTATTTTCCTCAAGAAGCTAATATAATGAGAGTGCAGGAGAGCCGCTTTCGGGCGTTCTTCCTCAATCTTCGCGCAAGTGGAGCATCAGCCATGTCGAATCTCTGGGTCGCCCTCGGGCTTACGCTCTTCGCGGGGCTTGCGACCGGCATCGGAAGCGCCATCGCTTTTTTCGCGAGCCGGACAAACTACCGCTTCCTTTCAGTATCGACCGGTTTTTCCGCCGGGGTCATGCTCTATGTCTCATTCGTCGAGATATTCATCAAGGGCACTGACGCGCTGGTGGCGGCCTACGGCAGCTACTGGGGCCATTGGGTCAACGCCGGGTCGTTCTTCGGCGGCATAGCCCTCATAGGCATCATAGACAACCTTATCCCGGCCGCCAAA
>Ga0209641_10000938_pt1 | contig 26645 bp, 44 predicted proteins | sample RifCSP16_1_FD_184022 | JGI IMG/M metagenome (GOLD analysis project Ga0209641, IMG submission 184022) | Soil microbial communities from Rifle, Colorado - Rifle CSP2_sed 16_1 (SPAdes) (version 2) | ecosystem: Environmental > Terrestrial > Deep subsurface > Rock core/Sediment | place: Rifle... | reverse complement strand
ATCTCATGATGCCTTCGAGGTGGGACGGGACTACTACTTGGACATCATCCCTTGTGAGGTGGGGACAGTGGCGGCGGCGCCTAGCGGCGGGAAAGGGGCCTAAGGTGGTGGTATGACTCTTGAGGTAAAGTGTGACCACTGCAGCCATCGAGTCGGGGCTGATAGTCAATTGCCGCGAGCCGATGGCTGGCTGACACTGATTGATGAGGGCGACGAAATAGATTTCTGTTCGTGGCCTTGCTTAAAAACATATGCGGAGGAGGAGTCGCTAGATGCGGCGGTGGAGGCACAAACTGGAGCGGAAGGATAAGGTGGTTCATCCCGCTGGCGCTTTTGTTGTGCGTGGCGGTGGTGTGGTGGGCGCTGGCGGGAGGGAACGATGACGGATACACCAAAGATGCTAACCCTGTCGCGGTGGAGCGTGGTTCTGGCCGCGATACTCGTGGGCTTCGCTGGGTAGATAATGTTGCAACTGCGGCTCCAACTGCAACGCCTGTTTCAGTGGCCGCACCGTCGCCGGTGTTCAGTGTGCCGGATTCAGCCGGGGATAGTGATTCGGGACATGGCGGGGCACAACCGTTGGCTGAAAGCGAAAGTCTCATCTATGAAGAGAGCACGATAGCCAGTGTTGTCTGCTCCTACTCCTGGGACTGCGAAACCGCTCTCGCCGTTTTCACCTGCGAGTCAGGACTTCGGGCAGACGCTGTGAGCTATGACGGCACGAGCTATGGCGTAACTCAACTTCATGCCCCGACGTGGGCGACGGTGTTCGCGGAGTTCTGGAGCCGGTGGATGGACACGGCCTGGAACATAGCGAGGGCATGGGACATCTACGTTCGGGCCGGGTATAGCTTCTGGCCGTGGAGCTGCGCACAATGAACAAGACGAGCATCTCAGGCGCGGAGTTCGGGTTCGCCGTTGCCTTCTGCTCGGAGTGTCGCCTGCTGCGTGAGTCGCTGGCGCAAACCACGCTGATGCACTGGCGACCTCGCATCACATCGCTGACAGGCATCGTGTGCCTTGGCTGTGGCCGCTGGTTGCGGACCGTGAGCGCCATGCCTTACGGTCTATCAAGCGTGCCGGAGTGGCCGCGATGGCGTGAGCTGCAAAACGTGAGCATCCCAGCAGCGAGAAGGCGATGACATGAGCGGGATGGGTGCTGAGGCTGGCCCGCCCCGGTCGCGCTGCGGCCTCTGCGGGCGGATGCAGGACCGCCTCGCGTTATGGTGTGAGCGTTGCTTGATACCGTACATCGTGAAGGGCCTGGCGTTCAGGGCGTCGATCACCGTGCGGCGATCGCCACTTGCGGCGCGCGCTGAGCTGGCCAAAGTGCTGGTCACCTCCGGCGCGAAGGTTGTACTAGCGTGAGCGAGCGTAATCAGACAAGGCTATCTGAGATCGTCATCCAGTGCGGCCCGACAGGCAACGGCCAGTGGTGGGCAACCGTGGCGGCTCGCTTTCCCGGCGAGAAGCGTCAGCAGATTGATTGGTCGGAAATCTCGGCTACCCCGCTTGGAGCTATTGGGAAGGCCACCTTGCGTTTGAAGGATGAGGGCTGGGGATGGCTTCAATGATCCCGGTCAGGGTCGATCACCGTCACGCGGCGCAGGCAGCAAGGAAAACCCACTGCCTGCGCGGGCATCCCCTCACTGACTCAGAGGTTGGGCAGAGAAGATGCTCGGCCTGTCGCCGTGAGCGCTATCAGGCGGCGAAAGCGTGACCCGCTATCAGCGTGGCGCTCGCCGTGAGCACGCTGCCATTCGCTCGCTTGAGGCGCAGGGCTTCGAGTGTCTGCGCTCAGCACAATCGAGTGGGCCCCTTGATATTGTCGCGTTGGGGGCGGCTTCCATTCGCCTCATCCAGGTCAAATCGCGGGCCAGCGGCGGCATCAGCCCGTCTGAACTCTCGGCGGCCAAGGAAGCGATGGAGCACCTTCCGCGACTGCCCGGCGTGAGTCTGGAGGTGTGGGAGTACCGGAAGATCGGTAGGGCTTGGGTTCTAACGGTGCATGCAGTATGACGGAGGCGCTGGTGGGCAAGGTCTACGGGGAGACGCCGGGGCTGCGCTGTGAAATACGGTGGACCTCCGTGATAGAATAGAAATGATGCCCGTCCTGACCGTGACGCAGGCCCGTTGGCTGGTCGGGATGTTCGGCTGCTGGCTCCCGATGATGGTCGTGCGCGACCCGCCGATGCAGCTTTTGATCATCCCCTGCTTGTGGGAGTGGCGCCGCAACTAAGGCGTGAGAGCGCTGTCCTTACGCGGGTGGCTGATCCCACTTCCTCGATAAGCACTGAGGACACGCCACTGGCTTCTTACGCCCCTGTTCGAGTGAGTTAGGGCGGGCCCTCCAGGTATAGCCGCAGACGTTACACGTGTAGGTTGTGGTGTTGGTGTTCATTTCGTTCCTCGTTCAAATTGGTACGCCTTGCGGGCGAGGCTATCGAGGTTGATTCCCGCCGCCGCCCTCGCCACCGCCACCGCCGCCACCGCCGCCGACCTCGCCACCGCCGCCGCGCCCGCCGACGACCTCGCCCTCGCCGCCGTCCACGCCGCCGCCGTCGCCAGCCGTGCGGTCGCCCGCCCGTATGTCCATAGAGGCCCCGCCCCCGCGCCCGCCGTCCCCGCCGCCACCGCCGCCGTCCACGCCGCCGCCGCCGCCTCTGATTTCACTATCTTGCCTGCGAGGTAGTCAGTAGACCACTTCTCCCACACCGGAATCCTAACGCTCTGGGCGGCGAGCGCCGCCTGAGCGACATAGATGGAGAAGGCGACTCGTTGACGTGGTGTAAAGTGGGGTAGTCGCGCCCGGCGCAGGGTCGTCCCCGCCTTGCCATGGCGCTTGAGGCCGTTGGTGTACCATTCGCCCTCTTCCCGGAAATGCCAGAGGATAGGCCGGGAAAAATTGGCGTGTATGGGGTTCATTAACGCCGCCAGGTAGGGCGAGGCGTAGGAGTGGATAACGCCGTCCGTGCAGGCTTTCATACCCTTGCCGGTGGCTTCATGCCGGACGTTCTCGCCCCACTGGGTATCGTCGTGGGTGCGACCGTTGTGGTCCGTGAGCTTGTAGCTGATTGTTTCAGTCATTCCGTCCCTCCTTTCGCGGATACGGCGGCGCCCGTGTCGTTCAGATGGGAACCGGTCGCACCCCCATATTCCAGGGCAAACTCCAGGCACTCTTGATACGCTTCCAGCAGCTCCTCCAGCGCCGTCAGCAGGTTGCGGTTCTTGGCCTGGAGGCGGGCTCGATCCTTCACGGAATCCGTGTACATCTGCTGGAAGTTGAGGGTTGCGGTGTGCTTGCTCATTTCGTTCTCCTATCTCGGCGTCTGACTCCAGGCGTCGCCGATCTGGGTCTGTATCTCCGGGGCCACAAGTTCGCTAATGACGCCGGCGGCGGCCAGCCCCAGGCCGAGGACGATGACCATGATGAGGGTAATCAGCCAAGCCTCGCGGGCGGTCATGACGACACCTCGACATGGGGGATACCGCCCTTGTTGGTAACGGTGTAGATGAACTCTTCCCCACAGTCGCGTGTGCCGGCTGGGTAGAGGTAGAACATCCCAATCCCATTCTTGAAATGGGCAATGACAGAAGCGGCCAAGCAGTTCATTCCATTGAAGTCAGCGTCAGTTTCGTTGGGGCCAATGCCATTGGAGATATGATGATCCTTAAGGAAGTCTGTTAGTTCCTGTCCGTGACCATCTGGGTAGCCGTCCATTTGGCGGTAGAGCACGGCGATTTCTGTGTCGTCCTCCTCTTTGAACACTGTCAGGCATCTTGTTCCCATCTTCTTGTTTCCTCCTGCTACTCCTGTTCAATTACGCTTCCGCGCCGAACTCGAAGCTGTGGATGGTTTCGCCATCAACGACGGCATCAGCAAGCCACGGTGGGCTATCATCAGGCACAGTGTAAACAAGCGCCCTAAGGAACGATTGTCGAAGTGAGGGATCGCGGTCTATCTGGACAAGAAGACTCGGACGATTCGCAAAGCGATGATTACGCCGTGCGTTACGGTCAAGCCACCGCAAGGCCACGGTTTTGGCTTTGTCGTCTAGTAGTCGATCAGCCCGAACCTTGAGCCGGACGCTGACCTCGATTGGCTGAATTGTTCTTTGCACCATAGGTAATGCTGTCTCCCTAAGGACGCGCCGTGCTTCGGTCATCCTGCCGCACAAACAGCCGTAAGACCGCTGTTCGCATTGGTATTCGCAATGGGAATTAAGGTATTGCTCGAACGCGGCGCGCAGGCGCTTGACCTTGGCCATCTCGTCGGCTATGTCGATGGTGGCTTGGGCGAATTCGCGCTCGGCTTGGTCGGCGCGGGCGCGAGCGGCTGACAGCGCCTCCTTTGCGGCTGCTGTCAGCTCGCGGCGCAGGGCAGGGTTGAGGCGCTTCCCGGTCAGTCTCATTCCGTCCTCCTATCTTGGCCTGCCACATCAGCGGCGGGCGGCCATCCCCGCCGGACGCCCCGGAGGGCGTTTCGGCTAACTCTCCGTTATGGGAATCGGCACATCGCGGCCTAGAACTTCGCTTGCCAACTTGCAGCCCTCTTGCCACTCCTCTGGCTCACCGTCAGAGGTCACGTCTACGCACTCAGGGCCAGCAATGGCTCTCAGTGTCGCATAGACAGCCGTAACTACCACGTCATAGGGCTTGTGGGCTGTCTTGCAGAACATGAAGTGCGATTGGTCGCCGAACGTGCGGTCCCCACTAAGGTACGGTTGGCGCTCCAATTGAGCGAGTGTCGCGGGCACTTCTAGTGTTTCGTGTCCGTCCTCGCCGACGCCATTTGCCCAGATGCCGTCATCGCTGTAAAGTGGGCTGTCGCCCTCTCCAAATCCGTCTCCTAGTGGCACCGGCGATGCCTTAATGATTTGGGAGGCTGCCATGAAAGCCTCGCTCCATTGTCCTTGCGGGCCTGCGCGGTTCAGGTACATGTAGTGCGTGTATCCCATTTCTGTTCCTCCTGCTATTCCTGTTCGACAGGTTCAAGATACACCCTACTGTTGATGTTGTCAATAGTGTTAATGGACGATTTGTGATATTACACGGTAGCGGGTAGGGTCTAGTCAGGCTCAGGCCGGGGGCGTATAATCTAGCGCAAGGTGGACGCTTTTGTGACTGTCACAAACTGTCCCCGCTGTGCCGGCTGTTTGTGGGATGACACGCTGGGGCTCGCGCCCTATCACTGTCTCAACTGCGGCGAGCGATATACGTCCGGGATGACGCTTATTCGCCGGACCCCGACCGAAGAGGAACAGTCGAAGAAGCGGCGTTTCGCCTACGCTAAACTGGATAGGCGATGAGTCTACAGGTTGTCGCGTCGTTCCGGTGGGTACAGCTCAAGCCCGGCGCTCTCTTCCACGAGGCGCAGATGACCGGGCCGGGCTTCGATGAGCCCAGGGAGCGGACAGCCTGTGGTCTCCCCGTGGGCGTACCCTTGGAGGGCGCAAGGACAGGGCCTGCTTGCCGGCGTTGCCTGAGGGGCCCAAGGCACTTGCCACCTGAGATTATAACCAGCGCCACAGCTTCCACCACGGAGATCGATTGGACATATGGCAACGTAACTATGCTGAGCGGAGGAGTATGAGCGCCACACAAGCGCCACAGCACGCACCAGATGACGCTGTGGCGCAGGTGCTGGCCCTAACCCACGAGGGACACTCCGCCTCTGAGGCGTCGCGCCTGGTGGGCGTCCCTGTGCGTACAGGCATTCGCTGGGTTGAACGCGCCAGGGAAGTGGCGAACGGAAACAAGCCCATCCTGGACAAGTGGACCCGGAGAGTAGACCAGAGCCTTGACCTGATCCAGGACGGCCTCGACCTCATAGAGCAAGACGAATCAAGACAACTGGCGCTGAAGAACCTCCAAACACTCAACATCATCGCCGGCACCGGCACAGACAAACTTCTGAAATCCACAGACACATCCCAACCCCAGAACCTCACCCAAGTTATGATTGTTCTGAACTGTGAGCGTCCAGAGGACGTTATCGATAAGGCTAAGGAATACATTGAGGGTGAATCATCTGAGGTAAGCGCCAACGGTATACGCTTAACAGACGGCTCTTCGGAGAAGTCTGGCGGGGAGGCGCAAGACGGATAAGGGGTTGAGGCCGTCACTGATTTGAGATGGGCACGTGAAATATATCGAAGGTGAAGTGAAGGATGTCTAAGGGACTACATCAAGTCATAGCCCGCGTCCACTGGTCCTCCCAGGGACTGCACAGGGCCTCCCTGATCCTCAATGGAGTGACACTAGCCTTCACCACTATCGATGGGACAGAGACTATTATGGGGCCGGTAATCGCTGAGATACCGCAGGTTGAGGGAAATGGTAAACCGGCGTCCACCCAGGAAGCAAAAGGCACCCGTTGGCATGGTGCGGATGGAGGATGCGCGGGTGTCAGGCTGGGCGGAACTGCGGGCTAGACGTGGGTAGGTTTGCATGAGCGTCCCCTTTTCTCAGATAGGGGCTCAGTGACGGTAACGATGCGGCAGATACTCCATAAGAGCAATAGTGCGAACCAAGCGTCCCTTTTCAGCTCTATAGCCCTATCGGCGGCCCCTATAGCGACGGGTTTCCGTTCTCGCGTTCAGGTTCTAGCCGTATGGCCTTCCATTCCGCGATTTGGAGGTAGAAAAAGATGTTAGAGGACTTGGTGAGGCCCGGCGCGTTAGAGTTAGCTCGTGAGGCGGTAAGACGGGGGATAGACATAGAGGGGATGTGTCGGCAGCCCACGTACAATCAGGGGTGTTACGGTTGTGGGAAGCATCAGGGTTGGGGCTGTGTGTGTAGAGGGGAAGAGAAAAGAGAAGCGTGGGAGAGGCGGGAGGTAAAGATGGCGACGCCTTGGTTTGCGGGGAAGTGGGATTCTGCAAACCTGCAAACCGTTTCTGCAAACCCTTCAGATACGAAGATTGCAAACCAGCCCAATTTGCAAACCAAGATTGCAAACCTCTGCGCGTGTGGCCGACCCAAGCGTCCTAAGGGAACAGATTGCTGGAAATGTTACAGGGGGCGAAGATGTACACCATAGGCACGGCGGCGGTATCAGAGTATCGTTCTTATCGGCGGGTACGGGTAGCGCCTGACCTGTGTTGTTTAAGGTGGGCGGTGATGTTTGCGTGGGTGACTGACCCGAAGAAGGTTATATGGTTCTAGACACGGTTCTATAAGGTCAAATGAGTATTTCGGGGGTTCTGCGAGCCCCCAGGAGGCGGCCATGAAGATAGCGATATTCCGACCCCGGCTCAATGGACCGTTGGGGCTGTATCGATTCAAGGAATGCACAGTGCGGCCGGATGATGGTCCTTGCGGGACTTGCGCGAACAAGCCGGCGCGGGGCTGGGGGTTGTCGTTGCCTGCTATTATTGGGGTTAGTTTCGGCTCCAATCAGACGAGCGCGGAGGCCTACAAGGGGCGAAAATGTACACCGTAGGCGCGGCCACAGTATCAGAGTATCTTTCTCCTGAGTGGCCTGACGGAAAGGAGAATCGAATGCGGGAAGCTAAGCCGTTTGCAAGAGCAGAGCTAATCGATCTTAGGGAACGCGCTGCGGCTATGGCGGAGCTAAAAGGAACGAACCCTCGCTGGGTACGCGCTTACCTCACGTTGGCGGACGCCGCCGACCGCCTGGATGCGATGACGGAACGGACCAGAATCGGCGATTAGTGGAGGGGAACCGGTTTCCGTGACCAAGGTGGAGTTTCGGGTCTGTGGCTGACCCTACAGGGAAGATAGCGGAGGTGACGTGGGAGGACTCCGTAGGGAGGCATGGCTGGAATGAGGATGTCATAGCGCTGCCGGTGAAAGAACCGATGACGAGTGTGGGTTATGTCCTACAGGATGACGAGGGTGGGATTGTTCTTCTCCAGGCATACGACCATGACCCCAACTCCACGCGCCCTTACGGCTGCCAGGAAGCCATCCCCCGTTCGGCGATAAGAAAGGTTAGGCGCCTCCGTGGTAGTCGCTGAGCGCATCAAGCCCCTGGGCCTGATGAAGGGGGCCCAGACGGACTTCTATCTCTCGGAGAAGAGGTTCCCCGCCCTCATTGGGGGACGTGGAGCAGGCAAGACGTGGGCGCTCTGCCTCAAGGCTTACAACCTCTGCCTGAAGTACCCCGGCATTCGGGGCGTACTTACAGAGCCGACGTTCGACATGATCCGCCGAAATCTAGTCCCGGTCTGGGAGAAGCAGTTCAAGGGCATAAACGGCTGGGGTTGGCGCATCTTCCATGACGGTGTGCCGTCCGAGATCGCCTTCGCCAATGCTTCGGTGATCGATTTGCGGCCGGCGACAGCCGACCAGGCGGGAAAGTTCGAGGGGCCGACCTATGGTTTCGGGGCGATGGATGAGATAAAGGAAGGGGACCAGTTTCCCGTTTTCATGGCGATGCTGCCATCCGTCCGCGCCCCCGAAACACCCCAGCAACTATTCGTGGCGACGACGCCGGAGCGCATCCGTCCTTGGATTAAGAGGATTTGGACGGAGAACGTCAGTCCCATAACGCGAGAGCCTTTGACTGCCGAGCACTACCCTAAGTTCCGCGCCGAGACAGACGACAACTATAACCTGGATAAAGAAACGAGGGCGATGTGGCATGAACTGTACGGCAACTCCCGCCTGGCTGACCAGATGCTGCGTGGGATGGACGTGGCCTTGGAGGGGATCGCCTTCGAGGACTTCACGGAGGCGCACATCGGTGAACCCCCTCCGGGGACGGTGTTCAAGCGCACCCTTGCGGGGCTGGACTTTGGCGCTACCTCCCCCACCTCCATGCACGAGATCAGACTCGATACTAATAGCGACGTGTGGATCACCCGCGAGTTCTACAAACGTAATATGACCGATTACGACTGGATCGCCGCCGCCGGTGAATGGAACATCCCCCTTGTAATCTGTGACCCTTCGCGGTCGGACAAAGAACTGGAAGACATGAGGCGGAAGTACTGCGTGAGAATCCAGCGCGCCCGCCCTCCGGCCAAACGGTTTGAGGAGAGAGTGCGGCTTCTCAGAACCCGCCTGGCCCCCGGCACGGACGGCCACATAAGGTTCCACATCTCCCGCAACTGCCCCAACGCCATCAGTGAGATACAGAACCTGGCCTTCGCTGAACTAAAGTTGGGGGAGTACCAAGTAGATAGATGGGAGCCGGGTTCCCTCGATCACGCCTTCGATGATATATGCTATGGTTTATCTGAGATTGACCTGCCGAGCTACGAGTATCACCCAACCGCTGTTTCATGGTTCGGACGGACAATGAGGGCAGGCGTATGACAGAGCCCGACGCTACCGAAATCAAGGCGTATTACGATCGCCAGAAGACCCGTGGCAGTCAGCCCCAACTCGACTCCTGGATGCTGGACATGTACCTCCAGGAGAACCTCATCTCCGCCCGCCCGCCGGACAAGGCGGGGACGCGGGTGGAGCGGGTCAAGGCTGGTCTCGCGGGCCTCACCGTGGACCAGGACACCAACGTCCTCTCCGGCGAGAAGCGCGCCCACGTTACATCCAGGGGGAACGATGAGCACGCCGAGAAGCTGGAGGCGTTTATCGACGGCTCGATGCACGTTATGGAGGAAGAAGACCCCGTGACCGATCCCGCCACTCAGGACTTAAGGATTTTCGGTCGCTGCGCCTCCCTCGGCCCTGTCCAAGACCCCAAACTCTGGGGCGACGAGGAGCTGAAGAAACTCGTAGACGAGATGAATGAGGCCGGGGACGCCGAGACCTACAAGGAAAAAGACAAGGCGGTGGAGGCGTTCAAGCGTGACAACTTCCCGATAGTCTGGCAGCATATCCCCGCCGACTCATTCTTCCCTACGTTTAAGAGGGGAAGAGAGCTGAGCAAGTGCGTCTGGGTCAAGAAGATGTACCGTGACGACGTGGAGGCGGAGTTCGGGGAAATCCTGGACGCCAGGGATAAGAAAACTGAAGAGATTGAGGTCCTGGAGTACGCCGACGAGTATGTCCTCAAGACGGTGCTCAACACCTCCACGCCGAAAGAGGTGAGAAGATGGGAGCACGGCATGAGGGTCGGTGGGAAACGGGTCGTGCCGGTCGCCTTTGAGGAGGTGGACAGGCTCCCCGCCAACAACAAGGGTTGGGTCTGGAAGGGGGCGCTGTTTCACGTCCGGGGCGGGTTGGAGGCGATAGACGAGACCCTGACCGACATCTTCACCAACATCCACGAGCACACAACAACAGGGACATTCACCAAACTCAATCCTGCTCTCAGGACAGGTGTAGACGGCTGGCCGAGGGAGGTCAGGGTCGGGGCGGGCATCAACACCGAACTCCTCATCAATGAAGACATAGGCCGCGTCCCCGTCCCTCAGATAACCGAGCAGACATTCTCATTCCTGGCCTTGATGAAGGGTCTGGTGGATCAGGTAGCGACCAACCGCCCGGCCCTCCAGGGCACCGGCCCCTCCGGGCAATCGGCGGTCAACCTGGCCACCTCAAACGCCATCGGTAAGGCGGAGTTAAAACGCTCGCACAGAGCGTTGAACCGCTGGCTCACCAAGTCCGCGCGGCTGGCCTTCGCCTCCGTCGTCGCTCTCAACAAGAGCTTCCCCGATATCCCCGACAAGGTGACAGTCCGATCCGCTACCAGACGATTAGAAGAGCGCTCAAAAGAGATAGCGGTAACGCCCGCCGACGTAAAGGACTACTTCCACCTCGTCACGGTAACTGTCAGCCTGAACCTTCCCGTGAACCAAGGCGCCGATGCCCAGACAGCCTCTGTGCTAGTCCAGGCGGGACTAGCGGACGAACTCACGGCGAGAGAGCTAATCCTGAACTGGGAAAACCCAATGGAGGTAGAGGAGAGACGGGCGAAGATTAAACTCATGCGAAGCACCGTCGCCGTTCTGAATGCTATACAGCTTCAGAGAATGACCGCATCGGCGCAGGCGGGCACGATCCCAGTTGCGGAACTAATCCAAAAGTCCTTCTCCATTACTCAGGCTGCTCAGCAAGCCCTGGTGATGGCACTGGAAGAGGATGGAGAGGACATTTCGGCTTTCACTGGCGTTCCCTCACCAGGCCGGTCATTGAACAATCAGGCCGAAGCGGGTAGGGTATCACAGATGTCGGAGCTTCAAGGAATGGGGCTGCAGTGACGAAAGAAGATAAGTTTGTCGTCAGCCTAGAACGCGCAGGCCGGGCCGCGTTCGAGTTCGGGGAGCGCTATCTCAAGAAGATGACGGAGATGATGGACCGCGAACTAGGCTCCACTAAAGTTGATCCCGGCACCGAACTTCTTGACTACGCTAGAGTCCGCCATGACCCCGATATGCTCCGGCAGGCGTTCCTGGAGCCCCTGCGGGCGAGGCTGGGCAAGGGTAAGGGGAATGAAGCATTCGTGAAGTACGTCCAGGACATGGAGGCGAAGCTGTTCGCTACGGACGGGACAGAATAAGGGCTACTAATGACACCGCGTCGTTGCGAACCCGCCGAACAACTCGGTTGTCGTGCAGGAAAAGGTATTATCGATGACTGAACCCTCCGCTCCCTGCGCCCCAGGGAAACCTCGCGGACCGATAGGCCCCGCCGAGCCCTGTATTCCCCGTATACCTTGCGGCCCCGCCGGGCCGGTTGCGCCGATAGCGCCCTCCTCGCCCGCCGGGCCAGGCTCAACTAGCCACTCGTTGACGGCAACCGCCATCCCGAACTGGCTGAGTAGAATCACCAGAACGGTGACGGGAATCCAGAGCTTTTTAAGCGACATCTCATTTCCCTCCATGCCGCTCGTAGACCCTTGCGGCATCCGTGCAGCAGAAGCATGGGCCTTTGCCCGTAAGGGCGCGGCCTCGGTGGTAGCGTTCGTACAGCGCGTCGGCGTTGGCCTGGCCCTTCACATCCATAACCGCTGCGGCCTGAATGACGCCTTTGCGAAGCAGGCTAACCATATAGCCAAATGGCTTCTGGACAGCATAGCCATTCGCCATCTCGTCCTGAACTTGCGCCAGCGCAGCCCGAACCAGCGGCGCCCCGTATTCGTCCACGATGGGGGCCACGGTATCGGTGCGGATTCCCCAACAAACGGCAACCTCCATAATCGCCGCGTCAACTTCAACCTCAGCGTCATACGGCATTTCGTAATGTCCTATCTTCGCCCCCACCCCTCCCGGTACTGGTACTGTTCAGTTCCAGTTCCAGATATGCTACGAAGTAGCTTCCATCGGTGCGCCCGCCTGCGCGTGCGCGGGTTCCTCTTTCCACTCGTTATCCCCAGTTTAAGGATGCGCCTGACCGCCCCCTGGGACGAGGCAAGATTTGACATATTGAGCCGTAGCGACGATAATGGTGACGAGTCGTCAAGGGCAGGGTACACCTTGCCCGGTCGCCTTGTCAATACCCTGTCTCCCGACAGGGTATGCGGCTATCTGGGGGCTATCTGATGGCCCGCCGCTATAGCCCCTTCCGCTGGCAGGCCCCCATGTCCCGCCTGCGGTTTTCTCAACTGCGCCTTCAGTCCGAAGCTCAGCGGTCGAAGGACCTGGACGAGCTGGAGGCGTTCTCTCGTACCCCCTCACCGTTCGCTGGGCCATCGCCACGAGAGCCGCTCGACATCTTGGCTAAGCGCACAGGACTAATCTCACAGGAGGGCGGCCTGCGGGTCGAAGTTCCCAGAATCGGGGCTCGTCCAGGTGGGCCCTATATGGGAACGGACATTCTGGGGCCTGATGTGCCACGCCGCCACATCTTTGGGCAGGAGGCGCAAGCGTTCGCGGAAGAAGTCGCCCCGCGTGAGCACCGGAAATACCCCATCCCTGAGAGCGTTGCGGAGCGGTTCGGTGTTCCTGGGCGCATAGCCCGCGAAGTGACGGCCGTAGACCCAACAACATTCATGCTCGCGCCGCTGTTTGGCCCCTCCGTCTTCCGTGGGGCTGCCGCTGGAGCCCGACAAGCCCCAACAGCGGCACAGCTTGCAGGCACAGCTCTAACCAGCGTGGGCGCGGATATTCCTGTCGCGGCGGGGCAGATTGGCCGTGCTGGGCTTCGGGCCGTAAGAAGCGAGATCGGCGGCGTGGCCCCTGAGCTGGCCGCCCGGCGCACCGCTCTCTTCCAGGAATCGCGGGCTCTGGAGATTCGTGCCCAGGACTTGACTAATGAGCGCTTCGGCTTCGGCACGTCGCTGGACGACGCCGCCCGCCGTGACCCTGAGATTGGCGGCATGGTGGACAGGGCGACCCAGGTGCGGAACGAGATAGCCGCCCTGGGCACCGAAGGCGGGGGCAGAGCGCCACGCAAGCCCGCGCCGGAGGGGGCGCTCTTAACTAACGATGTGCCTAGCGGCCCAGCGATTCAGAAGCGGCTCCGCGAGGTTGAAAAGAGTCTGGCGAAGCCTCGTCCCGGCAACCGCAAAGCCCTCATTACGGAGCGCGCTCAACTCCAAGCGCAGGCTGAAATCGATGCTGTTACTGGGTCCGGCAGACCACTCACTGACCAACTAGACGAGATTAACGCCGAACTCGCAGCGGTGCAGAATGAATCGAGGACTCGCAGCCTACCATTTCGTGGTCGTAGAACATATCGTGGGTTCGTGCCCTCTAAAGGGATAGAGGGCGGAGTGCGTCGTGGCGGGACGTTTGCAGAGCCGCCGAACGCCTACCCCGACTTGACGACCGCTGAATTAGTGGCACGCGAGAAAGTTTACCGTGAGTTCAGCGACAGTGCGAGACTTGAGCCTGTAGAGGTCGTTGCCCGTGAAGTTCCCTCCGAGGGCGGGGCCGTTCCTCCTGTGGGGCGACCTCCTTCCGGCCCCGCCCTCCCTCCTGAGCCGCCTGTTCCGCCGCGAGAACCGCCGGAAGGATTCGCCGCCAACATCCGGTTGAGCAAATATCCCGAAGAGATTCGCGCAGCCCTCCAGGAGTGGGTTGACGCTAACCCAGAGGCTGTGCAGGCAGCGAGACGCGGGGTGCGTTCCGATGCGCAAGTTATGGAAGATGCCCGGCTTCTTGTTGAGGAACAGGGCGGTAATTTCTCCAAACTCCAACGCCGTTGGAAGCCTGGCGAGGCATGGAACGCCGAGGAAATCGCGGCCATTCGGGGAACCCTACGAAGCAAGACCGAGGCTGTGCTGGAAGCCGCTAATGCGGCCCGCGCCGTAGATTCAACGGAGAACCATGCCCGGCTGATTTTAGCCATGCGGGAGCAGGCGCAAGTCCAGCAGGCCGTTCATGGCGTCACGGCTGAAGCAGGAAGAGCGTTGCGGTCCTTCCGGCAGGAAGCCTTCGATGCCATTGCGTCCAACGATACCCAAAAACTACAGGAACTTATGCGGCGGATGGGGCTTGATAAAGGGAAGCTCGACGCTTTCGCTGACCGCATATCCAGCCTTGACCTGAACAACCCAGTGGAGGTCAACAACTTCTTGCGTAGCGTGGATAAGCCGAAGTTCGGTGACTACGTTATGGAGTTCTGGATCAACAGCATCCTTTCAGGGCCAAAAACGCACATCATCAACTCAATCTCTAACACGCTCTTCGCAGCGATGTCGCCGGTAGAACGCGGCTTGGCGGCAATAGTTGATGTGCCGCTGGCGCGGCTTCAGGGGCGAGCCGGGCAACGGTTCCTTCGGGAAGTCCCCGCTGATGCCGCTGGCGCACTATTTGGTATCCCTGAAGGCGTCAGGGCGGGGCTCAGGACGCTCAGGGACGGCATTACGCCAGCCCAAGCCTCCAAGTGGGAGTTTCGCCGCACGGCCTTTCCTGGTGTCGCTGGGCGTGTCATCCGTCTGCCTGGGACACTACTGGAGGCGGCGGACTCATTTTTCTACGCAATCAACTATCGGGCAGCGCTCAATAGTGGGATTATCCGGCAGGCCCGATCCGAGGGCTTACGCGGCGCGAAACTTGTAGAGCGCATCGCCGATCTGAAGATGAATCCGGCGGCTGATCTGATCTCTAGGGCTGCCGGGACTGCCGAATACAGGCTTTTCCGCGCTGAGCCAGGCAAGATTATGCGTGGGTTCATGTCCTTGCGCGAGACTATTCCTGGCGGACGTTTCGTCCTACCCTTCCTTCGGACTCCAGGCAATCTGTTGGCCGCCGGCTTGGAGCGCTCACCATTAGGACTGGCGAATCCGTCTCTATGGCGCAACCTGGCGACCAAGAGTCCAGAAGCGTCCGACCAGATAGCGCGCCTACTGTTGGGATCAGGCATTGCCGCCGGCTTGGGCACGATGATTGCCAGCGGAACCCTAGAAATCACGGGGAACGTTCCGACAAACGCAGCCGCGCGTGACCGCTTCTTCCGCGAGGGCAAGCAACCCTTCGCCATCAAGATTGGCGGTCAATGGATTCAGTATAGAAGGTTAGAGCCATTTAACCAGTCGCTCGCGCAACTAGCGGCATTCAAGGATGCGGTGGATGCGGGAGACGCTAAAAACGCTAATCAGATAGCGGCGCAACTTATCACGACTATCGGCAACAACCTCGTCAGTCAGACCTACCTTTCGGGCCTAAGCGATTTTCTAGACGCCATCTCGGACCCGGCGCAGGCTGGCGCCCGGTGGGGAGAACGGATAGCTACAGGCTTTGTGCCCGCTAGCGCAGCGCTACGGACAGTCGCCCAGGTGACCGACCCGACCGTCCGTCGGCCAGAGGGCTTGCTGGAGCAATTCCAGGCGGGCATTCCTATCCTCTCAGAGGAAGTCCCACCACGACTGACAGCATTCGGTCGGCCAGCAACGAGGGAGACTGCGCCCTGGTCGCCAATTACGGTGACACCTGAAAAACAAAGCTTTGTCGATGCCGAACTGGAGCGCCTGGGCGTTGAGGTCGGTTTCGTCGGGGATTCGATTGGGGGCTATGCGCTCAACCGTGAGGAGCAATCTCGCTACCAAGAGTTAGCCGGGCAGGTCGCGGAACTTGTGCTTACCGACTTAGTTCAGTCAGCGGCGTACCAGTCGTTAAGCGACCCGGACAAAGAGACAGCTATCCGACGGGCTACCGACCGAAGCCGTGACGCAGTTCGGGAGTTCCTGATTGAGGAAGCGACACAGAAAGCAGGGGTGCGATGACCAAGCACACACTGGCCGATCAAATCGCTAATAGTATCTTAGGTGACAGCGGTTCAACATCTACTGCCATCCCTGGCCGCATTAAGCAGATATTGACGGGGGGCACAGGTGCTGTAGCTCCTGAGCGGCCTACAGGCTACTTCAGCGTTCTCGATGGACATGAACTAAGCAGCGCCGAATTGGGCGTTACGAATACAGTCTTTGGCAACGACGGTCTTGTCTACACACGCAACAACGAGGGGAAGCTGGGGCTCGCCCCTCAGTGGTTGCAGGATCAATTTAGGGGTCAAACTGAGGCTGGCGGCGGTGGAGGCGGCTCCGCTGCTGCATCCGCAGCCGCTTCCCTGGCTGAGTCCAAGCGTCAGTTCGATATCTCTCAGAAGTACCAGACCGAAATCGACAAGGCGCGTATGGCCGCCGACCGTGAGGCCAGTCTTCGTTCCGAAATGAACGACCTCCGCCAAGCCCGCATCTCCGAACGCATGGCTGCCCGCGAGCAAGGGACGCAACTGGCGGGGACCGACCCCTTCCGCACACTGGGCTCGCTCCGCGCCCGCGCCATTCAAGGTTCTACGCCTCTTGATGTATTCAAGGGCGAACTCGGTCAGGCCGCTTCATTCCAGGAGCCCGTGTTGGGGCCGGGGGCGTCGATAGCCGACCTGGAGTCCGCCATCGCCAAGATGTCGCAGCCGCTCACCCCTCAAGGCGGCGGATTGGCTTCAGCCTTCCGGCCGCCAGGGCTGGAGCGCGGCGGGACGGTGAGCAAAGAAGAGGTGCAGCCGTTCACGATGGGCCGCCCTCATCCCAAGACGGCGATTGAGTTCGCCAAAAAGGCGGGCATGACGACCGTGATGACGGGTGAGCGGTCGGGCGGGCCGGAGCTGGTCATAGGTAAAGAGTTCACCGTTATACCGCTCTCAGACGAGGAAGAGGACGAGTTGATGCACGGCCCGTTCGACATACCGAAGGCCCAGACCGGCGTGACGGTGGGTGGTACGGCAGCGCAACAGCTCGGCGGCACAGGCGTCGGCCCAAACTACGGCCTTGAGGGCTTTCAGGACTTACTTCGGGGTCTGCGGGAGCGGTCCGGTTTCCAATGGAGGCAGGGGCTCCCCAGCCGGGGAGAGGCTGCCTCGCTGGGTGCGTTCCAGAAAGCTCCAGGCTCTCTATTGAAATCTAGCGTCTCCGATAAAGTCTACATGGTTGATGAGACAGGCAGGCTCAGGTGGGTTACAAATCCCGATGTGTTTAACCAGTCGGGTTTTAACTGGGGTAACATTGAGACGCTGGCAAACCCTGATGAAATTGGGTTGTTTGAGCGTGGCGCAGATATCACAGGGCCGTTTAGCCTGCCGGCGGGTGGGCTCGGCGCAGTGGGTGCTATAGGTAGCCCTCTAAGTATCCGCCGGGGGATCGGCGAGATTCCGGGGATGAGTCCGGGGGAGGCTGATAGGCTGGCGAACCTGATAGGTTTCCTGCCCGCGCCCCATCGCGTCGGGGGGTTGTTTAACCGATTGTTGCCGGCCGAGCAGACCGCTCTCATAAGCGCCTATCGTATGGCCGGAATCCCAGAGGCTGACCTGCTGAACATCATTGGCCGGACAGGGATACGGGGACGAGCGAGAACGGGAACCTTTACGGGTTAGCAATATGAATAGATCGGACATGACTTCATACTCACTCGTTCCTGCTCGCACATTTCGATTTGCCAGAGTTCAATTAGTCGAATTATTCAAAACACAACTCAATTCCGTAGATCGTTACGAATGGCGATTTGTGCCTAAGGGCAGCCGACTCGTCGAGTATGACAATAAGCCGTCGCTTCTCGCGGACGTGGATTACATTGAGATTCAGGCGTTTGGAAGTTGACTCAAGCAGTCCTCAGCCCAGTCCGCTGCCCGAACTGCCGCAAAAGGTTGGCGGAGCGGGTAGAAGGTAAAGTAGAGTTCCGGTGTGAGCGCTGCCGCGCCTTTGTGGCTTGGTTGGGTGGCATCTGGTATATAGAGAAAGAGGCTAAAACTGCTGTGACGTGATATAATCTGCCAAAAGGAAATACGCTACGTGGCCCTCGTGCCCGACCTGGCACGAGGGCCTTTCTTTAAGGAAGGACACATGAGCGACACCGAGGTTCTGAATCCGGCCACTCCGCAGGAGACGGCTGCGCCGGAAGGCCCGTTTAGCCAAACGGCCCAACCGCCCCAGCCGGAGGCTGTCCCAGCCGAAACTGCGCAGGAAGTCGCCTCAGACAAGTGGTGGCCAGGCGTTGAGTCCGAGGATGACATTCTCGCCCATGAGCGGATTGCTCCGAGGCTTGAAGAGAGGGAACAGCAGGGCTATAGCCGTGGCGTCCTTGACGGTAAGGTGAGCGCCCTAGAGGTTCTCGATGCCCGCAGCAACACCGTCACTCAGGCGCAGAACGTGGCGTCCGCCATCATTGGCAGGTTGAACAAGGCTGCCCGCGATGGGAACTTGGACTCAGACGCTATCGACAACTTGCTTACCGATCACACCCAGTCATTGACCGCTCTCAACCGCATCATCGGGGACGAGTTGAGGGATGAGGGGCGCGTCGAAGGGTACAGAGAGTTCGTCCGCTCGGTCGCTGGGCACCTCTCCGACACTCAGTTGGAGACGGAGTTCACCAACCGTATCGCCCTTGCGCTCAGGGGGGTGAAGGACGACAGGTTGGTATCCGATTTCGTGACCCGCATCACCCAGAAGGCGGAGAAAAGCGCTCACGATAAGGGCTTTGAGGAGGGCAAGAAGGCGGGGGAGAAGGCCGTCACCGAAAGGGTGAAGGCCGAGTCCCGCGCCGGCGAGGGGCCGCACACCGCGCCTGGGACTGGGGGCAGTAGCAGCATCACGAGAGCGGAGGACTTGGATAAAATCTCCACTGCCGAATGGCTAGCGATGCCGCAAGAGCAGCGGGACCGTTTGTTGCAAGAGGCGAAGAGGGTCAGCCGCTAGATGGGCTGGAAGCGTCTAGGGGAATGCCCGCCGAGCCGTTGTCGCGGCCGCTGCTGTGAGCATATCGGTGCTTGGTACGATAACACGGAGGAGAGCCGGGCGTTTTTAGGAGCGCTAAGGATCAGGGGTTTGAAAGTCAGTGAAGCTGGCGGGAAGATGCTTGTGGACTTGCCACAGCGCTGCCAGTACCTGACAGTAGATGGCCTCTGTGGCCTTCATCCTGGCATGGCCCCTGGCCCTGATCTTCCAGAGCGCCCTCAGTTCTGCTGGGATTGGCCCCAGGAGCCGTCTCAGCTCCTACTCGACGATTGCGGCTTCCGCTTTGAATGGAGCGAGGAGCCGGAGAAGACATATGTAGAAAGGAGTCACTTAAGTTGGGCTCAACATCAATCACATCAACTACGGCCGCCGTCCAGAACCCCGCGATCACCTCAAAGGAGGTAATTGAGTTTAGGGAGGCCAATCTTGCCTTCGAGGGCACGGTGTCTCGGCGGTATACAGATGAAGCGAGGGTGGGCACGACTATACGCTGGTCGCCGATCACCTTGCCCAACTCTGGCGCGGCCAGAACAAAGAGCGAGGGAAACAGTGGTAATGATATCACCTACGATGCCAGCACTGAGACCGCTGTTACCCTCACCATCAATCAGCACCAATACAGCGCCTTTGAACTGGAAGAGTTTGAGGCGTCGCTATCCATTGTGGATCAGCAGTCTTGGTACACGCGAGCGGCCGCATATGTGGTGAACTTGGCCATTGACGACACGCTGGCCGCTCTCGTAGACGACTTCTCGCAGATCGTAGGAACGCTGGCTATTGATCTCACAGATGACGACGTGCGCCGTGCTGTGCAATACCTCGACGACGCGAACGCTCCCGGAGAGGGTCGCTTCTTCGCGATGGCCCCAGCCACCAAGAACTCAATGCTGAGTATTGACCGTTATGCTTCTAGCGACTTCGCGGCAGGAGGCGGAGCCAACATCGTACGGGGCGAGTTCGGCCAGATTTACGGCCTACGAACGTGGCAGTCAACGAACGTCGAGGGCAGCAACGCTGCTGGTCACGATAATGGCATTTACCAGCAGGACTCTATCGCTCTGGCGATGCGTATGCAACCAAAGACGCGGGTATTCGATGACATCCAGAACCTGTCTACTCAACTCGCCATCAGCGCCATTTGGGGCGTCATAGAAACTCGCGATGACCACGGAGTCTTCGCACGGGGAGCATAGCTAATGACAAAGCAGAACAGTTCGCCAACTATCGAGGCCCCGATGCCACGCTCAGAGCGAGGTAGGCGCGCCCGTCAGCCGAAAGTCCTGACGCCGCTAGAGCAGATCAGGATGCGACCAGGTGGCATAACTGGTCCTTGGGGATATTACCTTCGCCCAGATGGGGCGACCATCCGGGACGCCTTGATTCTCTATCCCAACGGTGGGCAGCCGGACACTAATAAGTTCGGCGTTAACGCCGAGTATTACCGTCAGCGGCAGGCGGCAAAGGGTTTTCAATATCTGGGGCAATCGCTGACCACTGAAGGTGTCAAGCTGCTGGTGGAGACGCTGGAGCGGAATCGAGAAGACGAAATCCTGTTCTGCGAAGATGAGATCAATGAGTGCCAACATGTCATTAATAACTCTGACCGCCCCGAAGTGCGGGATGGTCAGAGGCGACGCAAAGACCAGTTCCATGTCAGGCTTGAGATGCTTCGTGCCCCCTGGGACCCGGATGCGCTTGTTCAGGAACTGAGTGATATAGCTCGCGCTCAGCGGCTGGTCAACATCGATCCCAATGTGCTCTCAGTCATGCGCGAAATGATCGGTGAAGTGAACGAGCGCACGCGGGAATTGGTCAAACACTTTACAAAGGGCAAGGCGACTCAAGACCCAGATGTCCACGCCGCCACTTCTAGCGGTAGCGTGGAGTTCGGCATAGACCCAGATGCGTAGTTCTCTTGGTTCCCTTCCCGTAGGTACACGGCGCAGGCTACCCTGGTCCGACAGCACTAGGAGTCTGCGTGTCCCTCTTATGACGCCTGCCCCCGAGGGTGAACTGCATCAGGGAATGATCCGCGTACCCAATCATCTGATCGGTGCCCAGCAACACACGAACGCCCGCCACGTCTTGGAGAAGCTGCTGGCGGAGAACGTGGAGCGATGGCTGGCTTGGTACAAGCAGCGGGGCTGGGAACTAAACAGCCGCCCCAAGGTGAAAGGCCCCTACAATCCGCCGACTCCGAGGCCAGGGATGGAGAGCGGTGAGGGCGAAGTCAAATGGTATTTCGTCAAGGCCAGATTCAAGCGCTCCAGCCCGCTCTACATCCGGCTGGATGACTACCTGGAACTGGACCGGCTGGCGAAGTTGCATGGCATCAGCTTCGACGGAGATGGAGCGCAGGCTGAGCCAATTGGCGATGGCCCGCATGACCCGATGGAGTTCGCGGAGGCGCGCCGGCAGCGGCTGGGCATCCAACGAAAGGATTACCTATTCGGAGGTCAAGATGACAGAGACAAAGAGTGAATCGGGCCGAACGGAGGTGGATGTGGAGCTGGACGAGTTCGGCAAGGGGTTGATCGTAGTCCAGCGCGACGGGCGGATCATTCACCGCTTTGACGTGCCGGAGGAGCAACTCAGTATCGACACTGAGCCCAGAGTGCGGACGGGTTAGGGCCGCAGCGAGCTGTAAGACAGCAAGGAGGTAAGACATGCCTGCTACGGATTTTCTACCACGGAAGCTCTATAACGCCTTCTCGCGGGCAGGCTTCCCAAGCGAACCGATAAAGGGGTTGCTGGCCCTCCTGGGCAATCCTGAGTACGTCGCCTTCTGGGATGACCACTTGGGAACCCGATCCGGCACGTGGCCGGCGGGTACACCCTACGCATCCACCGTCGGCACAGGCACGGAGGTCATCGGCCTCACGCAAGCGGTGGGGGGCACGATGACCCTCACCACTGGTAACGCTGGTAGCGATTCAGCGGGTCAAGGGCTTGGCCTCAACTGGTCAGGCGACCGTGGCTTCTACTTCATTGCCCGCTTAAAGATCGACCGCATTACCGACAGCAAGTTCGAGATCGGCATGACGGATGCCGTTAATGACGATGGCGCTGTTGCGGTTAAGGCGACGCCGACCTTTACCGCTACCGACTGTGGCCTCTTTGTCTTCGACAGAACCGACGACGCCGAAGTCACCTTCGTTTCCAACGGTGGCACGACGGACGCTAATGCGGACGCCACGGACTTCGATATCGTCGCCGACACCTACTTCGTTGTGGAGATTGTCTGTAAGGGGGCTACGGATACGACTGGTGACAACATCGCCGGTTACATCAACGGTCAGCTCATCGGCTCAGGGAACATCGATGGGGCCAACCCTCTGACGATCTGGGCATACGTCGAAGACCTCGCGACCAGCACCGCCACCATTCTTACCGTCGATTACTGGGGCTGCGTTGGCCCCCGTGTCGCTCAGTGGGGCGTGGGGAGCTAACGCTCACAGCTAAAGCAAAGGAGAAAGCAAACATGGCAACTCTCGATGTAGCACAAAGAAGTTCGGCTGACAGGGGCATTACGAATCTCGCACAGGCGCTTCTCACCCTCGACGCCTCTGGCGCTCTCGTTGTGATCGACTTCTTCGCAAAGGCGATCTTGGACGATCATGGCTACCAGGTTCGGGCAGGCACGATCTCGGTGCCACTGGTTGGCGATGTGTTGATCACAGACACGGCGGCTGAGTTCTGCGCCGACGTAGCAGCGGGCCTTGTGCTCATACCTGTCGCTCAGCACATCTCAATCAACCTTGCGGGCGGCACGGCACACGAGTACGCGACCAAGAGCGTCGCTACGGTTTCAAGCGCGGGGACGGCTTTCGTCCCTCTACCCTTGAATTCGGGTGGTCCGGCAGCGGCGTCAACAGCGCGTGTAGCCGCCGCTGGTGGAGTCACGGTGACGGCTGAGTTGGCGACTACGACCGTGTTTCACTGGGGAGTTGGGCGGAGCGCCGCTGATTTGGCCGTCGATGGAGACTGGCAGCCCTTGCGCCCGCCAGTGTTGAACGGTCCACGCTGCCTTTACACGCAGATTGCTGCGGCTACGACAGGCCCTTCCTACTTTGCCCACCTTGACTACTTGGAGTTTGTGTCAGCGCAACTGGGTCAGTAATCCTTGCACACACTGAAAGGAGAACGCAAATGCCACTAATGCAGGTCTTCAGAGGTCTGGGGGCTGGGTTCGGCAACAACGCTACGCCGCCAGCCTATCTCAATACTATGGCTCAGCAGGTCGTGATGCAGTGGTATCAGGCCATGATTCTCGATGGCCGGGGCTTTCAGGTCCGGGCTGGCACGATCACCACACCGTTGGTCGGTGACGTGGCGATCACGAACACCGCAGCCGAGTTCTGTGTCGATGCTGCGTCAGGGACGACGATTATGCCAGTAGCGCAGATCATCTCTATCCGCCTCTCAACGGGTACATTACATGAGTACGCGAGCAAGAGCGTTGCCACAGTCTCAAGCGCAGGGACAGCATTCACGCCCCTGCCCCTCAAGTCAGATGGGTCGGCGGCTGTATCAACGGCCCGCGTTCAGGCTGCTGGTGCCGTGACGGTAACGACCGAGGCGGCGACTACGACATTGCGCCACTGGTCCTGGGCAAACCCAGCAGCGGGCTTTACGGGCGCTCTTCCAGGCGATCAGCATCAGGAATGGTACCCAGCAGCGAACAACGGCTCGCCTGTTCTCGTGGGGCCTCGGTGTCTTTACACCCAGATCGCCGCTGCCGGCACAGGGCCGAGTTACTACGCTAACCTGGACTATCTGGAGATACCAACACTGATGGTTAATCCGTCCTAGCGGTAACGGCGGAACCCAATGCCCCTCTATGAATACGTTTGTCCTGGGGGACATGTAACGGAGCGGCTGGCCGCAATGGAGGTGAGGAGACTCTTCTGCTCCTGCGGCCAGCCTGCCACCCGTCAAGCTGTTTACCCCATCGCCTTCACAGGCTTCACGCGTACTCCCGTAGACCAGCGGGAGATCAAGATGGGGGCCTTCAATGAGGCGAGTGCGGAACTCGAACACCAGCACTCGAAGCAGACGAGGGTGGACGGCGCACCTATGCCTCCGCCACCACTATGGAAGATGGCGAAGGCTCAAGCGCGCCGTCTGCAACGATTGGGGGTCAAGGACTCTGCGGACTATGAGGAAGCGAAGCGGCGCTGAAAGGACGATGAGACATGGTGCAAGTGGGAAACGAGAAACAGGACTCTTACGGGGACATCAACCATAAGCTCGATTACCGGATCGGCAACCGTGAGCACGGGCAACTCGTCCAGATCGACAGGGCGAACGAAGCTCTCGCCGTCACGATCACTGGAGCGTTACCAACCTATAGCGCTGCCTTCAGTTTTGCTGCTGTCTCTGGCGATGCAGTCGTGATTTTTGGCAGCGTCCTGCACAACATCCGCGTTCAGGAGATCGTGATCGCCAAGCCGTCAGCGATTGAAACCGTGCTGATCGTCCAACGCAGCACGCTGGACACAGGCGGCACTTCCACTCTGGCCGTCAACGGGCTCGTCGATCCTGACGACCCGATCACCTCAACAGCCGTCCGCCTCTACACGGCTGCGCCGACGTTGGGGACCTCCGCAGGCACGATTGCACGAGCTGTTGTGAACATAAGCGACCTGATGGTGTTCAGCTTCAAGGACTGGCCCAAGCCACCAACGCTGCGGAACAGCACCGACTGCCTGGCGGTAAACGTGGATGCCTCCGCAACGCTACCTGGCTGGATCGTTTGGACAGAAGAGGCCCGATAAGATGGCTACGAATCTAGGCTCTTCACCGCTCGTCAATCGCAGCATCGTTTCTGTCACCTTTACCGGCGCGTCTGGTCTCGGCTTGGCTGGTTCCACCACCACGTTCTTCACGGTGACGGGCGAGATTCTTTGTTCACTTCAAGCCTACGTCGTTGAGACCCTCACCCAAAACCTCGGTACGCCGACCCTGACGCTCGGTGTCGCTAACAGCACTTCCCTCTTCATCGCCGCGACAACCGCTACGACTCTGGCGACCGGCGAATTCTGGACTGAAAGCACGGGTGGGGGTACGGCCAATGCCGGCGTCGCAATGCCCGCCGCGATGAAGGATATCCTGGTTACGGCTAACGTCGTCGGCGTGGTTGGCGGTACGAACAACATCGACGGCGGCACTCTCCGGCTGGTCCTTCTCTGGATCCCCATGAGCACAGATGCAGCGGTGACATAAGGAGAAGACGATGCCACACAAAAGCGGCAAGCCCAACTACAAGGGCTCAAAGGGGCACCCTGGCAAGAAGAAGGGTGGCGGCAAGCGCTACGGCGGCCAAAGGAAGGGCTGAGATGCCACTGAAGAAGGGCCGCAGCAAAGCGACCATCTCGGTCAACATACGGACTGAGATGGCTCACGGGAAGCCTCAGAAGCAGGCCGTCGCCATCGCCATGAGGCAGGCTGGGAAATCTAGGCGTCGAAGGTGAGACACTAGGATGCCCAGCACTACTGTTAAGGCTATCCGCGGTAGGACTGCCGAGCGGGCATATAGTGGAAGGTACGCGCCCATCGTCAGCACCGCTACGGGCGGGGCGGTGGGTACAGTTGTCGATTCCGCCTACGCTATTCCTGGCGCGACAACGGATCACTTCGATTTCAAGATTATCAAGATCGCCACAGACGCAGGCGGCGCAGGCGCAGCTCCCGAAGGCGAAGTCAGGTACATCTCCGAGGGCGGCTACACCGCTGCTTCGGGGACGTTCGCCACCGAGGTTGACTTTACCGCCGCCGTCGCTTCCGGCGACACCTACGAAGTCCACGAGATACACCCTACCGAGATCGACAACATCATCAAGCGCAAGGTCCGCAACCTCTACATGCCAACCCTCTGGCCGCTGTCCATGCTCATCGTCCAGAACGACGCCAACGACATGGAGCCCACAAGCATCGCCACCGACTACGACACGGGCGGTGGGGGTGCTCTGGCGACGGAGACCAGCATCGTCTACAACGGCGCTCAATCGCTCAAGATGACCTGTTCCGCCGCTAACGAGTACGTCAGCCTCAAGGCTCTCCTGGGCGTGAACGAAACACAGCAGTTGGTCGCGGCGGTATCCTGCTATGTGACCTCCGGCGACGACGCCATCTTCAGGGTTTGGGATACCACAAACGGGGCCGCTATCGACGAGGCGGCCTCCGATGAGGTGCGATGGATGGACCTGATCGTCCCCTTCTCCGTTCCCACAGGCTGCGAGAGAATGGACTTAAGGCTGATGGGCGTCGGCTCCGATGATGTCATTTACTGGGACGACGTTCAGGTCTGGGCACCGAACCGGCAGGTCTACCCGCTCCCGTCATGGATCACCCGCCCCGAACAGATAGAGGGCGTGGTGGCCTTCCCCCAAGGCCAAACAGGGCCGGGGACGTTGCAGTACCGCCCTGACGAATGGAACTCCTACAAGCTCAACTGGGGATTTGAGCGGGTGGACATCAGGGCCGACAACGAACTCTATGTCTGGGTGGAATCGCCGGGCTACAGCCGTCCCTATGTCATCGCCCGCCGCAACCTGCCCGAACCGACCTCCGATACGTCTGCCATCAACTTCGAGCCTGA
>Ga0209641_10000930_pt1 | contig 26825 bp, 58 predicted proteins | sample RifCSP16_1_FD_184022 | JGI IMG/M metagenome (GOLD analysis project Ga0209641, IMG submission 184022) | Soil microbial communities from Rifle, Colorado - Rifle CSP2_sed 16_1 (SPAdes) (version 2) | ecosystem: Environmental > Terrestrial > Deep subsurface > Rock core/Sediment | place: Rifle... | reverse complement strand
GGAAGTATCTATTGAAATCAGAGATGGCAAGCCGGTTCAGATCAAAAAGATAGTAAAGACAGAAAATAAGATAGTGCTCTTTGATAGTGTTGAGGTGGTTGACGAAGAAGGAAATGTAGTTCTACAGGCAAGTGGTGAGCCTCTTACCCATCAAGTGCCGAGAATGATAAAGAAAATCAGAGATAAGTTTAGACAAGAAGTAATTGAAGATTGCCTTGACCTCAATTCCGGACAGTTAATTGCGGCTTTGTACGGAGCCGTGCAACACTTGATGGTGATGGTGGAAGAGCTAAGCGTGGCCAAGAATAAAGGCAAGTAGGAGACAGATATGGACAAATACAATCACTGGCTAGGTAAACTATTCCTCGGCATGTTTGGCCACGGGAAAGGCTACGCCGTTACGTTGGGCCAGACAACCTACTACTCCGGCCCTTCGACTGATGTCAGCCCTCAGTGGAGACGTCACGAGGATGAACATAAAAAGCAGTGGGCCAGGCACGGAAAGGTTAGGTTTCTAAGCCGGTATATCTGGCAGTGGATTACCAAGGGTTATGACAAAATAGATTATGAGGTAGAGGCAAGAGCGGCCGAGTTGAACTGACAGCTTTGAATTGGGGAGGACGATGTAATGGCAGAATTGCAATGCAGGAGCACCTGTAGAGAAGAGCTGATCGAGAAAATTGATGATGTTGAACTTGGGGCCATCAAAAAAGACGGAATGTGGAAGTTCGTAACGGTGTTATTCGTTGTCATAACTATTCTTGTGGGGATTACGACAAGAATCATGTCCGGTGATACTGAGAGGCGAGATGGGAACATCAAAGAGAATGCTATAAAAATCAGGGAAGCGGAAATATCTCTTGCTCGAATACAGAAAGACCTACAGCAGCTTGCAACGGGGCAGGAGGCCATAACTGCCAGCCAGGGGAAGCTGGAAGATAAGCTCGATGACCTGAGCAGGATACTACTCAGAGAGATAAGGTTAAGCCGATGAAATGTCCTCACTGCCAAAGTGAACACGTCGGACACTCAATAGGGATGTATTTTATTGCCTACGAGTGTCACGAGTGTAAACATCAATGGATAGAGCGTTTCGAGGTGCCGGAGAATAAGGAGGTCTATGTGGTTGAACAATAGACATATAAACCAATCTCCACCTCCTGGCGTTTTTGGTGGAGCAATGTGTACTTGTGCATCATGTAGCAAGGCAAGAAACAAAACAGGCCCCTCAGTGTTGGAAATTCTTCAAGAGGCAAACGGGATAAAGGATAAAGATGATACATTAGATGCCGCCGACAGGTTATCCGTGGAGTAGAATTAATTGGGGTGAGGATATAAAATATTGCTTGACATTATATTAAATAAAATGTAATAGAAAGGAATTAATCGTGCGGAACCTGCTTTCAACGAACCTTTGTAAAAAATTCCAACCCTCCTTTGATAACTTAGAATGCGATTACTACATCCCCGCCCAGAATGATAACTTTGAACCCATCCACGGTGAATGCGGGTATTGTAAGCAGCCTAAGGCATTCAGGTGTGTCGCCGATGTTTGCCGGATAATACCCCTATCCCATAGTAGCGTATCTGATTTCTGCACGTGCCATTATTTATATTACCTCAAGAAGATATTGGGTATCGAAATACGGCCACCGTTCCTATCCTCAGCATTAAAGGCCGGAGTACTATGGGATGCAGTCAAGCAGAAACATTTGGGAGCAAAGGATATTTTAATTAGCAGTGTACGGAATGCTGATAAAACTAAAATAGTAAAAATGGGGATAATTGATAAATACGAAATTGACGATTACACGGTTGCGAAGGTTAAGGCTATCTATTCCGCCTACAAGTACCTCGAAATCGAAGTTGACCCTGGATATGAATTGCAAGCTAAAATCGACATGACCTATGACATCATCCTGCCGCCAAGCCAATTCGTACCATCGATTACAGTAGGCGATAACCACGCAAAAGAAGTAGTTAATCTCTGGCGTGAAGCTGATAAACAATCTGAAGATGAGAGAAAATGGATATTCCCGCTGAAGATTACCGGGTTCTATGATAGGAAATATAGTAATTATTTTGCGGAGGATAAATTATCTGGTTCACCTTCTTACTATACAGAGGTCTACCCCCTGACCAGCCAAGTTGGAACCTACCTGCTTGCCGATAGTAAGCTAGAGAAGGTCGTGATGGAAGTCGTCCAAATGCCGCAACAGAAGATTCTTAAAGAAACTAAAAAACGGTTGGAAGCGGAAACACCGGAACAACTATATGATAGAGTCTATAATGAGATATTATCCAGACCTTCAAACTATTTCATAGGCTACGCGAAGGAACGCAATAGATATGGAAAAATCTTCCATCGCGGAGAATTTGACTTAGCAGAAATCGAAAGCAGCTATAAGCAGATAATAATCGAACTGTTATCAGCCCGTTGGAGCAATAATTTCTACAAGAACCCAAAGGCTTGCAATAATCAATATGGGCAAATTTGCAGCTATCTACCAATCTGTCGTAACCAAAATATGAGTGAAACTATCTTCACTATTAGGCAGAAGCCATAAGGAGAATTAACATGGAACCAATAATAGCAAAATGGACAAGTTTAGAAAAAGATAGCACGGGTAAATACCGGCCAATGGTAAAATTACCTGATGGAAGGCATATGTCTCAAGCAAGATTAATGATGATGAATTTCTTGCATACGAATAATATTCCCAAAAAATTCCACGTTCATCATAAAAACGAAATTTGCGATGACGATAGACTTGATAATCTTGAGATATTGTCATCTGATTATCATAATTTTATCCACCATCCACGGGATAGTAGCCGGTTTGGTGTTTCGTGCTCTGATGACCCGAAATTATACAGGCATTTGTATTCCAAAGAATATCGGGCTACCCATGTTGATACACGCAAGGATGACCCTGAATGGGTAGAGCGTAGGAATGCTCATACTCGTAAATATGCAGCGAATAAAAAGGCTACAGACCCTAACTGGCCTGAACACAGACGAATTCTTATGAACAATTATTACAATTCACACAAGGACGACCCCGAATTTAGAGAGAAACGGAATACTTACAATCGGATGGCAAGGTTAAAAAAGAAAATGGAGGCAACCAATGAAATTTGAAATCTACAAGCCCGGTCAAGACTTATCGACGGCCACCACGAGGGGGAACTTCATGCTGATATACGGCAAGGCGAAGGTAGGCAAATCCGCCACCTGTATTGCCACCGCTGAAGACCCTATATTCTGGATTGTGGCTGAACGCGGCCAGATTGATTTGACCCTGAAGGCAATCAACCGTGAAGGATTGCGGCTCAAGGTGGGTTATTATGAGGGATGGGATGACCTTATTGAAACGGTTTATGACCTTGATAATTTCAAGGGGTTCAAGACGGTAGTGTTCGATGGTCTCACCCATGTAATGAATATCCACCTTTCTGATGAACTGATTGAAGAAAGTTTCGATGCTCGTGATACCTCCAAGATTGAGAAAGAACTTGCATCCCGTGGCAAAATGACCACCGAAAATTACGGAGTATTGTCAAAGCAGATGGTGCGATTGATGAAGGGGTTTGAACGGCTCACCATAGCAGGCATTGATGTTATCTGTACCGCACGGGATAGCTCAACTCCGAAATGGGACCGGTCATTAGCTTGTGCTCCTGCATTAGCTGGTAAAGAATTTCCACGTGACATTAAAGGCTTTTTCGATTTCGTAGGATTAATTGAAAGTCAATTTGACGAAGATGGTAAGGTTATCTATCCACCGCTTGCTTCATTTGATGATGATGGCAGCTTCCTTTCCGGCTGGACAGGGATTAAGCCTAAAAGTGGAGTGATAGGAATTAAGTTCAACGTCAAGAAGATATTGGATGTCGCTCATGGGGTTAAGGGGTAATGCCGCCGCAGGGGATAGTGCATAGGAAATTCCACGTGGCGCAGATGTTTAGGGAATCTAATGGTGTAATTAGCAAGAAAGGGGAATGAAAATGGAAATAAAGACAAAATATGGCCCATTTGAATTAGATGGGGACAGATTGTTGGATGCCGTAGAAAGAGAATTATCACGCGCTCTTGTTCCTGTAGTAGAAGAAGCGGTAAAAATACAAACAGATGAACTGGTAATATGTTTTTATAAGGGACATGAACCTCAGATTCATATTTCATGGTCAGATGAAGAATGGAAGGATGTGCCTTTATTTGATATTATTAAAGAAGAAGTAGATGGTGACAACGATTATCCACAAGAAGATGAGGAATGGAAAAAGACTTCTTTGCAATTAAGAAAAATGGCTGATTATATTGACAAGAAGTTGAGCCGTAAATTTAAGAAAGTGAAAGGAGCGTGATGCCAACCAACCTAACCATCATCAATTTATCGAAAGGAGGTAATATGTGGCACAGGACAAGGTAACGACAGTTGAGGATGCGAATTTGGTAGCCTACTTGGTAACTAAGGGGTTTGTGGCAATACCCTATATGAAAGAAACCAAGGATAGCGACCAACGGCGGGTGATCTGGGATGTCCAAGGCGATATCGAAAAGGCAAGACAGGAATTTTATGGGAATGCTGGTGGTATCCGGGACTTTGTCAGGTCACTCAAGGAAGTTAGACAGGACATGCACTCGATGAAAGGCATGATAACCACTTACAAGGAGGATTAAAAAAGTATGAGAGCAACAGCAAATGAACGTGGAACATGGGAAACTGGGTTTAGGAGACCCGATGAGGGCTGGCATATCGGCAAGTTCTTGGAGGGCATTGATTACCTGAAGACCAAGGATAAATCAAGTGGTGAGGAAGTAATATCCGCCAACAAGCAGGGAGACAAGAACTGGAAGTTCCCTATGGTGATTGAGGACGAGGATGACGAGAATAATGAAGTGAAGCATGACATCATCGTGGCCGAGAACAAACGTGGCGAGCAGATGGTGGCGGATATCCTAGGCTGTACGGGATTGTTCGAGAAGTTCACCAAAAAATTTAAGGGTGATGAATCAGTGTTCAATGATGAGGTAATCAAACTTATCAAGACCCAGCTTCCGAACCAATTCTGGCGGTTCAAGGTGAAGAATGTCGAAAACAAGAAAGACCCGGATAATCCTTATATCAATATTGTCGGGTTCGGCAAGGTGAGTGATAGCATTGCCAGCTTGGATGCGGCATTGTTCCCGGACAAGAAGGGTAAGGCAGCGGGTAAGGCAGCAGGTAAGGCAGCGGATAAACCGGAAGTGGATGAGGCCGATCCGTTCGCGTAAGTAAGGTAACATGAATATGGATAGGTGGCGGAAGTGTATAGACGCAATCTCAGACCGATGGAGATACATAAAGGTAAGTCGCCAAAAGTCGAAAAGCTCCGTGTGAGTATCAAATCTCACTCTATCCATTTTTATTAACACTTTCCCACTTGGTAGCAGCGACGCAGCTTGAGGGGTTACTAAAGCAGGGATAACGGAACCCGAACCTGCGCTATTGAGTGGGGATTAACCAGTAGGAATTGAAAGGGGAATGTGGAAAATGAGAGGCACGGTAGCAAAACGAATCAGGAAGCAAGTGGTCGCCAACAATCCAGGTGGTAAATCAACAAAGCGTCATGCTGTTGCTGGAGGGAAAGTGGGGACTGTCGTTATGGTTCATTATTCTATCCGTCAACAATATCAAGACGCTAAACGCAACTATATGAAAGGAGAACGATAACATGGAAAATACAGAGCTAGTCAAGTTGACACGCAGATTGCTTGACTTGAAACGGGAGAAGAAAGATGCAAATAAGGATTGGAATGAATCAATTAAAGAAACTGAGGCCGAAATCAAGAAGTTGGTCAAAGAAAAGGGGGAATGATTATGTTCTCAGTAAACCAGAAAAGGTTAATATCGGATGCAGTTCAAAAGGTACTCCGTGATACCAACCATCCCGAATTGCCAAAGGGGGAGATTATCTTCTTGCTTCATGTGGATGGTGCTGAATCATGGTCATGGGCGGATATACGCAACAATGGGGCGGTGAGTAGCCCCGGCGTGAATCCTTGGAATGAAATGCAAGATAAAAAGGAAAAGGGGGAATAATTATGCAGGAACACCTTAAATTGCTTGGATTTAAAGTACGCGACATTGTTTCGGGCATGGAAGGGGTTGTTACGTCAATATCATTTGACCTATATGGCTGTGTTCAGGCCGTGGTGAATGCTGGATTGGACAAAGATGGGCAACCTGTTGATGGCCGATGGTTTGATACGAAACGGTTAATCCCTATCAGCAAAAAACCTGTTATGATTGTCCCCACTTTTCAAGTTATACCAGGTGGTCAATGTTTACCTAAATATCCAAGTCAACCAAGAATGTGAAAGGGGGAATGATGGGGCTGAAAACCGTAGGCACTCTAACGTGGGAGGCGTGCAAATCCTGTAAGCATGAGGGTAGAAAATGTATTCCCGCACTCTACAAGGAAAATAATAGCGATAATGTTGGATGTGCCGATTACCTATCAAATGACGAAAGTGAGGAATGATATATGGCCGTAAGAGATTTAGCATTAAGCAGAGGGGCATCGACACTAATCTTCGACCCCTTATTAATCCAGGAACACCCCAACGATAACACCAGGGACATGTCCTCGGAATCCACCATCACCCATATCCGGGAAATGGCTAATAGCATCAAAGACAATGGCAACGAGAGTTTCCCGCCTATCACCATTTACCAGGAAGGCGAGAATATCTACGTCATGGCCGGTTGGTGCAGGCGTAGAGCACACATATTAGCGATGGAAGAAGGTGCTCCGGTCAAGGGGATATTGTGCCTGAATGTACTCCGCAAGAAACCGGAGGATTTAGCGTTATCTATCCTATCATCCAATGACGGCCTCCCGCTCACCGCTATCGAAAAATCCAAGGCAGTCAAACGCCTCCAATCATTCATGTGGACACCGCAGGAGATAGCCAAACGTACCGGGTGGTCACACTTAGTACCGTGAATAACCTGATCGCCTTACATGATGCCCCTGAGTCGATAATTGACATGGTTAAGGATGGGGGCGTGAGTGCGACTTTGGCGATTAAGGTGGTGGCTGAGAATGGTGATGGGGCTGAAGGGGTATTGAAGGACGCCGTAGCCAATGCTAAAAAATCAGGCAAATCAAAAGCTACCCAAAAGGATGTGAACAAGAAACCGGCCAAGTTTAATTGGGATAAATGGGGCCTTCAGTGTTACCAATTGTTATCCAAGATTTACGAGCTGCCGGTGACTAAGCGGAAAGATCACCTGGATAACCTGATTGCTGAGGCGGGCAGGTTAGTGGAAGCCATAGAGGATAAAATGAATGAATGATATTAATCTCGCGGCCTATGCCTGTCAATCATGTCTCATCAATCATACCTATCAACTCCGGCATCATCGTAGTGGTCCATGTCCATTGTGTGGCAAGGAATTGATACCAGCAGGCAAGGAAGATCAGGTGAGGGCTAAATATCAACCAACAATGGCGTGGATGAATAATGAAATGGAAAAGGAGATTTAATCATGGGAAGAGAAGTGAGAATGGTCCCGGCAAATTGGCAGCATCCAAAAGATTCAAAAGGTAGATACATCCCTTTGTTTGATGGTTTTAATAAGGCAATCGAAGTGTGGGATATCGAAAATCAGAAGTGGGAAGAAGGGTTTGTTTCAGATTTCAATGGTGGTTGGGAGGTTAAACCGGAACGATATGATTATGGCTATTCTGAATATGCCGGTGATCGTCCAAAGCAAGAAGATTACATGCCTGATTTCCCTATTGCTGAACGCACTCATTACATGATGTACGAAGATACCAGCGAGGGGACACCATTATCGCCACCATGTGAAACTCCAGAAATATTAGCATCGTGGTTGGCGAATAATAATGCAAGTGCATTCGGCAAGGATACCGCTTCTTATGACCAATGGCTTGCAATGATAAAGTCCAAATGGTCGGTAGGTGCGGTATTTACACCTGAAACTGGATTAATCAGCGGAGTGGAAGCAATAACATTGTTAAGAAAGGAATAACATGGAAACTTTGAAGATCAGTGCGAAAAACCTTGGATACACCGCCTTAGCCGACTTCTGCCCACGGTGTTATTGGATTAGAAAGGAGATATAATCATGCTTGAAAAAACCATAGGAATAGGTATCAATCAATTTATCAAATGGCAGGCAGAAAATCCAAACACCTGCGTAGATATTAAAATAGAAAAGGGTAAAGTATCCATCTGGGTTTACGACTATTCGCTCATGCACGGGATGTTTGTCAATTCGGTGGATGAGATCGATATTCTCGCTGACCAGAAAAAGGAAGATGTTAAAATTCTCGAATCAATCAAACGGCGGCATGGTGGTATTTACGATGATGTGGTTATCCCTGTTGCGCCGGGGGTTGATATAAACTTAGGAAATGGAGTGGTTGGGGGCGGCAATGGCTAAATCATTTGACCAAATGGAACGTGAATGGGAGAGGCTACAGGACAATCTACCCGGTGGCCCCGGCGATGATAGTGATTACGAAGAAGATGACCCCGACCACATTTCACAGGCTAAACTTGAACGTAAGATAGAAGCTGCTGATAATCGCCGCAAGGAGAAGCAAGAAGATGAACTTCTCCGGTCAATGGATAGGTCTAAACAAGGTGTGAGCAGGAAGGGATATGACCCAAGGTTAGATGGCCCGTGGAATTATGAAGGGCATGGCAGCAAATATTAAAAGGAGGCATTATCATGGAACTATCTCAAATGTCCGACACCGCCATCCTCAACGCACTATTCGATATAGCGGCTGTAGAGGCTAATGGGGATGGGGAATATGGGGAGGAGTTAACATTGCAGGATGAGCAGGAGTATCAAAGGTTGGATTGGGAATTGAGTAAGAGGGTGTGTAAGAATGTCGAACATTAATTTGTGGAATGAAGATTGTCTATCTGCAATGAGAAGGATGGAAGATAGCCAATTCCAATTAGCTATAGTTGACCCTCCCTATGGTGAATCTTGTAATATTTCATCAGGTGGAGGTAGCCATACAAAATCACTTGTTAAGTTTCACCAAGCATATAAAGAAATGGGAAAGAGTTGGAATCAAGTCCCAGGTGATGAGTATTTTAAGGAATTGTTCCGAGTTTCCGTTAATCAAATTGTCTGGGGTGGTAATTATTTCAATCTTCCACCTTGCCGTTGCTTTGTAGCATGGGATAAAATTAGAACAGTGACTAATTTCTCACAGGTAGAATTTGCATGGACTTCTTTCCAATCACCTGCGCTTATATTCCGTTATTGCAATAATGCAGGGTTTATTCTTAGCAAGGAAGAACGTCTTCGCATTTCACCATCACAAAAACCTGTGCAACTTTACAAGTGGCTCCTTAAGAATTACGCAAAACCGGGAGATCGTATTCTTGATACGCATTGTGGCAGCGGTTCAATCTTATTGGCCTGCGACATCATGGGCTACGACATCGACGCCTATGAGATAGATTTAGAATACTACACCGCAGCTAAGGCACGGTTAATCCGACATCAATCTCAAGGCACTTTATTCACAGCAGATGGAAGGGATATTGCATAATGGGCACAATATCAGCAGAAATTAGAATCCGGCAAATGTTCAACGAACCACCTTCGCAGGTCATCCGTGGGTTTGCGGCAATGAGAATGTCGAAACGCCTAGCCGCTGGCGCGATGGGGATAACCACACAAACCCTAATTAGATTATGCAGGCGGTGGGGGATCGAGTTCGTGCCACAATCTGAAATGCTAGATCAATGTAAGCCCAAAGGCAAGGGTTGTCCGAAGGGGCTAAAGGGACTAAACGGAAGGAAGAAGCGCAAATGAAAAAGGACTATGCGATAGAAACAACAAATCGTTATTGTGCCGCCGACATTACCGAAATGTTTGAGTGTAAGAATTATAAGCCCGGCATACCGCCGAAATGGTGCAGGCATTTGATACGTTACTCACAAGAATGCAAGGCACTAAGAAAGGATGCAAAATGATACGACAATCAATCCCACTAGACATGGTAAAGAAGGCTGCGACCTTTGCACAGAACCATTATATCAAGGAGGGCGATATGTCTCTGGATGATGAAAAGATATACTTCTATAGCCCGTCAGGTGTGTTATTGGCCTGGGTGCGGAGAGATGCCAAGAACGGGAGGCGTCCAGGAAGTTATTGTGTGTTGGGTGAAAGGGAGAATAAATGAACGGAAGGATTGTTAAATTGGGTATCTGTGTGAAATGCGGCGGTGATGTCATGGTAGATTTTGTCCACGGGTCGCCTACGTTGGGGACTATACTTTTACAAAATTGTACCAAAGGTGGGGATTGCGAGGTAGATATACTCAAAACCCTATTGGCTAAGAGAAATCGGTTCGCGGATTAAGGAGGTGTTAAATTGGATAAAGAAAATCGTGGTTTTTGCCATGTATGTTGGGAACATATATATAACAGTGATGGTTCTGATGATACACATGAATGTGATATATGTGGTCGTGAAGGGTTTTGTGAATATTGTTCTAAACCAGAAAATCATGATTGCATAGAAGAATAAATTCGCGAATTAATGGTTACAATTTTGGTTGAGGTTGAGAAATGATAAAAGAATTAAAGTTGTTATTTGCTGAATGGCTTTTGTATATTGCATTAAGAGTTATGCCAGAATCAAAAGAAAGAATAGAATTGGCGTTATTTATTATTAATTATGCAACAAATCGGAGGTTGTTTAGGAAATGAAAGCCACTCCCCGTACCGCAGCGTCAATAGCTAGAAGCATAGCCGATTTCAAGTTGAAGGCACCAGTGTTCCCCGAAGGCATGACGATTATAATTGATTCGCGTGAGCAACAAAGTCCACTATTCGGTCGGTATCCAAAGGGGATGACGGTATCTTGCCAAACACTTTCAATTGGTGATTATTCTTTGGCTGGTTTTACTGACCGGATAGCCGTCGAAAGAAAACAAATATCCGACTTGGTGCCATATTGTAGTTCAGATCATCTTGCTACAAAACGTAAGATGGAAAAACTCGAAAAGTTAGAATGGGCTGGCTTGATAATTGAGGCGCGGGAAAGTGAAGTGTATTCACCCTACCGGTTCTCGCAAGTATCGCCAGAGTCAATTAGACAGGCATTGGCCTCGTTTTCTATCAAGCACAAAGTCCACATATACATTGGTGATCGTGAGCATTGTGGTCGGTGGATGGTTGATCGTTTTATTCGATACTGGAAATGGAAACATCAATTATAATTTCTCTTGACATAATCATCCAATTTTACTATTATCAAACTGCGGAGATTAAAAAATGACAAGCTGTATCGTACTATCACAATTATTCAAATTTTATAGCAGACGCAAAGACTCCCTTTTAGGAAAGAAGAGCTTGTCACTTTTCTCCGCACCTAACTGGGAGTTTTTTGCGTTCTGCGTAAGGATATAACGATGCTTATACAAGGTAATTCTGTTCACACTCCACGTAAGGAATTAGAAATTGGTGGAATTGCATGGATGAGATTAACGCAATTCAAAAGTGAGTATTTCAAATATCAAGAAGTTGTTTGTGCTGATGTGTTTTGCGGGACTGGCAGGAATGATGTGCAAGGAGAAATTGTCGATGGTTCTCCACTTCGCATAATGAATGCTTATCGCCGGTCATGCAATAATAACGTCAATTTCAAGTTTTGGTTTTCTGATATACTCCCCGAAGCGTGTGCCACTCTAAGGACATTGATACCACCACAATCAAATCTTAGTATCAAGACAATGGCAGCGGCAGATGCTTTGAATGCTCTGGGGAACTATCTTCATAAACATCCATTCACTTTATTGTTTCTTGTCTTAGACCCCAATGGGCCAAAGGATTTCCCACGTCAAGAGGCCATCCATCTACTCAACCAATATTCACCACGTATTGATATTATTCCATATATCAGTGCTACAACCATCAACAGGTGCATTGGTGCAAGAGATAAAGGTGGAATCACATTTAAGGGATGGTTGGGTAGCATTGAGAATTTTGATGAAGGGTTCGTTTCAATGTTAGTAAAGCATGGCCGCATGGGATGGATTAGAGAACCAATCCAAGGTGATAAACAGCATTGGACAATACTCCCTACCTATGGACATTTCTTTCCTAAAAGTGATTGGAGTAAGCAGGGATTAGTTGATGTTATTTCTGATAGAGGCCGGAAAGCAATCGAATTCTACAACGGTAATATGGGAGGCTATAATGAAGGAATATGAAGATGCGTTTATTGTAGACCATGATTTAGAAATCCATCCTTGTGCTTTGATTATGCCGCCTATGGATGATGATACTTATGAAAAATTCAAAGTTGATATATCCGGCCACGGGTTGATCCATCCTATTGTTCTATATCAAGGAAAAGTATTGGATGGCAGGAACCGTTATAACGCCTGTAAGGAATTGGATATAGAAATTTGGGCAAGGGAATGGGAAGGCGGTTCTGACCCTGTTACTTATGTGGTGAGCAATAATATCCATAGGCGGCATTTGTCTATTAACCAGAGAGCTATTGCAGGTGCTAAGGCAATAAGTTATTGGGCTGATGAGGCTAAGGAAAGGCAAAGAGATAGCGGCAAGGAACATGCTGATAATTTGGTCAATCAGGAATCTCGGATTAAGGCACCGGTGCCACAAGCCGATAAAGAAAACAATATTCAATCTCGTGATCTTGCTGGTAAGCAATTCGATGTTTCGGGCCGGTCGGTATCCTCTGCAAAATTCATCCTTGAACATGGCACTGAAGAAGAAATAGAAAATGTAGAAACCAACAAAGCCGCACTCCGACCGACAGAAGAAAAAATCAGAGAGCGAATTAAAGAAGTTCCAGAAAAGATTACACCTGAACCTACTACCAAATCACCATCCAAATTCAACGAAACCAATGATTCAATAAAATGGGCGAGGTGGTCTTGGAACCCAGTTACAGGCTGTAAGCATGGATGTAAGTATTGCTACGCTCGTGATATTGGCAACCGCTTCCACGGTGGCTTTGAACCAGAATTTTATGAAGATCGCTTATCGGCTCCGCAGAATACCAAGTTGCCATACAATGCCGAAAGTCCTAATCGCAACGTATTTGTGTGTTCTATGGCTGACTTGTTTGGTGATTGGGTTGACCAAGAATGGATAGATAAGATCATGGCGACGGTGAGCAATGCTCCTGATTGGAATTTCATCTTCCTTACCAAGAATCCCAAACGGCTTGTAGATATTTCATGGCCGGATAACGCATGGGTGGGTACGACAGTTGATAGCCAAAGCAGAGTTAATGATGCGGTAAAAGCATTCAAAAAAATAAAGGCAAAGGTGAAGTTCCTATCATGCGAACCATTAACTGAACACATAGAATTCCCCGATGGAACACTCAGGTTATTTGATTGGGTGATTATCGGTGGGCAGAGTGCATCAAGTGGCGCACCGGCATTCCAACCTGAATGGGAATGGGTTGAAGAATTACATTTTGCAGCAAGGAAAGAAGGATGCAAGATTTATTGGAAACCAAATTTGACTATACATCCAGAAGAATATCCGAATTAATATAGAAAGGAACCCCATGAAATTCCACCCTACCACCCCCGGCAATCCGCAGCGGGAGAAGACTAAATTTATAGTAACCATCGAGAATGATGAGTTCACCACAAGTGCCTATACTCCCGAATCTGCCTTGTCTAATGCAGCGTATAGATTTGCTGACGAAAACGACGAGGATGTGGCACTTATCAAATGGAAAATCAAGCATGAGCAATTGTACTCGAATGTGGAGGAGGTGTAATTATGACTAAAATCATTATTGAATGGTGTGATGCCTGTAAGTCATGGTTCGTAAGATGTCCCCGCTGTGGAAACAATACGTGCAATGGGGGAAGTGGCGAAGATGGAAAGTGCCCCTTATGTATTAAGGTTTATGAATTTGAAGATAAACTTGAAGAAAGTAATTTATCGCTGTTGATAGGTGAATTACTTGGTAAAACCCCGGAAGATGAGGATACCCCAGAAGATGAAAAGGAGGATGAATAATGAAAGTAGAAGGGTATAAGGTTATAAGAATCAACATCGAATTAACAGAAAAGGAAGCTAAATGGCTAAAGGATTATTTACAGAACTGGCCTTATCCCGATCAGGAAGAAGTAAACCCAGAATATCGTGAGAACCTATTCAATGCAATTAGAAGTCAAGGTATAGTATGAACCTACGCCGCGCTGAACCCCACGAACCCACCTGCGATGATTGCGATAGCTAAGAAGGTAGGCATTATTGCCTGCTGCATGGGATTCAAGTTAAGAATATGGATTTGATGAGATGTGATGAATTATCAATTAATAACAAGGAGGTTACAATGTCGTCAGTTGGAGAAGAATTCCCGAAAGAACAAGCGAGAGTGAGAGAATTATTAAATGAGTACAAAAGTATTCCAACAGGAGCATTTGGGGCAATGATGATTGAACAAGCGCTTTCACGGGCAGAGAAGGCCGCTATTAGCGGGGATATTGTGGCGATTCTGAAATCATATAAAGAATTAAAAGAATGCCAATAATGAGATGTGGGGACTTTGAATTGAAGGAGGATGACCATAAATGAGACATATTTATATTGCGCTGATGTGTGCCGCTTGCTATGCCATTCCGTATTCGATTGGATATAGGTTCCCCGGATGGTGGACACCATTATTGATGTTCTGGGGCGGCATGGCCTACAAAGCATATTTACACTATGACGAGAGGGTAAATAAATGAAACAATGTAACAATCCCGGATGTATCAGCTACGCGGTTAATATCGAACGTGATATTCCAGAAAACCATTGCCTGTGTGATGTTTGCCATTGGACTAAACGGTATATGGATACCAACCAACACCTCGGCAACCTGCTCGCTATCATCCATCGTGATGGTGGACATTATATAGGCAAGCACGGGATAGATAAGGCCGTGAAGGATGCACAGAAGATATTAGGTAGGTTGATGAGCATGGAGGATGACCATAAATGAGACAACAGGAAACCCCCAAGCAAAAGGATAAGTGGCGTCATCGTATATCTATTGAATTTGGTGTTCCGGCAAAAATACTTATCCAGTCATTCGCTGATTCCGGTTATTCTAAAAGGCTATGCGCCGGAGCGATTGGGATAGGTACTCAAGCTCTACTCCGATATTGTCGGGAGAATGATATCAAGTTTCCTGATCGGATTAATTTACGCGATGAATGTAAACCTAAGCCAGGGAAAAGGGGGTATAGTAATAATCCACACGGTCGAGCGGGCAAGCCAAAATAAGGGGGATTCAACCGATGGATAAAGAAAAATTATGTACAAAATGTAAGGAAATTAAGTCTATTAGCGAATATGGGAAACATAAATTGGGAAAAGATGGACTTAGAAGCACTTGCAAAAAATGCCATAACGAGGAAGGTAAATTATGGCGACATTCTTCTGGCAAAGATAAATTGGCAAAAAACAAAAAAGCATGGGGCATAAAAAACCAAGCAAGGATACGTGAAACATCAAAACAATGGAAAGAAAAAAATAAAGAAAAGGTTAGAGATCAAAATAGAGAATATATGAGGCGTAGAAGATTAAAGTATCCAGATAAAGTAAGAGTTATGGAAAAAATACAATCTTCAAAAAGGATAAAAACAGAAAAGACGAAAGGTAGAACAAGAGTAAATAATGCTATACAACAAAAAATAATCGTTAGACCCTTCGTTTGTTCTCAATGTGGTGGAATAAAAAGAATAACTGCACATCACGTAGACTACTCACGGCCATTGGATGTTATGTGGCTATGTTATGAATGTCATGGATTAGAACATAGAAAGGTTTAATTATTTAGCTCGCCCGTGGGGAAGGAACGGTAAACCAATCGAAATCAAGCCAACCAAGCCGAAGGAGAATGGGTATCTGTATAAGTCGGTGGGAGGGGTGAATGATCCAACTGTTTAATCAGGATTGCTTATTAGCGATGGCCGGAATGAAAGATAAACAATATCAGTTAGCCATTGTCGATCCTCCTTATGGGATTAACATAGTTGAGGCAATTAGGAAAAGCACGGTAGTAGGCACTTCCAGCATGTTCAAGATGACAAAAGGCAGAGATGGAAGTGATTTTGATGGGCAGATACCAGATGAATCTTATTTTGTTGAATTAAAAAGAGTTTCGGTTAATCAGATCATCTGGGGTGGTAATTATTTCCTTGATTATCTCGGCAGAACAAATGGATTCGCTATATGGGATAAGATGAATGGAACAAATCCAATGGCAGACGCAGAGTTAGCATGGACTTCTTTTGATAAGTGTACAAAAATGTTCAGAATGCACCACTTCAGCAAAGGATATGACGCAAAGATACATCCCACACAAAAACCCACTCGCCTTTATGAATGGTTATTGAATAACTATGCGAATAAAGGTGACAAGATTTTGGACACGCATTGTGGCTCCGGCAGCATTCTTATTGCCTGCGACATCATGGGTTATTCAATCGACGCTTATGAAATCGACAAGGACTATTACGAAGCGGCCAAGGCAAGATTAGAACGCCACCAGAAGCAAGGTAAACTGTTCGGGTAAAAGTTACAGTTCCCGTTGAGATGAGTAAAAGCAGGCAGGCAGCTTGTGGCGGGGGGTATTCCAATCAGACATAATAATTTTGGCAAAAGGTAATTAAACAAAAGTTAAACCAATAATCGTGGAGGTAGGGAAAATGATTTGCATTCATCACAATGATTTAGATGGGAGATGCTCTGCGGCAATTGTAAGGAAGTATTTTAAGGAAAATGTCACTTTTATTGAAACGGATTACAAAGACCCTGCTCCCTTGGGGAAACTTGCCGGGGAAGATATTGTTATTGTCGATTTCAGCTACAAACCATCTGACATGCTGAACATTATTGAATTGGCAAATTCTGTCGTCTGGATTGACCATCATGCCACGGCAAAGGATTACCCTTATCAATATTTGACCGGATTGAGAAACTTTGAAGATAAAAAGTTTTCCGGGTGCGAGCTTACTTGGATGTATTACTTTCCGATGGATGCAATGCCGATAAGCGTGCAGTTGCTTGGTGATTACGACAAGTGGGCATTAAAGATGGAAGATTCAAAGGTGTTTTACGAAGGTATGAAAATAGAAAAGAATGGCCCTACTGAATACCTTTGGATTGAGCTTCTTGACACGAAATATTACAAGACCTGCAAAGACATCATCGAAAAAGGAAAGACGGCGACAAAATACCGTGACAATTATTGTGCTGGCCTATGTAAATCCTTTGGATATGAAACAGAAATAGACGGGAATAAAGCCTATGTTTGCAATATGTTTATGTTTGGGTCGGGAGGGTTTGGTAAAAAGTTTCATGAGTATCCATTTTGTATTGCATATATTCATGACGGCAAGCAATTCTCGGTGTCGCTTTACTCCGAAACGGTTGATGTTGGACAGATAGCAAAAAATCATGGTGGCGGCGGGCACAAGGGGGCAGCGGGCTTTGTTTGCGATAAACTACCGTGGGTGAAGACGGGTTAATCATCGAAACGAAGGGAGTAGAGAAATGAGTGAAAAAATGACATCAATCACACTACCCGGCACACAGGGCTTCATGGATTGGGGATTTAAATCCCGTGCCGAAATGATAGCCACCTACCGGAAAATAGCAGAACACAAAAAAGCCGAAGCTGAATTGGTGATAGCCGCTGCCGATGGGGATTTTATTGTTGAGCAAGGTTACGGGATGCATAGAAGAAGGAATGTGGTGAGGATTTGAAGGGTAGGGATTCCAGCTTGGCATAACAAGTATTCCAAAGATTCATAGGAGAAATCGAAAATAATTGTTGACATCTTAAACTAACAGTGCTAACATCCGTAACTAACAGAAAAGGAGAAACCAGTGGATAAAAACATACGCAATTTTCCAGAAACACTTAACACTAAATTGAGGATCGAGGCGATTAAAAAGAAGCTGACGGTCAAGGAACTTATCATCAATATCCTTGCCAAATACTTTGACATGAAATCGTAACCTTCCAACATGGAATTGAAAATGAAACTGGGTAGTACACTAAATCTCGAACAAATTATTCCATAAGGAGGATGTACGAATATGAAGAAAGGAAGTGAGTTAGAGAAAGTTATAAAGGCTGCAATGGCCGCTGGGGTGCTGGATATTCATAAGGTTCTAAAAGACATACGGAAGGAGGCAGATTCCGGTGAACCAGCAAAAGTAATTACAATGGACATACCAACAAGCGATTTAGACAATATGCGTGAATTATTGAATGGCGATATGTTTAGATCGGAAAACGAATTACTATCAGCAACCTCGTACCTTGGCATGATACTAATTAAATTCGCCTTAGACCATCCTGATGATTTTAATTTAGACCTATTCTTTTCTGAAACGGATGAAGACATGGAAAAGGAGGGATGGTAATCATGAAAGCGAAACCTAATGAATCTGGTGAATTTGGTAAAGAGGTTGAGGAATTATTCGCTTCCCCTGCTGCGGAAAAGGAAAGTAAAAAACCAAAGTTTTATGATTCGGATGTAATCAATTATGATTTATTGGCAAGCCGATTGCCTATGCTTAGACAAATGAGGGGAAGTAAAAAGAAACTTCAATCGCATGTGTTTAGTGAGGTGGATGATATTTTTGAAAGCATATTTGAAAAAAACAAATCGACATTTATTACTAAGGGGCATGTGGTTCAGCATCTAATTTATATTGCCGCCAGGATAGGTGAACAAATTTATTTAGTACGGAAGAATTTCCCTCGTGATGAAATGTCTATACTCTTGGAACGGTCAGAACCAATGTTCAAATTTTTGGATAAACTTGACATAGCAATGGAGAAAGCAAAATTTTTCTTTGAGAAAAAGTGTTTAAATATTCTCTCCCAAGATGGGTTCGACAAACAAATAGAGTACATTTTGGGCACTTTTACTAACAAAAAACAGCGCATAATTGCTGCCGAACAAATTAATGACTTTCTCCAAAACGATGAGGAAGCGAGGGTAAAAGCAAGGTTGAGGAAAAGACGAGAAAGGGAAGAAAGTGATAATGTCGTTAAATTACCAATGTATAAGTGAATTTGGATATGCGATATTTGGATATGCGATAAGTGGATACGCTGTCACATATAGCAAAACTGGATACGAGATAACTGGATATGCTGTCACGCGTGACATGGTTCCTCTTGTTTACATAGGATTTATAGAAGTTCTTTATTAGAAAAGGAGAAAATTATGGCAAGCAAAGAACCTAACCAAAATCCTTGTTACCTTTACAAACATTTCGACAATGATGGCAATCTACTTTATGTAGGAATTTCATTCTCCGTTGCCGAACGTATTAACCAACATAAAAAAGGTTCTAACTGGTTTGTCGATTCGGGCTATGTTACCATCCTTAAATTCCCATCTCGATTATTGGCTGAACAAGCTGAACGGATAGCAATAAGAACTGAGAATCCGCTTCACAATGTTATCCATAAAGTTACTCAACGAAGTAAAAGGAAAAAATGGAAATGGACGGGACTTGGTGATGGGTCGAAATATGAACCATTTTACAAGGCACTTGCCGAGCTTGATGAAAAACTGGCAAGGCTACAAGCAACAAGGTGATAGCCCCCCTGCGTCCCTTCTAATTGTTTTTCAACTTTAACGTGTGCATGGAGGAAGTAGCATGGCAATGGATTTTGGATTTACAAATGAAGTGGGAAAATATAATGCCGTAGTTTCTTTTCGTGATGCTGCCATTGCTGACGGTTGGATAGCCAAACCCACATATGGAGATCATGAACCAATGGGGACTGCGGCAAGTTTGACCAAGGATGGATTTAAAATGTCTTGCTTATCAAGGACAAAAGCGATTGGCAAATGGAAGTATGAAGCATCCGTCTGCATTTGGGGGCCGGATGGGTTGGTTATCGCGGGAATGCCAATGGAGTATAATTGGGATGAAATAAAAATGGGATTAAAGCGGTGCAATTATTGTTTACGGAACGGTGTTGAAACACTTAGAGTTGGATTTGCTGGGAGATGCTGCAAGGAATGTTTACCAGAAAAGCGCAAGCAAGTAGAATTTCCGGGATGGACAAGATAGCCGAGATAGCCGCCAAGCGTTTAGCTCAGTCGGTGTTTGATTTTGGTTAGATTGGATTGGAAGGTACGATGGTAGGGTGAGGATAGCCGAATTTCTTGTCTACGGTATCCAAAATGAAGAGATATACCCAAACCAGTACAAAGTGACACCGGATAATTTAGACAGCTTAAAATCGTTCTAAGGGGCCGAGAAGGCAAATAGAGGAAAGTTAAAATGGATATAAACACGCTTAACGATAATTGGCATGTTGAAACTGATAAATTCGACTTCTATTTTATGACAAAAGCGGTTGATGATACCTACCGGTTCCGAGTGATTACGAAAAAACACTATGTCCAAGGTCAACGGTATCAGGAATTTTACCTTACTGAAGAAATGTTATCGGAAGATGAAAGTATGGTTATCGAATTTCTAAGTTCTATGATGCAAAGCGATTTGGATTATTTAATTGCGATGGGCGATATTAAAGAGAAGGTAAGTTAGGAATCGAAACAGGAAAGGTGAAAAGGAGAAATTATGGATAATGCAACAAATCTTGCTTTTGTTATGTTGCAAGAAATCAGAGATGCGATTGCAAGAGGGACGAAACATTATAGGGAATCAGACAATAAATTGTTGATGTCCGAAAAAGAAATTTTAGAAACTTTATTGGATGAAGGAAAAGTGATTTTAGATTGTAATCAACAACATGCAATTGGATGATGGTAACAAGGAAGGGAATTAAATGCACACAATCATGTCGGCCTCACAGGCCAAAGATAGGCTGAGTAATTTCAAGGATAAACCGTGGCGGCCTTTTCAAGAAGATGCCGTGAACTGGATTATGAATAGCGACAAACGAATAAAAGTTGTTAAAGCCAAAACCGGCGCGGGCAAGTCGTTAATTTCGATGGTCTGTGGCGTAATGGCAGGCGACCTCACTTATTTGGTCGGGAGCAAATTTTTGCAAGAGCAGGTCACAAACGATTTTCCTAACGCGGTGTCGGTTTTTGGTAGAGCTAACTACCCTTGCGTTGCAGACCCATCAAGAAATTGCGACCAGTGTTTAGCCACGAAATCCAACCCCTGCGATATGAAGGGAAAGTGCTTATATTCCCTCGCCAAACAAAAAGCTATTGAATCATCATGCCGGATTTTTAATTTTAATTATTTCGTCAGTGAAGTTTTATATGCCGGTAGGTTTTCTGGCAATAGTTTCACCATTATAGATGAAGCCGACTCACTGGAAAATGTTCTGTCGGATTCTGTGTCGTTAAGTTTCGGGGAGCGTACCCTTTTTCAGTTAGGCTTAGAAAGTGGCCCAAAGCGCAAAACTGCCGGTTCAAAAGATGGCCTATCAAGTTGGCGCGAGTTTGGCGAAGAGGCTCTTCGGCGGTCTACGCAGATAGCTGATAGGTTAGAAAAAGAAATCGAATCAATGGGTGATTACGATGAAGAACAAAAACTCAAGAAGATGAAAGAGCAAGAACACTTTGTCCACATCGTTGAACGGTGCCAGATATTTTTAGGCAACATGACCGACCAGTGGCTATATGAAGAAGTACCACGTAGCGGCTCTCGGCAAGGTCAAATCATCTTCCGTCCCACTTGGCTGTCTCCTGAGCTAAGTGGGAAATTTCTTTTTCGTCACTCGGATAGCTTCACCTTACTTAGCGCGACCTTCCCTCCTATGCCGATCTTGGCAAAACAGTTAGGCTTGGACACCGATGACATTGATTACTATGAAATGCCAAGCACATTCAATCCCGAACTATCGCCGGTACACATTTGGCCCGTGGCCGACGTTGTGTCAAAAAAGTTGGATGTAGCAGTCCCTAAACTTATATCAGCTATTAAAAAAATCCTTGATATCCATAAAGGAGTCCGAGGGATTTTGCATACCGTCTCTTGGAAGATGAATAGCCAGATAATGCAAGGAGTAAATTCCCCCAGACTAATCACACATACCTCAGAAAATCGGCAAGAAGTTATTGGCGAATTTACAAAGGGTGAAGATGGCCGATATGCTGATGATTCAGTGCTCTGTAGCCCCTCTTGTGAGCGCGGTGTAGACTTGAAAGAGGATTTGGCAAGGTTCGTTATCATCATCAAATGTCCCTATCTTAATATCGGGGATAAGTTGGTATCAGCGAGAATATATAGCGGCCCGTTGGGTAGGTTGTGGCTTCAGAGTTCAGCATTTTCGGCCATTGAACAAATGTCGGGACGTGCCACAAGAAGTGAAACCGACACAGCAACCACATACGTTTTGGATTATCAGGTAGAGAAATTGTATTGTGAGAAGCCATCTTTATTCTCACAATCCTTTCGTGACCAGATATCCTGGGAAAGTTGTCCGTGGGATGAACTCATGTATAAACAAGAAGCAAAATAAATCTTGACAAATGTCCGTTCTGTAAGTATCCTATTGCAAAATATCGCAGGAGGCACTTACACAATGGACAATATTCAGGCAGGCACTACGGAAAGCGTAATTGATGCTAAGGGACGAAAAAGAGGATTGAAAATATGGACAATTTGTCAAGTTTGTAATGAAGGCCGATGGTTAAGAATTGATTCAACAAGAAAAAAGGATTTCACGGGAATGTGTGTGAAGTGTCATAATAAGTTCACGTCTCCATTAAAGGAAGATCATCCAAGATGGAAAGGTGGAACAATTACTAAATGTGGATATAAACATGTGAAACTTTACCCAGATGATCCATATTATGATTTAATGGCAAGAAGCTATACCAACTATGTACTTGAACATAGAATTATTATGGCTCGCCATTTAGGGAGAGCGTTATTAAGTACAGAAGTAGTCCACCATCTAAATGGGATAAAGGCTGATAATAGAATCGAAAATTTAGAATTGTTAAAAGATAGAACAACTCATCTTCCGTCTATGGCTGAAGCCGCTACTGTCAAACGGCTACAAAAAGAAATAGTAAAATTAAAGAAAGTTATTAAGGATATGCAAAATATTATTAAGCAGTCTATTAGATGATTAGGCACCATCTCCGCCGTGCCTAAGTGGTGGGTTGAGGCTATAGGTTGAAAATGGTGGATGGAGGCAGTAGTGAAAAGTGAAATTATCATTGGTAATTGTCTGGATGTATTACCGACCTTGGCAGAGAAATCGGTACAGTGTGTGGTTACAAGCCCCCCATACTATGGGTTAAGAAATTATGGTTGTGATGGTCAAATTGGGTTAGAAGATTCACCTGAACTTTACGTGGATAAACTGGTAGCCGTGTTTCGTGGGGTTAAAAGGGCATTACGTGATGATGGCGTTGTGTGGTTGAATTTGGGTGATAGTTACGCCGGTGGTGGCAGGGGGTTGTCTGAACATAACATATCTTTTCTTGGTAATGGAACCGGTAAAAGTCAAGCGATGGGAGCGGCAGGTATTCCATTTGGTCTAAAATCTAAAGATTTGGTTGGTATCCCTTGGCGCGTAGCTTTTGCCTTACAATCTGATGGTTGGTATCTCCGTTCAGAAATTATCTGGCACAAGCCGAATCCTATGCCCGAATCTGTAACCGACAGGCCAACAAAAAGCCATGAACAGATTTTCTTGCTCACTAAAAATGCTACCTATTTTTACGATTCTGAAGCCATTAAAGAACCTGAGAAACAATGCACTACAGAACGATATAAATCAGGTTGGAATGGTGTTGATGATGATGGCAGTAAAGGAGCAAGAACGGGATCCGCTTATAAGAAAATGAAGGCCGGTATGACTATGGGAGAAGCGATGGGTGGCAATGGCATGAGGAACAAAAGAAGCGTCTGGACTATCACCACAAAGCCATTCAAAGAAGCCCACTTCGCCACATTCCCTCCTGAGATACCCATGACCTGCATCAAGGCTGGTTCAAGGATAGGCGATACAGTCCTTGACCCGTTCAGCGGTGCGGGTACAGTTGGCATGGTCTGCGAGAAATTGGACCGTAATTTTATCGGCATAGAGTTAAACCCAAGTTACGTTAAGATGGCAGAGAAAAGGGTGGATGATGTGAGGTTGCCGATACTTGATTATATTAGGCAGGGCTAACCCACCTAATTATAATAATGCTTGACAATATGATAAATAGGTAGTATGAAGCAGCCAAACCCGAAATTGAAATTGAAAAAGGAGTAATGAATCATGAACAAGCCAATATTCAAAGAAGATTTTAAAGACATTGACGACATTAAGGGCAGTTTCAATATTACTGACGAAGACCTTGCCGGGGTAAGAATCTATTTCGCTTGGTACGGTTCCGGTTCTTACGATGGCTCTGCCTTTGTCTTATTCAAGAAAAATGGAAAATTATATGAAGTAAATGGTGGCCATTGTTCTTGCTATGGATTGGAAGGCCAATGGGAGCCGGAAGAAACAACCAAGGCGGCTATAATAGCAAGGATAAAAGATGGGTCTCTTGGCAAAAGTAGCTATTACTATGGCGGTGATTTTGGTGATGAATTGTTGGCAATAACTAAAATGATTAGAATGTAAAAGGAGAATGAAAATGGAAAATGAATCGGCAAAAGTACACGTACCATGCACCGAATGTAATCAAAATGAAGCAATGCACTGGATAAGTAAATCGGGGATAGAACGAAATCTTTGCTGTGTGTGCCATGTAAAAGAAGGCAATGCCCCAGCGGATTGGCATCCTGATTGTATAAGGGAATATGAACGAAGCCGCCATCTCCAGTGAGCCGATGAATGTGAGGATATATAGCGAGAACCAGCCGGTTATTATCACCACCTTAACCCGCACCGCCATTGTCATGCCGTTGAAGGATAGGTAAGGTTAGCTAGCCGATAGACAAGCGAATGTAGCGCGGCGTGGGGTGGCTGCAAGCCTAACCCCTAAGAAGCCGCGGCGTAAATGTAGCGACCAGACAGGAGCGAACAAGACAAAATGGAACGCCTTTGGACATACGGAAACACCCACATCCTCTCGCACGATGGTATGACTTTTGTAGCATTCAAATCAATCATCAACAAGCCTACAGTTGACATTATAGGCTGCTACAAGGGGAAGGATGACATTGTTAAGCGTATCCGGCGCGGATCGGTATATGGAAAATTGGTATTGGAAGCATTGGAGAAGGAAATGGAATCATGATAGTAACCTGTGTATCTTGTTCTAAACATCTTGGCACCATAACCGGGAAACTTCTCCCTGGATGGGTGATGCTATGTGCTAATTGTGAATCAAAGCGTAAGGCAGGCGAATGGTTAAAAGGTGGGAAAGGAAGCGATAGCATCCCTGATTTTTTAACTGATTTATTCAAGAAGAAAGGTAGGTAGCAAATGGACAAGAAGCAACTCAATCAATACAAATCAACATTTCATTTCGGAGCGTCGGTAAGGTATAAGAAAATCCTAACCCGTGGATATGGTGAGGACTTATCTACTGACAAAGATAGATATGGGCAGATGAAAGTAATTAAGGAATGGAAGCAAAAACAAGTCCCCACCCGTACCGGAATAGTAATCGGTTGGCGGTGGCTGAGTAATGGTATAGGTAATTACGATTCAGAAGATGGTAATTGCTACACTGCTACTGAATCCATATTCGCTATTGAGGTCAAGCGGGGCATGATGAACAAGATTGATTTAGTATTGCCGGAATCACTAATTGCTACGAAAGAAATGGAGATAAATACTCGTATTCCTGACCGCATCCCTACCATGTCCGATAAAGATAAGCAATGGCTCTCCAACGAAATGAAATCAGTACCACGAGACCCTAAGGGAAGATGGATATATTAACCACTAAACAGAAAAGGAGAATGAATATGGCAGAACAATCAGCAGCAATCAAGATAGCGGATACCAAGAAGAAGATAACCAGAACGATTAATCGCAAATTCAGTAAGACTCAACCCATCGTAAAGCCCGGCATGTTCGACGATGGAGGTGGTCTCGATGCCTACAGAATTGGTGTTGGAAGGTTCATATGGGCGATAGTCGGTGTTGTGTTCATCATCCCCATCTCGGTTATAGCTGGGATGCTTGGCGGCGTCTCGCGGGGGCTGCAAGATGGCATCGATCTGGTAAGTGATGTGTACAAAACGCATTTAGGGCTATAGCAATTAATATATAAGCGATTCCTGACGCTATATTCAGGATAGACGCTCCTGGTCGAAACCCGACGATACCGGAAGGTGGACTGTTTTACCTTGGGGAGAAACAATCAGTGACTTCGCCGTTCAGAGTAACGGCACCTAATAATAATGCTTGACGGTATGTTAAATTAGCGGTATATGTCCTCCAAAGGTATGCCACAATTACAATAACCGGTATGCGGCACACTAATCTCAGGAGGTATGTAATAGGTATGCTAACAAAACGAGGTCGCCCGGAATTCACTGACCGGTCAACAATCAAATCCAAGGCGATGACTGTAGTCTTAACCGAGGACACCTTAGCCCAGCTCGACCTGATAGCTAAGTCTTTGAAGCGCAAGAAGGCTACTCTGGCCCGGTTGATGATCGAGCAGCAGATAGAGGCCAGCAGGGTTAATTAAGGTGGTATGCGGTAATGTCATGGTATGCCCATTTTGTAGCAATATTGTCAGCGTAGGCACCTGTGGCAATTGGTGGTGTCCACATTGCAACCAAGGTAGATGGTAAGAGCCGGGTATGCGCTCACCGGCCCGAGTTGATGGTATATGGTATGTGGTATGTGTTAATTTTCAACCTT
>Ga0209641_10000926_pt1 | contig 26877 bp, 24 predicted proteins | sample RifCSP16_1_FD_184022 | JGI IMG/M metagenome (GOLD analysis project Ga0209641, IMG submission 184022) | Soil microbial communities from Rifle, Colorado - Rifle CSP2_sed 16_1 (SPAdes) (version 2) | ecosystem: Environmental > Terrestrial > Deep subsurface > Rock core/Sediment | place: Rifle... | reverse complement strand
AGGAACGGACCATCGGGAACAAAAAATTCTACGACCAAAAAGGAAAGGGAGAGCGATCGCAGTTAAACGAACGGGTGGGGCCCAAATAGATGATCGGGGTGGGGCCAGATCAGGTTGACGCACTCACATGGCCAATTGGCATCCTGTGACATGGATTTACCACATGGTGGATGTCGAAATGTTCGGGTTGTGGCCTGGGGGTCCCCACCTGGTCAACCTGCTTCTCCATGGCCTATGTTCGCTCGCGCTGTTCTGGGTCCTGTTCCGGATGACAGGCAATGTGCCCCGTTCCTGGGTCGTCGCCGCGCTCTTCGCGGTGCATCCGCCCCACGTGGAATCCGTGGTGCGGGTTGCGGAAAGAAAGGATGTCCTGAGTACTTTTTTCTGGATGGCGACGATGTGGGCTTACTGGCGCTATGCGAGGTCGCCCGGTATTGGAAGATATTTCGTCGTCGTCGCGTGTTTTGCCCTTGGCTTGCTGAGCAAGCCGATGCTGGTGACGCTTCTCTTCGTCCTCCTGATCCTCGATTACTGGCCGTTGCAGCGATTCCAGCCGGGTCCAGGGGATGCGGGCAATGGCAGGTCGGAGACGTGGAAACGACTCGTGATGGAAAAGGTTCCCCTCTTGGGAATGGCGGCGGCTTCCTCCATCGTCACTATTATCGCGTAGAGAAAGGGAGAGGCGGTGGCCGCGGTGGCGGATTTGCCTGTCGCCGTGCGGGTCATGAATGCATCAATATCGTACGTTGCTTATCTCGTCAAGACGGTGTGGCCCGCGTCTCTGTCCATTTACTATCCGTACCCTGTAAATATTCCGAGCAATTCCGGCAACTGTTGGAACTCCAACCGAACAATATCGTCGCCAAGAGGAACCTGGAAGCGGCCTTGTCGAAGATGAATCTTCCAAAGTGAATCTCCGGTGGCCTGCCGCTTCGGCGGGGGTGAATATGATTCGATCGAAGGAACGGATGTTTGAGATGAAAATGAGGAGGGCGATCCATGGGGTTCTCGTCCTGCTCGTGACGGTGGCGGCCGGTTGCGCCTCGTACCAAACGCATACAACGGCCACCGAATCGCAGCAGGGGGTTGCCCGGGTGACGGGGACGGTGTCCTACCGGGTGCGGATGATTCTGCCCGCGGATGCCTTGGTCTGCGTGGATTTAGTCGACATCTCGCGCCAAGGCGCTCCTGGGCTCACCATCGGTCTGCAGGAAATCGAGATCGGGGGCCGGCAAGTCCCGATACCTTTCGAGATTGTTTACAGGCCCGCAAACATCGACCCTACGCATTCATATGCCGTGCAGGCGCGCATCCTGGGGGGCGGGCGCCTTCTTTTCACAAATACCAAAATCTATAATGTGATTACCAACGGTGTGGTAAGCAATATCGAAGTCGTAGTGGAGCAGGTGTCTGGAGGGTGACTTCCCCTTACCCGCATTCTGAAAACAACTTTTCGATTCCCCGGATCACCTGGATTCTCTCGACTCGAGGACATATTTAAATTTTTGAGCGGAAAGCGTCATTGCGACGTCGGTTTTCGAGCAGACCGACTCGTGCTCCACCTACCACCCTTCTTCTGCAAGCGATGCCGCGGCTCCAAATGATGGGTGTCCGGAGAGCAGGGGATTCCATTAGAGAAAGATAGTTTTTGCGATTGTGCATAGAATGACGGGCGCGGATCGGCTGCAACGTAGCCAACGGGCGGAAAGCCCGGGGTTCCCGGTGCGTTTCTGGTGGTATAGTAACAAATTCAACCACGCCCTATCGGAGGTTCGCAACGTGAGCCAGACCACGGTGGTCGAGACGACTCTTTCCGGTTTGAAGCTGCTGGGCCGCGGGAAGGTCCGGGACATCTACGAGGTGGACGGAAAACTGCTCCTGGTGGCCTCCGACCGGCTCTCCGCGTTCGACGTGGTGATGCCCGACGGGATCCCCGGGAAAGGGAAGGTCCTCAACCAGATCTCCGCGTTCTGGTTCCAGCTGCTCTCGGACATCGTTCCCAACCACATGATCTCCATCGACGTCGACGCCTTCCCGCCGGCGGCCCGCGCGCACGCGGAGACGCTGCGCGGCAGGTCGATGCTTTGCCGGAAGGCGAAGCCGTTCCCGGTGGAGTGCGTCGTCCGGGGGTACCTGTCCGGCTCCGGCTGGGCGGAGTACCAGGAGAAGGGCGAGGTGTGCGGCATCCCGCTGCCCGGCGGGCTGCGCGAGTCGGACCGGCTGCCGGAACCGGTCTTCACGCCCGCCACGAAGGAGGAGAAGGGAAGGCACGACGAGAACATCTCCTTCGAGCGGATGGCGCAGCTTGTGGGAATGGAGACGGCGGAGAAGGTGCGCTCCATCGTCCTCGGCTTGTACAACAAGGCCGCCGCCTATGCCCTCGGGAAGGGGATCATCATCGCCGACACGAAGTTCGAGCTGGGGACGGCGGACGGGCGGTTGATCCTCATCGACGAGGCGCTCACCCCCGACTCCTCGCGGTTCTGGCCCGCCGGCGAGTGGAAGCCCGGCGGCCCGCAGAAGAGCTTCGACAAGCAGTTCGTGCGCGACTACCTGCTGACGCTTCCGTGGAACAAGACGGCGCCGGGGCCGCGCCTTCCCGCGGACGTGGTCGAGAAGACCGCGTTGAAGTACCGCGAGGCGCTGAAAATCCTCACCGGCAAGGACATCGAATAGGTCCCGCCGCATGGGGTACTTCCGGAAAATCTTCATCGCCAATCGGGGAGAGATCGCATGCCGGGCCATCCGGCCCGCGCGGGAGCTGGGGATCCCCGTGGCGGTGGGGTATTCCGACTGCGACGCCCTCTCCCTGCACGTGAAGCTCGCCGACGAGGCGGTCCGCCTCGGGCCTTCCCCCGCCTCGTTGAGCTACCTCGACATCGACGCGGTCCTGCGCGCGGCGAAGGATTCCGGCTGCGACGCGATCTTCCCCGGGTACGGATTCCTGGCCGAGAACCCGGATTTCGCGGACGCCGTGGACCGGGAGGGGTTGGTCTTCATCGGCCCGTCCGCCCGCGTGATGCGGATCCTGGGCGACAAGATCACGGCGCGCAAGGCGCTCGCGGCTTCCGGCGTCCCGGTGACCCCCGCCCTCGAGGATGCGGACGAGGCGGAGAAGGTGATCCGGTTCGGCGACCGGGTGGGATGGCCTCTCCTCATCAAGGCGTCCGCCGGCGGCGGCGGAAAGGGGATGCAGAAGGTCTCCTCTCCCTACGAGGTGGAGGAAAGCCTCGCGTCGGCGCGCTCCGTCGCGGAGAAGGCGTTCGGGAAGGGGACCGTCTTCGTCGAGAAGTTCATCGAGGGGGGCCGCCACATCGAGTTCCAGTTCCTCGCCGACCGGTACGGCAACGTCATCCACCTCGGCGAGCGGGAATGCTCCATCCAGCGGCGTCACCAGAAACTGGTGGAGGAGGCCCCCAGCTCGCTGCTGACGCCGGAGGTCCGGGCGAGGATGGGGGCGGTGGTCGTCAAGGCGATGAAGGAGATCGGCTACGAGACGGCGGGAACGCTCGAGTTCCTCGTGGACCGGGACGGGAAGTTCTACGCCCTCGAGGTGAACACGCGGATCCAGGTGGAGCACACGGTCACCGAGATGATCAGCGGCTTCGACATCATCCGGAAGATGTACAAGATCGCCGCCGGCGACCGCCTGACGCTGCGGCAGGAGGACGTGCTGCTGCGCGGCCACGCGATCCAGTGCCGCATCAACGCGGAGGACCCCAAGAGCAATTTCTCCCCCTCCTTCGGGCGGGTCACCTTCCTGCGCCAGATCAGCGGCCCCTTCATCCGCACCGAGTCGGGGATCTACCAGGGGTGGGACGTCCCGCCGTTCTACGACTCGCTGCTGGCGAAGATCTGCTCGGTGGGGAAGGACCGTGAGACGGCGATCCAGCGGATGCGGCGCGCCCTTCGGGAATACGAGATCTGGGGCGTCCGCACGACGATCCCCCTGCTGCGGCGGATCATGGACCATCCGGATTTCGTGTCCGGCAAGATCCACACCGGGTTCATCGAGGAGAACATCGCCGGGCTCACCGAGTACACGGAAGCCGAGGAGGAGATTTACAAGGTGTCCCGCTTCGTCGCCCAGGTCTCCGGCCTCGGCCGCAACATCCACAGCGGCTAACGGACGGGGCGAGGGCGCGATGCTCGGAAGCCTGAAAAAAAAGGGGTGCCGGAAGGTCCTCAAAGCGGTCCGGGACAGCAAGGCGATCTGGCTCACGAGCACGGGCCCGCGCGACACCGGTCAGAGCGACTTCAAGAACCGGTTCACCCTCCACGACCTCTCCCGCCTGATGCCGATCTACGACGCTTCGGGGTACTTCTCCGTCGAGGTCCACGGCGGGGCGCGCCTGCACCAGAACCTGATGAACAACATGATCCACCCCTTCGAGGAGGCGCACCTCTTCTCCACGCTGATGCCGAACGTCCTCACCCAGACGCTCATCCGCGCCACGAATGTCTGGGGGTACCGGATGTACTCCCGGAACGTCGTGCGGCTGGCGGTCGAATCGTTCCTCCCCACGATCGACGTGTGGAGATGCTTCGACTTCCTGAACTACGTCCCCAACATGGCGCCGGTGGCCGAGGAGGTCTTGCGGGGAGGGAAGATCTTCTCCCCCGCCATCTCCTTCACCGAGTCCCCCGAGTGCTCCGACGCCTACTACCTCCGGGTGCTGAAGGAGATCGTCTCCCTCTGCGGAGGGACGAAGGACATCATCCTGTGCGTCAAGGACATGGCGGGGGTGGGCTCCCCGGCGCGGATCCGGCGGTTGGTCGACGTCTTCCTCCAGAAGTACCCCGGGTTGATCATCCAGTACCACCGGCACTCCACGGACGGGTTGGTGATCCCCGCCATCGCGGCGGCCGCCGAGGCGGGCGCGAAGCTTTTCGACGTGACCGACGACGCCTTCTCCCGGTTCTACGGCCACCCGCCGGTGCGTCCCCTGGTCCGGTACCTCCGGGAGTTGGGGTACGAGGTGCGCCTCGACCTCCAGCGCGCGGACGAGGCGTCCGACGCGATCCGGGGCTTCATCCGGAACTACGAGCGGTTCGAGTCGCAATTCAAGGGGTTCTCCAGCGACGTCACCGTCCACCGGATGCCGGGCGGCGCATTCCCTTCCTCCTTCGAGCAGGCGGAGAAGGGCGGGTTCCTCGACCTCATGCCCCACATTCTCAAGGGGATGTCGTACGGGAACCGGATCATCAAGTACTTCGACGTGACGCCCGGATCGCAGATCACCTGGACGACGTGGGCCGGGATCCTCCAGCGGTTCCACAAGGAGGGCGGGGAGCAGAACATCAAGCGGCTGTTCAGCGTCCTCGACCGGTTCTTCGAGGGGGGGGAGCGTCTCGAGGCGTTGTCCCAGGCCGACGAGAACCTCCTCCTGCGGCTCTATGCGGGGGCGACGGACGACCTGAAGAACCTCCTGCTGGGGAAGTACGGGCCGCTCCCCTTCGGATGGCCGAAGGAGTGGGTCTGCCGGAGCGTCTTCGGCGAGGAGTGGGCGGCGAAAGTGAAGGCCGAGCGGGTCGAATCGTCCCCGCTGTCCCGGCTGGCGGACGAGGACCTCGAAAAGGCGCGCGCGGCGATGGAGGAGGAGCTGGGTCATCCCGCCACGCCGGAGGAGTTCGTCCTGTACCTGATGCACCCGAAGGCGGCGGTCGATTTCCTCAAGTTCCGGAAGCGGTTCGGCGACACCACGGTGCTTCCCACCAACGTCTGGCTCAACGGGCTGCGGAAGCCCGGAGACCAGGTGGCGATCCCGATCGCCGGCAAGCCCCACGAGATCCGGCTGGTCTCCATCGGCGAGGGGGTGGGCGGGGTGAAGCACGTGGTGCTGTCCGTGGACAACATCATGCACGTCTTCCCCGTCGAACTTCCGGAGGCGGCGGCGGCGCGCAAGGCGGTCCGGAAGGCGTCCGCTTCGAGCAAGGGAGAGATCGGCGCGACCGTCACCGGCACGGTGTGGAGGATCGGCACGAAGGACCGGGTGCTGAAGGAGGGGGACCGGGTCCGCAAGGGGGAAGAGGTCATGAACATCGAGGTGATGAAGACCGAGAACGCCGTGAAGTCCCCTGTCGCGGGCGTGATCCGGGAGCTGTGCGTCAAGGGGAACGACCGGGTCGAGGAGGGACAGCTCCTCGCCGTGATCGATCCCGAAGGGAAATGAGGGGCGCCGCCGGTCGGCGGGAAACCGGCGGGCGGTCCCGGGAATCCCAATTCGCAGGAAATCCCCGGAACGGAGGCGACGAGGTGACGGACCGCTTCTTCGGACAACTTCGGGGTGCGCTTTCCCCGGTCGCCGTTTCGGATCCGCCGCCCCCGGGCCTGCGCTCCGCGGGGGTTCTCGTCCCGCTGCGAGTTTCCGGCGGTGAGGTCACCGTGACGCTCGCCCGGCGAACCGAGCGCGTTCCCCACCACAAGGGGCAGATCTGCTTTCCGGGCGGCAGCCGGGACACGGGCGACCGGGACCTGCTGGCCACCGCGATGCGCGAGGCGGAAGAGGAACTGGGGATCCGGGGCGCGGACGTGGAGCTCCTCGGGGCGATGGAGCGGGTTCCCACCGTCACGGGTTTCTGCATCCAGCCGTTCGTCGTCCGGATCGCGCAGGACGCCCGGTTCCGGCTGGACGGGTTCGAGATGGCGGAGACCTTCGACGCCCCGCTGTCGGCCTTCACCGACTTCACCCGGTATCGTTCCGCCGGGACGACCTTCCTCGGGAAACCGTACATGGTGTACTTCCTCGACTACGACCGCTTCACGATCTGGGGGGCGACGGCGCGCATCCTCCATAGTCTCGCGGAGCTCGCCTCGCGCCTGCCCCATCCCGGTGCGGCGGCGATTTGACACCTCCTTCCCCGGGCGCCTACAATGCCCCTCACCCACGAAGTACAGGAGCGCAACCCCGTTGAGCCCGGCCGGGACGCGGATCGACCACGACATCATCCTGGACATCGTCCCCCGCGGCGCCAAGGTGCTCGACCTCGGGTGCGGCGACGGTTCGCTGCTCGAGAAGCTCATTCGCACGAAGGATGTCCGCGGCAGCGGCATCGAGATCTCGGACGAGGGGATCCGGGAGTGCATCGCGAAGGGGCTTGCGGTCCTGCAGGAAGACATCGACCACGGGCTGAAGGATTACCCCGACCGGTCGTTCGATTACATCATTCTCAACCAGACGCTGCAGGCGGTGAAGAAGCCCGACGTCGTGCTGTCGGAGATGCTGCGCGTCGGCGAGAAGGCGGTGGTCGGCTTCCCAAACTTCGCCCACTGGAGGATGCGGATGTACCTGCTGCTGCGCGGCAGGATGCCGAAGACGGAGTTCCTCCCCTACGAATGGTACGACACGCCCAACATCCATTTCTGCACCATGACGGATTTCGAGGAGTATTGCCGGAAGTTCTCGTTGCGGGTGGAGCGGCGCGTCTACCTTTCCAACGAGCGGGGGGGGAGGGTGCTGCGCGGGGTCCGTCCCAATCTCTTCGCGGAGTCGGCGGTGTACCTGCTCTCGAAAAAGTGATGCGACAAAAAGTGATGCGATCGTGATGCGAAAGTTGCAATTCATCCCGTGATCGGGTAATCTTTTTTGCTACATAACGTGGGGCTGTAGCTCAGCTGGGAGAGCGCCTGAATGGCATTCAGGAGGCCGTCGGTTCGATCCCGATCAGCTCCACCAGGAAAACCAAGGGCTTCCGATCTCGGTCGGAGGCCTTTTTTCGTTTTTATCGCATTTTGTGCAGTGGATCGCGCAGCAGGCGCGGGGGAAATCGCCATTCTCACGCCGCCCGCAACGTGAAGTCCACGTGGATTGCATCGTACGGGAAGACGATCCGATCGTCATCGGTCTTTCGCAGCAGCCCGGCGGCAAGAAGCGTCTGGACATCGGCATGGACGCCCTTGACATCCCGCTCCATGCGGCGAGCCGCCTCCCGGATCGTCATCGGTCCGGCGCCGGTCATCACCTGCAGCAGATTCCACCGCCGTCCGGACAACACCTTGATCAGCAGCGCCGGTGTATCGAAGCTGAGACGCGTTCCCTGAGTCTTGCCGGCAAGGGCGTTTCGGAACCGGCGGCTCACGGCTTCGCGGGAAGCCACATCGAGGATTACCTTCGGCATGTCAGAACCTCCATCCGTCCACCTCGCTCCAAAAATCGTCCAGTAATCGCTCCGGAGTCGAGAAGACATAAGGGTATTCCTTCTTCCCGATGTGCCGGTGATCGCCCTTTCCGGATTCGTTGTCGTACCGGAGGACACCTGATCCATCGACCACAAGCGCCAACCTGTATTTGAAGCGGTGCCCTCTGCCGGGAAGCCGGGAGCCGAGCCGCCATACGACGAGTTCGACGAAGGCGTTCGCGGCCACGACATGACGCTCGTCCAGCAGCAAGGCGGCCTTCATGTTGGAGATAATACCAACACGTGGAGTGGCGGTCAAGTGACGATTGAATAATGTGACGATTGAAAAATACCGTTGGTTTTCCCGTTAATTTCCTTGCGACGGATGGAAGATATCTTTAATGAACTTCTCCAGGCGGCGCGCGATAAAAGGCAGCATGCGATCATCAAGCGATATCTCACGGATCTTTCCTTTTCGGTCCTCCCCCTGACCGAGAACGTCGGACATCGTGCGCTCGTGTACGTCGAGGAATACGGGCTGTCCTCCGGGATGCGCGCCGGTGACGCCATCGTGGCGGCGACCGCCACGGAAAACGGATTGACGCTGGCTACCGGCAACGCCCGTCACTTCCGGCCGGTCAAGGGTCTCGCCTTGAAGATCTTCCGGCCGCAACCGGATTTTTCCCGAGGAAGCCGAGGATCCCGTGCAGGAGCGTCAGCGGGTGGGGCGGGCATCCCGGAATGAAGAGGTCGACCGGCAGGACGCCGCCGACGCCGTTTTCGACCGCGTAGGAGCCCCGGAAGATCCCGCCGCTTGCGGCGCACGCCCCGATCGCGATGACGATCCGGGGCTCCGCGATCGCGTCGTACGTCTTGACCAGCGCCTCCCGCATGTTCTTCGACACGGGGCCCGTGACCAGGAGCCCGTCCGCGTGCCGGGGCGAGGCGACGAAGTCGATCCCGAACCGCTGCAGGTCGAAGATCGGGTTGCCCAGCGCCTGCGCCTCGAGGTCGCACCCGTTGCACCCCCCGGCGGACACCTCCCGCAGGTGGAGCGACCGGCCGAGCAGGGAGCGCAGGTCGGGCGGAGCCGTGGCGTCGCCTGGCACCGGCCCGCCCAGGACGAGATGCTCACGTTTTCCCCAAGGGAGGCGCGGATCCTGCGAAAAGCGGATCCCCTCGCCGCCGCACGCCTCCTCGCACAGACCGCAGAAGACGCACCGCCCGAGGTCCATCGTCTTTTTCTCCGGGTCGATGGCGTCCGTGGCGCACGCCTTCGCGCACGTCTCGGCAACGTTTCCCACCCTGAATGCTTCGCCGAGTACCGGCATCCCCCGGAACGGTGCCGGGAGGTCCCCCGCAGTCAAACCGACGGTGACCTTTCCCGTGCGGACCCTCTTCAGGATGGATTCAATCATCGGTTCCCCCTCACAGGTCCGCCCCCGAGTACGACAGGTTGAAGCTCTTGTTGCATAGCGGGAAGTCGGAGATGACGTTTTTCTGGACGGCGAACGACAACCCCGGCCAGTTGCGGAACGACGGGTCCGCGACCTTGTAGCGCGCGATCCTCCCCACCGCATCGACGATGGCCGCGTGGACGATCTCGCCGCGCCACCCCTCCTCGACGGAGACGACCAGGCGGCGGGTGGCGACAGGGGCGATCGTTTCGGCCGCGATCGCGCCCGTGGGCGTCGCCCCCGCGAGGACGCCGGAAAGCCAATCGAACGAGGCGCGCATCTCGAGAAACCGGACTCTTGCGCGGGCCATCACGTCCCCGGTGTCGAGCAGGACCTTCGCCGGGGGAGATTCCACGTAGGCCGGGGAGGGGAAGTCCCGCCGCGCGTCGATGTCCCGGCCGGAGGCGCGGGCCGCCATCCCCACGAACTGGAGCGTCTTCGCCGTGTGCGGGAGGAGCCGCCCCGTCCCTTCCATCCGGGCGACGACCGACGGCGCGTCCAGCAGCGTCGTCCCGACGTTCTCCACTTCGGCCCGCAGGCGACTCAGCTCCTCCATCAGGTCCTCCGGCGCGATCCCCGGCACGCGAAGGCCGATCCCCCCGACACGGTTCAGCCCGCGCCCGAAGCGGTTCCCCGTGATCTTCAGGAGCAGGTTCAGCGCGGCTCCGCGCAGGCGCCCGAAGTGAGCCGCCCCGAACAGGTACCCGATATCGGTGGAGAGCCCCCCGAGGTCTCCGCAATGGTTCGAGACCCGCTCGATCTCGAGGGCGGCGGCGCGCCATCGCTCGGCGGACGGATCCGCGGGTTTTCCCGTGATCGCCTCGAGGAGGCGGGCGCACGCGGTCGAGTGCCCCACGGCGGTGTCCCCGGAGATCGACTCGGAAAGGAGGATCTTCCCCATCCCCGGGTCCCCGGGGAAGAGCGATTCGATCCCCTTGTGCTGGTACCCGAGGCGGATCTCGAGGTTCTGGATCGTCTCTCCCGCGCAGGAGAAACGGAAGTGCCCCGGCTCGATGATCCCGGCGTGGACCGGCCCCACCGCGACCTCGTGGATCCCCTCGCCCCGCACGAGGAGGAACCGGTAGCCGCGGCGCGCATCCGGCGCGGGCGCACCCGCGGACCGGAGCGGAAAGAGCTTCTTCGGCCACCCCTCGTGGAAGCGCAGGGGATTCGACTCGGGGTGGCCTTGCGGCGCCAGGCCGAACAGGTCGTAGATCTCCCGCTCGAACCAGTGCGTCCCGGGGCAGACGTCGGTGAACGTCCGGTAGGAGCGCGGGGAGACCTCCATAACGGCGCGCACGAACCGCCCCGGGGCGGACCCCCCGGCGACCGCGTGAAGAAGGAATCGCCCCGAAGAAGGCTCCTCCGCGAAGAGCGCGAGAAGCCGGTCGCCTCCGGTGGTGGTTTCCCGGAGGAAGGCGCGGAACGGTTCCTCCGCCAGCGGGGCGGAGGCGCCGAGGTCGAACGTGTGGACGCAACGCATCGATTTTTCCCTTTCGCCGGTCAGGAGAACGCGACCATGGAGGAGAGGCGCTCCAGCGTTTTGTACAGGCCCGCCGGGACGTGGAGCCCCAGCCAGAGGGATGCCAGCAGGAGGACGCACGCCGGGAGGAGGCACCACAGTTCCGGGCCGGCAAGTTTTTGCGGCACGCCTTCCCCGAAGACCATGTCGCTCCCGTACATCAGGAAGGAGCCGAAGAGGATGGCGAGCAGGACGAGGTACGCGAGGGAAACGGCCAGGTGCCCGCCGGCGATCCCCCCGACGAGGATGCCGAACTCGCTCCAGAAGGCGCCGAACGGAGGGGAGCCCGTGATCGCCAGGATCCCCCCGAACAGCAGGACCCCGCGCAGCGGCGACTCCCGCAGGATCCCGTGGATCTGCCGGATCCTCTGGGTGCCGAACCGCAGGATGAGGTCCCCCGCGACCAGGAAGAGCAGGACCTTGGCCACCGAGTGGTTCAGCACGTGCAGCAGCGCGGCCGGCCGGGCGGCGCCCCCGAACCCGAGCCCGAGGACGACGATCCCCATGTTCTCGATCGAGGAAAAGGCGAGCAGCCGCTTGATGTCCCGCTGGACCGCCACGAGGAGCGCGGGGACCGCGATCGACAGGATCCCGAAGAGGATCAGCAGGGGGGAGGCGTACGCGCCGGGGATCGCCGGGGCGACCCTCAGGATGGAGAGGAGGGCGCAGTTCAGCAGGACCCCCGACAGCATCGCGGAGGCCGGCGCGGGCGCCTGGCTGTGCGCGTCCGGAAGCCACGTGTGCATCGGCGCGAGCCCCATCTTGGTCCCGTATCCCACGAGGAAGAAGAGGAACGCCAGCCGCAGGAAGCGGGGATCGAGCCGTTTCGCCGCGAGGGGAAGCGCCGTGTACGTCAGCGGGACGTCCCCGGCCGCCCGCGAGAGGAAGATGATCCCGAGGAAGGCGAACGCGATCCCTACCGAGCAGATGAGCAGGTACTTCCAGGCGGCCTCCATCCCCCGGCGGTCTCCGTGCAGGTAGATGAGCGGGGCCGAGAAGAGCGTCGTGGCCTCGACGGCGACCCATTGCAGCGCGAGGTGGTGGGAGCAGACGACCACGACCATCGAGAGGACGAACAGGTTGGTCCACACGTGATACATCCGCACCTTGGCGGGGCCGATGTGCCCTCCCTCGAGCTCCCGCCGGAAATACCCGTACGCGTACACGGAGCAGAGGAAGTGGACGCCGGCGACGATCAGGAGGAAGTACGATCCGAGTTCGTCGAGCCGCAGGAGATCGCCCCACGCGGCGACGCGGGGGGACATCCCCTGGATCACCGCGCCGGAAAGGAGTCCGGTCGCGCCGACGGCGGTCCCGAGGGCGGCCTGCCAGGGCGCGCGCGACAGGAGCGCCAGGATCACCCCGCCCAGCGGGGCGAGAAGCAGCGGCGGGATCATCCCCTAATCCTTCAACGTGTGGATTTTCCGGACGTCCATGTGGGTGAACGTCCGCTGGATCTTGAGCATCAGGATCCCCATCAGGAAGACGGCGACGAACAGGTCGAGGAAGATCCCCAGCTCGATCGGCAGCGTGAACTCGCTGCCCGACGCCGCGCCGAAGAGGAAGATCCCGTTTTCGAGGACGACGAACCCGATCACCTGGCTGACGGCCTTGACGCGCGTGGTCATCATGAGGAGCCCCGAAAAAAGGAGCGTGAGGCCCGCGGCGGCGCCGAGACGGTCCTGGCCGGAAAGGCCGAACCGGGCGCACGCGACGAAGGCCGCAAGCGTCAGCGCGCCGATCAGCAGGATGACGGTCTTCGTCGAGAGGAGAGACTCCGACTCCTGCCCGATCTCCAGCCGGTTCACGGCGCGGGTGAGGATCATCGGGATCGCGACGCTCTTGACCGCGATCGTCGCGAGGCCGAGCCCTGCCGCGCGCCACGCGGCGCCCGGCGCGGCGAGAAAGGGGAGGAGGCCGAGCAGGATTCCCTGGGCGGCAAGGGACCGGATCGCGGGCCGGATCCGCTCCGTCACGGCGGTGTGGAGCCCGAGCAGAAGCAGCAGGATGGTGATGGTGTTCACGGCCCCTCCTTACCCCGCGTACCGGACGGCGAGCGCGATGGCGGCCAGCACGGTGGCGATCAGCAGGTACGACGCGATCCGGGAGAGCCTCATCCGCGCCATCCCCGCCTCCGTCGCGCCGATCAGCGCCCCGGAGAGGACGACCTTCAGGACCGCCGCCGGGATCGCGAGAAACGGCGGCAGGGAGAGCGCCTCGGGGAAGAGGGTGCCGGACACGAGGGCGGAAAAGAGGACCAGGCGGACGCCGGAGGCCATCTGGATCATCGCGAGATCGACCCCGGCGTGGTCCAGCACCATCGCCTCGTGGATCATCGTGAGTTCGAGGTGCGTCGCCGGGTCGTCCACAGGAATCCGTGCGTTTTCCGCCAGCAGCAGCAGGAACATCGTGCCGGCGAGGAGGATCACCTCCGGGTGCCAGAGCACCCTTTCCCGGGGAACGCCCGCGACCATCCCGCTTACCGTGTCCGCGCCTCCGAGGTACGCCAAGCCGCAGAACGAAAGGATCAGCGCGGGCTCCGCCATCGCCGAAACCGCCACTTCCCGGCTGGACCCCAGCCCCCCGAACGCGCTCCCCGTGTCCAGTCCGGCCAGGGTCTGGAAGAACCGGGGGAGCGCCATCAGGTAGAGAAAGAGGATGAAGTGCATCGGGAGAGGCACTGCGCGGGACCATAAGGGGGTCGCCGCCGCGAGGACCAGCGAAGCGCCGAGGACGACCGGGGCGGACAGGTCGAACACCCACGACGCCGTCGTGCTGCGCACGATCCCCCTGCGGAACAGTTTCCACAGGTCGAGGTACGGCTGGAACACCGGTGCGCCCTGCCGGCAGGAGAGGAACGCCTTCGTCTTCCGGACGACTCCGACCAGGAGCGGACCGAGGAGGACGAAGAGCAGGATGTGTGCGGCCGACGTCATGAAATCGTATCTCCCATATCAGTGAAAAAAGACCAGGAGGAGCACCACGGCCCCGAGGATGTAGCCGAGGTAGAGGTGGATGTACCCCGGATGGAGGCGGCGCGCCTGGAACGCGGCCTGCACGAACAGGCGGTAGACCGGCAGGTAGAGGCCGTTCTCGAGAAGGTCGTGGAAGTGCGTCTCGTGCTCCACCTCGAGCAGGAACCTTCCGGAGAGCCGTTCCGTGCGGGTCGTGTGCGGACGGAGGATCCCCTGGAAGACGTGCAGGATCGGGTCGGCGAACGACGACGCGGTGTACTGCATCCGCGGGGTGGCGTACGGGAAGCCGCACCCCCACGTGCTCCCCGCGCGTCGGCCGTTCCGCCGCAGCAGGAACGTCCGGAGCAGTGAAAGTCCCCCGATCGCGATCGCCAGCGCGATCGCCACGGTGAACGGTGTTCCTCCCGCCGCCGGGACCGCGGCGCCCGCCGTCACTCCCGCCGACGAGAGAAAGGAGGTGATCTCCATGAGGCGGTCCAGGACGAGGGAGGGGAAGACCCCGAGTCCGAGGCAGACAAGGGCGAGCGTCCCCATCGGGAATTCCATCGCCACGGACGGGTCGCGGGCCGCGGACGCCTGGGCGCTGCGGGCGTTTCCGAGGAAGACCGTGCCGACGACCTTGACGAAGCAGACGACCGCCAGCCCCCCGATGAGCGCGAGTCCCGCCATCGCGGCGAGGAAGACTCCCCCGGTTCCCGCGCCCCCGGCGGCGGCCCACAGCCCCCGGTAGATGGCGAATTCGCTCGCGAACCCGTTGAACGGAGGCACGGCCGAGATGGCGAGGGATCCCGCGAGGAACGCGACCCCGGTGAGCGGCATCCCGCGCATCAGCCCCCCGAGTTTCTCGATGTTGCGGGTGTGCGCACCTTGCAGGACCGCGCCGGCCCCCAGAAAAAGGAGCGCCTTGAACGTGGCGTGGTTCAGGACGTGGAACAGTCCCCCGACGAGGAGCAGCCGGGCTGCGTCGGGCCGTCCGGTGGCCTGGCACAGGGAGGCCGCGCCGATCCCGGTCAGGATGATGCCGATGTTCTCGACGCTGTGGAAGGCGAGCAGCCGCTTCAGGTCGTGCTGGATGATCGCGTAGAGGACGCCGAAGACGCCGGAGAGCAGTCCCAGGGCAAGCAGGGTCGCGCCGAAGGAGGCGGGAGGGGAGGGGAGCAGGAAGAAGAGGAACCGGACGATCCCGTAGATCCCCATCTTGATCATGACGCCGGACATGACGGCGGAAACCGGCGACGGCGCCTCCGGGTGGGCGTACGGCAGCCAGATGTGGAACGGGAAGATCCCCGCCTTCGTGCCGAACCCGAGCAGGGCGAATCCGAACGCGGCCGCGACGATCGAGGGATCCGCGATGGGGACCGTCGCGAACCCGTTGAAGGAGAACGAGCCGGTCGTCCGGACGAGGAAGAGGAACGCCAGGAGGATGCCGCCCGTCCCGATGTGCGTCGCGATCAGGTAGATGAGCCCCGCCTGCCGCGCCTCCTTCTTCTCGTGGTCGAGGACGACGAGGAAGTAGGAAGCGAGGCTCATCGCCTCCCAGCCGAGCAGGAACGACAGCATGTCCCCCGCGGAGACGACGAAGGCCATGGAGAGCAGCAGCAGGTTCATGAGGAGCGGCGCGGCCTGCCCCCTCCGGTGCGCGTCGAATTCCTTCATGTATCCGACTGCGTACACGGAGACGAGGAACCCGATGAAGAAGACCAGGGCGAGAAAGAACGCGGAAAGGCCGTCGAGGAACAGTTCCGAGGCCGTCCACGGCACGGGGGCCGGGAGCGGAATGCGCATCGGTACTTCCCGCATCGCCCCGGCCAGCGTGGCGACCAGGCTTAAGAAAGAGGCGACGGCGCCTCCCCCGAAACCGACGACGCGTGAGCGGCGAGGATTCCGGATCAGGAGTGCCAGGATTCCGGGAACGAGGAAGGCGGACGCGAGAACGTACGGCAATGCCGAAAGCATTTGGCCGGCTCCATTTCAACGGATCGTTGCAGGTCGACGGGCCGGGCGCGTTGAAACGGAGGTCACGGTCCTATTTTAAAGAGAATTGCTACAGGAAATTCCGGGAAAGGTCAAGGGGAGTCCAGCACCTCGCGCACCTTCCGGGCGAGCGCCTCGGAGGTGAACGGCTTTTGCAGGAAGGGGACCTCCTCCTCCAGGACGCCGTGGCGGAGGATGGCGTCGTCGGTGTACCCCGACATGTACAGGATCCGCATGTCCGGGCGCAGCGGCCGGATCCGCTCGACGAGTTCCCTGCCGCCCAACCTCGGCATCACCACGTCGGTCAGCAGCAGGTGGATCTCACCGCGATGCGCCTCCGAAATCAGCAGCGCCTCGCGCCCGTTCCCCGCATCGAGCACCTGGTAGCCGTTGTTGATGAGGATCTCGCGCGCCAGCCGCCGCACGACCTCCTCGTCCTCGACCAGGAGGACCGTCTCGGTCCCCGGGGACGGGTGCGGGAGGAACGGCCGATCCGCCCCCGGGACGTCGTCTCCCCGGGTTTCGACCCGCGGCAGGTAGATGAGGAACGTCGCCCCGCTGCCGGCGGCGCTGTTGACCCGGATATGCCCCCCGCTCTGCTGGACGATGCCGTAGACCGTCGCCAGCCCCAGGCCCGTCCCCTTCCCTCTCTCCTTCGTGGTGAAAAACGGCTCGAACAGGTGGGCCTGCGTTTCGTCGCTCATCCCGAGGCCCGTGTCCGTCACGGAGAGGAGCACGTGCGGCCCCGGGCGGACCCCGGGGTGGGCGTTCGAATAGGAAGGGGACAGGTCCACGTCGATCGTCCCGATGGTGATCCGGCCCCCGTCGGGCATCGCATCCCGGGCGTTGACCACCAGGTTCACGATCACCTGCTCGAGCTGCCCCGGGTCGGCCTTCACGTGCCCGAGGGAAGGGGAGAGGTCGGTCGAGAGCTCGATGTCCTCGCCGATCAGCCGGCGCAGCATCCGTTCCATGGTCGTCACCACGGCGTTCAGGTCCAGGATCCTCGGCTGGAGGACCTGCCGGCGGCTGAAGGCCAGGAGCTGGCGCGTGAGCCCGGCGGCGCGGTCCCCCGCTCTCCGGATCTCCTCCACGTCCCGGCGCAGGGTCGAATAGGCGGGCAGCCGGTGAAGCAGCAGGTCGGAGTAGCCCGAGATGGCGGTCAGCAGGTTGTTGAAGTCGTGGGCGACTCCTCCCGCCAGCCTGCCGACGGCCTCCATCTTCTGCGACTGGCGAAGCCGCTCCTCCATCCGCCGGACTTCGGTGACGTCGCGCTTGACGCCGACGTAGTTCACCACCTGGCCCGACGGGTCCCGCACGGGAGAGATGACGGCGTCCTCCTCGTATAGGGTGCCGTCCTTCCTCCTGTTGAAGAACGTCCCCCGCCAGACCTCCCCGCGGCCGATGGTCTCCCACATGTTCCTGTAGAACGCCGCGTCGTGCCGGCCGCTCTTGAGGAACCTCGGGTTCCTGCCGACGACCTCGGTCCGGTCGTACCCGGTGATCCGCTCGAAGGCGGGATTGACGTACCGGATCGCCCCGGAAGTGTCGGTGACGATGATGCTTTCGCCCGCCTGCTCGACCGCCATCGAGAGCCGCGCCCGGGACTCCTCGGCGGCCTTCCTCTCGGTCACGTCCATGAGGATGGACATGATCCCGTGGATCGTTCCGTCCGGACGGCGAAGGGGCGAGGTCGACACGCTCACCACGATCGGGGAACCGTCGGCCCGCCGCCGGTACAGCTCGGGCTCGGTGAACACCTCCCCGCGCATGGCTCGTTGGCGCAGCGCGCGGAACTCCTCCTGCTTCTCCGCCGGGACGAAGGGGAGCCCCATCCCGACGGCCTCCTTTTCGGACCATCCGAAGATCCGCTCGGCCGCAGGGTTCCACATCGTGACCACGCCTTCGGGATCGAAGGCGACGATCGCCAGGGGCGACGCTTCGATGAGGGTGGCGAGGATCCGGGACGCCACCGGACGTTCGACCTGCTCGACGTCCGTCGACGATATGGGTCGATCCAGGTTCATCAAGTATTTATTCGGCAGAATCGCCGGCAATCTTCAGCGCCCCGACGAATTGACTTGCCTCCCCACCTGATGTCTCATGGTGGCTACGACTTCCGACGACGAGGTTTCCATGCGAATTCGACACTTTCACGTCCGGCCGAATATTCCGAAGGAACTCGCCTCCCTCGAGGAGATCGCGCGGAATCTCTGGTTCTCGTGGAGCTGGGAGGCGGTACAGCTCTTCATCCGGCTGAACCCCGTCCTTTGGGAGGCGGCATACCAGAACCCGGTCCAGATGCTCGGGACGCTGCCCCAGGCGGACCTCGTGGCAGCGGCGCAGGACGAGAGCTTCGTCGCCAACGTGGAGCGGGTCCACCGGTCCTTCCAGGAGTACCGGAAGAGGTCGTCGTGGTACGAAGAGGTCCACTCCGCCGACGCCGGCGCCCGGGTGGCCTATTTTTCGTGCGAGTACGGGATCGACGAAGGGCTCCCGATCTATTCCGGGGGACTGGGAGTCCTCTCGGGGGACCACCTGAAGTCCGCGTCCGACCTTGGGGTCCCGTTGGTCGGTGTCGGATTACTGTACCAGAAAGGATACTTCCGTCAGATGCTGTCCCTCGACGGATGGCAGCAGGAGCTGTACCCCGACAACGATTGGTACAACATGCCGGTGACGATGGAGACGGCGACGGATGGCCGCCCCCTCGAGATCGCCGTAAACGTCGGCGGCGAGATGGTGAAGGCGCGGGTGTGGCGAGTGGATGTCGGCCGTACCCCGCTGTACCTGCTCGACAGCAACGTCAAGGGGAACTCCCCCCGCGCGCGGGAGATCACGTCCACCCTGTATGGCGGAGACCGGGACATGCGGATCCGGCAGGAGATCCTGCTCGGCGTGGGCGGGGTGCGGGCGCTGAAGGGCCTCGGCATCCATCCGACCGTTTACCATATGAACGAAGGACACTCCGCGTTCCTGGTCGTGGAACGGATCCGCGACCTGATGGCGTCGCAGCGGCTCACGTACCCGCAGGCGCGGGAGATGGTGCTCGCCACCGGCGTCTTCACCACCCACACCCCCGTCCCCGCGGGGAACGAACTGTTCGATCCGGACCTGTTGCGGAAATACCTCGAACAGAAGGTCCGGCCGCTGGGGATCCCGTGGGACGAGTTCCTCGTCCTCGGGCAGTCGGGAACTCCCCGGTCGAAGGAGTTCGGGATGACGGTGTTCGCCCTCCGGTCGGCGGCCTTTTCGAACGGCGTGGCGAGGCTCCACGCCGTGACCTCCCGGGGAATGTGGAAGGGACTGTGGCCGGAGCTCCCCGAGGAGGAGGTGCCGATCCGCGCGATCACCAACGGGATCCACACCCGTTCCTGGCTCAGCCATGAGATGTCGGAGCTGTACACGAGGTACTTCGGCCCGCGGTTCTTCGAGAAGCCCGCGGACCACGCGGTGTGGGACCGGGTCGAGGTGATCCCCCCCGGAGAACTCTGGCGGATCCACCAGTCGCGCAAGGAGCGGCTTGTCTTCTTCGCCCGCAAGCGGCTGAAAAACCAGTTGCGTCGCCAGGGGGCCGGGATGGCGCTCCAGGCGGCGGCGGAGGAGACGCTGAACCCCGAGGCGCTGACCATCGGCTTCTCCCGGCGGTTCGCCACCTACAAGCGGGCCAACCTGCTCTTCCGCCAGCCCGACCGGCTGGTCCGGCTCCTGTCGAACCCGGACCGTCCCGTCCAGATCCTCTTCGCGGGGAAGGCGCACCCCCAGGATCTGCCGGCGAAGGAGATCATCCGTTCCGTCATCCATTTCGCGTCGGACCCGCGCGTTCGCGACCGCCTGGTCTTCCTCGAGGATTACGACATCAACGTGGCGCGGTACATGGTGCAGGGGGTCGACGTCTGGTTGAACAACCCGCGCCGCCCCCTGGAGGCGTCGGGGACCAGCGGGATGAAGGCGGCCGCGAACGGGGCGCTGAACCTGTCGGTCCTCGACGGGTGGTGGGACGAGGGGTACGCCCCCGACCTCGGGTGGGCGATCGGGAGCGGGGAGACGAACGGCGACCCGGAGGAGCAGGACCGCGTCGAGTGCGAGGCCCTCTACAACCTCCTGGAGAACGAGATCGTCCCGATGTTCTACGAGCGGGACCGCGGGGGGCTGCCGCGGGCCTGGATCGGGATGATGAAAGCATCGATCCGGAAGCTCGGGGCGTACTTCAACACCCATCGCATGCTCCAGGAGTACACGGAGATGTCGTATCTCCCCGCCCATCGGGCGGGTTCGCGGCTGTCGGCGGATCATCATGCCGCCGTCCGGGAGCTTGCCGCGTGGCGGGAACGCGTCGCATCGGCGTGGCCGGGCGTGGCGATCCGCGTCGAGGAGACGCGGAAGCACAAAGAGATGCGCGTGGGGGACACGGTGGGAGTCGCCGTCCGCGTCCGGTTGGGGGGGCTCGCTCCCGCCGACGTGGCCGTGGAGATCCGATACGGTCCCTACACCGCCGCCGGGGAGGTCCGCAAGGGGACGATCCTTTCCGCGCGACACGACGGGCGGGACGGGGACGAGGAGATCTACCGGGTGGAGATCCCGTGCGGGAGGAGCGGCCGCTACGGGTTCGCCGCGCGGGTCCTTCCACGGCACCCGGACCTCGCGAACGCGCTTACCCCGCTGCGGGTGACCTGGGAGGAGGCGCTTTCCGGGGCGTGAACCGGACCGGACCGCGACGGTACGCCCGCGCGCATTGCGTCGGCGTCATCCCGAGAAGGTAGCCGATCCGCAGGCGCCACATGAACAGGACGGTCCGGAGGGGCCCCCACGCCTCCCAGCGCCGTCCCGACGTCTCCACCCGTTTCGGGAGCAGGGCCGTCTTTCCCGCCCGCCGCATCCGCCGCGACAGTTCCACGTCCTCCATCAACGGGATCTCCGGGTATCCGCCGACGCCGCGGAACGTCTCCGCCCGGACGAAGATCGCCTGGTCGCCGGTGAACGAGCGTGTGACGCATGCCCGCACCCCGATCATCCGACCCGTGATCCCGAGCAACCCGCGGGCGTACCGGCCCGCGCCGGGGGATGGGGCCAGCCGGAGGCGGAAGGCGCCGCCGATCACCGCCGGGTCTTGCAGCGCCTCGAGCACGGCGGTTACGGATCCGGCGGCAAGGCGGGAGTCCGCGTGGAGGAAGAGGAGGACGTCCCCGCGGGCGACCGCCGCCCCCGCGTTCATCTGCGCCGCCCTCCCACGCGGCGATGCGACCACCGCGTCGGCCTGCTCCCGGGCGATCTCCACCGTGCGGTCCCGGCTCCCCCCGTCCGCGACGACCACCTCGCAGGGGCCCGCCTCCCTGCACGACCGGATCGTCCGGGGAAGCGATGCCTCCTCGTCCAGCGCGGGGATGATTACCGAAATCCTGGCGCAGGACACTCCTTCAGCAGTGGGGGACACTCCTTCCCATGAGGGGGGACACTCATGGTTTTTTCGTCGATAGAAAAATGAGTGTCCCCCACTGTCAGGAATGTCCCCCCTGGCAAGAGTGTCCCGCTGACCGCTAGAGTTCACGACCATGGCGGAACTTCTTCAGGAGGGTGGGGAGGAAGAAGGAGAAGACGAGGAGCAGGACGGGGAAGAGCAGGTCGAACGTCAGCAGGTCCGCCGGCCGCCGGTACATGGCGAGCGCCTCCTTCATCGCCCCCACGAAGTAGGTGAAGATGAACACGGGCGGGAGCAGCCCCAGCACCGTGCCGAGGAGATAGTCGCGGAACCGGATCCGCGTCGCCCCGGCGGCGTAGTTGAGGACGATGAAGGGGAACCAGAAGATCCTCAGGTAGAAGATCACCGAAAATCCTTCCTCGGACGCCTTCCGGTCGAGCCACGGCATCCTGGTTTCGAGGAAGCCGCGGGCCACCCCGTGCAGGAAATACCGGCCCAGGAAGAAGGCGGCCGACGCCCCCAACGCGTCCGCCGCCAGGTTGTAGAGCATCCCGTGGAACTTTCCGAAGATGACGGCGCCCGCGATGGTGAACGGGGTGGCGGGGAGGAAGAGCACCCCCAACGCGTACACGAGGATGAAGAGCGCGGGGCCCAGCGCGCCCGCGGCCTGGACAAGGGTGTCCAGTTTCCCCACGAGCGCCTTCCTTCCCTCGGGGGTGCGGAAGAGCGCTCCGGCGGGGGTGAAGAACACGATATACGCCGCCACGGCGACGAGGAGAAGGAAGGCGACGAGTTTGAGGACGTCCCTCCCCCTGCGTTCACGCACGCTCGATCCCTCCGACCATCCGGGCATCTTACAACACCATGGACAGGGTTGTGTGGCTGTCCCGCGAGGCACTACAATGGGACATTCCGCAACCATCCGGGAGGGGGGGGGACGGCCATGCGAGGGAGCCGGTTCGGGAAGGGGATCGCGCTGGTGCTGGTGGGTGCGTTGGGGGTGTTTTCCGCCGGGTGCTTCGGCAAGTTCCAGTTGACGCGAAAAGTGTACGACATCAACCAGTCGATCGACGAGAAGTACGTGCGCAGCGCGGCGACGTGGATCTTCGTCGTCGTTCAGGTATATACCGTCGCGGCATTGCTCGATTTCATCGTCTTCAACGTGATCGAGTTCTGGTCGGGGGAGAATCCCGTCGCCGAGGCGAAGGTAACGAAAGTGTACGCGCCGGGGGACGGGAAGGCGGTCCTCACCCTCTCCCGCGACGGCTCCGCCACGGTGGCCGTGATCGAGCGGTACGCGGGGGAAACGCTCGTGTCCACCCTGCGGATCCGCGACGACGGGCGGGGCGGGATCGCCGCGGTGGAGTCGGCGGCGGGAGAGAAGGTCCGCGAGGTGTCCGCGGTCGCCGCATCCGACGGGTCGGTGAACGTGACGGTGGGGACGGCGGCGGGAAGGAGCACGGAGCGGTACGCGGCGCCGGCCGTCCGGGCGCAGGCGGCGCGCGTCGCCCGGATCGCCTCGGAAGCGTTGGAATCGGCGCGGGGCGGGGCGGGGGCGATCCCCCTCTCGGCCGCCGTTCGGGTCCCGGCGTATGGGGGCTGAAGCGCCAAGGCAGGCATTCCTGGAGGCACGATGAAGTTCCCCGGCATTCCGTTGCGCGACCGCGGTCTGCAGTTCAAGCTCACGATGGTCATGCTGATCCTCTTCGCATGCTCTCTCTGCTCGGTGCTGATCCCGTACCTTTGGGGGCGGGAGGCGCTGAAGAGGGACATCGAGAAGAGCTTCCTCGAACTCTCCAACGCGCTCAGCGTCAGCGTCGACCAGTTGACGACGACGGCGACCTCCGACGAGGACCGCCTGTACCACTACGTGGAGTCGCTGAAGAAAACGGGGATCCGCGAGGTGTCGATCGTCGGGGAGGACATGGGCGTGATCGACAGCACGAACCCCAAGGCGATCGGCCGGCCGGCGAAGATCAAGCTTCCGCCGAAGAAACTGGTGATCAACGCCACGTTCGGCGACGATACCGGAGAGAAGCTCCAGTCCCGGGATCTCGTGGTGCCGGTCAAGGTGGCCAAGGAGACGCTCGGGTACATCCACGTGCGGATGCAGATCGACGACTTCGCCGAGCCGATCCGGAAGAACCTCTACCTGCGGCTGTTCACCACGATCCTCATCTTTTCGGGGGGCCTCATCCTCGCGGTCGTCATCTCCTCCCACTACGTCTCCCCGGTGGAGCGGCTGGCGCACGCCGCGGAGACCGTGGCGGCAGGCGACCTGTCGCAGGAGCTCCCCGTGGAGGGGAAGGACGAGGTGGGTCGGCTGACCCGTGCCTTCAACGAGATGATCGTCCGGCTCCGGCAGAACCGGGAACTGGAGGATGCATTAAGGGAAAACCAGTACCTGTCGCAGCTCGGAAAGCTCTCCTCGGGGGTCGCCCACGAGATCCGGAACCCCCTGAACTTCATCGGGCTCGCGGTGGACCACCTCGACGCGGTCACGGAGGGGAAGAGTACCGAGGGGGAAGCGGAGAAGCGGCAGGTCATCGCAAGGATCAAGGAGGAGATCGAGCGGCTGAACGAGCTGGTGACCAATTTCATCCTGTACGGCCGTCCCCCGGAGCTGCAGAGGGCCCCGGTCCGGCTCCCGGAACTGGCGGACGGGGTTCTCCGGATGATGGAGGTGCGCCTCCGTGCGCAAGCGATCTCCTTCCGGACGGAGTACCGGGACGCCGGGGAAGTATTCGCCGACCCGGACCAGCTTCGGAGGGCGATGGTGAACCTCGTCGGGAACGCCGTCGACGCGATGCCGAGCGGCGGCACGCTGACGGTTTCCGTGGGATCCCGGGACGACGGCGGGCATTCCGTCGTGGTGGAGGACACGGGCGTCGGCATCCCCGCGGAGGACCGGGAAAAGATCTTCGAGCCGTACTTCACGACAAAAGCGTCCGGGCTGGGACTGGGGCTGGTCCTCACGAAGAAGATCATCGACGCACACGGCGGTGAGATCGCGGTGAAGTCCGAGCCCGGGAAAGGGACGCGGATCGAGGTCGCGCTCCCGGCGATCCCCGACGCGAAGGGCGCCGCCGGATGAAGGGGACGGTCCTCGTCGTCGACGACGAACGGAACCAGCGGGAGATCCTCGGCGCGATCCTGAAGAGCGAAGGGTACAACCCGCTGCTGGCATCGGGCGGGGAGGAGGCGATGCGGCTCCTCGAACGGGAGGCCGTCGACCTGGTGATCACCGATCTCGTCATGCCGGGAATGACGGGGGAGGAGTTGATCGACGGCGTCCTCGCACGCAACCCGGGGATCCCCATACTGCTCAGCAGCGCCTACGGCACGATCCAGACGGCGGTCGACGCGATCAAGAAAGGGGCGTACTACTACTTCGAAAAGCCGGTCGACCGGGCACGCCTTCTCATCATCATCGAGCGGGCGATCGAGAACCTGCGCCTGCGCGAGTCCCACAGGGTGCTGTCCGAGAAGCTCTTTCCCGGCGCCGTTCCGATCCTCGGCGAGCATCCGGCGATCCGCGAGATCAAGCGCCTTCTGCCGCGAATCGCCCGGAGCGAGAGCACGATCCTCCTCACCGGCGAGAGCGGCACGGGGAAAGAGGTGATCGCCCGCAACGTCCACTCGATGAGCGGTCGGAGCGGCGCCCCGTTCCTCGCGGTCAATTGCGCCTCCCTCCCCGACACCCTGTTCGAAAGCGAACTGTTCGGCCACGAGCGCGGGGCGTTCACCGGGGCGGTGCGGCGGGAGATCGGCCTCTTCGAGGCGGCCGGCGGAGGGACGATCTTCCTCGACGAAATCGCGGAGGTGAAGATCGAGACCCAGGCGAAGCTGCTGCGCGCCTTGCAGGAAAAGGAGATCCGCAGGATCGGAGGGAAGGAGAACATCCCCGTCGACGTCCGGATCGTCGCGGCGACCAACCGGGATCTCGACGACGCGGTGCGGGAGGGGAAATTCCGGGCGGACCTCTTCTACCGGCTCAACATCGTGAAGCTCACTCTCCCCCCTCTGCGGGACCGGATCTCCGATATCCCCCTTCTCGCGGAGCACTTCCTCGCGAAGCACGGCGAGAAGGGCGTGCCCCCGGTGCGGGAGATCACGAAGGAGGCGATGCGGCTCCTGATGCGGTACCCCTGGCCCGGGAACATCCGCGAGCTCTCCTCGGTCGTCGAGCGGGCGGTCGTCCTGGCGGAAGGTGGGAAGATCGGGCCCGCGGAGCTCCCTCTGGAGCTTCGGGAGGGTGCCGATGCCGTGCCCGCAAGGGCATTCGACCTTCCTCCGCAAGGGGTGGAATTCGAGAAAGTCGAGGAGCACCTGCTCCGGCAGGCGGTCGGGCGTTCAGGGGGAGTTCACACCCGGGGGGCGGAACTGCTTCGGATGAGCTACAAGGCGTACATCTATCGGTTGAAGAAGTTCGGGATCCTTCCTCCCTAAATGGGGAATCCGTGCCTCCAATGGGGAATCCGGCCTGGAAATCCCTCCCGTCCAATGTCGTCACCTCATATGATTTCAACCACTTATGAGCCTGCATGCCGTTGGCACCGTTCTTGAAGCCCCCCCAGCCAAGCACCTAAATATTCTCTTTGGAGGGGAAACGAATGAAGAAGATTTTCGCGGTGATGATTGCAGTGGCGTTCGCGTTCTCGATCGCGGGCTTCGCGGTCGCGGCGGACAAGGCAGCGGCTCCGGCGGCGGAGAAGGGCGCCCCGGCGGTGAAGAAGGCATCCCCGGCGGCCGACAATGCAGCCCCGGCGGCCGAGAAGAAGGTCGAGAAGAAGGCGAAGAAGGCGAAGAAGGCTGCGAAGAAGGCCGCGAAAAAGGCCGATGCTCCGAAGAAGGCAGCCCCGGCGGCCGACAATGCAGCCCCGGCAGCGAAGCCGGCGGAGAAGAAGTAACCCGTTTCTTCCGGGTAGCGGTCCGGCCCCACAAGGGCTTTCCTGGACCCGCGGGCGGGGGGACACAATCCCCCCGCCTTTTTTGGTATGCCGAGCATGTTCGCCAGCTTGGGGGTGCGAGTCCCCTACCCAGCCTGATGGAGGTGAAGGGTTAGCGAAGCGCAAGGGCGTCACCGCGAGGTGGGGTCTGAAGGAAGCGTGGAGCAAACGCGCGGGCCGATGGACAAGAACCGGATAGGAGGCGTTCCGCACCGGACGAGCGGGCCAATGATCGCGAAGTCCAAATCCATCAAGGGTGCGGGGCGTAAATTCGGCGGTTGTGCGCGGAAGGCGGTCGAGCTTACCTCGGGAGATCTGCGGCGTGTCCTGTGTATTGGGACTGAGGGAACCGCGAGGTTCCCTGACCGCGTCGCAGAAGTCAGCAGAGGGCATAGTAGGCATGGGAACGTCATGCCGAAGGCCCGAACGGTCCCCGGAAGGGGTTAAAGGGAGCGGCGAGTAG
>Ga0209641_10000925_pt1 | contig 26886 bp, 55 predicted proteins | sample RifCSP16_1_FD_184022 | JGI IMG/M metagenome (GOLD analysis project Ga0209641, IMG submission 184022) | Soil microbial communities from Rifle, Colorado - Rifle CSP2_sed 16_1 (SPAdes) (version 2) | ecosystem: Environmental > Terrestrial > Deep subsurface > Rock core/Sediment | place: Rifle... | reverse complement strand
GGCAAGAAAAAGTTTCAGAAGATGTCGGCGAAAGGGCGCAAGGCGAAAGGCAAGAAGTGAAGGTAATCTACGTCCTCAAAACGTTATTGGTCGATGACCTGGATAACTATATTATTGATGACCTGGGCAACTATATCGAAATGGGAGGCTGGACAGGAGAGATTGAAGTGTCTACTTATACATTATTCGATTTGACTTACCGCCTGGCGCGCGAGTTGGAGATACTGGAAGAGTCCACCGCCACCGCCAACGGTTCATCCACGACTGTCGTGGACACCTACCGCGACGAGGACGACGATTACTTCAACGACGGCACGCTATGGCTGGTGCGCGACAACGGCGGAACGGGAGCATTGCCCGAAGGCAGCTATTCAATCGTCCAGGACTACACCCAATCCACTGGCACGATCACACTGAGAAGCGATCTACCCGCCGCTACCGGACTGGGCGACAAATACGCCATCGCCTCCAAGCGCATCCCGCATCATGTACTGGTGCAGGGCATCAACAACGCCCTGTTCGATCTGGGCACCGTTCCATATACGGACATTACCAGCCTGACTTCAGCCTCCAGCCAGACCGAATACACGCTGCCGCTGGCGGCGAAGGCAGACCTGCGCGAGGTGTGGCAGCAGGTGATCACCACCGACTCCAACGACAACCGCTGGATGCAGCTGCCCAACTGGGACATCCAGCAAGCCAACACCGGCACGCAAGCCGTGTTGGTATTTCCCTACCAGCCGCTTGCCCCCAGTTATGACTTCAAGCTGGTCTACATGGGCGCTCACCCTGAGATGACCGAGTATGATGACCAGCTGAGCGAGTTCGTCCCATTGGAGCGGGTGCTGTACCCGGCGGTGATGAGTTGCCTGAGATACTATAAGAACCGTGTGCGCGGGCGGGACGCGATATTGATCGATGAGCGCATTGCAACATACGAGCAAAAAGTGGAGATGGCGAAGATACGCCACCCGATCCCGATCCCGGCCAGGCAGGGCAAGATCACCTTCGTTCCTGAAGGAGTATCAATAGACACCAGCGATGCAATCAATAAGGTTTACCTGGTGTAAGTGAAACGACAATGACCATCATTGCCACCCCGAACAGCAAGGAAGCCAACTATCTCATCTCGCTTGAAGATGCAGACGGGACGAAGATCGGCTTCATCCCGACTGACGCCGGCGGCAAGGAGAATATCAGCGTTGTCAAACGCTTCCCGCTGGTGAGGACCGGATTGAAGACGGCTACCGGATCGACAAAGTACAGTGACTTTGAAGAGCCGTATATGAGCATCCCGCAGGATGATTGGACGGGCGGGCGCGGGTCGGAAGACCTGGATGACGACGCCACCAAGTTCTATGACAGTTGCAGCGTGGACACTTCATCGGAAGTGGGCGTGATCCTGGCTGGATTGCCAACCTATACCACCGGGTACAGGTCGCAGGACTTCAACATGCCCGGAGATGTGGTCTGGAAGGCGTTGTATGACACATCGCAGTACCGCTCCAGGTCGTTCGTGGCTGGCAGTACCTACAACGCTGTCCGATTGGAGTTGATCATCCGCAAGGTGGGCAATCCTGGACAGTTGACTGTGAGCCTCAACACGAGTCGCTCCTCAAGCGCCGTGCTGGTATCCAAGACGATCAACCCGGAAGATATTGAAGCCTTGATCTCGACCCATCATCCGGCGGCGTTCAGCAGCAGCACACCGCTCACTTCCGGCACGACTTATTACGTGGTGGTGGGCGGGATTAGCACAGACGATGCCAGTAACCATTGGGAGATCGCCTCAGACATAGACGCCTACGACAGCTTCGGCTCATCCTGCCACCGCTCGGCGGATTACTCAGCCTGGATACAGACCGACGAGGGCTTCTACTTCCGCGTGACAGCCGCCAACGTGCCGTTCATCTCCAGATATTTCGAGTACAAGCGGCAGTTGTACTTCCTGCGCATGAACGACAACGGCAATGCCAGCCGCATCTACATCAACGGCGACCGGGGCGCGGCGGACGACAACAGCGCATGGCTCGCCAAACTGAACGATGCCACGAAATCCTGGACGGTGGACGAGTGGGAGGGCTGCATCGTGATGATCACGCAAGGGCCGGGAGCGGACGAGAATATCAACTGGCGCACCATCACCGCCAACGACGCCACCAGTCTGACGGTGGATGCGAACTGGGAAATCACCCATACCACCTCGACCGAGTACGTCATCCTGAACAGCAACAAATGGACTTCACACTTCACCTGCGCCGAGTTCGCCACCGACGTGGCCGTGGCAGACGAGTTCGTTTACATCGCATTCGGGGATAACTCGACTAATAACATACTCAGATACCAGGAGTACAACCTGAGCGGCGTGTGGACGCCGCGCACCGCCTCGGATGTGGTCAAGGCGCACAGATTACTGGCGATCCGCGACCCGAGCCGGGGGCAACTGCTGTTCGGCAGCCGCAACAACCACGCATTCTACGGCGTGTGCGTGTGGAAGGCCAGGGTGCCGGAGGCGTGGGGCGACCTGTATACCATCATCGGTACACTTGCGCCAACCAATGAACCCTGGGACAGCTGGATCGTCACCAACGCCACCCAGACCATCGACCAGACCACCACCAAGATCGCCATTGGCGCATCGTTCACCACCGGCGTAGCGGCGGTCGAGAACCTGGACGCGCCGATTGACATATCCCAGGGCACGCGGCTGGGGGTGCTGGTCAAGTCGGACGTGGCGGCGTCGGCGGCTGACCTCAAGCTGGTCTATGATGACAGTATCGACTTGGGGCATTATTTAGTAGCCACATCGATAAAGAAGCGCACATCCGCGCCGGCCTGGTCTACCCTGACCAACGCATTCGATGGGCGCACGGATACAAAAGAGGATTTAGACTGGACTACGACCGATGAGATTTATATATTCTCGACGGTCAAGTTCTCTGAGATCGTATTTGATATGGGTTCGACCGTCAATGATATTGCCTCGGTCATGTCTGGGGCAGTGTGGAATGGATGGACATGGACGTCCGTCACCCTGACAGATGGGACTGTTACTTCTGGCAAGACATTAGCAAAGGACGGCTCAATCACATTCACTCCAATTCACGATTGGGATCAATGCACCCTGGATTCTGTGACAGGCTATGCTATCAAGCTCATGGTGTCTGTGAATCTGACCGCCTCGATTGACATCAACGAAATACAAGTGGCGCGCAAGAATAACCAGTATTTATCCTTGCCAGCCCTGACCGCCAACCAGTGGGCGTGGGCGACGATGAGCTATGCGCCCACCGAAGAGCCGAACCCGGACGAGACTACGATTAAATCTATCGGGCTGTACGTCAACACCGACCTGGGCGCGCAGAACGTGTGGCTACGGGGCGGGGTGATCGTGCTGAATGAAACGGTCGAGTATGAGAAGTTGCCCACCGACGCGCGCATCACCAACCTGGTCGCCTACACCAACGCCGAAACAGAGCAAGAGATCGCCTGGGCTATCACAGAAAACTATTTCTATAAACTAGACGACGGGGAAGGCAACCTGGTCGCCACACCCGTGCCACTCAAGGAGATGGCCGGGTTGCGCTCGGAGATCAACGGCCTGGGAGCGGCGGTTAATGATGTCTATTTGTACTTCAATCTGGGTGAGAACCTGGAACGCTACTTCAATCGCAACCTGGACGACGTAGGGCCGAACAAAGGGGCGGGCTTGCCGATAGGCAGGCAAGGCGCGCCGGTATCGTTAGTATCTTTCCCAGGTAAGCTATTACTGGGTATCGATGTTACTGGTGGCATATCATCAGTTCTTGCATTTATTAATAATAATCATCATGAATTATTCAGGGCACCTTACACGGGAAGATTGCGCAGTATTTATGTTCAATCTCTCCCTGGCGATGAAAGAAGGCTATGGATCACCTGGAACGCCAATGTGGTGTGGGTGCCCATCTCGATCAACCCTTATTATGATGAGAACTATAAGTATATGTACGAAGGCCACCTGACTTCCGCCTGGCTGTACGGCGGGATGCAGGACATTATCAAGATGTGGAACAGCATCAAATGTTTTCTGGAAAACGTGGACGCCACGCGCTACGTCAAGGCTGATTACCAGGTGGACGATGACAGTGTAGCCTGGACGGAGATCGACGGAACGTTTGACAGTATGCCGCTGGAGGAGATACTGGTCAGCCAGGCCAAGCCGCCGGACGTGACCGGGCGCAGGTTCAGGTACAGGCTCAGGTTATACACCCAGGACAGCACGGAGACGCCGCGCCTCAAGGCGGTGGTGGTGCAGGCGATTGGCGGCGTTCCGCTGAAGTACGGTTATATCTGGACGTTCGAGATGGCCGATGGCGACATGGCGATGGATCGGGAAGCGGTGATGGACACCACCTTCGCTTCGGTGGATGAGTTCTCGTTGCAAATAGACACCTGGACGCGCAACGTAGTGCCGCTTTACATGCGCATGAGGTCGGTGGTGTATGACGATCACGTGGTCAAGATCGACCCGATGGGATTGCAGTGGCTGTCGCTGGATGAGAACGTGGACGTTGGCCAGGGGCGTGAGAAGCACTACGCCCAGTTGACGGTGCTGGAGTTGTAGATGTTGCGCTCATTCGCCCGCACGTTCCAGCCCATCGTCGTCGGAGAGCCGACCAGCTTCACCGTGCAGGGCAAGGACGCCACGAGCTACGAATATAATGTGGCGTATGCGCTGGATAAACTGGAGTTGCCGTATATGTTCCAGTTCATCTTCCTGGGCGGCAAGGCGGTACGGGGCGGGATGGTGGTGGACTTCCTGGTGCTGACCGACCCGCTCAGTACGCCGGTATGGGTGAATGGCGGATTCTGGCACCAGGGCAAGCGCGCCGCCGAGGACAGTTACCAGCAAGCGTTGCTGTATTTCGTGGCACGCGGCGAACTGAACCGCCCGGTGACGCTGTGGGACGCGGACTGTGTGACGAAAGAGGCGGCGCTATCCGCCATCCGAAGAGAGTTTTACTAAGGAAGTGAATCATGGCAAATCTTAGAATTGAAGAGCTGAACACCGGGACAACCCTGGCATCGATCACCGATAATGATCTTATCCCGATTGTAGATTCGTCCACCCTGAAGACCTACCCGGTCGAGGCCTCGAAGCTCAAGACCTACGTTGGCTTCGGCGCGGGCGGGACGTACACTGCCCTGACCAACCTGGCTTCATCCGGGGCGACCACCATCGTGGTGGACGACGTGCCGGACGGACTGATCTTGAATACAGTGTGGGCGGTGATCGATCCGTGGACTGCGGAATGTGAGATCAGGAAAGTGACCGGCATATCCTCGACCACCCTGACCATCGCCGCCACCAGCTACGATCACGCCGCGGACGATGCGGTGATCCTGATGTGGGAACCGGAAGTGAGCGGCAAGTGGTTCGGGGCGCGCGGCGACGGGACTACTGACGACATCACCCCTCTCACGCGCGCTGTCACTCAGGCATATAGCCAGGGCATCGTCAAGGTGACGCTGCCACCCGGCATCTACCCAGTCTCTTCTAACTTTCTGGTAAAGACTAAAGTCACCGTGGAAGGCTACGGGCGCGGGCTGACCTCGCCATACGGGACGGTGATCCAGGCTATGGCAGGCTTCACGGATACGAACTTAGTCACGCTGGGCGATCCCGGCACGCAGGCGTCCGACACCTGGCTGAGAAATCTATGTGTAGACGCCAATAACATCGCCGCGGTGGGCGTGTTCTCGGATAGCATCAACGAGCTGAGCGGGATGGAGAGGGTGTTTGTCTACAGACCCACCAGCATCGGAATAAACATCGACTCGACCGCCACGCAATGCGGTAACTATACGTTGAGGACGCTATGGGTCGGCTTCGATGACGCCGCCGGGACTGAGATTGGGCTGCAAATCAAGGACGATGCCACCGGCGGCAACAAGAGCCACCGCGGGGTGGACGATATCACCATCCACGGCAATCCGGGCATCCTGGCCGGTATCTACCTGGAGGACGTAAGAGGGGCGTTCCTGTCCAGGGTGCACGTCGAAGGCTGCACGGACGGCATTCGATTGGGCACGGCTTCTTACCCATGCCGCAATATCGTCATCACTGGCGTGACCGGCATGAACGACGTGACTAACGTGATTCATATCGGCTCGCACGCAAGTACAGACAACATCGATATCATTGGCGTGTTTCCAATCTCGGCCACCAACACTATCCTGGATGACCTGAACTCGAAGACCCTGAGCGGGGCAGCCGGGTTGGGACGCTACCATATCGGCGACTTCTGGCAGGTGAGCGGCAAGGGCTTCCGGCAGCAGTATGACCTGTGGTTCCAGGACAACGTGGCCGCCAATCAATCGGCGGTGGAACTGGTGCGCGCCGACCAGGTGGGGGCCGCGCCGGACGGGTTCATCAACTCGCTGATCCTGGGCCGGGCCTGTGCCATAACCGGCGTGTGGGTCAAGCTGAACGCCAACCAATCGGCGGGCAGCCTGACCGTGACCGTGCTCAAGAACGGCTCGGCGCAATCGCTGACGGCGGTGATCGACAGTGCAACCTCATTCGATGCCACGACCGTCATCCGCGGCACGTCCGGGCTGGCGTGCAATGCAGGCGATAGAATCAGTTTGACAATCACCACCGACGCGGGCTGGCTGCCGACCACGGCTGACCTGCGCGCCGGAGTAGAGATCGAAGTGTAATTATGGGAGGGACAGCATGCCAACGCCAGCTAACGGGAACCGGGTAACGACGGCGCAACTATATGAGATGATGATAGAGCAACACGAGCAGCGCCATCAGATGGAACTGCGTATCATTGGGCGCATCGATGAGATCATGAAATGTTTTCCTGCCTTACAGAATCAAGTGAGTACCCATAAGGAAGAGATAGATAAATTGCGCACCAAGGGCGACCGGTGGGATACGGTCAACACCTTGATCGCCATCGTCGGCTCGGCCATCTCGGGATGGATTGGAACGAGGCAGTAGTCACTTAAAGGCACTATAATTGTGGTAGAATATACGCATGGAAGGAGATAAACCATGACTCCAGAACTGATTGCTGGATTTGTTGGTGTCGCTGTATCTTTGGGTTTGGAATACATACCGGGCTTCAAGGATTGGTACAATGCTCTAGGCGATACGAAACAAAAGCTGGTTGCTCTTGGAATTGGTGCAGTTATAGTCGAGGGTGCATTTGGCCTGGGTTGTTTTAGTCTGATTGTTGCCTATTGGCCTTGCACATGGTTTGGGGAATGGTCAGCAGTCTTGGCCTTTCTCGCTTATGCGCTTGCCAACCAAGGCTTCTTCGCTTTGTTCCTAAAGAAAGCAAATAAGTAGGAACAAAGGAGCCGGGGGAGGCTCATTTGACTACAATTGAACAATGGGATGGGGACGAGGGGCACGAGTTTGTGCCCCTTTTCAGATTGGAGGGAATATAAATGACCATCGTATTATGGCACACATCTGATTGGCACGTCAATAATAAGCTCGGCGTCAGAATCCCGTATATGGAGATGGACAAGCAGGATGAAACCCGCTCGTCGCCCGGACAACGTTTCCTGTGGCGCAGTTTGCTAGATCAACAGGAAATTGTAAAGAGTAAGGCGGAGCAATATAAGGCTGAAGTTTGGGTCGTGTTCGGGGGAGACATGTGTGAACTAGATATCAAAGATAGGACAATTGCCAAACACACATCGAACACCAAAACGATTGAAGAAATGACTGTCAATACTATGGCCCCGGTGTTGAAGATCGCCAGGCATATATTCATGTGCGCCGGAACGGAGGCGCACGTAGGACAATCGCAGACTTCGGAAGATAGAATAGCCAAAGACATAAAAGCTGAGCTAGTACCAGGGACAAAGAAACAACGGCTTGCTCATCAGTGGCTGATCGATGTTGAAGGTAAGAAGTTCCTGATCCAGCATCACGGCAAGCTGGGCAAGCTGCCCTGGACGCGGGCCAACGCGCTCAACCAGAAAGCGACACGACTTATGCTGCAATGGGGGCGAAACCTGCCTGATGTATTCATCCAGGCACACAACCATGTCTATGCTACCGCCGATAAAGCTTATCCGATCATGGTCATCGCCGCGCCGGGGATGTGCCTACCGACCGAACACGAGTACCGCATGGATGCGGATTCAGCAAAGATTGGCGGTCTTTATTTTGTTTGTCAACAGGGGAAGATATTAGAATGGGATGCGATGCTTTACCAGCCGGATGGATTGAAACTATGGTCAAAATAGATAACGACTTTACCGAGAATGAACTACTGGAAGAGTTGGCCTCCCTGGCCCCGCCCCGGCGCAGGCCGGGCGGCGTGACGGTGGCAGAGCTGACCAGGAAAGTCGGATCGCCGGTGACTGCCAGGCGTATTCTTTTTAAGCAGGAAAAGGAGGGGGTTCTGTATTCTGAAATGGCTATCGAGGGCGGACATTCGATGCGGGTGTGGTATAAGAAGGTGTAAGGACATATTTCTTGTAATACTTATTAATCAGGTATCTTTCTTTTCTTCTAAACTTTTTCCAGGTAGCTTCATCAGCAGCCATGAGCTTATCAAGGTCTTCCGTCCCCGTATCTTCCCAGACCTGATCTCTGTAATCACAATGTTCCTCCCAAGCATAATGGTATTCTTCTCTATACCTGCGCCAGGCTTCATCGGGAATTTGAGACCTCAATATTTCTTCAGTAATCATTTAGTCCTCCGCTCCGTGATAGTTATATCACTATTGATGATGGTATAATAGCATCGAACCACTGAAATCCCGAATGGAACGTAGGTGGTGGCGCCCCGCCGGGGATAGCATCCCCGGCCCGACGAAACGAAGTTTCGTTTCTGTCCCCCCGTCAGCTTCGGCGGGCGGGTGCGAGGCCGCTCATTCGTGGGCGGCCTCTGCTTTTTTGTAAACGAAGTGACGGGGCCGGTAGTTCAGCGGCCCCTCGTTTACTTTGATTGCCCAGGCCGCCGTCAGAAATCCAGGTGTAATAGGCTTAGTCCTGGAGTCGCGCACGGCCCAGGCCATTTCATTACGGATTCCCCTGCCGTTGCCAGCAGCGGGCTTGTAACATGCCCCAGGATGTAATAGGGGTGGTGATGAAATACTCTGGTTCTGGGCCGCAGACTTCCAGCCAGTTGACGTGGGACAGATCGTAGGTCATACACATGGCGTCTGTCCAGTTCTGGTCGGGCTGGTTGCGCGGGTTACTGACGAGCAACACACCCGTCCAGCAGCCCCGCTTCCAGACGAGCAACGGGTCTGCGTCGGTAGGCGACGCCGCCTGCACGCTTGCGGCGGGTGCGGGTGCGCTGTCCGCCTTTGCGGCAGCGACCAGGCCGAAGCCGAGCAGGGCAGCCAGTACGATTAACAAGATTGTTACTTTCATATTATCCTCCGTTCTAAACTGATTATCATAAACTGATTAGATTAACCCCGCCATCAGCGAGGGAACTACCTATTTATGCAATACATCCCAAAGTTTTTGGGCTAATTCATTTCGGGCAATCTCGATTTCTAATCGAAAATTTGGATCAGCCACGAGTCCTACGACATCGATCACGCCCTTGATCATCCTAATGGCTTCGATGATAGATTCGGCATCATCGTCGCGGTATTCTTTATCAAGCAAGACATTCAATACACGAAAGCGATCAGTCATAATTCCTCCGTTCTAAGTTCATTATTCCTCCGTGTTTCAACGTTCGTTGAAATCACTAAGCCGAGTGAACTTCCAACACGTCCTTATAGTCGCCCTTCTGCACCCAGCGCACCAGCGCATTGACCGGGTACTTCTGCCCGACCACGATATGGGCGGCGGTGAAGCCTAGCTGAGCCAGGAGTTTGACCATGCTCTCGATCCCTTTGGTGTAGGTCAGCGGGTTCTCGAACCCATCGCAGTGGAATTTGAGTTGCGTCTTGCCTGACATATAGGAGGTTCCGACTTCGATCATGGCGCACGTCGCCGTGCCGCCATCAGGAGCGGCGACAGCAGGCGGAGGCACACCAGGAGTAGGTGCAGGCAATTGCGCCTGTCCTGAGCCGTTATGTGCAGCCTGAGGAGGTGCGGATTGACCGGACGGCGTTGCGCCGCGCTTCATCAGGTTAGTCCGGGCGGCGTCGATGCGTTCGAGAAGTTGAGCGCCCGTGTTAGCCCGAACGGTAATCTGGTGCCTGAAGCCATCCGTATCCACCCAATGAAAGTTGTCCGAGAACGGGGCATCACCGTTCCAATTAGCCTCATCAGTCATTATGTCCTTCCTTCTTTACACATTAGGATTATTATATTTATGATTTGTATCGCCCTTCACCGGGACGCCCACGCCAGCATCAGCGCGGCGAAGATAATTACGATTACCGCCCAGGCGAATAGGTGGAGGAGGTTCACCACACCACTCCTTCGCTGGTCAGCCAGACACCGGCCACCAGCATGATAGCGAGGACAGCGAAGATGAGCAGCACCATGCAGCCGTACCCGTTTTCGGGCGCGTCGTCGTTGGGATCGTAGATGTTGACCATCACTCCACCTCCTTCGGCTCAGCCGCGGCGATGGCGGCGCGTAACTTCCGAACTGTGTTCTTGGTATCAACGTCATATACATCAAAGATACTGACGAAAAGCAGTTCAGCCATCTTACACGCCTCCAGCATCAGCGGCGCGGCGGCGTGGAGAGGGCAGAAAGTCACACCTCTCGCATCAAGCATTCTGCCACGTTCATAATCAATAGTGCAACCACACAAAAGATTGAGTTGATATGTCATCACTTCACCTCTTTCCGCTTCAATACTGCGACGTAATGGGCGTAGCGATCCTTCGTCGCCTTCAGTTCGTCCAGATTGCGCACCACTCCATGCTTGTTGCGGTTGACTGCCCGCGACCACATATCCCAGGCGGCCAGGTGTGCGCGGAACGCGTCTTCGAGCCGCAACTTGCCGAGCAGGTACGCCTGATCGATGTCAGTTTGACTGAGATAAGCAGCCCGCAAGTTTTCAAGATTCTCCTGAAGCTCGGACGCCTCGGCGGTGAGGGCGTGCAGCTCATCGTAATCCGCAAAGCCTTGGTTGCAATGGTCGATGTATTCGTCCCGCTTCTGCCAGGCGGCGTCGGCGGCCAGCTCCGCGGCGCGGATGTCGTCCGGCACAGGGGCGTGGGTTGGCTTCATGTCGAAGAAAGTTGTACTATCCATCGTATTCCTCCACGTGTCTAGCAGATGATTGTATCGCATGTCAAGATGATAGCATACTATTTATAATTTGTCAATAGGAAATCCTTGACAAAATAAAGATGTTCATGTATAATCTGGACATGAATAGCAACATACCCAGACTAATCGAACAGAAGGGGTGGACTAGAAAAGAATTTGTAGCGCGGTGCGCGTTGGCAGGCATGTCAATGTCCACCGCCTATCGTTTGGCGCGCGGCAGCCTTGCTGTAGAATTCCGCTCGCTAATGTCTGCCGCCAAAGTATTAGAAGTCAGCACATTGGAATTACTGGAAGACGTGGTGGAGACGTGACCGACTATCACGCATATCCCGGAAACGATCTGCAAGTCATTATTGATCTCGCAAATGACGATGATGTAATCTACTTGCATCCAGGTATACATCGTGGGCCGATAACTATCAATAAGAAAGTATCAATCCGGGGCTACGATCCAGATTTCAACTATATTATTCTGACTGAAAAAAGCATCGATGAACTCAAGGATGAAATCTATGGAGGCGCACACCAGAAGGTGCGACCGTGACCGACTTCGCCCTCGTCGTCGTCGGCTTGGGCATCGTGGCGGTCGCGCTGGCGGCGACGGTGCTGATGTTGATTGGAGGATAAGATGGACAACAAGCTGGAAGAAATCCGCAAGCATGGTGACGGTGCTATTCTTACTGTCTTTGAAGACCGCCGCTGGCTGCTGGGCGAAGTCGAGCGGCTGCGGGAGGCATTGGAGTTTTACGCCGATAAGCAGAATTGGTGGCAGACTGATCCTACATCAATCGAATGGCAAGGCGATCCAGAGGAATTCCCTTGGGATATCGCCCGCCGTGCGCTGGCGGGGGAGTTCACGGGCAAGATTGAGATGGTGAAACTTTATCCTGGTTTAACACCTGAAGAAATCTCTAATGATTATAAAGAAGCCCGTGGCGCACTGACGGGGGAGGGGTGAGATGGAACTGTTTATAGGGATAATGATAGGAATAGTTATCGGAGCATTGATAGTCTTTTACCTGGAGCATTAACATGGACGGTTGTCTTGTCGGCCTTATCGTGTGGTGCGTGTTCTCAGTCTTCATCGTCTACTGCTGCCTGGCAGCGGGCAGCCGCGACGACGACCGGATGGGGAGAGGGTGATGAAAAATAAACGATTACAAGAATTGTTTGGAGTTGACGATGACTTCGCTGATGCTTGCGAGCATGACTACTTTTGCGATTGCCAAATATGCCTGGACTGGTGGGTGACGATGTATGATCCAGACGACGGCAGTACCGGTGGCTTCACGGAAGACGAGATATTGGAAGCACGTGCAAGAAGAGGGTGAGATGGATATTTTATTTGGGATTCTCCTGGTCTTGTTACTCGCGGCGCTCATCGCATATTCTGTGAGGGATTGAGATGGGTGAGAGAATTTACCCCATAGTGGCGAACGAGAGTTCGCACGGTGACAGCGATTTCGTCGCCTTCAACGAAATGGACGATGAGTTCCGTTGCTTGTGTACGTTCCCCGGCAACGACCAGGAAGAGCTCGACATCGAGCGCATCAAGTCGCTGGCGTTGTTCGGCGCGGCGGTGCACCTGCTGATGTCGGGCGAACTGGACGGCCCGGTGTTCATCCCGGACGGCCTGCCGCGCTGGATCGTGGACGCCGTGCGGCGTATCCGGGCCGGCGCAACGGACGCCGCCGACCATCCTGGTCGGACGACGGAGGAGGCTGAGAGTGTGGTATAATGGGAATAATATGACCATGAGCCTTTGGCAGGGCTCCGCGCAGGCCAATTGAAAGACACCGATCCGGTGTGCTTTGTGCCAATCTCCAGCCTGCGGGAGACTGCCAAGGCACGAGCATACCGGAACGGTGTTTTTTATAAGGCGGTGGATGATGAGCTCGCAATCGCGTATTTCAATAGATAAAGATGTTGATTGGTTCATTGGTTATCATACTCTCTTTATGAGAGATAGTGAAACACAGATAATAATTCCAGTCGAAACATTAGACGCTATGACTGATGATGAAATTGGTAAGCATGTGAAAAATTTAATTCCTTATGCTGAATGGTTTCATGCTTCATGTTACTTAGATTGGATTTTAGATAATGGATTACCATATCCTGAAGAATACTCGGAAGATGTTGAAAAGGCATTAAGTGTTTTAGAAAACCATAATGATCAACATTCCCAATCTCAAAGAGATAGAATTCTGGATTATCTCAGGAAGAAAGAGGAGAGAAGTAATAATAAGAAAGAGGCAAAATCTAAAAGAAATAAGATGCAATCTCGATATAAGGAATTGTTTTATGAGGTAGGAAATCGAGATGGGTTTCATTGTCAAAATTGTGGAGCAGATATTAAATTAACTATTGATCATAAACAACCTTTAATCAATGGTGGAGATAATGAATTATCTAATTTGCAAATATTGTGCAAATCTTGTAATAGCAAGAAGGGGGCAAGATGAGCAAAACAATCTTGGCAGAAATAGATGGCTGGACGCCAGTAATCGATGGGCTTGCACAAGAATTGGGGGCAATCACGGCATTAGTATTCGGAAGAATGTGGCGTTTCTGTCAAGGTGAACAGGGAATTTGTACTGCATCATTAGATACAATAGCTTCTGATCTCAATTTAGATAAAGCAACGATAATGAGACATGCAAAGCGACTGTGCGAAAATGGATATCTGGATGACTTGACACCCAGTCTCCGCAATGTTCCTCATTCCTACGCCGATACCGGTAAGGCCAATTTATTTGTTAAGATAAGTGTTGCACAGTTCAACACCCAAAGAACTGTTGCACACAGCAACGCCACGTTGCACACAGCAACAGTTGATAGCGAAACTGTTGCACACAGCAACAAAAGTGTTGCAGAAAGTAAGTTGAAGATACAATCAAGAGACAATAATAATATAAGAAACAATGGAAGAGACAATAGCTCGGCTACCGCCGAGGAAAAAATACCTCTCACCGAAGGGCTGAAGTTCTTTTTGAAATCATTCGGAGCAGTACGTTTCAAGAACCTGATCCAGCGTGACCTCATGCTGGCATTGGAGAAAAAGCATGGCACGGCCAAGCTAAAAGAGTTCACCCTTTGGGCAGCGAAGAACGGTATGACCGTGAGCAAGGCCGTTGCCGCGGCTGAGAATGGATTACAGAACTGGGGCAAAGTGAAAGTGCAGCCCATCAAAGAGGACGCCCTGACTAAAGTAGCCAGGGAGAGAGGACTAATAAAATGAACACCGTCGATGTCATCCGCATGTTGAAGGAATACTACAACAAAGAGTTGAACGAGACCCAGGTGCGGGTATACCTGGACGCCCTGGACGACATCAGCCCGGCGTTACTGCACGAGTCAGCGATGCGCCTGGTCAAAGATGGTCATGCATTCATGCCGCGTGTATCCGAGTTACGCCAGAAAGCGACCGAGATCAAGCGTTCAGGGTGGAACGAGCCTGACCCACAGCTGGACTACTGGCGGGCGATGGCGGCATTCGCGCTGGTATTGCGCGGAGATTTACCTGAGACCATCCTGGACAGACCACAATACCAGACGTACTTCAGGAGCGAAGCGGAACTGACCGGCGAGTATGCGGAGTTCATCGAGCATTGAGGTGACAGATGGAAGATGAATATTGTTTGGAGTATCCTTTTGATGCAGGCTATAGTAGTATGGGGACAATATTATGGCGGGGGTTTGTAGGCGCCGGGAGGGTTGTGTCAGTTAGTGAGCCTGGCGTTATCGTGACGAAAAACGGAATACTGCAAGAGATACCGTTTGAATTTCAGGAACGGGATATACTAATAATATGGGGAGATGAAGCATGGAAAGAGCGCCTGAACATAAAGACCAGGCGAGAAGTAAAAGAAGAATGGGAGATAAGTCTTGGAGGTGAACGGTGAAATTCGAGACGATACTGGATATGTATGATATGGTTACTTTGAAGCTGGTATTTCCAGCTGGTGGCGAAAGGCAACGGGATCGTCATCGTCGTCAGCGTGATGCGTTCCGGGCGCGGCTGGTGAAGATGTACGAAGAACTAAATTACAGGAAGAACTGGTATAGGATGCCGTTAGGCAATGAAGTTGAACAAGCATCATCCTGGGAATGGGTAGAGTGACCCGTTGCCGCGAGGCTGACCGCCTGATGCTGGCGTGGTACGCCACGGCCCGTATCTTACGCGGTGAGCCGGGCGATCTTCAGCGGATGATGGACGACCGGGGCAAGCCGGAATACCAGCGGGCGTTGGCGGCGTACCGGGAACATATACAGAATTGTATAGCATGCAAGAAGAGGAGGATAGAATGACCTGGGAAGAATGCAAGAACCAAATTGACGTGTGGCTGGAAGAACACGGGTATAGGTCTGACGTAGAGATTGGGTACATAGACATCGATATCATGGGTGGTGGGCTGAAGATAGAAGTGTCGCCGTCTTACGATGGAGATGAATTCTGGTTGCAAGTTCTGGATGATGGATGTAGCGAGAGGTCAACCATAAATTTACCAGCCGGAGAATTTAGATATGGTGAGCCAATCAAAATTCCAGATGGGGTTGCGTACCTGGAAAGTCCGACGATAATTGGCGAGGAGGTGCGGGATGAGAATGATCAAGTGTGATCGATGCGGGGCGATCAAGGAAGTATCCTACGAAAATATGGAGCTGGAATACTATGCCGAGATTTACCATCGAGCAAGCGCGAGCAAAGAGTTGCGTCAGATTGATTTATGTGACGAATGCCGGAAGACAATGAGCGAGGACATCAAAAGTATTATGCTATTCCGTATTCCGTGGGTTGACAGACCCCGTTTTATGCTCAAGCTTAGGGAATATGAAGAGGCATTGCAAAAGATATATTGGAGCAGCAGTCTCAGAGAGTCAGAGGGGATTGCCGGGGATGTGTTAGCGCATTTTAGGGAACCATGAAGAAGCTATTGTATGCCCTGATCTTATTTATAATCCTGATTGCCTTCTGGCTGCTGCTATATGCGCTGGCGATGGGATTGATAGTGAGTTATTGAATGGCCTTCTCACAGTACGCCTTATGCAAGGACTGCCAGCACGGATACACGCGCCGCAACAAGCGACAGGTACGCTGTCCTGAGTGCCAATTAGAACACGAGTGCAAGAACGAAAAGGTATATAATGATAGTAAGTATAATAGATATATACCAAATCAAATTAGCACTAATGAAGCCTATAAGCTTTTAGCCTCAGCTATCATTGAAGAAGGGATAAGAGCAAGAGACTATAAATTCTTCAGGTCTGATTGGTTTGAAGATTTATCTGAACTGGCATTGTTAGACCCCTATGTTATTCGAGAGAAGTTATATAAAAGATGGGGTGTCAACCTTACGCCTATCTATCGTAAGTTGCGGAGATAACGTGCAGAGAAAGGTGGTGGGCGCGACTGCGCCGTACCCGTTCATGCTGGCGGCGGAGGCGCAGAGATTGGAGGAGATATGAACGACTTCAGCGAGAGGCTGCGCTACCCTGCCGATTGGAAAGAGGCAATCAAGGCCAAGTTCGCGCCGCGCTGGTTCAAGCGGCGCTGGCCGGTGGTGTATATCAGCTACGACTTGATACAGGTAGCCGACTTCATCGAGAGATTCAAGGCAGCCAACGATGGAGCGATACCAACGCTATATCAGATCAAGAGCATCTGTGAAGCCAGGTCAAATCAGATTGGATGGGTCTGGTATGGAGGCTATGCCAGGATGAACGACCAGATTTTTATGAGATTGGAGGAACTCAATGACAGACGAACTAATACTAATTGAAGTATTATGCAGTCGTTGCGGTGAAGTGATTGGGCATGTAGAAGTTCGAGCGGACGATTGGAACGGATGTCACATACTGGCAACGACGTCGCACTGTCAGTCCCATCGCCGCGATGGGCAACCTCCGGGCAGTAAATATAAGTATTGGGTCTATAACGATAAGTTGGAGGAGATATAATGAGAACAGTTTGGAAATACAGTTTAAAACCCGGTTTGAATGAGATTACTGTACCCCCTCATTCGTATGCGATGGCCGTTCAAGACCAATGCGGAAGCCCACAGATATGGATGCTGATTCCGATGGATAATCCGAATAGAGTAGTGCGAATGTTTAGGGTAGTCGGGACGGGCGAGCCGATACCGGACAGTTGCGTTGGGCGGTACGTTGGCACGTTCCAGATGGATGGGGGTGAGCTGGTGTTCCACGTATTTGAGGAAGTGGAGGAACTTTGAGCGCTATTGAAGATGAATTCGAGTTCCAGTTAGGGGTGGCGGGACTGCCGGAGGCGGTGCGTGAGTACGCCTTCGCACCCAAGCGGCGCTACCGCGCCGACTTCGCCTTCCCTGCGCATATGCTGTTGGTTGAAATCGAGGGGGCAATCTACACCGGCGGGCGGCACGTCAGGGGGGCTGGCTATGAGTCTGATTTGGAAAAGTACAACTTGGCTGTATTGCAGGGATACCGGGTATTAAGATTCTCGCCGCGCATGGTGCGGGACGGGACGGCACTAAGTATTGTGGAAGAGGCGTTGATAGTGGAGGCGTGATGGAACCAACCACGATCACCGTTAACGGTCGCATTGATCCAGACCCGTGGGATGATGATACTTTTTTGCGGGTAGATGAAGAGTTATTTGAGATGGTAAGATTTGTCAGGGCATGGATCGATCCTGAAACTGGAAAGTATTGTGAGACCTGGGAAATAAAACCGAGGGAAGGGGATGAACAAAATAATCCTAGACAGTATTAGCAAGCTGCCGCCGGATGAAGACCTTTTGATCTTCATGAACTGCACCGCCGACGATGCGGCGACGACGTTCGAGAAGGAGACGAGGCGGGCGGCGCGGGTGGTGTATTCGTACACGCGCAAGAGCGGGAAGGTGGTGCACTACATTCCATTAGACGGGGCGGTGCCGGACTGGGGCGGGGGAGTGAGGATGTGACTACTGCGTCATGCAACACAAAGGAGATGCGATGAACCCGGATTATAAGCTTAGCGTGATCTTCAATCGATTGACGCGCACGACGGACGGCGACATATACGTCAGTTATGCGCTTGACACTCCCGGATGCATGGCGCAGGGCGCGACGATAGCCGAGGCGGAGCGTGAACTCGAGAAGGCCAGGGAGGATTACTTGCGGGACTGGTGGAAAGAGATAGGAGTTGCGTGGTGAATAGTTTACCGCCTCTTCCTGACGATCTGATCGATGCGGTCAGCCAGTTGAACAGCGACGAGGGCAGCATCCAATGGGCGATGGGCGACCTGTTAGCGGCGGCGGTGGATGAGATGGGGCCGGTGTATGCCACCCATCCCGGCATCGGGTCGCTCAGGCGGGCGCGCACCTACATCTTACGGAAGATAGGCGACCTGGCGGGCGTGGATGACAGTACGCTTCGGGATCGGGAGACGGTGTGCCGGTTCTTCACGCCGAAGATGCGGCTGGAGTACGACGGGTTTACGTACCACCAATGGCGGGCGTTCAAGTCCGCCGGAGGTCAGTGGCGGAAGTATGCAGAGCAGGCGGCGCAGAACTTACCGGCTCCGGTGCGCGTGATCAGGGGTTGGATCAAGGATGACAAGAACGAGGTAGTTATCCCAGCCTGGCAGCGGATGCTTGACAAGTTCATCGACATCGCGTGGTCGCTCGAGCGCGACGAGGCCGCGCCGGGCTGGGTGCGGGCGGCGGCGCGGCATGTGGTGGAGATCAGTAATGAGAAGCACAATGCTCTATGACTGGTGGCTGAGGGACGGGATGATCAACACCGACCGCCAGGTCGATTGGGCCTGGCGGCAGATGTTAGCTAAGACTTGCGACCCGGAATACTGGGCAGCGCGGACTGGAGACAGTCCGACGGAGACGACCCGGATCGTTAGGGCGGGGCAGGAAGATCAGGAAGTCATCAATCTAAACTGAGCTACGCCAATGAGCAAAATGAGGCTCCCATGTTTGGATTTGCCAGCTATGGATAGGCCCATTCCAAATGATGAAAGCCGCGTGTATACTGGCCCCGAACCAAAGCCGGGCAATGTGTACTCTAAAAGACCAGCGACCATTCCAGTGAGAAAACATTTCATCCTCCAATCTAAACTGATATAATAGGGTTAGCTCGTCTGCCATGTGTAGAAGTGAGTAACGGGGCCGCTCGATGAGCGGCCCCAGCCCATTAAAGCACCTTAGCGAGAACGGCGCGGGCTTGCTCATAAAACAAGGTCTGTTTACTCAGCATTTTTTGATCCCAGTCCATTGATTCCCAATCTGGGTCACGCAAGTACCCATTGTCGATCAGGATGCAAGCCTGTTTCAGTGCGGCGATCATATCTTGGTAATCTTTGGTGTTGAACTGCGTTACTAACGCTTCGCGTTTGATCTCGATTGTGTCCTTCATTTCATCCTCCGGTTGACTTACTAATCAAGTATTCTCGGCAGTCCTCGACATCGACGCGCCAGTGCTTGCCGACCTGGATCGCCTTGACCTTACCCGTTCGTACCCATAATGTAAGGGTGGAGTAGGGAATACCCAGCATCCGGGCCGCGTCTGGTAGGGTGTGAACGTTTGAACCTTCTAACGTTCCAACGTTCCAACTCTGCTCCGCCAGGTAGCGGACGGCGGCGGCCAGCGGGCGCGGCAATCCGTCCAGGTTCACGGTCACTTCTGATTTGTTTTTCATTCAACACCTCCGGCGAGGACAGTACCACACACACAACACCCAGCGCAGAGCGTATCACCAACGAACCACGAATAGATACGGGCGGGCGGATGACGGCAAGGGTTGATTTTGATTGTGACAATGCCCTTCTTTTTACGTTCGATAGTATAGCCACGTTCGCGGGCTTTCGCACGTAGGTTATCAAGCTCTTGACTATCTTTAGCTTCTTGATCGCTACCCCCATAGTATTGACTTTCTTTCATGATGGTTATCTCCTAGAATGGTAGTTCAGTAAGCTCATTGCGATAAACGCAATAGCTTTCGCGTCCGAAGTCGAACAGCACACCGGGCGCGTCGTGGTCTGTGGTAGTGGCTACGATCAGGTTATAGCAGACATCGCACACCTTGATGGTAGGGAAGCCACGGTAGTGCGAGCCTGGCGTGGAGAAGCAATCGTAGCTTTCACCGGGTCCGAACGGATGCCAACTCCAGTCAACCTCGTTTGATTTGCAGATTTGACAGCGCATGGGTTATCTCCTGTAAGTGGTAGGGTTAGAGGTTAGCACGGCGATTGACACGGCCAGGCATACGACGGCCACGCCCAGCCACGGGAACGATACGGTAGCGGCGAACAGGGCGGCGGACTTGTAGCCGAGGGCGGCGATAGCGAGGGCGGCTAGGGTGCGCATGGTTATATCCCTCTTGTATTCAATCCAGTTATGGTTTGTCCCTTGCCCATCCGGTAAGCCCGGAACGGCAGACCATACGGCACGCCCCACCACGCGGCCAGCAACAGGCGATAGCGGGCGGCGTTAGGCGTGGCGATGTAATCTTGTGGATTGGTGGTATCGCCTTTGGCCTGCCAATAGCAGGATACAATCTCTTCAAACAACTGCACCTTGACGGCGCGCCAATCCTGTTTAGCGTTTTCAATCTGGGTGATCATGTCATCCATCCTTTGGTTCGGCCCGATAAGCATCGGGTTCGGCAATATAAACGACGGCGAGATCGTAGCCGTCCAGCCCGTCGAATGTCAAGCGAAGGATGGAGGCTTGATCGTCAAATCGTAGCCAATAGCCTGGCACGTTGCGCCCGTCTCGCGATGGCTTCCACACCACAACCTGACGATTGCGGATAGCGGCCAGTTCTTCAGCGGATTGGATTGCTTTCTGTAGTTTAGTGGTCATGAGATTCTTCCTTTGTGAAGTGAGATAAACGGATTGCCAATTCGTATCCATTGCGCCATATCCAGGCGCATTTATCACCGTGAGTAGCCATGCCGCTTGACTCGAACTCGCGAAGGATGGGCAGGCGTTCTCCGAGTATGATTGTCTGGTCTTTCCTTGCACGGTTCCCATTCGTACGAATGTTACCGGCGTAAACATGGACATCTCGATTAGCTATCACATAAGTGGTCATGGTTATCCTTCCTTCCGTGCCTTCTCGATGGCGGCACGGGCGGCGTCTCTGATCTGCTCAAGCTTTACATGCTTGCCCAGTTCATTGGCGATTATCCCGACTCCAGCATAGCCGAGGCACAGTTCCAATGCAGCCAGCAGGTCCGGGCAAGCGGCGATCAAGCGGGCGTTGGCGAGGGCGCGGTCAATGCTATCTCTGCGGCTGGGAATGCAATGTATCTCGGCGACGATTGCCCCGCGATAATCGCCATCCAGCGGTTCAGTCGTGATTGCTTCTATAGTTTGGTTGCGAATAGTCCAATGAAAATCAAATGGGCCATTATCATGGTCAACAATTACCCACGGGCCGGGCGTGTGGTCGTTGAATGCGGCGGTAGCGGTCATGACATTCCTTATGGCATTCTGCCTGGCATTCTTATGACATTCTGTCATGTTAGTTATCCTTCATTCGAATAGCTACGGGTTACTAATGGATATCCCAAGGCGCCTCATCGTAGCCGGGCAGGTTATAGATTGCCCGCTCCCGGATGGCATCGATGATGGCGTAGGCTTCGCTATCCTTCCAATCGGGCGTCTCACAAGCCTGATACGAATAGCAATCACAGGCTTTAATGATCTCAACCGGCGTTAGCGGGCGGACGGATAGATCAAGCTTGAATTGCTCATATGTATCCTGCTCATTGTAGTAGTAGTTAACCGAGCGGATGTTCTCGGCTAACAGAAGCGCGCCGATCTCTTCCTTGTGTCCGTTAACATAGCGGGGTTCTCCCTGGTAGTAGTAATAAAAGCTGTCGCCAGGGTAACGCGGGCTGGTTGAGTTAAGAATGGCGGTGATATGTTTATTGCTTACAACAAAGGCAGACATTTTAGAATCCTCCAATTTTATAGCCATATACTTGATGCCTAAACTCAGGAACGATCCATGTATTGATGTAATGTAGTACTGGTTTGTTATAAGGATTGTAATAAATCCCTACCATTTCGGGAATACCATACTTGGAATATTCCTTCTTTACTTTGATTACTATCCAGCGTTTTGTGTCAGTCATTTTAGATCCTCCAATCGAATAGGCTACGGGTTGCACCGGTTAGTATGTCCTGGGTGGTAGGGTACGGTATAAGCCCAGGTTGGTGGTTAAATATGACGATCTATACGCGGCGTCGCAGCCGGGGCAAGTCCAGTTGATAACGACTTCGCGTTTATCTATTGAGACCTTTGCCAGTTTTAATTTATTGTCACAGCTAGGGCAATATTCTACGGCGTCTAACGTTACGTGTATAAACACTTCTCTTTTTCCTTTCATGCTATTGATACTCCGGGTATTCGTACCCGTCGTCATCCGGGCCGGTCAGGTCGCGAACGGCGCGGCAGATTCCGAGGCAGGCGAGTAGTAGGGTCAGGTAAAGCATGGCTAGCGTTCCTTTAGCTTGGTTACTGCCCATGTGATGAACGGGGTAAATCCACGCCGTTCAAAGTAATCATCCACGGGTTCCATAAAATCACGTCCAAGCGACAGAGACCATATGTATGCAGCTAATCTGTCCTTACCTGTGATATGGTAAGGCCCGTGGATGTTCTCGTCAACGATTCTATTCCAGCGGGTTATGTCTTCGTCTGTAAACATTTGCTTTGCCTCCATTCGTCTATCGCTAGTGCTCTGGTGAGCACCTGCCTGCCGGGGACGATTCGAACGTCCGTTGTCACCCACCCGGGCAGCAGGAAGGTGCCCGCCAATAGCGGGCGGGCGGGAATAGTTAGCTGTCCTTAACACTCACAGCGCGCCGGTAAGCGGGCAGTTCACGGGCAGCGATTAGAGCAGTAGCGAAGGACGTTTCAATGATGACCTTCCCCTCTAATCCCTGGGCATTGAAACGATCATGCTTATCGATGTCTGCTGTCTTGATCATGTGCTTGGCATTCCATGCCCAAACAAATCCGGCTATGCCCTCGTTCGTCAATTCGCCGAGTGGCATTTCCAGGATAGCATCCCGCGTGCCCCATGCCCCCTGCCAGGTGTCGGCGCAGCGAGCGTAGTTTTCCATAGCAAGGTTATATTCCATTTCCTTGATCGCTTGCTCTAGTCGTTTCTCGTCGAGTCTGAAGTAGCGGGCCATTTGCTTTGCCTCCATCGTCTAGCCGTCTGATACGATAACAGTATAGCAGATTGCGCTAGCGGTGTCAATAGGTAAAAGGATTAGATAAGGATTATCTTTTCCATAATTCAACGATTGAATTTAAGCCCGCTAGCGTGGTATAATGCACAACATGGCAGAATGCCATAAGGAATGTCATGACCAAACGCAAATCACCCACTCCGGCAGCGAACGGCAGCGATAGCACGCCCGGCAAGACAGCTGAGCAGCCCGCAGAATACACGCCAGGCAATGGCGGAGACGGTAGCGCGCCGAGAACGAAAGTGCTGGCAAGCGGTGTGATTTATGACTTGGATAAAGGTAGGTTTGTTGGATCGGCACATGCTAATCCATACGCCATAAATCCCACGAATGCACACGAATACCACGAACTATCCCGCCAGAAGCGTCTGGAAGCCGTCTACCGTGGTCTGGCAGCCGGAACGGGTCGTTCGAACGCACACGACGCGGTCGAAGCCATCGTAGCACGCCAGGCAAAGTTAGCAATGGACATCGAACGTGGCCGGGCGTCGACCGAGGCGGCGCGCTTCTCGTTCCAGGCTGGCGAATTGATCCAGGACAGGCGTACGGACGCCTCCGCCGGTCTGTCCGTGACGGCGCATGTGAGCGGAGACGCGCTGGCCGGGCTGTTCTCGCTTCTGGCCGGGCGGCGGGCGGAAGTGGACGGCGATGTGGTCGATGGCGAAGCGGTAGCGGATGGCGACATCCGGGACGTGGACGAGTGATCGACTATGATTAAGATATCGGCAGTTATCGGAAGCATGGCGTGGCCAGGCGAATGACCGGGCGATGACCGGCGGGCGGGCGGGCGGATGGCGAGGGCGGAGGGCGAGGGCGATGGGCGAAGAAGTGGTGCTGCGATGTCGTCTACGGTGTCTGTCCCCCCTACCACGTTGCTTTCTATTACTATTACGGTGCTTTTGACCTGCAGACAGAATTATGACCCAATCCGTACTTTCAGGCGATCTAATTTTTGGAGGATAACATGGAGAAACAAGCGGAATACCACGTAGTGATACCGGGCGTGACCGGGCCGACGCACAACATAACGATTGATAATACTCACTGGTCGTTCCTTCCCGAGGTGCACGGTGCGGTGGCGGTAGCGGACGTTCCTGCCAACCGCGTGTTAGGCGTGGACGTATCGCACTGGCAGGCGAAGCGGGACGTAGTGCCTGTAGTGCACATGGATTGGGAGAAGTGCAAACAAGCCGGGGCGCAATTTGCATATATCAGGGCGGGCAGCATTAATCTTAGTAATGGTATTTGTTACGAGGATTTCGAATTCCAATACAATTCAGAGGTAGCGCCCGGATTGATGCCGGTGGGCTTTTACTGGTATTGGCGTCCGCAATACAGTGGCATAGAGCAAGCCGATTACTTCTGTAATCTGATTGAAAGCAAGGATTGGCGCATTCCGCTGTGGGCTGATGTAGAAGCCCCGCTAGTTGGGATGACCAACCAGAAAGCGGCTGACAGGTTGCAAGAGTTCGTTGATCGGGTGACTAGCAGGATTGGTTACCCAATGATATATACCAGGGGCTATTACTGGAACGATTACATCGCATCCAGGTCGCTATGGCCGCTACTCGATCTGGCTATTGCCAGGTACACCAGCAAGCCAGAGCCGTGGGGCAATCCTGGGGACGAGGACAAGTTAAGGCCGCGTGACTGGCGCGAATGGCTGTTCTGGCAGTGGTCGGCGGACGGCAACGGCAGAGGTGCCGAGTTCGGTGCGCAGTCGAATAGCATCGACCTGGATTATTACAACGGCAACCAGGACGACTTTGACGACGAGTTCGGCGACGGCGGCGGGATGCTGCTGGAAGAGCGCGTGGCGAAACTGGAAGTTGATCTGGAACTGCTGAAAACGGAAGCCCGTCGTCACGGATGGGAAGTGTAGTGAACGGGAAGCGGGATGTTGCGTACCTGATCGCCATCCTGATCGTAATCTTCGCCTGGCTACTGATGACTTACCTGCTGACCCATAAAGCATCCTGCTTGGAAGCAAGTATCCACAGATTGGCATTTTTTGAGTATTAACCGATATGGCACGTAAAAAGAATACCGAACCTTCGGTTAAACCTGACATTCTGACGATCACGCCCGAAGTCGTGGCGGACTTAGCCGAGCAGATACGGAAAGCTAAGACGCGTGCGGAAATCGACCATCTGGAGCGGATCGCCAAGTTGATGTCGGCCATTGCCGAAGACAACCCGCGCTCGTTCGCCGCCTTCTACCAGATCATCCACGGCAACGAGATACCGGCGCATTGCATGGAGTGGGTCGAGACGCTGTACAAGGCTCACGAAAGCGGTATGGGCGCGCTGATCTGGGCCTCGCGCGGCTTCTGGAAGACGACCACTTTGAGCGTGACGTTCGTGGCTTACAGGATCGGGAAGGAGCCGGACAAGTCGCACCTGGTCATCTCGTCCAACGATGACAGCGCCGATAAAGTGACGGCGGCGATTGCTAAGATTATCGAGTTCTCGGATGGCTGGAAGACCGTCTTCCCGAACGTCGTGCCGGATAAAGACCGCGCCTGGGGCGCACTTGGGTATGAGGTTAAGCGCAAGGATTGGGACTATAATCGCTGGATAAACCTGAACACATCGAGGGTCGATCCAACATTCGTCGGCGCGGGCATCAACACCAGCCGGGCGGTCGGCAAGCACCCGTCCGGCTGCCTGGTGTTCGATGACATTCACGATGAGAAGAACAGCATCTCGGCTAAGGAACGCAATGGCGTGGTCAAGCTGATATCGGATACTTTCATGCCAACCGTTGTGCGGAAGGAAGAAGTGTTGATCACCTGGATGCTGGGCATCGGCACGCCGTGGGACGAGGACGACGCTTACCACTACATGAAGAACACTGGCCTGTTCCTGTTCCATAACACGCCGTCCATGCTGGCGGCGAAAGAGGGCGAGAAGGGCGCGGTGTATATTGATGGTGTAGCTAATGACGGTGTGGTGCACCGCGACCTGACCGGCTGGTGGAAGTTGAACTGGCCGTCCCAATTCGGCATATCCTCCACCATATCCGCCCGCAGCGCATCCGGCAAGCGCGGCTTCGCCAGGATGCACCTGCTGGACTTGAAGACAAGCAAGGAAGGCGGGATGAAGTACCAGCTCTTCCCGTCCGACGCCATTGATTACAATTGGCTGATGGGCGGCGGGGTGGACTACGCCTCTATCCGCGATAGGCTGTCGAGGCAGGAATTGAACCGTGACTACTTCGCGATGGCTTATATTGCTAAAGTTCCGACTGGCGGGGCTGTTGTCGTGGATGGTGTTTTCGGCCACTACACTCAAAGCCAGGCTGATCAAGCGGTCGAGAACGCGCAAAAGGTGTTTCCCACATGGCGCAGAGCGGTGATCGAGGATATCGGCAAGGGCGAAGCCTTCGTCGATACCTTGCTGCTGAAGCCGCACCTGCGCATCACGCCGCAA
>Ga0209641_10000923_pt1 | contig 26911 bp, 26 predicted proteins | sample RifCSP16_1_FD_184022 | JGI IMG/M metagenome (GOLD analysis project Ga0209641, IMG submission 184022) | Soil microbial communities from Rifle, Colorado - Rifle CSP2_sed 16_1 (SPAdes) (version 2) | ecosystem: Environmental > Terrestrial > Deep subsurface > Rock core/Sediment | place: Rifle... | reverse complement strand
TGGTCTCTCATAGATGGCTGACTTAGTTATACCATTGGTACTAACGAGTTTCCAGTTTTGGTATTCGGGCTGCAGGTTGCCGCGGACTAGGATGTAATCGAACTGCTCGTTTGGGAGAGCGATGCGGGCGTCGATATAGTAGAGATTGTTGATGCCTATGGGTAAAACTTTGTGGCTGGGCTTAAAAAAATGATCGAAGTCATAATAATCACCAAAGTCAAAGGCGAGTTCTTGTTTGAGTATTTCTTCTTTGAGCTGAAGATATTTGAGATTAGCGGCGAAACGATAGGAGACAGAGAATAATGAATAAAGAATTATGAATAACGTGAGGATGTTTGTCTTAGATACTACGGATGCAGAAACAACGGAGAGAGCAGGAAGATAAGGCAAGATAAAACGGCCGCCGCCAGTATTGGGGGTTAAGATCCAAAGAATTAAAGATAATAGAGAATAGACGGTGATGATTTTTAATTTATAATTTTTAATTTTTAAAAACGGGATTAGGAGGAGCGTAAGCAGATATATGGGGTGGATGGGGTCGGCGGCGTGGGTTAAAAGTTTGAGCAAATTATGCGGGTCGAGGGAAATTTGTGTATCGGTGTATAAAGGGGTAAAGAAGGGATAAACGGGGTTGCCGGTGGTGATATAGGATCTGAGTAACCAAGGCGAGATAACGAGAAGCATGAAGAGTGAATAATGAATTATGTATTTTAAACTTTTAGTTTTTATCCAGATGAGAAGCCAAAATATTGGCAGCGATTCGAATGCCAGAAGTTTGGTGGAGGCGGCGAGGCCCAGCATGATGGCTGATTTATAAATTTTATTTCGAGTAAACATATAGAGGGCCATAATTTCAAAAAAAGTTCGAGCCAGATCGATGTAGGCCGATGTGGATTGCCAACCGAAAACTAGATTGCTGGATAGAATAACAACGGCCAGCATTGAGCGAGAAATTTTGTAGGTGACGATTAGGGTTAGAATGCCGAAAAGGTAGTGGATTAGTTTTCCGGGAAATATAAAGTAAAACATCTCGGTTAACATGGGCATGACGGAGTATTTGAATTGAGCGCTGGGGATAAAAATCATGGCTTGTCGTTGGAGCCAGATTTTGGGAAGAGTGAGATGGTACCAGAGAGCGTCGAAGCCGATTTCGGGGCCGAGAGCGCCGATGAGGTTAACCGACAGCTGGACAATTATCAGTATCAGAAGAATTCTGTCTTTAATTTCTAATTGACCTAATTTACCTAATTGACCTAAATAATTCTTTAATTTATTGAATAGCCAAAATGCGAAAGGGATAGTGATTAAAATGATGTTGGTTTTGGTGAGGAGGTGAAGGATTCCGAGAAAGAAAATGGAGTAAGAATAGAGGCCGAGGGTGATGGCCAATGGGAACATTGGTAGATTTTCTTTCAAGGCTGGCGGTCGGCGAGCAAATTTTCGGAGGACTTTTGAAAAAATATTTCTTGCAGTTTATTCCAGTCAAGGACGTAAAACTTGTTGTTTTTATCTTCTTCGGTTTCACCGCTTTCGTAATCCATGTTGCCTTTTAGAATAAAACCACTGCGCTCAAGTACTCGGTCTGATTCGGGGTTGTGTTTTGTGAAGGCGACCACAGCTATTTCTGCGGCATCGCCGGTGGATTTGGCTCTAACTTGCGCCATTTCCTGAACTTTCAACAGGACTTGTCTGACGCCGCTGGAAACAAGACCCTTTTCGTTTGAAATGGGGTCTTTGCCAAAACTTATTTCTATTACCCGGCTGTTTTTTGAAGATACAGGAAGAAACTCTCGCTCGACTGCGGTATCAATGTGTGAGGCGTTGGTTTCGTATAGGTAGACAATATTTTGCGGGATGTCTTGTTTGTTGCAGATTGCGAAGGACATTTCCGGCATTCTTTTTGTTCGACGATCCATGTAGTGGGCGGCCCATTTGATTAGGTCTTCATCGTTCATATCGGCTAATTCGGGCATCTTTTCCCGGGCGTGGGGGTCGTCTCGTAACCTGACTAGTGGAAGGATATCCTGCTGGTCCGGACGGAAGAGGCGGACTTTGGCTTTCTCGAAGCCATATCTGTCGCCAAGATCATGACGCCGAGAGAAGTCCTGGGGGTTTAACTTACTGGTGTGGATGGCGGGCAGTTGTTCGATGGGACTGTCTGTGTCCATAAGTGGGCTGGAAAAATTGTATCACTTTGAAGATTCCGGTGACTCTTTTTCCAGACAGGTGACGGAGGAGACGGAGTCGCCTTTTTTGGAAAAGCGCATGAGAATCACTCCTTGGGTATCGCGGCCCAGATTGGGGATATTTTTGAGGGGGAGCTTGATGACCTGGGCCTGGCGGGAAGTGAGAACGATTTGATCGATGGTTTCATCGACCGCAATGCAGCAGACAATCTTGCCGGTTTTGGCGGTAATGGAGGCGGCTTTGACGCCTTGGCCGCCCCGTTTTTGCAGGGGCCAACTTTTGACTCCGGTTCGCTTGCCCAGGCCGTTTTCCATGATGATTAACACGTCTTCGAAAACTTTGCGGCGCTTGTCGGTGGGGGCAGCCTTGGTGGAAGGGAAAACTTCCATGCCGACGACGTAGTCGCCGGGTTTGAGGGTAATACCGCGGACACCCATGGTGTCCCGGGCGGTGGGGCGGACATCTTCTTCGCGGAAGCGGATGGATTTGCCTTCGCGGGAAACTAAGAGAATATGATCGGAGCCAGTGGTGGGCTGGACCCACTTGAGGCTGTCCCCCGCCTCCAGTTTGATGGCGATTTTTCCGGATTGGCGGATGGAGTCAAATTCGGTAAGTTTGGTCTTCTTGACTGTGCCGTTGTCGGTAGCTAGAGCCAGGAATTTGAATTGGTCGGATTTGCCCAGGGAAAGGACAGTTTGGAGCTTTTCATCCTGCTCGATATTTATGAGATTGACTACGGCTTGGCCCTTGGCCTGGCGTGAACCCTCCGGCAGGTCATAAGCTTTTATTTTGAAGACCCGGCCTTTGGAGGTGAAGAAATAAATATCGTCGTGGGTGTTGGCCGTAAGGATGTGGGCAACTTCGTCTTCCTCTTTTGTGGTCATACCCGTGACGCCCTTGCCTCCCCTGGCTTGGGTTCGGAAAGCAGAGGGATGCTGGCGCTTGATATACCCGGTGGCGGTAATGGTGACGACTGTATCTTCGGCTGGAATGAGATCTTCTTCGGAGAACTCCCCTATTCCCATTTTGTAGACCTTGGTTCGGCGGTCATCGCCAAATTTGGCCTTAAGATCGGTAATTTCCGTCTTGACCACGGCTAATATTTTTGCGGGATGGGCCAAAAGGCCGACCAGGCTGTCGATCAGTTCCATGACGGCTTTATATTCATCCTCGATCTTTTTTCGCTCCAGAGCCGCTAAGCGGCGCAGCTGCATGTCCAAAATGGCGGTAGCCTGGATTTCGGTCAGGCCAAACCGTTCCATGAGGTTTTTTTTGGCTATGTCCGAGTCGGCCGATTCGCGGATAGTTTTGATGACGGCGTCAAGATGATCCAGGGCGATTTTCAATCCCTCCAAAATATGCGCCCGGGCGCGAGCTTGCCTGAGGTCATATTCGGCACGCCGGGTGATGACCTGCTGGCGGTGCTTGATATACTCGTTGAGAATTTGCTTTAGGGATAGTGTCTGAGGTGTGCCGTCAACCAGGGCAACGAAGTTTGCGGGGAAGGATGTTTGCAGGGCGGTGTGTTTGTAAATATTGTTGAGAATTGATTTGGGTTTGGCATCGCGTTTAAGGTCGACGACAACGCGGATACCGTCACGATCAGATTCGTCGCGCAAGTCGGAGACTCCCTCGATTTTTCTTTCGTGGACCAGTTCGGCAATTCTGGCTACCATTTCGGCCTTGTTGACCTGGTAGGGAATTTCGGAAATGACGATTTGGGTTTTACCGGATTTTGAATCTTCTATTTCCGCTTTACCTCGGACAATTATCCGGCCGCGGCCGGTGGCGTAGACTTCGGCTATTGCCTTGACATCATAGATCGCTCCATAGGTGGGGAAATCGGGGCCTTTTACAAATTGCATCAGGTCTTCGACTGAGGCTTCTGAATGATCGATGAGGTAAGTGACGGCGTCGACAATTTCACTTAGATTGTGGGGTGGGATTTTGGTAGCCATGCCCACGGCAATACCGTCGCTACCCATGAGGAGCAGATTGGGAAGCTTGGCGGGGAGAAAGGACGGCTCGTTCAAAGTGCCGTCGAAGTTGGGAATCGTGTCTACCGTTTCCTTTTCGATATCGATGAGCAGTTCCTCGGATATTTTGGATAACTTGGCTTCGGTATAACGCATGGCGGCGGGAGAATCGCCGTCTATGGAGCCAAAATTTCCCTGACCGTCGACCAGCGGATAGCGCATGGAAAAATCCTGAGCCAAACGGACCAGAGCGTCATAAACCGGGACGTCGCCGTGGGGATGATATTTACCGAGGACCTCCCCGACGATCTTGGCGCTCTTTGTATGTTTACCGGAAGCTTTGAGGCCCATGTCGTGCATGGCATACAAAATTCTTCTATGGACGGGCTTGAGACCGTCTTTGACGTCTGGAAGAGCCCGGGCGACGATGACGGACATGGCGTAATCCAGGAAGTTTTTTTGCATTTCCGTGGTGATTTCCACGGGCTGGATTTTGCCGATGGGATTGGTATTCTCTTCAGCCATAATTTGAGCCTATTTATATTACCTTTTTTGAGCTGTTGAAGCAAGGGGAAATGGGGTTGTTTTGAGGTTATTCCGAAGGTGAAAATGAACCTATAACTACTGCCGCCAAAATTGGTCCAGCTCTTTGGGCTAACTTTTTATATTCGGCTTTTCGGGCCTCCTCAATTGTGGTGAGGCCGGCCTTAATAGCCGCATTTAAGGCTTTGGAGAGGGTTGCTTTTTGCCCTGGGGTGAGAGTGTTTAAAAAATCGGTCCAACCCGGTGGGGGCGATTCGGTGAAATGCTCAGCGTATTTTCTAGGGTGTCTGCTCTTTAGCCACTGATGAATATGTGTGGCTGGCCGGAGATTACGGATTTGTGTACTGTCGGGCAAGCATTGAGTTTGTGCCGCAACCGCGGCAAGAAATTGGTCGTCGACAGTGGATGGCTGCCTTATTTGATTGAGTAGTGGTCTCTCCTGTAACATGTTGTAGATGTTATTACCGCGAGGAGTTTATAGCAAGGGAGTTTTATGCTAGCAAAGGAGCTAGTAATAATGAGACGATGTTTATTATTTTGATCATGGGGTTTATGGCTGGACCCGAAGTGTCTTTTAAGGGATCGCCGACGGTGTCGCCAACGACTGCGGCTTTGTGGGTGTCGCTCCCCTTTCCCCCGAAATGGCCGTCCTCAATGTATTTTTTGGCGTTGTCCCAGGCGCCGCCGGTATTGGTCATGAAGAGGGCCAGAAGCAGTCCGGAAATGATGGTCCCGGCCAACATGCCGCCCAGGGCTTCGGCTCCCAGGACGAAACCAACAATAATGGGAGAGGTAATGGTGATGGCGGCGGGGATGACCAGTTCACGTTGGGCGGCGGCAGTGGAAATGGCTACACAGCGCGCATAATCTGGTTTTGCCTTGCCTTCCATGATACCCTTGATGGATTTCCACTGGCGGCGGACTTCCTCGATCATTTCGGAAGCTGCACGACCGACGGAGGAAATCAAGCGGCTAGAGAAGATATAAGGAATTGCCGCGCCAATGAGAGCTCCGGCAAAGACGGTGGGGTGAGCAATGTTGATCGAATCGAGGCGGGTGCTCTCGAAGAAAGTGGCAAATAATGATGAAGCGGCGACGGCAGCCGAGCCAATGGCAAAACCTTTGGTCAAAGCTTTGGTGGTGTTACCTACGGCGTCCAGGGATGATGTGACCTCATTGGCTTTTTTGCCAAGACCAGCCATTTCGACAATACCTTGGGCGTTGTCGGAGATTGGTCCGAAGGTGTCCAGAGACATAATAATGCCGGTGGTGGCTAACATACCCATGCCGGCGAGCCCTATGCCGTAAAAGCCCATGAGGGCGTAGCCGCCTAGAATGGCTAAAACGACGACGATGACGGAGGCAAGCGTGGATTCAAGCCCGTATGCCAGACCGGAAATGAGATTGGTACCGGCGCCGGTCTGGGAGGCCTTAGCAATTTCCACCACCGGCTTTTCTCCAGGCCCGGTATAGTATTTAGTAATATAGAGAAGGGCCATCATGGCGACTAAACCGGTAACGGCGGCTAGACCGGCTTTGGGTTCGCCTAAGAGATAGATTGATAGAGCCATGAATATGGCCACAGCAGAGACGGCGGAAATAGTGAAGCCGCGCATGAGGGGGTTTAAGGGATTTTCTTTATCATTTTTGGCTTTGACAAAGAAAGTACCCAAAATTGATGTCCAGATGGCACCGGAACGGGCCAGAAGCGGGAAAACTACGCCCTTGAGGCCAAATAATGACCCGCCTAAAATCATGGCGGCGACGATAGTGACCGCATATGATTCGAAGACGTCGGCGGCCATGCCGGCACAGTCACCCACATTGTCTCCGACATTATCGGCGATGACGGCGGGGTTTCGGGGATCGTCCTCGGGAATCCCCTTCTCTACTTTGCCGACCAGGTCGGCTCCCACGTCGGCGGCTTTGGTGAAAATGCCTCCGCCCACGCGCATAAATAGGGCTAACAGAGCCGCGCCAAAACCGTAGCCGACTAAAACATCAGTTGCCAGTTTGGTGACGGCGGCATCTCCCTGGGAGATTTTGAGGAAGTAGCTCACAATATATATGGCAGATGCGCCGAGAAGACCCAAACCCACGACGAGCATGCCGTTGACCGTACCGGCTCCGAAGGAAACCTGGAGAGCGGCGTTGAGGCCGATTTGGGCGGCGTTGGCTGTCCGGGTATTGGCTTTGACCGCGATGAGCATGCCGAAATAGCCGATAAGGCCGCTAAAAACCGCGCCGAGTAAGAAGGTAGCGGCGATACCGGGACTTAAGAATAAATAGATAATGCCGGCTAAGACAGCGACAAAAATAGTAATTATTTTGAATTGGCTGGACAGATAGGCCATGGCGCCGGACTCGATGGCGGCGCCGATTTCGGCAATTTTGGCGGATCCTACCGGAGCGGCTAAAACTTTACGGGAAAGGTAAATGCCATAGGCCAGGGCACAGATGGCGGTTATTGGAGCGGCAGTAAGAGCAATAAGCTGAAGATTCATTTTGGGGGAATTATAAGACTAAATATCTAAATTTGCACTTTTGGCATGGGTCGTTATAAATTTCTTTCTGGGGGGGACGTCGTTGCCCATGAGCATGGTAAACACACGGTCGGCTTCGGCCGCGTCGGTTATTGTTAACTGCTTTAAGATACGGTTGGCTGGGTTCATGGTAGTGGACCAGAGTTCTTCGGCGTTCATTTCCCCCAACCCTTTGTAGCGCTGAATGGAAAATTTCTGGTTGGGAAATTTGGCCAAAATCTGGTCACGTTCCTCGTCGGAGTAGACATAGAAAGACTGCTTGGCAATGTCTATTTTGTACAGCGGCGGCATGGCTACGTAGAGATGGCCGTTTTTGACAATTTCCGGTAGATGGCGGTAGAAGAAAGTGGTGTAGAGACACAGGATGTGGGCGCCGTCAACATCCGCGTCTGCCATGAGAATAATACGATGATAGCGGAGTTTATCGTAGTTGGTCTGGTCCCCTATCCCCGCTCCAACGGCGATGATAAGATTTTTAAATTTGTCGGAGTCGATGATCTGGTCCAGGCGGGCCCGCTCGGTGTTGAGGACTTTGCCAAAAAGCGGAAGGATGGCCTGAAATCTGCGGTCACGGCCATTTTTGGCGCTGCCGCCGGCGGAGTCTCCTTCGACCACGAAAAGCTCGGTTTCTTCGGGGTTTCTGGACTGACAATCGGCGAGTTTGCCGGGGAGGGTCATGCCTTCCAGGGCGCCTTTTCTCAAGACTGCATCTTTGGCGGCACGGGCCGCTAAACGTGCTCTGGCTGCAAGCATGACTTTGGATAAAATGACTTTGGCGTCGGCCGGGTTTTCCTCAAAATAGGTATCCAGGGCGTCTTTGACGGTGGTATTGACGTAACCTTGGACTTCGGGGTTGTTGAGTTTGGCTTTGGTTTGGGATTCGAACTGAATAAGCTGGGTAGGGATTTTGACGTAGATGACGGCGGTTAAACCTTCGCGGATGTCGTCGCCTGTCAGCGAATCTTCCCCGTTTTTGAAGGCCCCGATTTTTTTGGCGTAGTCATTGATTGCTCGGGTTAAGGCCATGCGAAAGCCGGTAACGTGCGTGCCGCCATCGACCGTTTCCACCACGTTGACGAAAGACTGGACGATGTCAGAAAAGCCGTCGTTGTACTGTAGGGCGACTTCGATGTCGGTGTGATCCGCAGTTTTTTTGATATAGATGGGGTCGATAAGGGTTTTTTTGTCCCGGTTGGTGTGGGCAACCAGTGATTTGATGCCGCCTTCGAAGTAAAACTGCCGGGTTATGCCGGTGTTTTCATCGGTAAAGGAAAAGTGCAGGCCGGCGATTAAATAGGCGCGATTTCTTATGGAGTTGATGATGGTTTTGGGGTCGAATTGGATGTCGGTGAACATGGCGGGGTCGGGGTGGAAGTGGACGTAAGTGCCGGTTTGAGAAAGGTTGGGTGATTCGGGCTTGTCGGTAGTAGTCACCTTTGCCTGGGGAACACCTCGTTTGTGCTCCTGAAAGTAAACTTTGCCGTCGCGGCGGACTTCTACTCTCAAGTGGTCTGAGAGGGCGTTGACGACCGAGGCGCCGACGCCGTGGAGGCCGCCGGAAACTTTGTAGGCTTTTTCGTCAAACTTGCCTCCAGCGTGAAGAGTGGTGAGGGTGACTTGGAGGGCTGAGACTTTGGCTTTGGGGTGTAAGTCTACGGGAATGCCGCGACCGTTGTCTTGAACCGAGACTGAACCGTCTTGATGAAGGATGACCCAGATGCGTGAGGCCGCGCCGGCCAGGGCTTCATCTACAGAGTTATCGATGATTTCGGTAACTAAGTGGTGGAGGCCTTTTTGGTCAGTTGAACCGATATACATCCCCGGGCGTTTCCTGACCGGTTCCAGGCCCTCAAGGACTTGGATAGTTGAAGCGTCGTAATTTGTAGATTTGGCCATGCGCAAGGTATATTAACAAGAAGCCAGGGTACGTTCAACTTGACAAACTGAGGGCGAGGTGGTCGAGGGTGAGTTTGACGCTGCAGTTGGATTTTAAGTATTTGCGGGATTCGACAAGTAGGTGGTAGGTGGTAGGTGGTAGGTGGTAGGTTCCGGATTGGACTTGATCGTGAATGTAATACTCGAACTGGTCGAGAAATTCCAAGGCTTGTTCGCGAGTGAAGGATTGGGAGTCTAAAATGGCGAGGCGGCCCTCAACTTCTGAGGATAGAAGCTTTTCGATAAGGATGCGCCCCCCTTCGCTCTGATGAGCTTCGGGGGGGTCGTTGCGCTCGATAGTTGCGCAGCGAGATAGAACTGTAGGTAAAAGTAGGTCGGGGTGGGAAGTGACCAGATAGATTTGGGCGTTGCCGGGGGGTTCTTCCAAGGTTTTTAAGAGAGCATGCTGGGCCGGAAGGGTGAGTTTGTCGGCTGTGTGGATGACGACCGAGTTAACTTTGGTTTGAACAGGTTTTCTGGATAAAAAGACTTGGATTTTGCGGACATCCTCGATGCTAATTGAGTTTTCTGGGTGGATATGGAGGGTATCTGGCCCTTCGACAAGCTCAGGGTTGACTGAAGTTAAAAATGCGTGCATGTGTTGTATTATATATGTATGCCTGCCCAAGCTGATCCGATTCTGGCTGCGACTCCGGTGGAACCTGATGCGGGAGGGATAGTAGGGGTTTTGATAAAAGAAGGCAAAGTTACCTCGGAGCAGAGGGAGAAAGCCAAGCTGGCTTTTGTGGCCACTGGGGTACGGGAGCTGGACTATTTGGTACAGCAAAGGATGGTATCGCTTGACGATATAGTCGGAGCTAAGGCCAAGTTTTACAATGTGCCGCTGGTGAAACTGACCGAGAAGGCTATATCTCCGGTGGCTTTGGCCTATGTGGATAAGGCGACGGCCTCCCGGTTGCAATTGGTACCATTTGAATTTAATCCGGTGACGAGGGAGCTATCTGTGGCAATGGCGAATCCGGTAGACTTGGGAGCGATTGAGTTTTTGGAAAAGAAATTGGGGGTGAGAGTCAAGGTGTTTGCGGCAAACCCGGCGGAGGTGAGGGCGGCGGTTGAAACCCGGTATGTGCAAAACTTGTCTGGAGAAGTGACGGCGGCCTTGAAGGAAACGGGTGGAGGGGGAGAGGCGGAGGTAAAGACAATAAACATAAGAAGGGTAGGCGAGTTTATCAAGGAGGCGCCAATCGCCAAGATTGTGACGACTATCTTGGAATTTGCCGTTAAATCGAGGGCGAGCGATGTGCACATTGAGCCGTTGGAGGACAGAACGAGGGTCAGATATAGAATTGACGGTATTTTGCATGAAAAGCTGATATTGCCCAAAAAAATTCATGATGCGCTGATATCGAGAATAAAAATCCTTTCGGATATGAAGATTGATGAAAAACGGATGCCCCAGGACGGGAGATTTAACTTTCAGACCGATACTGATGAAGTTGATCTGAGAGTGTCCACTTTGCCTACGGTGCATGGGGAGAAAGTGGTGATGCGGCTTTTGAAAAAGACAGGGGGAGTGCCGACTTTGTCCGATTTGGGCCTAAGGGGCAGGGCACTTAAAAATGTGGAAGACACCATATTGCGGCCTCATGGAATCATTTTGGTAACTGGGCCGACGGGTTCTGGAAAAACGACGACACTGTACTCGATCTTGAGCAAGATTAACAGCATAAAGGTGAATATTGTGACATTGGAGGATCCGGTGGAGTATCAGCTGGTGGGTATAAACCAGGTGCAGGTAAATCCGGTGGCAGGGCTGACTTTTGCGTCGGGGCTGAGATCGTTTTTGCGGCAAGACCCAAACATCATAATGGTGGGGGAGGTGCGGGATCGGGAGACGGCGGATTTGGCGGTACAGGCGGCGCTAACCGGGCACTTGGTGCTGTCTACATTGCATACCAATTCGGCCTCCGGGGCACTGCCACGGATGCTGGATATGGAAGTGGAGCCGTATTTGATTACATCTACTGTGACCGCAATCGTGGGTCAGCGGGTGTGCCGGAGGGTGTGTAACGTATGCCGTAAGCCTTATGAAGCAGAACCCGAGGTGGTGGCTGAAATGAAAAAAGTCCTGGGCAAACTTTGGCTTTTAGACGCCGCTTCGAGTAAGCCACTGCAGCTTTTTAAAGGTGTTGGGTGCAGTGAATGCGGTAATACGGGGTATAGAGGAAGGATCGGTATTTTTGAGGTGTTGATTGTGTCGGAGAAAGTTGGCAGAATGGTTTTGGAGAGGTTGCCGGCCAATGAGGTGGAGAAGGCGGCAGTTACTGAAGGGATGATAACTATGAAGCAAGACGGGTTTTTGAAAGTTGTGGAGGGAATTACTTCAATTGAAGAGGTGTTGAGAGTGGCGGAGGAATAAATATGACTATTAATCAATTGCTGCAGTTTACTATCTCAAAGCGGGCATCGGACTTGCATTTGGTGGTGGGGATGCCTCCGATTGTGAGAATCGACGGAGTGCTGTTCTCGGTACCTGGGGAGAATGTGCTGACGAACGACGATGTGGGTAAAATGGTGGGCTGGGTTTTGAATTCGCCCCAGAAACAGTTGTTTGAGACTAACAAGGAGCTGGATTTATCTTTTCAGCTTGAGGGCCATGCCAGGTTTAGGGTGAACGCATATCATCAAAGGGGCGGTCCGGCGGCCAGTTTTCGACTGATCCCAATGACAATTCCGGGTATGGAGGAGTTGGGTTTGCCCAAGATGATGAAAGATTTGACGAGGCTAAAGCAGGGTTTTATTTTGGTGACGGGTCCGACAGGGCAGGGAAAGTCGACTACGTTGGCGGCAGTTTTGGAGGAAATCAATAAGACCAGGCCGGTGCACATTGTGACTATCGAAGACCCAATTGAGTACGTGTACTCGGCAGGGAAGGCGGTGGTATCGCAGAGGGAGGTGCATGCGGATACTTTGTCTTGGGCGATGGCATTAAAGTCGATCTTGAGGGAAGATCCCGACGTGGTGCTCATTGGTGAGATGCGGGATTTGGAGACGATTTCTTCGGCCTTAACAATTGCTGAGACGGGGCACTTGGTGTTTGCAACTTTGCACACCAACTCGGCTGCCCAGACGGTGGATCGGATTGTGGATGTGTTTCCGGAAAATCAGCAGCCGCAAATTAAGCTGCAGCTTTCGGCGAATCTGGAAGCGGTATTTTCCCAAAGGCTGATACCGAAAGTGGGGGGAGGAAGGCAGCTAGCTTCTGAGATAATGCTGGGGACCGGAGCGGTGAAAGCGGCTATTCGCGAGGGTAGGACGCATATGCTGGACAATATCATCATGACCTCGGCTGAGTATGGGATGGTAACCTTGGACTCGGCTTTGGCTGATTTGGTGAGACAGGGGGTGATCGCAAAAGAGGTAGCTATGCAATACTCGATAAGGCCAGATGACTTTGCCAGGAATCTGGAAAGGAGTGGGAGAAAATGAAGTTTAAGTATTCCGCCCGAGCGGAAAATGGGGTGTTGATTAAGGGGGAGATTGAGGCTGGGAGTGATAGTATCGCGGCGGACTTGCTTAAACAGAAGCGGTTGATACCGATAGGTATTAATAAGAGGAGCGAACTGCTGGACTTAAGCTATTGGAGTATGAAAGTGGGGAGGGTTAGCTCTCAGGATGTAACGGCTTTTACGCGGCAGCTGGCGACGATGATTACAGCTGGTTTGCCGATTACCGATGCCCTAAATTTGTTGAAGATTCAGTCCGGTAGAAATATGTCGGTGGTGGTCGCTGGGATATTGTCCGACGTGCAGGGAGGGGTTTCGCTTTCTGAATCGCTGTCAAAGTTCCCGAGGGTTTTTTCGCGAGTGTATGTAGCCCTGATTAAAGCTGGCGAGTCTGCCGGGGTAGTGGAGACGGTTTTGATGCGACTGGCGGACAATTTGGAGAAACAGAGGGAGTTTAGGGGAAAGGTAGTGGGGGCGATGATTTATCCGGCTATAGTGGTAGTGGGAATGATTGTCGTGACGGTGATGACTGTGCTTTTGGTAGTGCCTAAGCTGACTTCGCTGTATGCGGATTTTAACGCGGATTTGCCGATTCCCACCAAGATATTGATAGCCATTTCTCAATTTTCTGTGAGTTACTGGTGGCTGATCTTGTTCGGATTATTTGGCTTGGTGATCGGGGTGGGACGGTACTTAAAAACGGCCGGGGGAAGGGAGAAGTATGATAGCCTAATTTATAAGATTCCGGTGTGGGGGACTCTGGTGCGGGAGGTAATGCTAGTTGAGTTGACGAGGACGCTGGCTCTTTTGGTCGGCGCGGGAGTATCGGTGGTGGATGCTCTGGACATAGTGGCTGACGCGGTGGGAAACGTAGTGGTGGAAAAGGACGTGAAGAAGATTTCCCGGCAGGTGGAGAAAGGATTTCCGGTGTCCATCAGCTTTTCTGAGTCACAGTCGTTTCCACTGATCGTGGGCCAGATGATGGCAGTGGGGGAAGAGACGGGGAAGATGGATGATGTCTTGATGCGGGTGTCGCATTATTTTGAAATGGAGTCGGAACAAAAGGTGAAAGCCTTGACAACTGCGATTGAGCCTCTAATAATAATGGTACTGGCAGGGGGAGTCGGTTTTTTGATGTACGCTGTTATTATGCCTATTTACACTATCACTAATAAAATTTGAAAGGAGGTGAAACCAAGAATAAAAGTATGCTAAAGACATTGAAAAAAGGTTTCACCCTTAAGCACTCCGTTAATAAGGGCTTCACCCTTATTGAACTTCTGGTAACGATTGGTGTGCTGGCGGTGGTAGCGGCCGGGGTGTTGGCGGCTATTGACCCGGTAGACAAATTGAGAGCGGGAACTGACGGGAGAGCACAGGCGAACATCGGTCAGGTAGCGACCGGGTTAAACACTTACGCGGCTGTGTATACGTATTTTCCCAGCGGCACGGTTTGCGGTGCGGATAACATTTGTTCCACTTGGGCGGAGTTGACTACGCCGCTGCAAACTGAGTTGGGTCCTATGCCTCAACCAGCGACCGGTTACACTTATGGAACTTTGGGAACAGCGACAGGAGATGCGGTGATTGTTTACAGCCGGTTGTTGTCCAAAAAATACGAAGGGACGACAACTTCTAGGTGCAATAGTACAGCGGCGACGGCAGATACTGCGTGGTGGATGTGGTACAAGACGGTAACAGGAGGTACCGGACCGGCTTGCGGGACGTGTACGGCAGATGCGGCGACGGTTCCGACCACGGCTAGTACTTGTACGTTTTAGGGTGTGAGAGTGAAGGCGGGTATTTTTGTCGGGGTGTTTTTTCTGACGGTGTTTTTTTTGGGGGTGAGGTGGCGGGCTTTTGGTTTAATGGACGATATTATGTGGGCCGATCAAACTGAATATATTCAAAAAAATGATGCCCGCCAGTATGACGCCAGGAATGCTTATGGCCACCCAGGGACAACGATCACAACTGGAACTTTTGTGGTTTCCCGATTGACGAAACTGCCCTACAGGAGCTCGTTGTATGTGTTTCTGACGGTTTTTTGCGGGATTTTGATAGCAGTTGCCGCCACCATATGTTATGGCTTGGCCCCCGGGGATGTGTGGTGGTTGACTACCGGTTTTGTACTTTCACTCGATAAAGCTTATGAATACGCTACTCCCCCATCGGTTGCGGCGGCGCTTTTGGTAGTTTTGGTGGTTTTATTGACACTTGTTGTTTTAAAGCGGGGTGAGTCGGGGAGGCTTGGGTCCTTATTTTTTTGGGGGGTAGGCTGGGGGACGCTTCTGGCCACTCGTTTTGATATTGGTGCGGCAACGGGTGTGTTTTTTTTGCCGCTGGTGTTGTGGCAGACCGGATGGAGAAAAACGTTATCAGTTGTTGCTGTGGCGATCTTTTTATTTTTGCTCGCCGATCCGTTTATGTGGTCGAATCCAATTGGGCATGTGAGAGACTTGATTGGGAAAGCGGGATACCACTACTTGGAGTATCCGGCGAGACGTCTGTCCTGGGTCGAAGTATCAACCTTTTCATCCCAAGCATTTGTGAGCATGGTTTTTGCCGGGCTGTTTGTTGTATTGGGTAAACGCTTAGCAAAGCCGTTCCCGAGTAAATTTTTAGTTTGTCTCTTGATTTTTACCGTTGGTTTGTATGCTGTATTTCTGACGGCTAATTATCAGGCTGCGAGGTACTTTTTGCCGTTGACTCTTACTTGGCAGGTATTGCTGCCAGCTTTTTTGTTCTCTTTGATTTCTAAGCCACGAATAAAAATTTATGCAGCAGGGTTGTTTATTGGTATATCTATTATGACGTATGGGGTGTATTTTTGGAGATGGAGGGGGCTTTTGTCATGATGGCGCAATTACTCTGGTTTGTGATCGGGGCGGCGGCGGGGAGTACGGCGAATGCGGTGATTGACCGGCTGCCGCGGCATGAATCGTGGTTTAGGGGGAGATCGCATTGTGATAAATGCGGGCATGTTTTGGGGTTATTGGATCTGATTCCCCTACTCTCTTATCTGGTATTGGGAGGAAAGTGCAGGTATTGTCGTAAAAAAATTGCGAACAGGAATTTTGGGGTCGAGTTGCTGTTGGGACTGTCATTTATGGTCATTGGTGGCCATTTATTGTCGTTGATTGTTTGGGTGACGGTGGTGATTGCGGTCATGGATTGGGAGACGCGGTTGGTGAGCGAGTTTTTGGTTTTGGTGTGGGGAATACTGGTAATCGCTGACAAATTTCTAATTTCTAATTATCTAGTTGACCTAAATAGTCTGTTGGGGTTGGCTGTGGGGGTGGGGGTGATCGGGGGGTTGTGGGCCCTGTCTCGCGGCCGGGCGATGGGGTTTGGGGATGTGGAAATTGCGGCAGTAATGGGATGGTGGCTGGGGTGGCCCAAGATAGGTGTCGCTTTGTGGGCGGCTTTTGTAGCTGGAGCGATAATGGGAGTTATTAAGTTAATTAAGAGATTAAGTAGATTGAAGAGTGAGATTGCGTTTGGGCCGTTTTTGATTTTGGGGACTTGGGCGGCTTATTTGTGGGGGAGTATGATATGGAAATGGGTTTTTCGATTTTAGACTGGGAGAAGTCTGACTTATCTTTTGTGTGTGGGGTGGTGCTAGTTGTTGCGGTGGTATCGATGTTTCAGTTGAGAATTTCGGCAATGAAGACGAGGGATGCGCAGAGAAAGTCTGACATAAGTCTGGTAGCTCGGGCACTGAAGGGGTATTACGGGGATCACAAAACCTACCCGGCAAGCGATATGGGAAGAATAGTGGCTTGCGGTGAGTATAAGAACGAGGTTTGCGAATGGGGAGAGGACAAAATTGCAGATGCGGACGAAGTGGTGTATCTTGGCCGCATGCCGCAGGACCCATTTGCCGCGAGAAAGTGGTATTACAGGTATGAATCCGGAGAAAATAGTTTCAGGGTGTATGTGGCGCTGGAGTATCAGGGAGACCGGGAGCGGAGAAGGGATTTGACAGTGGAGTGTGGTCCGCGTGTACAATGTAATTGGTATGTTGAGTAGGGCGGGATTTACCTTGGTAGAGTTGATGGTTTCTGTGGGAATACTGGCTATTTTGTCTGCGGGGGTGTTGGCGCTTATTGGACAGGGTCCACGGCAGTATAGCCGGGATGTAAGAAGACAAACGGATTTGGAGCAGATAAGATCGGCGATTGAATTGTATCGGAGCGACAATACGAGTTATCCGCCGTGTTCCCCGGCGGCAACCGGATGTCAGATAAATACCACTAACGTCCCGGCGCTGACGAGCAGTTATATATTGGCGATACCTACTGATCCTTACGGAACCGCAGGCAGGATGTATATGTACCGGCCGTTTGACTCGGCGAGCGGGACGTGCAGTGGGACGACGGCCGACCCATGTGTGACGTATTCATTATGTGCGGCGCTGGAGAGAACTACGACGGCAGTAGTGGGAAGTCCGGCGTGTGCTGCAGCCGGCTGTGGGGCAACATGTAGTTATCGGGTGGTAAATCCATGAGAAGAGCGTTTACTCTTATTGAGCTGTTGGTGTCGATGGGGGTGATGCTATCGGTTCTGAGCATAATGGCCTTTGGACTGAGAGATGCGTATAGGCGGCAGAATTTGTATGGAAGCGCGGAGAGGGTGAGGCAGGCGTTTTTGCGGGCGAAAACAAATGTCCAAAGCGGGAGAAAGGATTGTCAATTGTGCGGGGCTAATCCAGCGACGACTCCGCCATACGCTTGCGGAAGCGGAGATGTGTCTCTTTCCGGCTGGCTGGTTGAATTGGGTGCGAACGAGATAATTACCGAGGGTATTTGTGGAGGTTCGGTGTTTGAGTCACGGACGGAAAGGCTGCCGGCGGGAATTTTATTATATTATTCTCCGGTAAATGCGGTGCTGTTTAAACCTCTGGGGAGCGGGACTGATCTGGAAAGCGGTCTGGCCGTGGCGATTGGAGGGAGCGGGCTGGATATTTACCGGGGTTTTACGGTAACCAGTGATGGTGAGGTATCCGATTTGGCCGATGTGACGCCGGTGCCGACACCGACTGCGGGGTCGGCGACTCCGACTCCGACCCGGACCCCGACGCCGACACCAGGCGGAGCAACTTCGACTCCGACGAGGACGCCCACTCCGACTGTTGTCAGCAATATGGTTGCGTCGCAAATAACCGTGTCTTCTGATGATGCCGAGCAGACAGAGAGCAGTGGGGTAGTTGATCTGGGCAGCTCGGACTTGGAGTTTGACCAGGATGGGGCGGCTCCCCAAATGATTGGGTTGAGATTTAACAATATGACAGTGCCGTTAAACGCGACCATTACCGGAGCCTATGTTGAGTTTACTGTGGACGAGCTGTGGGGGGTGCCAACCTCGGTGTCTTTCTTTGGTGAAGTGTCAGATAATCCGACGACGTTTACGACTGCCGCTTACAATATCTCTTCCAGGCCGCGGACCACAGCTCGAGTGGATTGGAATAATATTCCAGCCTGGGACAGTACGACCGGAACAGCCATTGGAGACAAGAAACAAAGTCCGGACATCTCCCCTATTATTCAGGAACTGGTAAATCGCCCCGGATGGGTGTCTGGCAACTCGATGGTACTGATAATTGATGGTCCGAATGCCGGGGGACGGCGGACAACCGATGTGAGTGGGGTCACTGGACCCAGATTGGTGGTGACGTATGCGCTCGAGGTGCCGGCGACACCTACGCCAACAATTACTCCGACTCCGACTCCGTATTGTACGATCGGGGCGGTGACGACGCCTTCACCTCTGAACTTGGTGGTGGGGGGAGCGGCCGGATCTTTGCAATCAAATGTGACGGTAGTGGGGTCGGCTACTGTGAACCAGGTTAATTTCAATCCTTCACCGGTCCCGGCGGGAGCTTTCGGGGTATCGGCGGCACTGGACACGACTTTGCCATATCAGACTAATGTAACGGCTTTTGCTTCGGGAAACGGGAACATACAACAGGTGGCCCAGCTGTCAAGCGGGGGTAATTGTGCGGTACTGACTCCGGTGACGGTGACTGTGCCGACGGCTACGCCTACTTTGATTCCGACACCGACGGCTTGTGTGGCACCGGCGACTCCGTCGGGACAAAGCCCGGTCGGGACAACGGCTTGCGGCTTGACTAGTGTGACATTGAGTTGGAATCCGGTAGCGGGGGCTGAATATTACCCGTTGAGAGTAGATGACTTGAGTAACCCATGGACTGGGACGTGTGCCACTGTTAATCCCGGGGATGTGTGTGACAGTTATGGGGTAACGGGAACCAGTTACAATCTGTCGGTCGTCCCGGGGAGAAGTTATCAATGGTGGGTGCATGCCGGTAATTCTTGCGGGTGGAGCGGCTATACCCAAGTGACGTTTGATGTGCCGGTGTGTCCGACGCCGACTGTTACTCCAACTACGGTTCCGGCGACACCGACTCCGACTACGGGGGCGACAAGAATTAAAGACGCGACATTTGAGGGAGGAAGTTCTACGGGGACATACGGACTTGAAACAGATACATATAACAACACTGTCATTTCTACGAATTCGCCGATAAAAAATTCCTGGTCGGTTTATATTCCCGAGGGATATGTTAATTCGAACTTGACCCAGACCTTTACTGCAGATGAGTTGTTTGTCTCGTTTTACTTGTACTTGCCTTCGCAAATTCCAGCAACCGGAGATTTTGTGGCCATATATAACGGCGCTACGAGAGTGGGTGTGATCCAAATAGTCAGGTCCGGTACAAGTCAGAAACTGAAGCTGCTTAACAATACGACAGCGGTTGGAAGTAATTCCACATCATTGGCCTCGCTGACAGTGTATAGAGTAGGGTTGCATCAGAAAAGAGGCACCGGGTCAAATGGGGTGCTGGAGGCTTATTTTGCGACTGGTGATGCGGCGTTTACGACTCCTTTCGCATTGAGTGCTACCCAAACGTTTACTACTGGGGCGACTAAGTTTGTAATTGGATCAATGGGGGTTGTTATGTCGGTACAGATTGATAACGTGAGGATTGATTCGGGGAGTATGCCGCCGAGTGGAGATTTGCCGCGACCGCTCTTACTGGCTACGTTGTGGAGATGGATTGAACTATGAAGAGAGGACAGATATTGGTGGAAGTAGTGCTGGCAATGGCGATTGCTATATTGGCAGTGGTAGGTTTGGCGCAGATTGCCACCAAGTCGACATCCAACGCTGGATCATCCAGCCGGCGGGCGGTGGCGACGACTTATGCCGTGGCCGGAATGGAATGGATAAGAAATCAAAAGAACACAATCGCCTGGAGTGATTTTTCCAGTACGTCAAAGGCGCCGGTTCCGCCTAACCCGGCGAATGTTTATTGTCTGAATAGTTTTCCCGGATCCTGGACATCAATGGCGGCGGGGGCTTGCGCTTCGGGATCGACGATTTCCGGTACCGAGTTTAGTCGATCGATGACCCTTTCGGCGGTGACTGCACCTGTCCTCCAGGTGACGGTGGTAGTAGAAGTTACTTGGCGGGAAGGCGGGACGGCGCTGACTAGCCGTCAGACGTCTGTATTTACCAGTTACTAATTTATGAATTTTAGATTTGGGTTTACGCTGGTCGAGATACTTGTGGCTATTGGTTTGCTGGCGGTGATTGGGACTTCGACGAGTGTGCTTCTGATGACATCATTGCGGGGAGCCCGTAAGGCTACGGCGATTGCGATGGTAAAAAATGAGGCAGAATTTGCGCAAAGTGCGATGGGGCAGATGGTGAGGTATGCCAAAAGTATCACCAGTTGTTCGGCGACGAAACTGGATATAGTGAGACTGAATGGCGATGATGTGAGCTATCAATTGACTGGCGGGGTGATTGCGTCGTCCAGTTCTAAATTGTCTGAAGCGATTAATTTGACTTCTGATCGGGTGGCGGTGAGCGGCTGCACAGGGACAATGTTTTCGTGCAGCGGCAATGTGGTGAATGTATGTTTTACTGCTAATGCGGCCAAGGGGATTGATGTGACTGATACGGCGGGGTCGGGGGGAATTAAATTTGACTCTTCTATAACCTTGCGCAATGCGGCCAACTAATCTACAATAATTTTATGCGCGGTGGTCAAGCCTTGGTGATAGTTATTATTGCTCTGGGGGTGATGTTGACTGTGGGTTTGTCGATTGCTTCCCGAAGCCTGACTGAAGTGAACGTGTCGACAACTCAGGATGAGTCGGCGGAGGCACTCTCGGCGGCAGAGGCGGGGTTGGAAGGGGCTTTGGGAAACGTGTACACGGGAGAGGGAGAAACGACGGGCAGTTTGTCTTCCGGGGCTTCGTTTACGGTGGACAGGACGAATATAGGGGGCGCGAATGTTTTTGTGGTTCCGGCAGGAATTGCGGCGGGAGAAACGGTGACCTTGTGGCTGACCGGGCCGTATTCGACATATCCTACTGGGACGGATGACCTGATGGTTTGCTTGGGAGAGGGCGGGGCGGACACGGCTGTAGAGTTGACAGGCTACTACCAGACTGCGGCGGGGACCTTTGTAGTTAAGAAGGGTTATGACACAAACCCAGGTCGGGCGGCTTCGACGGGTTTTGCCGTGATGGATGGGGCAAATGGGTGCTTCGCAGTGACTACTCCTAAAGGAAGTAATTTTTCTTATTCGGCCACGATTGATAATTTTATGAGCGGAGGATTATTTCCGAATGTAAATCCGACTCCGGTCTTGGTGAGAGCCAGGGTTTTGTATAATGGAAGCGGAGAGCAGCCGGTGGGGTTTGTGTCTGTGGGGAGTTGGAGCTTGCCAAACCAGGGAGATAATGTAATTTCCACCGGGCAAGCCGGGGTGGCAACACAAAAGATAGCTGTGACAAAGTTGAACCCGGATACCCCGCCGATATTTGACGACGCTGTGTATTCGGGGAGTTCTCTGTCGCAGTAAAGAGTGTTTTTATGGCCAATCTGCCCAAAATCGGTGTTGATATTGGTAGCGCTTCGATAAAACTGGTTGAGCTTGTTCCTTCCGGTCGTATGGGTTGGCGATTGACGGCTGCAATAACAGTGCCTTCGCCTGTCGCCAGATTTGTGGACAGCCCGACAGGTCAGACAGCTATGGCCCAATCCCTGGCAAAAGCTTACAAGGAGGCGGGAATGAGGGCAAAACGGGTGGTGGTGGCGCTGCCGGAGGAGCAGATTTCTACCCATGTAGTGGAGATGCCAGCTTTGAGTGAGGCTGAAGTGGAGCAAGCTTTGAAGTGGCAAGTGGAGCAGTATATTCCAATACCTGCTGAGCAGGCGATATGGAGTTATCAGGTTATTAGAAAGACAGAGGGGGAACAGGGAGGAATGGAAATTTTGTTGGCGGCGGTGGCTAAGACGACCGTGGAGGGGTATCAGAAGGTGATCGAACAAGCTGGTTTGGAAGTACTGGCAATGGAGACGGAGTTGATGGCCACGGCCAGAGCAGTCGTGCCTCCGGGGGCGCCTCTGGCGCTGATCGTTGATATTGGGGCAAAGTCTACGGATTTGGGAATTGTGGACCGGGGGATGCTGGTATTTTCCCGAACCATACCTACGGCGGGGGAGGCGTTTACGCGTGCGATTGAGTCGGCTTTGGGAGTGGATTCTGCCCAGGCCGAGCAGTTTAAAAATTCATATGGATTTTCCAAACAATTGATGGAGGGCAAGCTGGGTGAGATTATGAGACCGGTGTTGTCGATCATAGCTTCTGAGATCAGGAAAACGGGTGACTTTTATTTGTCTAAACATGGCGGAGATGCGGTAAAAGAGGTGGTGCTGGCGGGCGGGGTGGCGGCTCTTCCTGATGTGGTAGGGATATTGTCTGGTGCTTTGGGACTGGAAGTAGTGGTGGGAGATCCATTTTCCCGCGTGGAGCTGGACAAAAAGCAAAGGCAGGTATTGGGAGCCGGAGCGCCGTTATATGCAGTCTCGGTGGGGCTGGCCATGAGAGAAACATGATTAACTTTGTCTCGGTTGATGAGAAGAACCAGGCGCGGTGGGAGCAAATAAGAAAGACGACCAGAGTGGTAACTACGGGGGTGCTGGTCGTGTATCTAGTAGCGCTGGCGGGATGGACGGGGTGGTGGCTGTACTTGTTGACCAGGGAGACGGCAGTTTCGGCTGACGTGCGCAGTTTGACGGCCCAGGCAAATAGTTTGGCCAAAGAGGAAGTGCTGGTGAGGCAGATCGAAGCAAGAGTGGGAATTGTAGATGAGGCAATTAGTAAACGAGGTGAGGCGGCAGGCGATCTGGATAGAGTAATTTCCGATATGGTGACTATTGATGGGTGGAGCTATAGAGAGGGAGCAAGTGAAGTTTTGGATATAGAAAGCATGAGTGCGGACGAGATGGAGGTGTACGAGGAAGGATTAAGGCAGGTTTTCCCAGGATTAAAAGTAAGCGGGGTGACTTGGAATGAGAGGACTGGCTGGGGAGCCAATTTAGTTTTGAAGGGAGGAGGAGATAAATGAAGGGGGATAAATGGAGCTGGCTGGCTTATCCTTTGGGGGTAATTGTTTTGATGGTTCTGTCGGCGAAATTGGCGACCGGGCCGGGAGTGGTAGGTTTGGAGGCGTTGAGTCGGAGACGAGTAGATGTGCAGCAGCAAGAGGAACTGGCTGAGAGGTTGAGAGTGAAAGTGAATGTTTTGCGGACAATCTCCGGTGGTAAGACTACGGAGGAGTTGAAAATCCTTTTGGCGGCGGTACCGGCATCCCCTAAGATACTTGCTATGGTGGAGGGAGTGAAGATGGCCGTAGGTTCGGCGGGCGGGAGTGTTGAGTCGTATTCCGCTAAAGTGGGAAGTCTGAGAGAGGCAACTGTATCAGGAGTGGCCACGGGTAACGCGTTGCGACTGGAACTCATGGTGAGTTTGCCGGGGTTGAGAGACGTGAGCCAAGCGGTGAAGCTGATGGAGAAAGCCTTGCCGCTGATGAGGGTGGTGGGGGTGTCTTATAACAGAAGCGGGAATGTAGAAATGGTGGTGGAACAGACCTGGCAGCCGTGGGGGAGTGTAGTGGTGGAGGCCGAAGCTCCAATACCGGACATAGAGAGCAGGGTGGCGGAGGTTCAAAGGAGGCTTATGGACTTTGGTTTAGAGGCGGGCTCTAGTGAGGGAGCGAGCCTTAGTTTTTAGGAGGAGCGGAGAGGGTGAGAGTGGCCTGGGGAATATTGTGGAGCAGACAGTAGGTTTTGAGGAGTGTCCGGAGGTAATTGATAACGGTGCCATGCTTGCCGATTACTCGGCCGGTGTCTACTTGTGAAACCTTGAGGAAAATGGATGATTGGTTGACCGTGATTTCGAGGTCGCTTGGTTGGAGAAGAAGTGGGGTGATGAGAAAGCGGAGAAATTCGTCCATGGGTTTAAATTTTTAGTAGTCTTTTGACTTTGGGGGTGGGCTGGGCGCCCTTGGAGAGCCATCCGTTAAGAGATTCCTGGTCTACTTTGACGGTATGGGTTAGGGGGTGGAACTGACCAATGGTGGCGGTTTTTGCCCCGGTGAGTTTGGATTTGGCCTCCATGACCACGATGCGGTAATGAGGTTCGTGCTTTTTGCCAAACGGGGAAAGCTTAATTTTTAGCATAATAGGGTCATATTATATCAGTCGGGAAAGTATTTGGCCAGGGCGGCAGATGCAGCCTGAGTCTCGGCCCGCTGCTTGCTGGTACCCGAGCCGGATGCGGACTGGTTTTGACCCAAATTTACTTCTACGGTGAAAGATTTGGCATGATCGGGGCCGGAAGATTCCAGGATTTTGTAAGCGGGTGTCCCCCACCCCAGGGATTGGGCCTTTTCCTGGAGCAGGCTTTTGGGATCTTTGAGGGTGATGGGCAGCAGCAGTTCGGAATCGGGAAAAACTTCGTTTAAAAGTTTCTCGCATGTGGATAGACCTGAGTCCAAGTAGAGCGAGCCAAGTACGGCCTCGAAGGTGTTTTCTAATAACTTGGGGTTAGTTCTGCCTCCGGAGTCTTCTTCGCCACGGCTGAGTTTGATACTTTGGTCTAAGTGAAGTTCTTTAGCCTTGGCGGCTAATGAAGCAGTTTGAACGATGGAAGACCTATGGGCAGTCAGTTCGCCCTCCGGTGATGACGGGAGAAGGTGATAGAGACGCTGGGAGATGACCAGGGAAAGGATCGAATCACCGAGAAACTCCAGGCGCTCATTGGACTGACTGCCGGGGTGTTCGTTGCAGAATGAGCGATGAATAAGGGCATTTTTGAAGTTGTCCTGGTTTTTGAAAAAAGAAGCGAGGGAAGTTTTCATTCTACTTCTGGCTCTTCTTCGGTGAGCCCCAATAGGTCGGATATGGTGTTTATGCCGGTTCTTTCTTCAGGGAGGATAAAATTGAGTGCGTCTTGAAGGCGCTGAAGCAGTTCTTGAATTTCCTGGGGTGAGAGGCCTAAATCGGAAGAAAAAGAGAGGTCCGGCGTCAAATTTTCCGGATTCATTTTGAACTCGTTGGCTAGGAATTGGATGATGGCTTTATTGAGATTGTTGTTCATACTCGGCGACTAGATGACCCAGGGCTCCGTTTATAAAACCCGGGGAGTTGGAGCTGCCAAACTGTTTTGCAAGTTCGATGCTCTCGTCTATGATAACTTTGTAGGGGGCTTTTTTGTCAATGGTCAATTCGTAAGTCGCGAGCCTGAGAATGGCCAAATCGATGGGATTCAGTTTGGTGAGAGGCCATTCGGGAGCGGCACTTTTGATGAGGGGGTCGATTTTATCCAGCTGGTCCCAGATAAATTTTATGTTTGGGGATGGTTCTTTTTGAAACGAAGCGGCGAACAGGTCTTGGATGAATCTGATCCGCTGGCGATGGCGGGGATCCGTGGCGGTTTTCATTTGACTTTCTGTCCGTTGTAGAAGCCGCAGTAGGGACAGACGCGGTGGGGGGTGATGAGGGAATGGCAATTGCTGCAGGGGACGAGAGTGGGGAGGACCAGACGCTGGGTAGCCCGCCGGCGGCCCTGGCGCATGGTAGAATGGCGTTTTTTTGGAAGTGGTGTCATAAGGGATGCGCTCGATACGCGCTTAATTGGGTTGAACGAGCTTGATTTTATCGGGTTGGAGGAGGGAGCGCAAGAGAGGATAATTATTCAGTATGGGGAGAATTTTTTCGGCCTCGGCTTTGGCCATGTGGATGAGATCGAGATCTTCGTAAGTGGCAGCTTTGAACTGGGGCAGTCCGTGTTGGGCGGTGCCATAGACTTGTCCAGGACCGCGGAGTTTGAGGTCGATTTCGGCCAGGTTTAGTCCAGAGTGATGAGTCTCCAGGGCTTTTAGACGGGCAGCTTGATTATCTGAGTTGGAAAACAGGAAACAGTAGGACTGTCGGGAGCTGCGGCCGACTCGACCGCGGAGCTGGTGGAGTTGAGCCAGGCCGAATCTTTCAGCGGCTTCGATAATCATTATTGTGGCATTGGGGATGTCTATTCCCACCTCGACAACCGGAGTAGAAACTAGAATATCCAACTCCCCTGCTCTGAATCTCGAGATGATGTCCTCTTTTTCTTTGGCCTTAAGTTTGCCGTGGAGAAGACCGAGCTTGAATGAGGAAAATATGGGCCTTAATTTATCTAGTTCGGCAGTGGCGGCTTTGACGGATTTGAGCGTTTCGCTTTCCTCTATAAAGGGACAGACTATGAAAATTTGGGATTTGAGATTTGAGATTTGAAGTTTGGTCCACTCATATGCTGAAGTGCGTTTGGATTCGGGGACAAGCCAGGTTTTGACGGGAATGCGGCCGGAGGGTAAGTCGGATAAGACTGATAAGTCAAGGTCGCCATAGAGTGTGAGAGCGATGGTTCGGGGGATGGGAGTGGCGGTCATAGTCAGGATGTGGGGTGATTCTCCTTTGGAGGCGGCAAGCGCTCGCTGTGCGACTCCGAAACGGTGCTGCTCATCGATGATGATGAGTCCGGCTGATTTGTACTGTTTATTTAATAGGGCATGAGTGCCTACGATGATATGGCTGGATGGTTTTATGGTATTGCGGCTGGCAGTTACCAGGTCCACGTTTATTCCGAAGGGAGTAAAGAGCGAGGAGAGGGTGGTAAAATGTTGGTGGGATAGGATTTGGGTGGGGGCGAGGAGAAGGGTTTGGAAGTTGTTGAGATGGGCGGCGTAAGCGGCGATGGCGGCGACTACGGTTTTGCCTGAACCGACGTCCCCTTCCAATAACCGGTTCATGGGGTTGGGAGTGGATAGGTCGGTGAGAATTTCGTCAACAGTTTTGTTTTGGGACGGGGTGAGGGAGAAGGGTAGGTTGACGAAATTCT
>Ga0209641_10000919_pt1 | contig 26957 bp, 26 predicted proteins | sample RifCSP16_1_FD_184022 | JGI IMG/M metagenome (GOLD analysis project Ga0209641, IMG submission 184022) | Soil microbial communities from Rifle, Colorado - Rifle CSP2_sed 16_1 (SPAdes) (version 2) | ecosystem: Environmental > Terrestrial > Deep subsurface > Rock core/Sediment | place: Rifle... | reverse complement strand
CTCAGGGCACCAGTTCACGGAAGAGCGTTTCTTGTACGCGAGCCCTTTTTCAAAGAGCCTCAAAAAGAGCCACTGGTTCCACCTGTAATATTCTGGGGTGCAGGTGGCCACTTCCCTTGTCCAGTCGTAACTGAGGCCCATGCGCTTTAGCTGAGTCCTCATGTTGGCTATGTTCTCGTGCGTCCATTTGGCAGGGGGTATGCCGTGCTGGATGGCGGCGTTCTCCGCCGGAAGGCCGAAGGAGTCCCAGCCCATAGGGTGGAGGACATTTTTGCCCTTCATCATGAGAAAGCGCGCGAGTACATCGCCTATTGAGTAATTCCTCACATGGCCCATGTGTATCTTGCCGGAGGGATACGGGAACATCTCAAGGACATAATATTTATCGCCCCTGCCCTCGGCCGTCCTGAACGCGCCATTACCTTCCCATTCGGCCTGCCATCTCGACTCTATGGATTTGTGGTCGTATTTTTCGGTCTTCTCAGCCATGATTATCGCAAGCCTCTTTCAAGGAAATTTCATTGATTTAAACAGTTTTGTAACATGAAAATATAACATTTTTCAACGGTAAAGGGTGATAAATTCCGGTCTGGAAAAAGCGAGGGAACTGACAAATACCTTTTTCCGCGGGGCCTTTATCTGATATATTTTGAGCGGAGGTACTCGATGAAGAAGATACTTACGGCCCTTCTCGCAGCCGTTATCTTTGCGGGATGCAGCAGCGGCAAAGACGCCAGCGAGACAAACAGCAAATATGTGACAGACCTTAGCGCTGGCAGCCCGGCCGTCGACTTCCTTTTCAGGGATATGGACAACAAGCCTTTCAGGCTTTCGGAAAACAAGGGCAAGGTCGTGCTCCTGTACTTCTGGCGGATGAAATGCGATCAGTGCAAGGTTGAGCTCAGGGCAATCGACGCTCTCCAGAAAAAATACAAAGAAAAAGGCCTTATCGCCGTAGCCGTAGGGGCAGACTCGATGCACAGCGCCTCGCTCTACGAGGTACACCAGTTCTTCGACAAGGAAGGGTTCAGCTTCATCAAGATGCGCGACGAGGACGGCTTCGTTGCCGAAGCGTACAGCGTGATGCGCGCCCCTGAGGTCTTCGTAATAGGCAGGGACGGCACCATAGCCATCGTCCAGAAGGGCCATGCGGACTGGGGCGGCCCTGAGCTGACCGGCGCGATAGAAAAACTCCTGTCAGGAGGGTCGAAGTGATAGACGCTATCCGCAAAAGGCGTTCCATAAGAAACTTCCTCAAAAAAGATGTCGAAGAGGAAAAACTCCGGGAGGTATTGACGGCAGCCATGTTCTCCCCGAACTCATGGGGCACGAGGCCCTGGGAGTTCATTGTCGTGCGGGACCCGGAGACGAAAAAAGCTCTTGCGAAATCAAAGGACCACGCGGGTTTCGTGGAGAAGGCCCCGGTAGTCATAGCCGTCTGCTATAATATAAAAAAGGGCACTCGCTTCAAGGAAGACTCGGCGATCGCCGCTGAGCACATACACCTTGAGGCCGTAAACCAGGGGCTCGCTTCCTGCTTCGTGCAGATAGCTGACGCCGGAGACCCTCCGGGGAGCGCGGAGCCGTTAGTAAAAGAGCTGCTCAAGATACCGGAAGATATCCGTGTCATGTGCCTGATGCCTTTGGGCTACGCGGTAAGGGAATTGAAGGAGCACGGCGACTCTGAGTACGACCCAACGAAGGTCCATAACGAAAGGTTCTGAAATGCCAATCAAGGCCGGACTTATCGGGCTCGGACAGATGGGAAAGGCGCTCGCCACGAGGCTTCGGGCCGAAGGCGTCGAGCTGTACGCCTGGAACAGAACTCTCACCAAGGCCCGGGACCTGGACGCCATCATCTCAGATACGCCCGCGGCCGTTGTTTCCAAGGCAGACATCATCATCCTGAACCTCTCTGACAGCCGTGCCGTTCGTGATGTCATGGGCCGCAAGGACGGCCTCCTTTCAAGCGGAGGCCTGGGTGGCAAGACCATAATAGACACCACGACAAACCACCCCGCCGACATTGAATATTTCTACCCGGCATTCGCTGAAAAGGGCGCGGCATACCTAGAGGCCCCTTTGGCCGGGTCAATCATCGAGGCCATGACCGGCAGTCTCACGGTAATCGTAAGCGGCCCGGAAGCGGCCTACAAAGCCGCCCTCCCCTGGCTCGAAAAAATCGGGGAAGACATATTCTATCTCGGCTCTCCGGGGCTGGCCACGCGCGCGAAGCTCATCAACAACATGCTGCTCGGCGTTTTCATGGCATCCATTGCCGAGGCCATTGTGCTCGCTGAAAAAGCCGGCCTTGACAGGACGACAGCCCTTGAGATATTTTCAAAGGGCGCGGGAGCGTCCGCTATCCTCAGCGCAAAAAAAGAAAAGCTCCAGAAGGAAGACTTCAGTCCCCACTTCAAGACCTCGCTCATGCACAAGGACCTTAAATCCCTCCAGGACCTCGCGGCGTCTCTGAACGCGCCGATATTCACGGCAAGCATGGCAAAAGAACTCTTCACACTGGCGCTGTCAAAAAACTCAGGTGAAGAGGACTTTTCATCCGTTTATAAAGCTTTGAAAAATCTTTAAGATAAAGGAGTACCCGGAAGTGACCATAGATGTTGAAAGCCGCAGACTAGAGCTCGACGCTATCCTTGAACATTACGGCCTTGGGCCTGAAAACCTCGAGCTTGTTGAAGGGTTCCCGGACGAGCCGTGGAGGGTCGCGAAATGCCAGAAGATATTGAAAAAGATCTACATAAAAAAAACCATCACGCCCGAAGATAAACAAGCCGTGCTGGAAGACCTCAAGAGATTCCCGGAAGACATCGCCCCTCTCGAAGACGACTGGCTGTTCCTCAAACATACCATGCTGAAGTATGTGTGCAGCATCCAGCAACGCTGGCAGCCTGATTATGAATGCTCAAAATGGGCGATGTACCACATGAAACAGGTATAAACCAATTTAACAGGGCCTCTGAGAGAACTTTTTTGGGGGAAACTTTCTGTAGAAAGGTTTCCCCCAGACCCCCTTCAAAGACTTGCAGTTCCTGAAAAAAGCCCCCATTTTTATGGGGGCTTTTTTTCAGGAAGAACTATAAGTTTTTGGAGAGAGTTTGAGAGAAACTTTTTACAAAAAAGGTTCTCTCAAAAAGCTTCTTAGGCCCTGCTAAAAATAGGTATTCCATCCGAGCACGGCCTCCGTCGAATAGAAGCCGTCGAATTTCTCCCGCCTAAAATTGAGTTTAATCGCATTATCCATGTTCAAAGAGAAGGTCTGATTGAGCGCTGCGGATATGACTGTGTGGCTGTCGCCGGGGCCGAAAGATGCGGCCATAAATTCCAACTGCGCCTTCCAGCTATGGGTCAGTGGCTTAAGAAGCCCGAGACGCGAGCCGATGCCGAGCGAATAGCCGTCATCGAGCCCGCTGCCGATTTTCACGGCAGGTTCGATAAAGCCGTAGGCAAGTCCGTTGCCGGAAAAAGCATAGCTCAGGCCCGGCCCGCCGGTCGTTTTGAGAACTGTCCTGTGCTCCCTTTTGCCAGTCTCCTCCCTTTCAACCACAGCTTTCACGGTCCATGAGATGGGTTTGAAAAACTCGTCCCTCGGAGATACCGAATCTATCCCGACAAAAGTAAACTCGTGGAGCGCGAGCTTCCTCTGGTCAAGATAATACCTGGCTTCCGCCTCCATGAATGTTATTGCCGCTCCCGGCAGGTAGCCAGCGTCGGGGTCGGTCAGGGAGTGGTTGGCGGGCCTCAAGGCGACAGACAGGAACGCGTCGCCTGACTTGGCTCCGACGGCCAATGACAGCCTGGCTGGGCCGTGGCCTCCTTCAGGTTCGACAGGTGTTTTGGGCTCTGTAAGGGCTACTTGCCCCAGAGCACTTCTTTCACCGAGTACCTTCAAAAAAAGCCTGGTGTACTCTTCTTTTGTTATCGCCTTTTTCGCGTACCTGTACTGTATATATTCAGTTGCGAGTTCGAGCGAGGCCGCACGCTGCTCGATTGGCCATGGATCTTTATTCAATGCCTGATTCACCTCAGCGCCTGAGGCTATTTTTATAGCGGCGTTTTTCAAGGGGCCTTGGACAAGCCCTTCGAGGTGTTTTATTTTGGCGGCCCTGGAAGGCCTGTATTCCGCGCCCCGTGAGCTTACGCCAGCGTTCCTGACGGACTTTATCGTGTCCATGGGAATCACCCAGGGCGGCAATCCCTTGAAGAGGTCTATGCCCGGCCTTGCGGCCTCAAGCACCAGCAGGAGGTTATATGAGCAGTTCTCGTCGAAAAAATAATAATAGGTATATACATCCTTGAGCTCCCAGAGGTGCAGGAGCATCCTTTCCACCTCTTCGGGCGTAAACTCCAGCCTGTACTCCCAGATGTCCCTGTTCTCGAGATTGCTGTACTCTTTTATCTTTTCATAATAGGGCAGCACGCCGTAAAACCCTTCGTAGTAGCCGAATATGCCTTTAACGGCGAAGAAAATCCCGTTCGTCTCGCCTGTTTTGGCAGAGTAATTGACCGCCCACGAGAAGAGCTTGCTTTCCCTGTCTGAATCGATTCGCAAAAGCGTATGGCCGAACATCGAGGCAGGGCTGTTCATGTGGGAGACAGGAAAGATAAGCACCGCTGACTTCGGGTTCAGGCTCTCGTGGAACTCCCGGAAGCCCTTGCATTCGCGCGGCGGGAGGAGCCTTTCGTCCATTGAAAGCTCTTTTTTAAGCCAGTCAAATCGGCCTATGAAACGGCATTGGGCATGTCCGTCGCCTTCGGGCAAAGAGGCGAAAAACGCTTTGACCGTTTCCGCAAGTTCGGATGCCGGGTCGTATTTTCCTGTCTTTGAAACGAAAAACGCCGGGTCGTCGACAAGGCTCTCCATATTGCCTGAAAGCGTCGGCTTGTAGTGAAGGAGCACTTGCCACTCGCGCTTTTCGTGCAGGCCCATGGAGACGGCCTTTTCGGCAAGCTCTTCGGGGTAGTCTTTCGCCGGGTACTCTTTTGAATTGGATGCGGCAGGAAGAAGGACGAAAAGAAGAAACAAAAAAACCCATGCGGGCTCTACTAGCCCGCATGGTCTCCTGATTGAAAGTCTCAGCGTCTTTTTACGAATTGGATACAATTCTGTTGATGTTCTCTATTACGGCAGAATACTCGACTGACGAAGCTGTGTATATGTTGTTGAAGTTTGCCTGAAGGAGAGTATAGAAGGCCGCCCTTTCATCGACGGAGACATTCATAAGCTCGGCAAGCGTAGAGACCGCTTCACCCCTGCCCGCGGCCATGTCCTGCGCGAGGGAGTCCATATTATCGGCTACGAACCTTTCGAGCTTCTGGTGCGAAGCTATTTTTGTGGGCTGCTGACAGCCGAGCGTGCCGGAAGAGATGCCGAAGGTCTGGTTTCCGAAGGTGCCGTTGGTCGTGACTGCCAGAATCTGGTGAAGGATCCTGTCCTGACCTGATGCCTCAAAGAGCATGTTTCCAAGACCGCAGCCGACATTCGTGTCAAATGTGGTCTGGGCCGAAACTCCGGAGGGGAGCATAAAAAGAACACCGGCAAGGAAGAGCGACGAACCTGCGAGTATCAACCGTTTCATTAAGGAACCTCCTGTTTTTTTGTTTTTATTATTCCTGCGTCAGCAACTCCATGAACTCCGCGAGAGCGGACAACAGCTGCCCTGCCCTCGGCACATCCCGGGCAAGGCTGTTTTCATCCCCCACCTCCTGAGCAGGTTTTTTTAAAAGGATAATTCAAAAAAACGCATTGTCAACCGGGGGAGTAAAAAAAATTTGTTTTCACGGCCGCATCCGGAAAGGATGCTATAGGGCAGACATGAGGACATGAAAGGTGTAAAAAGATTTTACTCAAAAGGAAAAACGCAAAAATCAAAAAAAACAGGGACTTGGCCGTATGAAGGCCAGCCCTGCTATAAAATCATTTAACGCCGCTGAAAAACCGGCCACAGAAAACATCCTGATTTGAAAAGGATTTTTCAAGCGGCACGCCTTTTGCTTTGTCATAAGTGTGAGTTTCAAAAAACCACTCCAGGGAGGCAGCAAATGAAAACACTCGCCGCAGCCGCGCTCGTAGCAATGAGTCTCATGGCGTTCAGCCCCACAGACAGCATGGCCAGTATCAACGGGAACGGGTACGAGAACGGCAACAACGAGTGCCCCAACGGCAACAACCACGCCGTGCCAGAGCCCGGCACAATGGCCCTTCTTGGAGCGGCCATCGGGGCAATCTATCTCAAAAAAAGGAAGTCGGCAGAATAAGTTAAAGAAAACCACTCCAAGGAGGCAGCAAATGAAAACCCTCGCAGCACCGATCTTCGTAGCAATGAGCCTCATGGCGTTCAGCCCCGTCGACAGCTTCGCTGGAGTAAGGAACGGGAATCACAACTGGAACGGTAACTGGAACGGTAACGGGTACGAAAACGGCAACAACCAGTGCAACACCAACGGCAACAACCACGCCGTACCCGAGCCCGGCACAATGGCCCTCCTTGGAGCGGCCATTGGGGCTATCTATCTTAAAAAGAGGAAGTCGTCCGAAGAGTAAGCTGATATCAAAAAAAATAGCCGCCGTCCCAAAAGGGACGGCGGCTATTTTATTATGCGCTGTAATCAGAATGTCATACCTGAAGAAGTTTTTTAACCTCTGCTGCGGCGCTGTCCAGCCCCACGAGGCGCACTTCTCCGGTCTTTCTTTCCTTTATCTCGACCATGCCCTGCTTCAGGTTGCGCTCGCCGATCGTCACGCGAACGGGTATGCCGATGAGGTCAGCGTCCTTGAACTTCACGCCTGCCCTCTCGTCCCTGTCGTCCAACAGGACTTCCACATCCTTTTTAAGGCTTTCGTACAATGCCTCGGCGGCCTTCCTTGTCTCTTCATCCTTGACATTCACGGGCAGCACCTCGCAGTCGAACGGCGCAAGCGGCTTCGGCCAGATTATCCCGGCCTCGTCGTGGTTCTGCTCAATTGAGGCGGCGGCGGTCCTGCCCACGCCTATGCCGTAGCAGCCCATTATGACTACCTGCTCCTTGCCTTCCTCGTCGAGGAAGTTCGCGCCCATCGCCTCGGAGTACTTCGTGCCGAGCTTGAATATGTGGCCAACCTCTATGCCTCTTTTTATCTCGAATGTGCCCTCGCACCTCGGGCAACGGTCCCCGGCCTCAGCGTTCCTGATGTCAACATACGCCGCGCGGAAGTCCCTTGACGCGCTCACATGCAGAAGGTGCGCGTCAGGTTCGTTCGCACCGGTTATCGCGTCATTCATCCCCCGGACATTGAAATCAGCATAGACCGGGATATTAAGCTTCACCGGGCCAGCAAACCCGACTGGCGCGCCGGTGGCATTCCTTACGGCCTCTTCTTCGACAAGCTTTACGAACGAAGCGCCAACGGCGTTCCTCAGTTTGAACTCGTTTATCTGGCCATCGCCCCTGACGAGCGCGGCTATGAGGCCCTTGTCTGTCTCGTAGATAAGGGTCTTGATGAGCTTTTCGGGGCCGGCCTTAAGGAAAGCGCTGACCTCTTCTATGGTCTTCTTTCCCGGCGTAGACACCCTTTCTATCGGCAGCTCGGCGGACGAGGCTTTGATGCCCGGCTCCCTTATCTCCGCCCTTTCGACATTGGCGGCGTAAGTACAGCTGGTGCAGCTCGCTATGGCGTCCTCTCCGCTTTCAGCGAGCACCATGAACTCGTGGGAGAACCTTCCGCCTATGGAGCCTGTCTCGGCCTCCACGGCCCTGAAGTCCAGCCCGCACCTCTCGAATATCCTCGTGTAGGCCCGGTGCATGTTCTCGTACTCGGCGTCCAGGCTCTCGACCGTGGCGTGGAAGGAGTATGCGTCCTTCATCACGAACTCCCTGCCCCTCATAAGCCCGAACCTGGGCCTTATCTCGTCCCTGAACTTGGTCTGTATCTGGTAGAGGTTCAAGGGCAGGTCTTTATATGACCTGACCTCTCTTCTCACCAGGTCGGTTATTACCTCTTCGTGCGTGGGCCCGAGGCAGAATTCCCTGTTGTGCCTGTCCTTTATGCGCAGGAGCTCTTTTCCGTACTCGTCCCACCTGCCGCTTTCCTGCCACAGCTCAGCGGGTATGACCATGGGCATGAGGACTTCCTGGGCCCCGGCCCTGTTCATCTCTTCCCTTACTATGGACTCGACCTTCCTTACCGCGCGCAGGCCCATTGGAAGGAGGTTGTAGACCCCGGCTGCGACCTTCCTTATCATTCCGGCCCTTATCATGAGCTTCTGGCTTATGACTTCAGCGTCTGAAGGAGATTCCTTGAGCGTGGGCAGGAGCATCCTGGAATAGCGCATTTTTTCGTTTTCTCCGTCTGGGTTTTATTCTGTATAGAGTGCTTTAAAAAATTAGCTATTTTTTCTGAGGTCGAGGCTTACATGGAAATAAAAAAGCGAAGCATATATTGTAAATATGTGAGCATTTTTTATTTTCGCCCTAACGAAGAGATCAGGAAAAAGAGCAATTTTAAACTATAAAAAGAAGGGCCGATGAAAACCATCGGCCCTAAATCAAGGGTGCCTTGAAAAATTAGATTTTTTTTCCGATGTCGAGAAAGGACGGAAATGAAAAGCGCAGCATATATGGCAATATGTGAGCATTTTCATTTACGCCCTGACAAAGAGATCGGGAAAAAGGGCAATTTTTAGAGGCACCCTCAAACTTACAGGACTGACTCGTTGATCGTTATCTTCGCCTTCTCACGAAGGCTCTTGAGCCAGCCGCTCAGAGCCTGGTCCTGCTTTTCAGCCAGGAGCCTTGCCTTGAGCTCTTCCTTGCGCGGCTCGAAAGCCGCCTCGTCCGCTTCCTTGACGGCGGAGAGCCTGAAGATAAAATGCCTTCCGTTATGGGAGACGACATCAGGGTAATAAGCGCCTGAAGCGAGTTTGAACAAAGCTTCCTTGTCGCCGACGAATATGCCCGTCCTTGGCATGAAGCCCTCTGTGCGGGCGAAGAAGCCTGACTGCTCCATCTTGAGTTTTTCAGCCTTGGCGATGACCGCCAGGTCCTCGCCCTTCTTGGCCCGATCGAGAAGGGCCTTGGCTTTGGCTTCAGCTTCCTTGCCTGCCTTCTCTTCGGCGATTATCGTCTTTGCGTCAGAGGCCACCTCGGCGAACTCAGGCACATGGGCGTCCTTCCTTTCGACAAGGCGCACGAGGTACGCGCCCTCTTCGGTCTCAACTATGCGTCCAACCTGGCCGGGCGTAAGGCTGAAAGCCGCGGTCCTCAGCTGCTCGTTCCTGGCAAGCTCCACTCCCATGTCGTCTTCCGAGAACATGCCAGTGAGCGTGGGCTTCAACGCCTTGTCAGCGGAGGCGGCTTTCTTTATCTCTTCGGCGCTCGATGCCTGAGCCACCTTGGCGTCCAAAGTCATCAAAGCCTCCCTGGCAAGGGCCTTTGCCTTATCTCCGGCAAGCGCCTGCTTTATTGAAGGCTCGGCTTCTTTAAGCGGCAGGAAGCCGCCGTCTTTCTTATCTTCGACCTTTATTATGTGGAAGCCGAACTCGGTCTCTATGACGCCGCTCACCTCACCCTTGTTAAGGGCGAACGCCGCTTCCTCGAAGGCCTTTATCATTACGCCCTTCTGGAACCAGCCCAGGTCTCCTCCCTGCCTCGCGCTTCCAGGGTCCTGTGAAAACGCCTTCGCCAGGTCGGCGAACTTCGCCCCGCTTCTGGCCTTGGGCAGAAGGTCGGTTATCTTTTTCCTGGCTTCAGCCTTTGCCTTTTCCTGGTCAGCGGCCTTGGGGTCGGGCCTGACCAGTATGTGGCGGGCCTTTATGGCGGGCTGCGTCTCGAACCTGTTCTTGTTGGCCTCGTAGTAGCTTTTTATCTCTTCTTCGGTGAACTTCGCCTTTGCGGCCATGTCCTCGTATCCGGCATAGGCATAGAAGGCGTTTATCCTGGCGGGGACCATGAAGTCAGAGGCGTTCTTCTTCAAGTACTCTCTGGCTTCTTCATCGGTCACGGAAATCGATTTTGCGGAAGCTGCCCCGTCAATGGCGACAAAGCTCAAGTCGACCTTCCTGTTCTCCTCAAAGTACCTGTCCTTCAGCTCCTGGTCCGTGACGGCCACATCCTTGACGACCTTTTCCCTTATCCTGGCGGTCATGAGGTCGGCCTCGACGCTCTTTTCAAATTCGGCCGGTTTGATGCGGTTCGAGCTAAGGACCTTGAAGTACAGCTCCTTGTCAAAAGCGCCGTCCTTGCTGAACACCGGTATGGCCGATATTGCCTGCTGAACCTCTTCAGGGGTGACTTTCATACCCTGGGATTCGGCTTCATCTATCGCAAGCGTCCTGTTTATGAGTATGTCCACGGCCTTCTGCTTGAGATTGAGCTTTCTGGCCATCTCGTCCGTAAACTGTTCCTTGAATGTTTCTTTGTAGTACTCCTGCTCTTTCTTATACAGGTTAGCGTACTCCCTGTAGGGAATGGCCTCGCCGTTTACGGTAGCGACCACGCTGGAGTCGTTCTCCCCGTTGCCGCTGGGACCGACCCCCCAGAATATGAAAACTATTATTATCGCGGCAAAAGCTACTACTATAAACGCTGAGTTGCGCCTCTTTCTGAAACTTTCGAGCATTACTACCTCCTGCAAGGCCGGTCGCGTAACCCCGGTCACTGAATAATTGGGTTCAATCCGTCATCATAATGAAATCTGCCGGTAAATTCAACTATTTTATATTATTTCCCTTGCCAAAACAAATTGATTTCTGTTAGTATTTTTAAATAAGGTTTTAACTTCCGAAGGAGCTTAAAGCAGCATGTTCAATTATCTTTTGGGGCTTTTCTCAAATGACCTCGCCATAGACCTCGGCACCGCCAGCACCCTCATATATGTCAAGGGCAAGGGCATCGTCACCAACGAACCGTCTGTCGTGGCCGTCAAAAAAGACGGCAGGGGCAGGCGGGTCCTTGCAGTGGGCAAGGAAGCCAAGGCCATGCTGGGGCGCACGCCGGGCAACATAGCCGCGATACGGCCATTGAAGGACGGCGTCATAGCCGACTTCGAGATAACCGAAGAGATGCTCAAATACTTCATCACCAAGGTTCACAACAGAAGGCTGCTGGTCAGGCCCCGCATCATCATCGGAGTTCCCTCCGGCATAACCCAGGTCGAAAAAAGGGCCGTCAGGGAATCGGCCTACTCGGCCGGAGCCGCTGAAGTCTACCTTATAGAAGAGCCGATGGCCGCCGCGATAGGCGCGGGCCTGCCCATAACCGAGCCTTCGGGCAACATGATCGTCGACATCGGCGGAGGCACCTCCGAGATAGCCGTCATCTCGCTGGCCGGAATAGTCCAGTCCAAGTCCATAAGGGTGGGCGGAGACAAGCTCGACGAGGTCATAGTCCAGTACATCAAGAGGAAGTACAACCTCTCCATAGGAACCGGCGTAGCCGAGATGATAAAAATGACCCTCGGACTGCCCATGCCCGACGAGAAGACGCAGAAGCTGGAGATAAAAGGCTCCAACCTCATAACCGGCATCCCGACAACCCTTGAGATCGAATCAGGGGAGATAAGGGAAGCCCTGAACGAGCCGATAAACGCCCTCATTGAAGCGGTAAAGCATGTGCTCGAAACGACCCCGCCGGAGCTTGCGGCCGACCTGGTCGACAAGGGCATAGTCCTGGCCGGAGGCGGCGCGCTTCTCAAAAACCTGGACATCATACTCAGGGAAGAGACTCAGCTTCCGGTTACGATCGCCGAAGACCCCCTCACCTGCGTCGTCAAGGGCGCCGGCAAGGTCCTGGACGAGATGAAGCTTCTGCGTGAAGTCACGATAGCGAACTGACGCTGCAGGCTCCCGGACCGCGCCCGGACAGCGGGGGTAGCCTTTTAAAATCTCCATTTTCAACAGCTTTACACTTGCCGCTTTAAGCGCGGCAAGCCCGCCGGAATGTTTCCAAGGCTTGAGCGAGGCTCTATTCCCAAATGCGGTCTTCTGAACGGAACATCTACTCATTTCTCAGAAAATATCAGGTAATCATCATTTCGGCGGCGCTCGCGCTGTTTTCTCTGCACCTCGCGCTCACCGACAAGAAGGAGTACGCCCGGGGTTATCTCCTGAAGGAGATACTCTCGTACACCGTAACTCCGGTCCAGGGCCTCATACTCGGGGTTCAGGACTCGATAACCGGCGCCTGGAACGATTATTTTTTCCTTATCGGGGTGCATGAAGAGAATGAATCTTTAAAAAAGACGATTTACTCGCTTGTCGAAGAAAACCGCAGGCTGGGCGAAGACGCCAGACAGAACGAACGGCTCCGCGCTCTTCTCGAGTTCAAGCAGTCCCTGCCTTACGGCACGACCGGCGCGTCCATAATCGGCTTCAACATCGAGCGCTGGTCCAGGACGGTCGTACTCGACAAGGGCTCTTCGGACGGAATAGAAAAAGACCAGGCCGCCATAGCCTTCGGCGGCATCGTAGGCAGGATAATAGAGGTAAGCGGCGGGGGCTCACGGGTACTCCTTACGACCGACCTGAGATCGAATATCGATGTAATGATCGAACGGTCGAGGGTCAAGGGAGTAGTGGAGGGCAACGGCACCGACGGGCTGATCATGAAATATGTCAGGCAGGTCGATGAGGTGCAGGTCGGCGACCAGGTCATCACATCAGGGCTTTCCGGCATATTCCCCAAAGGGCTCATCGTAGGCGAAGTCACCAGGGTCGAAAAATCCGGCGACAACTTCTTCAAACTCGTCGAGGTCAGGCCCGCCGTGGACCTCGGCAGGCTCGAAGAAGTGCTTGTCATCAGGGAACGATCCTCCTACAACGAATAATCCCCGTTCCTTTTTCCTTTCAAAACTGCCGTATTTTTGTTAAAATTCCATACTGAATCTGCGGTCGAGGACCGTCCGTTACATATAAAGCAGGCGATGAAAGAATTTCTCCTTTTTCTCCCCCTTACGATTATCTACCTTGCGCTGAAGAGCACGCTCTTCGCGGCCTTCCCATTGCCCGACATCCCGCTCATAATGGTCTTTTACCTGGCCAGCAGGAAGGCCTCGACAGAGGGAGCGATTTTCGCCTTTATACTCGGATACCTTGACGACGCCTTCAGCGGAGGCGTCATCGGCACGAGCTCCTTTGCCCTGCTCGTCATCTTCCTCAGCGTGCACCTCTTATCCATGGTGGTCCAGTTCACCACGCCAGCCGCCAGGGCCGGAGGCGCGGCCGCCGCAGCCCTTGTCAAAGGGGCCGCCTCTTACTATGTGCTCAGGTACTCAAACGTCGACGCGTACTTCTTTACGCATGTCGTACTCCAGGCCCTTGTGACGGGCTTTTTCGCCCCGCCCGTCATCTCGGCGCTCCAGTGGCTCGTATTGCTCGTCACCCCCCGCAAATTCAAGGACAACGAGAGTTGAGCAGCAGCTATTTCAAGGACAAGGAGCCCAGGGAGTTCAAGGGCAGGGTCTTCGCGGCAACTGTCCTTGTCGGCACAGCTTTTTTCATCCTCCTTTTCCGGTTCTGGTATCTGCAGGTCAAGGAACACGCCTACTACAAAGAGCTCTCCGAAAATAACGCCACGCGCCTCATAAAGGCAGTCGCCCCGAGAGGCATCATATACGACAGGCTCGGCATAAAGATAGCCGAGAACCGCCCCGGCTTTGACCTTTACATCATCCCCGAGGATGTAAAGGACTGGGCCAGGACAAAGCAGATGCTCACCTCCCTCATAGAAATCGACGAAGAGACCATCAACGAGCGGCTCGACAAATCAAAGAAGAGGCCGCCTTTCCAGGCCGTGAAGCTCAAGGAAGACCTTTCCTGGGACGAGACTGTCCGCGTCGAGAGCGCCAAGTTCGAGATACCGGGCATAATGCTTGATGTCGCGCCCAAGAGGTCTTATGTATTCGGAGAAGCCACGGCGCACCTTCTGGGCTACCTCGGCGAGATAAACGAAAAAGAACTTAAAGAACGCGAAACCGAAGGCAACGGGTATTCGCCCGGCGACCTCACGGGCAAATACGGGCTCGAGAAGTTCTATGAAAAGGACCTGCGCGGCGTAGACGGCGGCAAAGAGATCGAGGTCGACGCGCTGGGGCGCAAGATCCGGGTCGTGAACTGGATACCACCGTATCCCGGCAACAACATGAAGCTCACTATCGATATCAGGACGCAGGTGGCGGCCTGGATAGCGTTGAAAGACAAGGTCGGCGCGGCCGTCGCCATGGACCCGAAGACGGGAAAGGTGCTCGCCATGGTGAGCACGCCTACTTTCGACCCCAACGCCCTTTCCACTGGAATATCGAAAGATGAATGGAAAGAGCTTATCGAAAACCCCCTCAATGTCATGAACAACAGGGCCGTGCAGGGCCAGTACCCTCCGGCGTCGACTTACAAGCCCATCCACGCGGCTGCGGCCCTCGAAGAGGGCGTCATAACGCCAGAGACGAAGATAATGTCCGGCCCGTCATTCTGGTTTGCCGGAAGGGCCTACAGGGACTGGAAAGAGGAAGGCCACGGCATCATAAATGTCCACAGGGCCATAGTGGAATCGTCCGATACCTTCTTCTACCAGGTCGGCTTGAAGCTCGGCATAGACCGGCTGGCCGACTACACAAAGAGGTTCGGCTTCGGCACAAAGACAGGGGTCCCGATACATAACGAAAAAGCGGGCCTGGTGCCCTCGTCGGAATGGAAGAAAAAGACCTACAAGGTGAAATGGTACGAGGGCGAGACCATCTCGGTTTCTGTGGGACAGGGCTACATGCTCACCACTCCCCTGCAGCTCCTCAACGCCTACGCCGCGATCGCCAACGGCGGAACGCTCTGGCGGCCCCTTCTCGTGGAAGAGGTAACAACGCCTGACGGCAAGTCCGTATCCAAACCTGTCATCGAAAAAAGGGGCGAGCTGGGCATCTCCGAGAAGACCATGTGGCATGTCCGGGATGGCCTGCGCGGGGTTACGCACGACGACGGAGGGACCGCGAGGTTCCTCAGCAGGACCACTGACCTGAAAATAGCCGGAAAGACAGGCACAGCCCAGGTCTCGAAGCTCATAAAAAGGACAAAGAATGTGGAATCCATCGCCTATAAAATCCGCGACCACGCATGGTTCGCCGGGTTCGCGCCATATGACGACCCGCAGATAGCGGTCGTGGTCATAGTCGAGCACGGCGGCTTCGGCGCTTCCGCCGCCGCCCCTGTGGCAAGGGAACTCTTTAAGGCATATTTAAGCAAGGCAGAAGATGCGGCAGGCATCGAGACGGCTCCGGCTCCGGCTACGCCAATCCCTGGCGGGCCTACAGTTATCCCAATATCAACTGGAAGCCCAAAACCCGCCCCCGCGCCGGAGGAAGCGCATGATTGACAGAAGGCTGTTCACGCATTTCGACTGGGCCATACTTTCGGTCATCCTGGGGCTCATCTGCATAGGGTTCGCGAGCATATACAGCGCGACCCACATCCATATGCCGATGATATACACGAAAGACATGTACTGGATAGGAATCGGCGCAGGAATGATGCTCCTGGCGATAATATTCAGCTACTCGTACCTCGAAAGGTTCGCCTACATCATCTACGGCTCGTCAATCGCGCTCCTCATATCGGTCTTTTTCATCGGAAGCTCCTTCAGCGGCGCGAAAAGGTGGATATCCCTAGGCTTTTTCACTCTCCAGCCGTCCGAGTTCGCCAAGATAGCGCTCATCATAATGCTCGCCAAATACTTCAATGAAAAGCTCATATCAGACAAGGGAATGGGCCTCAAAGACCTTGCCGTCCCGGCGGTCATAATGATAATCCCGTTCCTACTCATAGCCAAGCAGCCGGACCTCGGCACCGGCATAATCCTGTGGATGATATTCTGGTCGATGGCCTTTGTCGTGAAGATACGCACAAGGGTAATCATGGGCCTGGGGGCCTTTTTCGCGGCGCTGGCCCCGTTCGGCTGGATGTTTTTGAAAGACTACCAGAAGGCCAGGATAACGAGCTTCATGAGCCCTGAGAGCGACCCGCTGGGCTCCGGCTACCATGTCATGCAGTCCAAGATAGCCATAGGCTCCGGCGGCTTTCTCGGCAAGGGCTTCATGGAAGGCACGCAGGGCAAGCTCATGTTCCTCCCGGAACATCACACTGACTTCATCTTCGCTGTCCTGGCCGAAGAATGGGGGCTCATCGGCGCAATGGTGGTGCTCGGGCTCTTCCTGGCCCTCATAATCTCCGGCATCAATACCGCGGGCAGCTCAAAGGACAGGTTCGGCTTTCTCGTGGCCTTCGGCATAACATCCATGTTCTTCTGGCAGGTCTTCATAAACCTGGGCATGGTCGCCGGAATAATGCCGGTCGTGGGCGTGCCTCTGCCATTCATAAGCTACGGCGGCTCTTTCCTTATAACCTCGATGATAGCCGCCGGGATACTCCTCAACATAAACATGAGGAGGTTCATATTCTGAAGACTTTGCCGCTCAGCCCGGAAGCGTCAAGTACCGGAAAAATCTCAACTTTTTTGGCTACCGGCGCATACATTGGCTTTATTCCTGTCATGCCCGGGACCTTCGGCACCCTCTGGGGCGTACCTTTGGCTTGGGCCGTATCAGGCCTTGCTCCCCTCTGGCAGCTCCTGGCGATTGTAGCTGTAACAGCCGTCTCCATACCAATCGCCGGCAGGGCGTCAACGGCACTCGGACGGCCCGATCCTTCATCGATTGTAATCGACGAGATATGCGGCTACCTCGTGGGGATTTTCCTCTTGCCTTTCACGGCCTTTAACGCAATATTGGTGTTTATTCTTTTCCGGTTTTTTGATATTGTTAAGCCCTGGCCGGTAAGCCTCCTAGACAGGAAGGTAAAGGGCGGCGCCGGGGTGGTCCTCGACGACATTGCCGCTGGAATCTACACCAGTATCGCGGCCCACCTCGTAATCCGGTATCTCAATCATTGAAAAAGTTAGAGCGCCTCATAGGTAAGTCTTTAAGGGAACAGGGTCTAAAGCTTGCCCTGGCAGAGTCCTGCACAGGCGGGCTCTTGTCCAGCATGATCACCGATGTGGCCGGAAGCTCAGATTATTTCCTTGGCTCGGTAGTCGCCTACGACAACGGCGTAAAACAGACGGAGCTGGGCGTCAAAGCGACGACGCTGAAAAAATACGGGGCAGTCTCAAAAGAGACGGTCCTTGAGATGGCCCGGGGCGTAAGAAAGAGGCTTCAGGCCGATATCTCGGCGGCGATAACCGGCATTGCGGGCCCCGGCGGCGGCTCACACGAAAAGCCGGTCGGCCTTGTGTTCATAGCGGTCTCAAAGGGCCGGACAACTGAGGTACAACGGTTCGTCTTCAAAGGCGGACGGAAGTCGATTAAAAAGCAGTCCGCAGAGGCGGCCCTTTCCATGCTCGCGGAGGCTCTCGGAATCAAGTCTTAAGGAGTCTGATATAAGGACTTTCATTGCCATAAAGCTGCCAAATGAGGTAAAAGAGCTCCTGAGGTCCATCCAGACCGGCCTTGACAGGGGCTTCCACGGCGTAAGCTGGGTCAAGCCAGAATCCATCCATCTTACCCTCAAGTTCCTGGGCGAGATAGACGATGCGAAAGTCCGGGCTATCGCTGCCGAACTTGAAAAGGCGGCCCAGGGCATAGGCCCGTTCAACCTCGAGTTGGAAAGCGTGGGCGCGTTTCCAAACGCGCGCGCTCCAAGGGTCCTCTGGGCAGGCATAAAGGAAAACCCGGAGCTTGCAAGGCTTCAACAGAACATCGAAAAAAGCCTCGTATCGATCGGCTTTGAAGCTGAAGACAGGCCCTTTACCCCTCACCTCACCTTGTGCAGGATAAAATCAGCTGAGGACGGGCGGTCTCTTGGAAAGCTCTTAAGCGAATCGAGGGTAGAAGCGAAGGCTGCCTTTCCGGTATCATCGTTCGCCTTCATAAAAAGCGTCCTGAAGCCCTCCGGGGCTGAATATACGCCAATACGGGAATTCGCCCTGACGGCGCAAAACAATTGAAAAAGGGAGGCTCCCTGATGTCCTCGAACACGACGGTCTCAAGCAATAAGTCAAAGGCAATAGAGCTTGCCATAACCCAGATCGAAAAGCAGTTCGGCAAGGGCTCGATAATGAAACTCGGCACCGGGGCTGCCCCCGCTGAGATCTCGGCCATTTCCAGCGGCTCGACCGCCCTGGACATAGCCCTCGGCATAGGCGGTGTGCCAAGGGGAAGGGTCGTGGAGATATTCGGCCCCGAGTCCTCAGGCAAGACCACCCTCACCCTGCACATAGCCGCCGAGACCCAGAAACTGGGCGGGACGGTCGCCTTCATAGACGCGGAGCACGCACTTGACCTTGGCTACGCCAGAAAGCTCGGCGTAAATACCGATGACCTTCTCCTTTCGCAGCCGGATACCGGCGAACAGGCCCTCGAGATAACCGATGTCCTGATCAGGAGCGGCGCGGTAGACCTCATAGTAATAGATTCGGTCGCGGCCCTGGTGCCGAGAGCTGAGCTCGAAGGCGAGATGGGGGACTCCCACATGGGACTCCAGGCCAGGCTCATGAGCCAGGCCCTCCGTAAGCTCACATCGACCATAAGCAAGTCAAACACCTGCGTAATATTCATAAACCAGATAAGGCACAAGATAGGCGTCATGTTCGGCAGCCCGGAGACGACGACCGGCGGAAACGCCCTCAAGTTCTACGCTTCAATAAGGCTGGACATAAGGAAGATCGGCCAGATAAAGCAGGGAGAGTCGATAATCGGCAACAGGATAAGGGTCAAGGTCGTCAAGAACAAGCTCGCCCCGCCGTTCAGGGACGCCGAGTTCGACATCATCTTTAACGAGGGCATCTCAAGGGAAGGCGACATACTCGACCTCGGCTCAGGCTCGGACATCGTGGAAAAGAGCGGCTCGTGGTTCTCATACGGCGGCGAGAGGCTCGGCCAGGGGCGCGAAGCGGCAAGGCAGTTCCTGAGGGAACACCCTGAGACCGCATCCGAGATAGAACAGAAGATACTCCAGCATTACGGGATCGGGATAAAGACAAAAGAGGAGTAGTCAATGGCTGACATAGACTTAAGCTCCATTCTCAACATAGCCGTCAAGAGCAAGGCCTCTGATGTGCACCTCAAGGCGGGCGTGCCGCCAATACTGAGGGTGCACGGCCAGCTCGTGCCCATCAAGAACCACGAAAGGCTCGCCCCGGACGAGATATCCAGGGCAGCCATGCGCGTCATGAACGAGGTGCAAAAAGAGCACTTCCGCCAGCACCATCAGGTGGACATGGCCTACAGCGTACCGGGCCTCGGCAGGTTCAGGGTAAACATATTCCAGCAGAGGGGCGCGGTCGGCATAGTCCTGCGTGTCATCCCCATAAAGATACAGACCTTCGAGGAGCTCAACCTCCCCAAGGTGCTTGAGACCATCGCGAACGAGACAAGGGGCCTTGTCCTGGTAACTGGCGTCACGGGAAGCGGCAAATCAACGACCCTGGCCTCTGTTTTAGACCATATCAACAATCACAAGTCATTGCATGTCATAACAGCCGAAGACCCCATCGAGTTCCTCCACAGGGACAAGAGGTGCATTATAAACCAGAGGGAGATAGGCGTCGACGCGCAGAACTTCTCTGACGCGCTCCGGGGAGCTTTAAGGCAGGACCCGGATGTAATCATGGTCGGCGAGATGAGGGACCTCGAAACCATAGAGATAGCCCTCACGGCGGCCGAGACGGGCCATCTCGTCCTTTCGACCCTCCACACCATAGACGCCCTGGAGACGATCAACAGGATAGTGTCCGTTTTCCCGCCGTACCAGCAGAAGCAGATAAGGATACAGCTCGCCGGAGTCATAAAGGCCGTAATCTCCCAGAGGCTCATGCCCACGAAGGACGGCAAGGCCAGGGTGCCCGCTATCGAGGTCATGGTGACTACCGCGCGCATAAGGGAGTGCATCGAGGACAAGGAAAAGACAAAAGAGATAGCCGATGCCATCGTAAAGGGGCATACAACTTACGGCATGCAGACCTTCGACCAGTCGATAATGTCGCTCCTCCATAAGGGGCTCATAACCTACGACGAGGCGATGAGGCAGGCGAGCAACGCGGCCGACTTCTCCCTCAAATTCAAGGGAGTCTCCGGGACGAGCGAGATGGGCTGGAAAGACTTCGAGAAAGAAGAAAAGGACAGCGGCGGCGCCGCCCCGGCCCCGGCTGGCGACATAGAAAGATTCTGACGGGCTTCCCTCTGAACAGGCGCCAGCTCCCCTTGACATGAAAAAAAACTCAGAGAACAAGGACGCCCTGGGCGCCGCGCTCCGCCTCCTCGGCGTAAGGCAGCGGAGCGTTTTCGAGCTCACGGGCAAGCTCCGTGACAAGGGCTTCGCGGACGCGGATATCAACGAAACGGTAGAGAAGCTTTTGAAGGCCGGGTATCTGAACGACGAATCGTTCGCCGCGGCTCTTGCCCGGTCAAGGGCCAGCCACAAGGCGTGGGGCCCGGCCAAAATAGCCCGGGACCTCTCCAACAGGGGAATAGCCAGGGAGATCGTAAAAGACGCGGTAGCCCTTGCCTGCCCTGCTGAAGAAGAGCTGGCAAAGGCGGCCCTCGAACGCTGGCGCAAAAGGCACAAAGGACTTTCCGGCAGGGAAGAAACACAAAAGGCGTTCAGGCATCTGTCTTCAAGGGGCTTTTCGCCTTCGGCAATATGGAAAGCTATAGGCAGACATGGCCCTGTAGAAGACGAACAGGCCTGATGATATAATATTTTTAATATTTAAGGGTGCCTGTAAAAATCAGATATTTTTTTCGAGGTCGAGGAAGGGTGGAAGTAAAAAGCGCAGCATATATGCCAATATGTGAGCATTTTTACTTCCGCCCTGACAAAGAGATCGGGAAAAATTGCGATTTTTAGAGGTACCCTTTACAAGGACGGAATAAGATGAAATCCGCTGATATCAGGAAAAGGTTCCTCGACTACTTCGCTAAAAAAGGGCATACGGTTGTGCCCTCTTCGCCGCTGGTGCCAAAGGGCGACCCAACGCTCCTGTTCACCAACGCTGGCATGGTCCAGTTCAAGGGCGTGTTCCTCGGAGATGAAAAAAGGGATTACACGAGGGCCACTACCTGCCAGAGGTGCATGAGGGCCGGAGGCAAGCACAACGACCTCGAAAATGTCGGCAGGACCGCCAGGCACCATACCTTCTTCGAGATGCTCGGCAATTTCTCTTTCGGGGATTATTTCAAAAAAGAAGCCATAGAGTTCGCCTGGGAGTTCCTCACAAAAGAGATGAATCTACCCAAGGACAGGCTCTGGGTAACGGTATTCGAGACCGACGACGAGGCGGCAGGGATATGGAAGCAGACGGCCGCCCTTCCGGATGAGCGCATAGTAAAGATGGGCGAGAAGGACAACTTCTGGTCAATGGGAGACACAGGCCCGTGCGGGCCGTGCTCGGAGATACTTTTCGACCAGGGACCCAAAGCCGGATGCGGACGGCCCGAGTGCAAGGTCGGGTGCGAGTGCGACAGGTACCTTGAGATATGGAACCTCGTCTTCATGCAGTACGACAGGGACGCGGAAGGCAAGCTCAATCCCCTGCCCCGCCAGTCCATCGACACGGGCATGGGCCTCGAGAGGCTCACAGCAGTCATGCAGGGCAAGCTCACGAACTATGACACAGACCTCTTCACGCCGATCATAGGCCGCATCGAGGAGCTTTCGTCGGTCAAGTACGGCTCTGACGCTGAAAGTGATGTTTCGATAAAGGCAATAGCAGACCACGCCAGGGCGATAACCTTCCTCATGGCCGACGGCGTACTACCGAGCAACGAAGGCAGGGGCTATGTCCTCAGAAGGATAATAAGAAGGGCGGCGCGCCACGGCAGGTTCTTAGGGATGAAAGAGCCGTTCATCCACAAGGTAAATGAGACTGTCGTTGCCGCGATGGGCGAAGTCTACCCGGAGATAATACGGGCAAAGGACCTCATAGCAAGGGCGACAAAGGGCGAAGAGGAAAGGTTCTTCGAGACGCTCGAACGCGGACTTGCCATGCTCGACACCGAAGTGCGCGGCCTCAAAGAGCGCAATGAGACCGTCATCCCGGGCTCGTTTGCCTTCAAGCTCTACGACACCTTCGGATTCCCCGTCGACTTGACCGCCGACATCATCAGAAAAGACAACCTCTCAGTCGATGAAGAGGGCTTCAACAAGCTGATGGGCGAGCAGAAGAAAATGGCCCGTGCCTCATGGAAAGGGCTCGAAGGCAGGGAATCGAGCCAGGAGCTATACAGGTCGCTTGCTAACGCCGGTTTGAAATCGAGTTTCGTCGGATACCATATGGACGCCGTCTCTTCACGCGTCCTGTGTCTCATAAAGAACGGACAGACCGTCGATTCTGCCTTCAGCGGCGACGAAGTCGAACTGATAGCGGAAGAGACGCCCTTCTACGCCGAGTCCGGTGGACAGACCGGAGATACCGGCGCGATAGTAGGGAGCGGCTTCACCCTCAAGGTGACTGACACGAGAAGGCCTGTTGCCGACCTCATCGTGCATTACTGCAAGGTCGAGGAAGGCTCCATCAATGTAGATGACACGGCCGAGCTCGCGATAGATATTGAAGCGAGAAACGCCACAAGAAGGAACCACACCGCTACCCACATACTCCACGCGATTCTAAGGAAGACCGTAGGCGAGCATGTGCGCCAGGCTGGCTCTCTTGTCGCTCCGCGAAGCTTCAGGTTCGACTTCAGCCACTTCGAGTCCCTCGGGCCTGATACGCTCAAGAAGATAGAGGCCGAGGCGAACAGGGCCATACTCGCGAATAAAGAAGTGCGCACCGATGTCCTTTCCTACCAGGAAGCGGTCGAAAAAGGCGCTCTGGCCTTCTTCGGCGAGAAGTACGGCGAAGTGGTAAGGATGGTCCAGGTCGAAGGCGTGAGCGCCGAGCTTTGCGGCGGCACCCATGTAAAACGCACGGGCGATATCGGGCTCATAAAGATAACCGGAGAAGGGTCTGTGGCGGCAGGCGTGAGGAGGCTCGAGGCAGTGACCGGAGAAGCGGCACTCGAATACCTGACGCAGTCTGAGGATGTCCTCCGTGAGGCTTCCCAGCTATTGAAGGCCCCGAGGGCCGAGGTAGCCGACAAGATTAGAAAGCTCTTCGATGACGCGAAGGAGCTTGAGCGCGAGATAGACAAGCTCAAGAGCAAGGAAAAAGCCGGTGCGACAGGAGCGCTTATAGATTCGGTGAAGAATGTTGGCGGCGTTAATGTGCTGGCGGCTAAGGTCACTGGAGACGCGAAGGAACTGCGTGAGATGGCAGACGCCCTTCGCCAGAAGATCGGCTCCGGCATTGTGGTTCTGGCCGCTGAGCAGGACTCAAAGGCGTTGATACTGGCCGCCGTCACGAGGGACCTTTCAGAGCGCTACAGCGCGGGAGAGATAATAAAGAGGCTCGCGCCTGTCATAGGCGGCAAGGGCGGCGGAAAGCCGGACATGGCCCAGGCTGGCGGCCCTGAGCCGGGCAATATCGGCAAGGCGTTGGAAGAGCTTTACAAGACGCTTCAGGAGATGTAGCACATTACTGAAAAACTGAAAAGGCCTGGGGCAAAGCCCCGGGCCTTTTTTCTTTATAAACTCTCAGCAGCAGGCGCCCGTTTTTTCATCCCCGTCCGAACAGCCGCATGAGGCGTCGCCTGTTATCATGCCCTTAATGAGGGCGGCGGCGCACCCTACCCCGCTTCGCACCGTAATGGTCCCTGCCGCGCAGTTTTTCATGCAAGCCCCGCATTCCATGCACAGGTCCCTGTCAGTAATCCTGGCCTTTTTCCCATCCATCTCAAAGACGCCGTGCGGGCATACTTGCGTACACATGGTGCATCCTGTGCATTTTGAAGAGTCATACTCGAGCGTGCTCACATTCGAGAGGTACTTCATAGCAGCCCCATCGTTTTTATTTTAAATACCGAGAGCAGTACGAATGAAAAAACCGTCCCGCCGATATAGACTGGTATCGAGTAGCGCAGCTCTTTTTGCACGCCGGACAAGCCCGTATAGACAGTCGAACCTGTGAACTGAAGGGCTATGTAGGAGCTCGCGAGCGGGAAGAACAGGTATCTGGCAATATCGAGATAAAGGCTCGCTGGCCACCCAGTGAACCAGTCGAATACCAACACCATCACAATGCCAGTCAGCCACCCCTTTAACGCAAAAGACCTGAAAGGAACCCATGGCAGGAGCGCTGGCGTAATGAAAGCCCCGGCTATGATCGACAGGAAGCCAAGCACGGCAAGCGGAAGGCCCCAGCTTGACGCTTCGCTGAAGGATATGCCGGATGGCGTCAACCCGGACAGGGCCAGCACAATAAGGGCGAATATGCTGAAGCCTTTGAGCGCTGGCCTGATCTCCATAGGCGTAAGGACGAGCCTGTCGATGAGGCTGAAGCCGACCTGCCTCATTCCGGCGGCTGCCTTGTACCCTGCCTTGACAAAGCCCTTGAGGTCAGTTGCCCTTACTGGCCCGTATATTACCCGGAAGCCTGTCTGCCTTTTCACCTCGTGGGCCGCAACCCCTGGCGCGCCAAGCTGGGGCAGTATGAGGCGCCTGTGCGAGACCACGCTGAACAGCTGTGTGGAAAATATTTTTTTAACGAGTTCTTCGGTGCCGAAAGTACCCTTCCCCGCTGCGCACCAGACATTTATGCCTTTTGTATCGAGCACGAGTATCCAGGCATCAGTATTCGAAAGTGCGCTCCTGAGCTTGTCGAAGCTCAGGCCGTAATTCGCTGTGACGAAGACATCGGATTCTTTTCCGGGGTTGCCGAGGGCGTACAGGCCGGGCTTGACCATGTACTTCGCCCTGTAAGCGCCGACCCTGCAACGAAAGTGCGCGTACCGGTCCTTCAAGGTAAGGACTGCGTCAGTCCTGAAGACATTGTTTGAGACCGGCTCCGAGGGGCAGCAGGCTGTCTTTTCCTGAGCGCTCCCGCAGCAGCTGCCCTGCCGGGCTGAAGGCCTTATCTTCAAAATATCTCCTTCATCACCGGGCCGAGCCTGTCCTTAAGTAGCGAGACCATGTCCTCGACTTTCACAAGGGTAATGCAGCAGACCTGCCCGTCCTTCTCCCATGTGGCGGCCACGAGCTTGTCAGAGGGCTTTATACCCGCCCTTTCGCGCAGTTCCTTGGGAAGCACCATCTGTCCCCTGTCGTCCACACTCACCACGGCCTCTACCCTGCAGTTGTCTGCCTTCACGCCTGTTGGGGCGCAACACGCGTCCTTTTTCTTCCTTGCCATCAGCTGACTCCGATTTTTCAGTATTTTCAGAATAATCAGAATTATACCAGAAATCTGAAAATTGTAAAAATGTTTTTTGAAGTGACGCGCGGGCGCGCAGAGGAATATATCGGCCTGAGCAATCTCCCCTGCCCCCTCTTCAGAAAAGGGGGGGATCAGGACAGATGTCTGAAAAAGCCAGGAAAAGCATGCAGGCCGAAAGCGAACTCAACCCATTTGCATTACGCAAACGGATTCTGTTCGTCCCTGCACGCTTACGCAGGCTTTTCAAGTTTCTCAAAGGTTGAAAAAAGTCTTTTGAAAAGAACGATTAATTAGACAGGCCGATTCTATCGGCTGATTCCGCGGCGCGAAAGGCCCTCAGGCCTTGGGCGTAAGGAGGAGGTTCATGTACATCTGCGCTATCTTGTCTTCGGGGTTTGCACGGAGGACCTTCAGCCATTCCGACCTGGCCTTCTCATGCTGGCCCGTCGTGTAGTAGGTAAGACCGAGCTGCACGCGCGACTGAGCGTAGTCAGGGTGCTCCCTGACCGTCTCCTCGAGCTCCTTCAAGGCGCTGTCGTAGTCTTTCATGTCCCTGTAGACCACGCCGAGGCTCGTCTTTATGTCAACGAACTCGGGCCGGAGCTTGAGGGCCTTTTTGAACTCGTCGGCGGCCTCATTGTAAAAGCCCAGGTCTTTGTATATGGCGCCCAGCCCGGAATGCATATTGGCGAGCTTGCCCTTGACATAAGGGTCCAGGTAGCTCCTGGCGTCCTTCCTGCCCTCCCTCGCGATAGCGTAGACCTCGGAGGAGCGCTCGAACTGGCCGAGCTCGTTGTAGACGACAGAAAGGTTGAGCGATGCTTCCGTGTACGCGGGGTTTATTTCGATGGCCTTCTTGAAGGCCTTTATGGCGTCCTCGAACCTCGAGTTGTTATAATAGATGAGGCCGAGCATGTTGTACACATCCGCGAACTGGCTCTTCTCGGCCGCTACCTTTTCGAGGTACTGGAGGGCGGTGTCGTATTTCTTCTCATCGTACGAACGCTTGCCCAGGTCGTAGTTGTGTTGCCAGCCTTTGTCCATGTCGCCTCCAGCAGACCTGTTCAGCTATAACTTTCCCTTCGCGTCAAGCGCGAAGGGGCTTGCGGGATAGTTGGTAATGAGCATCGAGAATGTTTCCTCGGCAAGCGCGCTCTCTCCGAGAGCGCGGTACGATTCGCCAATGTAGAAAAGGGCCTTGTCGTTTATCCCTGCCTCAGGGTACTGGTTGAGTATGTCGCGAAGGCGCCCGAGCGCCCCCTTGTAGTTCTTGTTCTTGAAATAGAACCGGGCTATGTAGAACTCCTTCTCGGCGAGCCTGTTTTTGAGGAACGAGACAAGCTCTTTTGCCTTGGGGCTGTACGGAGAGTCCGGGTAGACGGACAGCAGGTCTTCGAACGCGAACAAGGCCTTTCTCGTAGCTGTCTGGTCCCTGTCCAGGCTGAGGACATCCTTGAAGTGGCTCATGGCCTTCTGGAACTGCGCGTAGGCCGCCCTGGGATGCGAAGGGTGCAGGGCCACGAAGCTCGTGTAATACGACCCGGCGTCCTCGTAATTTTCCTTGGCGTAGCTCACATCAGCGATCATCAGCTGCGCGTCCGTTGCGTACCGGCTCAAGGGATGGTCTTCGAGGATGGCTTTGAAACCCTTTTCAGACTCTTCCAGCTTGCCGG
>Ga0209641_10000916_pt1 | contig 26976 bp, 30 predicted proteins | sample RifCSP16_1_FD_184022 | JGI IMG/M metagenome (GOLD analysis project Ga0209641, IMG submission 184022) | Soil microbial communities from Rifle, Colorado - Rifle CSP2_sed 16_1 (SPAdes) (version 2) | ecosystem: Environmental > Terrestrial > Deep subsurface > Rock core/Sediment | place: Rifle... | reverse complement strand
AGCGGACCGCTGACGGAGCTTCTGCTCGGCGCCCTCTCGGGCATGTTCATCGGCGGGTTCATCTGGAGCCATGAGGCCATAACCGGCCGTCAGTTCCACGCCGCGCTGCGGCGGGCAGGCTACGGCGCCGCGGCAGGAATTCTCGGAGGCGCGGCCGGCGCTATTCTCGGCAGCACGGTGTTCACCGCCCTGGGCAGGTTCGTCGTGGACCACGGTGGATTCAGCGCTTCCCTCGGCATATCGCTCTCGGTCGCGTTCGGTTGGGCCATCCTCGGCGCGGCAGTGGGCGCGAGCGGCGGCATGATGATCCGTTCGCGTGAACGGATTGTCTACGGCCTGGCCGGTGGTTCTCTCGGCGGTTTCCTCGGAGGCATCCTGTTCAACGCCCTTTCGGCAACGAATGTCTGGTCAGCCCTTGCCGGGCTTTTTTCCCTCGGGGCGTGCATCGGCGGCTTTATCAGTCTTGTTGAAGAAGCGTTCGTTTCGGCAAAGGTCAAGGTGATCAAGGGCAGGCATATCAACCGGGAATTTCCGATACTCAAAGAAATGAATTCCATCGGCAGGGACGACCGTTCCGATGTCTGCCTGTCCGGCGCGGAAGGCGTCGGCATGCAGCACGCTTTTATTACCAGGAGGAAAGGTTCCTTTTCGATAGAACAGGGACAGGGAGGCACCGGCGTGTACGTTAATCATCAAAAGACGGAAAAGTGCCGGCTCTCTGACGGCGATGTTATCCGTATAGGAAGCATCCTGCTCATGTTCAATGCCGTGAAGAAGGCGGCGGCAGCTGTTGTCATCTTCCTTTTGTTCGGCAGCCTGACCATGGTCCCGGGCACGTTATCAGCGGAAGAAGCGCGCGATGTGCGGATCACGCAGTTCGATCTGAGCGACTTTCCCCTGGTCAAGGCCTATGTTTCCATTCTCGACAGGAACGGCAAGGCGGTGACGGGTCTCGGCAGGCAGGATGTGACACTCACGGAAAATGGCCGTCCCGTCGCAATAAAAGAAATGAGAATGGGCGGGACGTCGGGAAAACGGGAACCTCTTTCACTTTCGCTTGTGCTCGATAAGAGCGGTTCCATGACCGGCGACAAGATCGCCCGCGCCAAAGAATCGGTGCTTCGGTTCATCTCGCTCATGGAGCCCGGTGACCGGGCATCGCTGTTCGCGTTCAGCGACGATGTGATGGAAATCGAGTCGCTGACCGGCAACGGGGAAAAACTGAAAAAGGCGACTCTGTCTCTTCAGCCGGGCGGACACACCGCTCTCTATGATGCGATCGTCAGGGGAGCGGATTCGGTAAAGGGGTCCTCAGGCCGCAGGGCGGTGATCGTGTTGTCCGACGGCATCGCGAACAGAGGCGTGATGAACATCGACCAGTCCGTTGATTTTGCGATCAAGGGCTACGTGTCCGTGTACGTGATCGGTCTTGGCGAGGACGTGAGGACCGCGCGGCTTGAACGGATCGCGCAGGAGACCGGCGGGACATACTTTTTTACGCCCTCGCCCGAAGGTCTTGCCGCGATCTATGAGACCATCAGCCGCAGGATAAAGAATGAATACGTGATCACCTACGAGACCGGACAACGCGGCGAGTATCTCCGGAAGGCATCACTTGAATTAAAGAAGAGGACAAGGGCCGAGCGGGCCTATTTTCAGCCGAAATCATCGCTTTTCGGCGCAGGCGGCAGGGTCCCCGGATGGGCATTGGTAATCCCGCTCATGAGCATCGCGGGGCTCGTGGGCATATCGCTCAGGAACATAGAGCGCCGTTATCGGACAGGACACTTGAGCGTGGTACAGGGGAGGGCGTCACGGAAAGAGATCGACATCAACACGGTCATAAGCCTCGGCAGGGACGAGCGGAACGCCGTCGGCCTGTTCCAGGACAACCGGATCGATCAATATCACGCTGAAGTCCAGAAAGAGAACGGCCGCTATTTCATAAAAGACAAGGGAACTTCATCCGGGACGTTTGTGAACCGGAAAAAAATATCCGGGCAGTGCACGCTCTCGGACGGGGATGTTATCGATATCGGCAGCGCGAGGATCGTGTTCAGCCAGGGAAGCGGGCATACCTGTCCGGCTTGCGGAAGCCCGGCGAGGAGCAAAGCGAAGTTCTGTCCGAAGTGCGGGGTGAAGACAACATAGGGTCAAGGGTCCAGGTTCATGGGGCAAGATTCATTCTGACTCCTGGCTTCTGGTTACTTGTATGAAGAGGCTTCTCAAAAACAGATACGAGATCCTGGACGTGCTCGGCAGGGGCGGGATGGGATGCGTGTACAAGGTCGCGGACCGCCGGCAGGCAGGGAAGCTCTGTGCCGCAAAAGAGCTGCGGACCGGCTCTTTGCCAAAAGACAAGAGGGATGAGTCGCTCACCCAGTTCCAGACAGAAGCAAGGATCCTCGCGAGGCTCACGCACCCGAACCTCCCGAAGGTCTACGACTACTTCAGCCTTCCGGACAAATACTACATCATCATGGAGTACGTAAAAGGCAGGACCCTGGAGCAGATCCTTGATACACGCCAGGGCAGGCCCGTGGACGAAGGGCTCGCGCTTTCCTGGGCGCTTCAGATCTGCAGGGCCATGCACTTCCTGAGCGTACAGAAGCCCCTGCCAGTTGTGTTCAGGGACCTGAAGCCCTCGAACATCATGATATCCAGGGAAGGGAAGGTGAAGCTGATCGACTTCGGCATTGCGCGCTTCTTTAAGGAGAACAAGCGGGAGGACACCTTTGTCTACGGCACGCCGGGATACGCTGCGCCCGAGCAGTACGGCACGGGCCAGACCGACGTTCGTTCAGACATCTTTTCCCTCGGCGCCACCCTGCACCACTGCATTACCGGCCGCAATCCGTCGGAAAACCCCCTGGGATTCTCCGATCCCCAGGGCCTGAACCCCGCTCTGAGCAAAGGAGCGGCGGCCATTGTCACAAAGGCCCTGGAGCAGGACAGGGAAAAACGGTTCCAGACCGCCCTCGAAATGAAGAAGGCGGTCCAGAAGGTGCTGCTCGAATCAGGGAATACCAGGAACTCTCGCCGCGTGATTTATGCCAGGGCCGGGAAGCCGATCAAGCTCCCGTGGTGGAAGAAGACCTGCTGGGTGAGCGTACCGGTAACATCTCTGGGATGCAGCGGCTCGACCGGCACGCTGTCCACCGATGACCTCTGGATCCAGCCGAGGCCGCGAGCGTTCAGCCCTCACGCGGCGCGGCTCCTTTTCCGCGTCGAAAGCAGCAGGCTTAAACCGGGCAGGGAGTACCGGCCGAAACTTACGGTATGGACGGATGCGGGGATCATGAGACCGGAACTCCTGTTCAAGAGATCATGGCCGTGGATCATTATTGAAGCGGCGGTGATCGTTGCGGTGGTGGCGGTTGCGGTGATGATGAAGTAGGGGAGTGCGTACCACTCAATTGCCTGATAAATATCGCCGCCATCTTGTTATGGCGAGAAAGTGGATCTGCCCCCTCAGGACTTTTGCAAATCATTACCCCGTAAATGACGTTGGATTATAAACTGTTCGACAACTGTCGACCTGCGTTGACCTGTAAATAAATTTTCTATCAACCCCTTGCACGCCCTTCCCCCCTCATTCTTAACCCGGACAAGCCTGCCTGTGCGTGTACGCACGCAGACAGGCCGGAACCAAGTATGCCACGAAGACGCGAAAACACAAAGGAAAATCAGGAGTAGCTTGGTTGCTGGATTAACCCCATAGTTTAAAAAGGTAATATTTGTGCCTTTGTGACGAAGAACTTCTGCCCATTTATGAAGAATTTCATGTGTTGGTAACTAAGTCGTGGCAGGCGTCTCTGAATAAGGGATACTTTTAGTCCTGAATTGACTTTTAGCAGAACCAGAGGAATAATATGAATAGAGAGTAGACTTCAACCCAGGGGAGGCCAGATATGAAAAACACGCTCAGTATAAAAGGCGGAAACAGAGCCTTGCTGTTTACCATAGCGATTGCGCTTGCGGCGGGTATTCTCCTCGTATCCTGCGGCGGGGGATACGGAGGTGGTGGAGGAGGCGGGACAGCGCCGGGGATGTTCACCCTGACAAGTCCTTCCCCCGGAGAACCGGGCGTATCAACTACGCCGAATCTGACGTGGACCGCCTCGACAGGGGCGACAGGGTACTACGTTGATATCAAAACGCCTGCAGAAGTAAGTTATACACGGATAGCAACCGTGATGGCGCCCACGACGAACTATCAGATAGCATCGGCGCTCACAGCATTAACCATCTACGACTGGCAGATTACCGCATATAACTACTATGGTACTATGATTGCCGGCCCACAGTCATTCGCAACCGGGCTATAGCACACGGAGACGTTTTTTCCCACAGGCGTTCTTCGCCCCGGCCTGTGTTCACAAGAGGTTCTTTCCGCGGATTATCATCGAAGTTATGGTGCTTGCGGCAGCGGTTGCAGTGGCCGTGATGATGGGATAGAGGAGAGGGTTTCTGTTATTACATAAAAGCAGGTTATTTCAACTCCTGCAGAGGGCGTGGCAGGTGAGCAGAAGGAACCTGTCGCTACGCGCATTAAGGGGTACACTGTAAATTATGAAGATATTGTTTATCAGAACGGCGCTGGTTCTCGTGGCTATTCTCCTGATCCTGATCTCCCTTTCAGCAGGATCTCAAGGCGCCTCCTGTAAGGCCACCGAGCCCGATATGCTGGGGCCGTTCTACAAGCCCGGGGCGCCGGTGCGGTCAAGCGTGGGAAAGGGATATGTGCTGAAGGGAACGGTCAAATCATCAAAGAACTGCTCGCCGGTTCCTCAGGCGACCATCGAGTTCTGGCTCGCCGGACCTGACAGAGAGTATGACGATGCGCACCGGGCGACGGTCATCGCTGATGCTTCGGGATCATACCGATTCGAAAGCGATGTCCCTCAGCCCTACTTCGGACGGCCTCCTCATATCCACATCCGCGTATCCGCCAGGGGATTCAAGACGCTGGTCACCCAGCACTATCCGGAAGGCGGGAAAAGCGAGGCAGTATTCGACCTGGTACTGGTCCCTTCACCGTAGCACACCATCTTTTTTTCAAAATCATGGCCGTGGATCATCATCGAGGCGGCGGTGATGATGAGATAAGAGGAAAGATGAACCGCTTAACAGATTCTTAAGAAAAAAGATTGCTTTTCAACCCACTTACTTTACAGGGGTCAGGAGAGCTTTGTCGAGTGCCATGCCGGTTTTAAATCGCTTTTTAATTCATCATGGCTACCCTCCCGCCTCGTTGCTTTGCTTCTCGCAATGCCACCTTTTTCTTGTGTTCTCATCTGTTAGAAGTTGTCAGTTAAGGGTTATCTTATATATGCCTCGGTCACGTATCTCCTCATCATTCTGTGGCTGTTGAAGTAATAGGCGTTCTTGCTGATGGCGTTCTTCATCATGCGGCTCCAGCCGCTTTTGTCCGGGTCATAATATTTCGGAAGAATAACATTCTCGAGCTTGTGGTAGAGGTCCGCGGCGTCCTCGGCATTCGAAGCTCCCGATTGGGCCGTGTCGGATGTCGTGGATCCGATCGACCAGCCGGTGAAGCCTTCGATGTGTCCCTCGATCCACCAGCCGTCGAGCACGCTGAAATTGACCACGCCGTTGTGCGCGGCCTTCATGCCGCTTGTTCCCGACGCCTCGAGGGGCCTGAGCGGCGTGTTGAGCCATACATCCACGCCCGATACGAGCTTGAGCGCCGTGTCCATATTGTAACCGGGGAGAAACGCGACATCGATCTTTCCCTTGAGCTTGTCGCGGTATCCATGGATGCCCTGTATCAGTATCTTCCCGGCGTCGTCGTGCGGGTGCGCTTTGCCCGCGTATATGATCTGGATCTTTTCCTTTTCGTTGATCCTGATGAGCCGGTCGATATCGGAAAACAGAAGGTGCGGGCGCTTATACGCCGTGAACCGCCGGGCGAACCCGAGGGTAAGAACATTCAGGTCCAGGGCGACGCCCGTGGTCTGCTGCACGTACTCGAGGAGCTTTCTCTTTGCTTCACGGTGGGCCTCCCACAGCTCAAGTTCAGGTATGTTGCCGGACCGGACAAAGAGTTCCGGCTCATTCGCCCATCCGGGTATGTACTTGTCAAAAAGCCCGGCCATCTCCTCGCAGGTCCACGTGAAGGTGTGCACCCCGTTCGTGATGGCATTGATGTGGTATCCGGGGAACATATGCTGGGACACCTCGCCGTGCTTCTTGGCCACTCCGTTTATGTATTTGCTCAGATTCAGCGCAAGCAGCGTCATGTTCAGGCTGTCCCTGCCCGCAAGGTCCCTGAGCGTATCGAACGGGATGACCTCACCGAGCACGTGCTTCACCAGGGGATAGGGGAATTTATCGTGGCCTGCCTCGATCGGCGTGTGGGTGGTAAAAACGCAGAGGTCTCTTACCCTGGCCACGTCCCAGATCGAACGCTCGTCCCAAACGCTCTCGATGTCGCGTTTGAAGCGGTGGAGCAGTTCGAGCGACAGAAAAGCGGCATGCCCCTCGTTCATGTGGAATTTCTTGATATGAAATTCCATGGCCTGAAGCAGCCGCACGCCGCCCATGCCGAGAACGATCTCCTGCTTGATCCGGTAGTTGCTGTCTCCGCCGTAGAGATAGTCGGTGATGCCCCGATCCTCCGGAGTGTTCTCCGGGAGATCGGTATCAAGAAAGAAGATGGGCACCTTGCCGCCCGTGGGGCTTATGACGAGGTAGAGCCACGCCTGGATGTAGACGTCGCGCCCTTCGATCTGTACCTTCACTTTCTCCGGCATGAGCTGCATGTATTTCGCGGGGTCCCATATCACCGGTTTTTCTCTCTGCCACCCGCTGCTCTCGATCTCCTGGGTGAAGTATCCCTTGCGGCTGACCAGCGTCACGGCCACAAGCGGCAGCTTCAGGTCCGCGGCGGATTTAATGGTATCTCCCGCCAGGATCCCGAGGCCGCCGCTGTACGTCGGGATGTCGTTCTTGACGCCGATCTCCATGGAAAAATATGCGATCATGGGCTCAGCGGTGAATTCGTGCAGGTTGTTCATAGCCCTCCTTCAAAATCAAAAAAACCGTGATGCAATGCTCACTGCTGACACTTAAGAATAACAGAAAGATCCCAAGATTTCAATAGACCGGCGAGTCTTATGTTTGCCTTGACAATAAATATTTCTCTCTATAGTATAACGCTATGGTCTGCCCGCATTGGCTCTCATTCATTCTTTACAACCCCGTCAGAAAGGCCTTCACGGACCGGGGGGCTGTTTTGCGGGAAGCCGGTGTCGGCGCGGATTCGGTCGTCATCGAGATCGGCGCAGGCAACGGATTTTTTACGGAGATGCTTGCTGAACGGGCGAAGTTCGTTTACGCCGTCGAACTTCAGGAAGGGATGGTGAAAAAGCTCGTCAAGAGGCTCGGCGAGCGCGGCGACAAGGTAAAGATCATCCCGGGGGACATATCGGTTTATGGGCCGGGAAGTGAAATTGCCGACGCGGGCTTCCTCTATTATTCTTTTCACGAAATAGAGAAGCAGGAAGACGCAGTGGTCAATATTGTAAAAGCGTTAAAGGCAAGCGGAGTTCTTTCCATCTATGAACCGACGGTTGAGGTGAGCAGGCGGGCGATGGACAGAACCGTCCGGATGTTCGAACAGAAGGGGATGGTAACGGAAACAAGGAGAGATGGGGTCTTTACCCGGTTTGCGCGGTTGAGGAAGGTACAAAAAGGAAGGGCTCTCGCCGCATCGTAATATGCACGGGAATCGGAGTTGAGGAGGCGGTTGAATGAAGGTTCTTGCGTTTAATGGAAGCCCCCGCAAGGGCGGCAACACCGAGCTGCTTTTAAATGAAGCGATCAGGGGCGCACGGGAGATGCGGGCGGAGGTGAAGGTCTATGTCCTGAACGAACTGGACATCGGGCCCTGTCAGCACTGCGGCGGGTGCGATGACACGGGACACTGCGTCATTTTGGACGACATGCAGGATGTTCATAACGATATCAGGGCCGCGGACAGGATCATCCTTGCTTCGCCCATATTCTTCTACGGTGTGAGCGCGCAGACCAAAATAATGATAGACCGGTGCCAGGCGTTTTGGGCGGAAAAGTACGTGCATAAGAAGCCGGTCACTCCCGGAGAATTCGGCCGAAAGGGACTGCTCCTCCTGGTCGGCGGCATGAAACGGAATTCCAAGAACATGGGTTTTGAGTGTTCCGAGGCTACGGCACGCGCCTTTTTCAGGACGGTGAATGTGCAGGAGCACGAAACGCTTTCGTACGATTCTGTCGATGAACAGGGCGCGATTGTCAAACATCCGACAGCGCTCAAAGAGGCCTATGAGGAGGGGAAGAAGCTGGCGGCGATATAAGCGCAGGCAGAAAGCAGAGAGCCTGGAGAATCGGCATAGGGCATGGAGCATGGGGCATAGGGTTTAATCTTTTACACTATGCTCTCTGCTCTATGCGGTATTGCCTTGCTTCCTCCGCCCTCTGCTGCCTTTACATTCCCAGTTCTTTCCTTGCCAGTTCCACGAGGCCAAAGACCTTCAGATCAGCAAGCGTTCCTTGGTTCTGCTCATTCCTGAGAAAAGCCTGCACGTCCCGTATCGGCACTTCGAGCACTTCGATGATCTCATTGTCGTCTCCGCCGGCTTTGCCGACATGTTCAAGCCTGGTGCAGAGGAACGCGCGAAGGACTTCTGTCGATGCTCCTGTGGAGATCGGGCCCTCCGCGAGGAATGTCAGTTCGTTCGCTTTCCAGCCGGTCTCTTCAATGAGTTCCCTCTTTGCGGCTTCTTCCATGGACTCACCCGGGTCAACGAGCCCGGCGGGGAGCTCGATGACATTACGCCCGAGGGGCGGCCTGAACTGTTTTTCGAGCAGTACCGTATTCGCGGGCGTGACGGCGACCATCACCACAATGCCGCCGATGCCGACGCGTTCGAGCGCCTCCCACGTGCGCACCTTGCCGTGGGCGTCGCGGTACGTGATCTCTACGGCGCTCATGAAATTTCCCTTCCAGACGATTTTTTTGCTGATGATTTCCATGATTGGTAAACAGAAGCCGGTAGCCAGGAGACAGAAGTCAGAAGAAAGACAACTAAGTTTTCCATTTACATGATACAGACTCCTGTCTTCTGATTCCTGACTCCTCGGTCCATCACAGCCACTTCGTCAGATCCATGGTCAGCGCCGCGGGGATGATCGTGTCCACCTCGCGGATCCTCTTGCGACCCGCCTCCGAGAACAACGCCTTGAGCAGGACCGCTTCGTCCGCGTAATTGCTCAGGATGGGGAAATCCGTCTCGGGGAGGTCCCGGGTAAAATAGCCACAGCCTTCGAGCCTGACCGCGCGCCTCGGGCCGCGGACCGTGGGGCCGAAGATGCGGCAGATGTGCGGCCGGTGATCGTAGATCATGCAGGCGCCGTTTTCGAGCGCGGGACAGGACACCTTCGCGGACCTCCGGGAAACCCGGTCGATATCGGCAAGTGACTTGAGCAGCGGATTGCGGCGAGAAAAGGCCTGCTTTTTCTCTAAAACATCAAGCTGCTCGTCGGCGCGCGCAAGAATGCGTTCCCTGACCGGTGACGTGACGTTCTGCATGGCTGCGCGGAGATGGAGCGCGTCCAGGAGCGTAATATCGAAGAACCCGACCGAACAGCATTCAAAACACCTGCGTTTGCATTTTACCTTATGTTTTTTTGCGGCCGCGCTGAACAGTTCGCTTGTCTGCGAAAGGAACACGCCGTAATCTCTGATTATCAAATCCATAACATTCATCACCTTTCTCACGTGAGGTTGGGATTATACTTGGTTGCCCGGTCAAGAGTCAAGAGCGGGAGCCAAGAATTAGTAACTTACGAATCAAATTCTTCTCAAAATGGCAAAAAAATCTAAAAACTATTTTACCACGGATTAACACGGATTTACACTGATTGAATAATACTAAGAACTAAATCTTGAATTTTTTCCGTGTTCATCAGTGTGCATCCGTGGTAAACATGAATGTATTTATGGTTCCGGCTTGTCCGGGTTAGGTGATCCAGAACAAAAGCAATCCCACCGCAAGGACCAGAAACACCGGCAGGTACAGCAGCTGGTAGACACCTGCCAGATCGGCATTAAAATAGCGTACCGTCAGGAGGAGGCAGAGATGCGTTGGTGAAAGCATGATCCCCGCGAACCCGCTCGCGAACGCGAAGGTGACCGCGCCCAGGCCGGGATGCCCTCCGAACATGGCTGTTATGATCGGGAAGGTGGCCCCGACAAACCCGACGGTAAGTCCGGTGAGAAGTCCCACGAGGAACGGGAGCGCGAACACGACGACCCCGACCGGAAGCCCGCTCCTCTGAAAGAAGAGCGGCAGCGCCTCAATGGCCCCGGAGGCCTCGAGCATGCCCTTGAAGACCATGATGCCGACGACCATGAGCAGGACGTTGAGCGAAAGGCTTTCCTGGAGCGTTGCCAGCATCTCCCGCAGGGAATATCGGTAGAGAAGAAGCATCGCGGCCACGATGCCGGCCATCGCGATCGCCAGACGCATCTTGAAAAAAACGACCAGGATGAGCGAAACGGTTATCGGCAGCAGGGTGATAAAAAGCGTCTTGATCTCCTTCAGGTCGCTTTTTGTCCGCTCCTGCTGCGCCGTCATTCCCCTGAAGCCGAGGAGCGCGCCCACCCCCACGACCGTGAGCGGCAAGGGGAGCTGCGACAGGAGGAACTTGTTGATCGGCGTTCCCGTGACGGCAACGGCGAGCAGGAAGCCGGGGTAGAGCGGCGAGATGTATTCCCAGATGTGCCGGAACCAGTAATTGATGAATGCCTTGCGCTCAGGGGTAATGTCCGCGTCGGCGGCGGCCTCCTGCACCATGGGCGCGGAGAACACCGCCCCGCCCGCGGAAGGGAGCAGTCCTATCACGCCGGGGAGCACGGCCATGGCGATGCGGCGGTCGCGGGCCACGTTCACGAGAGACCCCATCATGCGCTTGAGTACCCCCTTTTTCCGCAGGATGTTCTCAAGCACCATGATGAGGGCGAGGGCGGCCACGACATCGATCGTCACCCGGTCCATGCTCGAAGCAAGGATGACCCTCGCCTGTTGCACCGGCCCGATGAGATAGACGGCGCCGAGCAGAACGGCGCCGAGCAGCATCACCAGCCCGAGGTTCCACCGCAGGCGGAGCAGGAGCACGATCAAGCCGAAGACCGCGCCGATCTTGAGCACGTCCGTCATCTTACATAGACCTCGCTCAAATAAAATAATACCGCGGCCCGTATGGAGAAGCGCTCCATATTCCAGTCATCCGGCAGCGCCTGAAAGGGCGCGGACGCCCGGATCGCGCGCAGGGCCTCATCGTCGAGTATCTTGTACCCTGACGACTTGAGAAGTTCAAGGTTTCCGAGAGAACCGTCTTTCATGATGTCAAACCGTATGTAGAGCACGCCCTGCATACCCGATCGGGCCGCGAGCTCGGGGTACCGGAGCGTGCTTTCAACTTTTATCTTCAGCCATCTGTTGTATGATATGAATTTGAACTCATCCGTATCGAGCGTAACGGAGTCATCGCCGGGTTTCCGCTCCGGCATGCCCTTGCGCGCGAGTTTATCGATATCCGCCTGGGTCAGAAAGGGCAAGGGCCCCTTCTCCAATCCGGGCGCGGCCTTTCCTTTTTCCGCTTTCCCGCCGTCGGCCCCGGAAGGCTTCCCTGCCGGGGGCATGGTCTTCGGCAGCTTCACCTCTTCGCCCGTGCCGAACTTCCTGGGCGCAGGAATACTTCGCTGCGGAACCGGGGCGGGCCGCTCGATGAACGGCAGCCTCTTCACCGCCTCAGGCGGAAGGTTCACGATCCGGACCGGCATCGGCGGGGGCGTACGTTCCTCAGCGGCCCTTGACAGAAAAAAGACGGCCGTAAGAACCACCACATGGAGCGCGAGAGAGATGGACAGAAACCGTATGAAATGTAAGCGTTGAGGCATGAGAATATAAGTCAAAAGGAAAAATGCAAAATGCAAAATGAAAAAGTGAAAAAAATCCCGTTCTCGTAATCATTTTGCATTTTGCAATCTGCAGTTTTCATTTTGCAATGAGTTTCTGCATTCTATCCGACACTTCCCTGAGCAGTTTGAGGATCGCCTCCGCCTTGTCAGGCGTGAGGCTGCCCATTCCGCACGCCGGCGTGAGGAGGCACTGCTTCAGGATCACGCGGCGGTCGATGCCCGCGGCCTCAAGCCGCTTCATGCCGTCCTCAAGCTTCGCGATGAGCCCATCCGCCGTTTCTTTTCCCGTGAATTCCGATGTCGGGACGATGCCCCACGCGAGTGCGCCGTTGCGTGCGTAAAAGGTCTTGATGTCCCCGGGATAGAGCAGGACCTTCTCCATATACCCGAAGGCGTCGAAGTTCACGATGTCCACCTTTGTCTTAAAGAGCATGGGCCAGTCCGCGTTCCCGCAGCAATGGATCCCCGCGATGCCGCCCTGCTCGTGGATCGCGTCGATGACCTCGTTCAGCTTTTCCGTTATGGTCTCGGAAGGTATGGCGTAAAAGGCCGACCCGAGGGCCGACATCGCCGGATCGTCGACGAAGATGACGACAGGAACGCCGAATTGCTTCAAGGTTTTTACCTGCCACGCCGCCTTCATGGCGAGTCCCTTGGTGATCGCGTCGAACAGCATCTCGTTGTAGAGGATGTCCTTGCCTGTCTGGTCCTTTACGGTTATGCCGAAGGTGAGCGGACCGGTGACATGTCCCTTCAGGAACCGCACGCCTTTGGGGAGCCCCTTTTTCAGAGCGCGGAGCAAGGCGTAAAATCCCGAGGCATAGGCCTCGGAAATCCTGAAGAACTCGTAGTCCTTTGCAATATATCTTTCGAAGAACCGCTCCAGTTCCGGCGACAGGTCCTTGGACGTGTCGAAGTAAAAACGCTTCTTCGCGCTGTCCAGAACAATACCCGGCAGGGCCTCGCTGTACTGTTCGCAAAATTGCTCCCGGATATCCTTGAGCGGGAGCTGGGGCCAGATCGGCACTTCAGGAACATATCCGAGCGACAGTTCTACCGCCTTGTCCGCGTTCGTGATCGGCAGACTGCCGATGCCGGTGGCGATGCAGTTAAACGCATGGGTCATGGGTACTCTACCTCTCTCTCGTGGCGTTCATCGGAATTATATATTCAACGCCGACAAAAAACAACTTAAAATAAATCGAGAGATATTTTCCTCTTTGCATAAAAACAGCAAATCGGTTAAAATGAGGCCCATGAAATACGGCGAAAAGGCGGTCAAAGGATCAAAGCTCGAGATATGGGACAATCCCTGTCCGGACCGGGATTATGTCATTGATATATCCTATCCGGAGTTCACGTGCCTCTGCCCCCGCTCGGGATACCCGGACTTTGCAATCATAAAGATCACGTATACCCCCGGTAAGAAGGTGGTCGAACTCAAGAGCCTGAAGCTCTATTTGAACAGTTTCCGGGACAAGGGCATATCCCACGAAGCAGCCACGAACCTTATCTTCGACGTATTGAAGAAAAGCCTCAAACCGCGGCGCCTCGAGGTTGTCGGCGATTTCAACGCGCGGGGGAACGTAAAGACGGTCATTCGGGTCGCCTTGTAGACCCCGGACGTTTTCTTTGCTTCAGAAAACCGTCAGGTCGTCATCTTCGGCCTCCTCACGCAGCCGTGTTCAACGTGTTTTCAGGAAATTTCTTGACTATTCCATGCCTCCGTGTTATTTATGTCAAACCATTCTATAATAATTAAGGAGGTCATTCATGAAGCGGCTCTCTCGATCATCCTTTATCGCGCTTGTGTCTTTATTCCTGTTCCCTCTTCTGTCGAACGCCCTTCCCGCGCCGGACTCATTTGCCCCGCTGGTCAAAAAAGAAGGGCCTGCCGTGGTCAACATTTCGACGAAACAGGTGGTGAAGGTGCAGCAGCAGTCTCCCTTCGGCGACCCTCAGATGGACCAGTTCTTCAAGCATTTTTTCGGGGGCATGCCGCAGCAGGAGCAGGTCAGGCAAAGCCTCGGCTCGGGGTTCATCATCAGCCCCGACGGCTACATCCTGACGAACAACCATGTTGTGGACAAGGCCACGGACATCAAGGTGTCGCTTTCAGACGGCCGTATATTCGATGCAAAGCTCATCGGCAGGTCTCCCGAGATCGACATCGCCCTTATCAAGATAGAGGCCGCGGGACTTCCCGCAGTGGTCCTGGGAGATTCGAACGCACTCGAGGTGGGGGACTGGGTCGTGGCCATCGGTAACCCGTTCGGCCTGTCGCACACCGTGACCGCCGGCATCGTCTCCGCAAAGGGACGGGTGATCGGCATCGGGCCGTATGATGACCTTATCCAGACGGACGCGGCCATCAATCCAGGGAACAGCGGCGGCCCCCTCTTCAATATCAAGGGGGATGTCGTCGGGATCAACACGGTCATCATTGCAACGGGACAGAATCTGGGATTCTCCATTCCCATCAGCATGGTGAAAAGCGTGCTTCCCTCGATCAAGGAGAAAGGAAGGCCCGACATGGGCTGGCTCGGCGTGTCGGCCAAGCAGGTTACGCCCGAAATTGCCGCTGCCGCCGGCCTCCAGGAACCGGTCGGCGCGTTCGTTACTGAGATCGTCAAGGGAGCACCTGCCGAGAAGGCGGGTCTGCGGCGCGGCGACGTGATCGTGGAGCTTGACGGCAAGAAGATACTCGATCCGTCCGAGCTGCCGAGGATGGTTGCCTTCGGCCACATCGGCAAGACCGTTACGCTCAAGATATTGCGCCAGGGCAGGCCCATGGAGATCAAGGCGGTGGTCGAGATGAGGCCGGAGAAGAAGTAAGTTCGGAGTGCGGAATTCGGAGCGCGGAGTGTGACGGGTTGAACGTGTAGTTTCTTTTTCGCATTCCGCACTGGAGGTGCGTTATGTTTGGTCTGGGAATTCCCGAGCTGATCATTATTTTTGTCATCGCCCTTGTTGTTTTCGGCCCCAAGCGGCTGCCTGACCTGGGCAAATCCCTGGGCCGCGGCATCGCCGAGTTCAAGAAGGCGTCTCAGGAGGTCAAGGAGTCGATCGAGTCGGAGATGCGAAGCGCCGAACAGTCCATGGATGTTGCGAAGATCGAGGCAGCGGAAAAAGAGAGACAGGAAAAGGAAAAGAAGGAAAAAGAGGGACATGGACACGGAAACCCCCAAGGATGAAGAAACCCGGATGCCCTTCTGGAGCCACCTCGAAGAACTCCGCAAGAGGATAGTCATTTCCCTTATCGCCGTTGCGGTTGGGTTCGGCGTCTGCTTCAATTATTCTGAAGAGATACTCGGCCTGCTCATGGTGCCCATGAACATGAAGCTGGGCTTCCACTCGTCGTTCCCGTTCATCTTTTTCACTCCCCACAAGGTAACGCAGGAGCTCTTTTTCTCTACCCTGACAGAACCCTTCATGGCCCATCTGAAGATCGGGTTCGTGGCCGGCCTGGTCCTGGTCGTTCCGGTCCTGCTTCTTCAGGTGTGGAAATTCATTTCGCCGGGCCTTTTGCCGAAGGAGCGCAGGTACGCCGGACATTTCGTATTTTTCTCCACCCTGTTTTTTGCGATCGGTGTCCTGTTCTGCTATTTTCTTCTCCTCCCTTTGGCCGTTCCGTTCCTGATCGGCTATAAGACCGCGCATCTGAAGCCGATAATCACCATCGGTCAGTATATAAACTTCACGCTGAAATTTCTCCTGGGATCGGGCGCGGTCTTCGAGCTTCCGCTCGTTATCATTCTGCTCAGCCGTATGGGGATCATCAGCGCCGCGACCCTGGCCAGATTCCGCAAGTATGCCTTTCTCATCGCGTTCGTACTCGGCGCGATCATCACGCCAACGCCCGATGTGTTCAACATGACCATGATGTCCATTCCCATCTACCTGCTGTATGAGATCGGTATTCTCGGCGCGCGTATTTTCGGGAAAAAGAGAGGGTCAGAATCAACGGATTTGACGGAGACGTAACACTGGAACTCAGGGGTCAGGAGTCAGGAGAAAAACTCCTTCGGATGCTGGCTGCTGATTTCATACGTTGTTTTTCTCTGTAATCGCGCGGAAAAGATCTACCAAACGGCCTCTCAGATAATCACTGTTAAGGGAAGAAATGAAAAGCTATTCAGTACACTGGATAAATATCGTTATAATAGGTGTTGGATTATTTATTCTTAGTGATATCACTGTACAGCAAATTATTGATCCAACCTATCACACTGGAGGCATACGATATTTTCCACGTGCCTTAATCTGGTATTTAACGGCTTATTGTTTATATAAATTTCTAACAACAGCCTATAGAATATCATTTCTTGAAGATGGTTCTATCAAACTATACAGCCTCATACGAAGAACATGCATTAATACAGCTGAAATTATAATGATTCGATCAAAAATGATGTTTGTAGAAATAGTTACAAGGCGGGGCCGTTTTTACGTAAGCACTCTAATGGAAGGAATATCCAATATCAAACCGGTTTTATTTTCGCTTGTGAAAGATACGACTGAAGCTGGCGAAACCGCACATATTGAACTAAGACAAATAATGGATAGATACCGGATTTTTAAAACATGTTTTGTCATAATACTAATAGTTATTGCAGCGCTTGTTGAGTGGCAGCAAGTGCTGCTTCGCTTAAAATAGTTTAAAGGAGCCTTAACCATTAAATCCAAGGGCTCGCTGCGCTTACCGCTGATTTTTTCGTTCTCTTTTGATGAAAGGTACTTGTATGAGTGAAGTTGCCGCCAAGCTTATTGGACTCGTTTTCATTCTCGTTGTCTTTTTACCATTAGGTTACATCTACTACTTCTTGATCTGGCAATTACCTAAAAAATTCGGTTTCTTCAGGCGGTGGTCAATCGTGTTTGGTTACATATTCATATTCTTTATTGATACATACCTGCTGTCCGAAGGTTTTATCGGTTTATTGATATTTTTTCTTGTGCCGCTCCTTATTCAATTAGGCGGCGCATATTATTTTAGGGCAGAATTAAAAGAAGATTTGCAAAAAATTTGCTGGAAGCTCAAGAATGAATAGCGTGCTCGAATTGAACCATGCAGTGATAACCTGTCATTCGAGCCGTCAAACGCAGCCCAACTCGTCGCTGGCTGTCAAAGTAAAGGATCGAGGGGTCCCTCATGCAGGTCATTTCCTTTGTTGCCGCAACATCCAACAGCGGGAAGACGACGCTCATCGAAAAGGTCGTGCGAATTCTCAAATTGCGCGGCCTGCGCGTGGCGGTCATAAAACACGCCTCTGCCGGCTTTGACCTCGACAAGCCCGGCAAGGACTCGTGGCGCTTTCAGGAGGCAGGGGCGGATGCCGTGGTCCTTGTCGGACCGGACAGAATGGCGCTCATGAGAAAGCTCGAACACGAACCTTCTTCGCGTGAACTCACCGGGCTGGTTTCGGACGCGGATATCGTGATCCAGGAGGGGTTTAAAAAGGAAGCGAAAAACAAGATCGAGGTCTTTCGCAACAGTGTTTCCGGTGAACGGCCGCTCTGCATGGATGACGCATCGTTTCTCGCCCTCGTGAGCGACAGGCCCTTCGATGTCAAGATCCCCCGCTTCGCCTTGGACGACGCCGAAGGCGTGGCGGAGTTTATCGTCAGATTTTCTTCTTACCCTACCCAGAAAAAGAAAATGACAAGAAAGTAGATGTGCCTCTATAATGTGCAAGCTGACCCCGGGCTTTGACCCTATGGGATTATGGAACGAGCCTTGATCACAGCCGGATCGCGTCTCGCATGCAGAACACCAAGGACGGAAACCGTGTCGTTATCGATAAGGTAAAATATCCCGTAGGGAAATCTTTTCGTAAGCGCTCTGCGGACTTCTTTGTAGATTTTTTGATGGGTTTGCGGGTTTTTTTGAACGCCGAGGAGAGAGGCTTCTACTGTGCGGAGAAACTCCTCGCCCAATCCTGCGTCCCTGTCCTCGTACCAGCGATATGTCGCCGCAAGGTCGGACTCTGCTTCCGGGCGGATGAGGAGACGATAGGATTTCATGGGAGGGACTTGATCCGAGCAACCACCTCATGCCACGGCGAGCCCGCGCCGGGGTCCTGGTGGAATGCCGCCAAGCGGCGGTCCAATTCCTCTTTCTGCGCGGCAGTAAGCGGCAGCGCCTCCGGCGCCTCGGCAATGCTGTCCCAAATGTCTTCAACGAGCAAAATACGCTCTGCAACGCTCAGTTCCAGTATGTCTGCCATTGAAGTTTTCTTCATAACCATAATTTAGCATATTCCGGCTGCCGATTCAACGCCATTTTCTCCTCAATTGCCAAGAAAACCCTTGCATTTTACCGCGGCCTTTGCTATTATCAGCACTTCCACAATTCCACATACGAGTAAGGTCGATATTCCGCGGGTGTTCGTTAAGCGGGATTACTCCTTGCTCCCTGCGGTCCAGCAGGGGGCTATAACCCATGAGGAGGTAACAACAGTGCAGATCTACGAATCAATTTTCATCATCAACCCCAACCTCACCGATGAAGAGACAGCCGGCGTGATCAAGAAGATGCAGGATGTTGTCGCGAAACAGGGCGGCGAGATGATCAAGTTCGAGGATTGGGGCAAAAAGAGACTGACCTACGAAATAAAGAAACAGAAGCGCGGCCACTACGCTTTTTTCCAGCTCAAGGCCGCACCGGCGGTGATCAACGAGCTCGAGCGCACCTATAAGCTGACCGATTCGGTAATCAAGTTCATGACGATAAGGCTGGAGAAGGAACTGCGCGTCAGGCAGGTAAAGCCGCCGAAACCGCCGAAAGCTGATGCCAAAAAAGAAACACCGGGCAGGGCAGCGGCAGGGCCGCCTGTCACGCCATAGGCGTGACTCAATGTTCGGCAATGCCGCCGGCGCAAGAGGGGGCGTATCATGACGAGCTTCAACAAAGTGATCCTGCTGGGCAATCTGACCCGTGATCCCGAGGTCCGCTACACGCCGAACGGCGTCGCCGTGGCGAGCTTCGCCCTCGCGGTGAACCGCAAGTACAAACAGGGCGACGAGACCAAGGACGAGGTCAGCTATATTGATATCGTGGTGTTCGGCAAACAGGCGGAGTCCTGCGGGCAGTATATCAATAAAGGGGACTCTGTCCTGATCGACGGCCGTCTCCAGCAGCGTCTCTGGGACGACAAGGACACCGGGCAGAAGAGGAGCAAGGTCGAGGTGGTCGCACAGTCCGTGAACTTTATGCCCAAGAGATCGTGGTCCGGTCAGGCAGCTCAGGCAGGGGCATCCGCTTCCAATCAGTCGGAGCCCGCGCCCGAGCCTTCCGTAGACGAAGGGGAGATCCCCTTTTAGGACCTTGCGCGCACATTAATTTTTCTATTTGAGGAGTGCATTCCATGGCAGAGACAGAAAGAGCACCACGGGGAGATAGTAGAGACAGAGACAAGAAGAGACGGTTCCAGGTCAGAAAAAAGGTGTGCCGGTTTTGCGTGGACAAAACGCCTTTTATTGATTATAAAGATGTAAAGACGCTCAGATTCTTCCTGACCGAGCGCGGAAAGATACTTCCCCGGCGCATTTCCGGGAACTGCTCCCGGCACCAGAGAGAGGTCACGCTTGCGGTGAAGAGGGGCAGGAATATCGCGCTCCTGCCGTTTTCGGGGGATAAATAGGACTTCGCTCGCAGCAGCAGCCAGAGGGAACACAGAAGCGTTGTGGTTTTTCAGGGGGAACTCTTTCGCCGCGGTTTACGCGGACATCGGAGTTCCCCTTTTTTTGGAGAGAGAATGGACGTGAAAAAAATAATTGCCGCCGCTCTCTGGGCCCTGGGGCTGTATCTCTCGGGCCTGATCATTCCGCTCCTGGGAGAGGTCGTGGGGCCCTTTGCGCCGGTGCCGCTTATCATCCTTTACGTGAGGAGCGGCAGGCATGACGGTCTGTCGGCCATTGGTCTTTCTACGGCGGTCATTTTCATGCTTGCCGGGGGGCAGACGGCATTCATACTTTTCCTGGGCCTTGGCCTCATGGCGATCGGGACGGCAGAGGGTATGCTGAAACGGTCCAAGCCGGAGAATACCATTCTTTTGGCCGGCCTGCTCCCCGTTGCGTTGTTCTTGCTGGTCGCGGCATCCGTCTTTCTGAAGAGCGGCACGAATCCTGTTACGGCTTTGGAAGGTTTTTTCCGGCTCGTTATCAATGAGGGAGTGAAATTTTATACCGCTCTGGGGTTGAAGGAGGCGGCCGAGGCCATCAAGGCCATTTCAGATCCCTTCATCTATTATATCGTACGACTATTTCCCTCGATCATCATCGTCTCGGCAGTGGTGCAGGCTGCGCTGTGTTATGGTCTTGCGCGATGGCTTATCATGCGGCGAGAGGGGCCTGCTTCCGGCCCTGCGCAGACATCATTCGCGGGATGGCACGCGCCGGATGCATGGGTCTGGGGACTGATCTCGGCGCTCGCCCTTATGGTAATGCCTTCTCACACCGTGAGGCTTGCGGGCTTGAACCTGATCGTCCTCTTCTTTGTTCTGTATACGATGCAGGGGATGGCGCTCCTTGAGTACTTCCTGAAACGAGTCTCGATTCCCGCCCTCGCGCGGGGGTTCATTCTTGCGCTGGTCCTGCCCCTGCTGCTTGTGTTCGTTACCGCGCTCGGCGTAGTGGACATATGGGCAGACTTCCGCAAAGTGAGGGCGGGAGAGCAGGGAAAATGAGATAAGACCCGACGTAATTACTCAGTCAGCTACTTGCTCTGTCGCTCAGCGTGCTGATAAACTAACTGATAACTGACAACAACCAACAAACAGTTATAAGTTATCGGTTGTAAGTTGCCAGTTGGCAACGCCCTGCACGCTTACACCACGCCAGCGGCGTGGTCATGGCTGACCTGAGCACCTGGGTAGTTACGACCCGCCTCTGAAGGCAAAACTATTCGCCATCGAGACAGGGTTTTTTGCTATAATACCTCAAAAGGAGTTCCGATGCGGCTTTCGAGAGAGTCGATAAAACAGATCGCTGACGCTGTTGTGTCTGTCCTGGAGACGAAAGGCCTGGCCAAACTTCTGTCGCCCCGTGACGCGGTCTCGGCCAAAGCCGTCCAGCTGATCACGGCGGACCTGGCAGCCGAAGACAGGCTCGATGAGGAAGTGAAAAAGATCCTTGAGTCTCACGAAGCGGAGATCGCAAAAGGCGGCATGGATTATCGGAAGCTCTTTGACCTGACCAAGCGGAAGCTCGCGGACGAGCGGGAGATTGTCCTGTGAGACTGAGCGACGAGAGAATATCGCATATCACGCATCTTCTGGTGAAGGGCCTCATCAAGGGGAAGCTCATCGAACCGCTCCAGCCCGAGGAAAGACTTTTCCGCGAGGCACGGCGAACGGTCACGACGGAGCTCCACGAGGAAGACGAAATGGACGCGGTTGTTCGGCGCAAGATACGCTCCCTGTCCCGCACGGTCCCCGAGGGGAGCTCTGAATGGAGCGTCCTTCACCGCAAGTACATGGACGAAGAAATGCGCAGGAGAAAAAAGATTTGAGAAAAATCCTGATTCCCGGCCTGTTCCTGTATTTCCTCCTGTCCGGCCTGGGATTGTTCCTCCGGCAGGGGCTCTCCAGCCCTTTTTTCATTCCCTATCTGGGCGGATACCTGTTCCTTGTCTTTACGGCCGCCTATTTTTCACTCTTCTCGCGAGAACGGGTGCCGGCGTACCTCTATATCGGTCTCGGCATCATCGGGCTCAATCTCATCGTGCAGGTGACCGGAGGAGCAGGGTCGCCTTTCAGGCCCGTGTATTTTCTCCTCGCGGCGGCCGCGTCGTTCCAGCCCCGTCTCTATTCATATTCCACCGTTCTCATCATCCTCGGTATTGATGCCGCAGGCGTGTTCATGTTCGCACAGAACACTCCGGGCCGATGGCAGTCGTACGCCGGATTTGCCCTTTCTCTTGCGGGCATCGTCGCTGTTATGACCCCCGTCACGAGCCGCATTCAGAACCAGGCGCGTGTCGCCAGGGAACGGTTCAGCAGGCTGATCGCCGATGCGAATGCCGTTGATCCGCTCGCCGGCGATATGAAATTGGACGCCCTGTCCGAGCGGAGCCGTCAGGTTTCGAATGTGAGCAGCGCCGTGGAGCGGGAGGGCGCTTACAAGGGACTCATTGATATGATCTACGATATGGTCCCCGCGCATACGTACGCGCTTTTTTTGGCCGATCGCGTTGAAGGGGAGTTTATCTTGAGGGCGATCAGGAGCGAGAGCAGATTCATTCCTCCTGTCGGCACCGTACGGATCTCCCGGGGAAGCGGGTTGATCGGCATCTGTGTGGATAAAAACAAACCCCAGTATCTGCCGGACGTGGTGATCCCGTCCAAGAGCCTCGGATATTATACCCAGAACGTTCCGATCAGGTCATTTCTCGCGGTTCCGATCAGCCAGGGAGAGACGCGGGGAGGCGTGCTGATCGTCGACAGTCTCGAGGGCGGCGCTTTTTCCCCCGACTCGCAGGACCTGCTCACCCGATTCGCGCCCTTCTTCGGCCAGATCATCGAGAAGATCCGGATATCCCAGGAACTGGACCTGAGGGCGAAGAATGCCTCTGCGCTCCACGAGATGAGCGCGAGCTTGAACAGCAGCCTTGAACTGAACGAGGTGTTGAACCGGCTGACGAACCAGATGAAGAACGCCGTCCCCTATGACTTCTGCGCTTTTACCCTGCATCATGAGGAGCGCGGGGAAATGGAGATCGCGGCGCAGCACGGGTTCGATTCCCGGTTCGTCGGGAGAAGTTTTGCGTTGAAAGAGAGCGCCATCCTGAACCAGATGTTCACGCAATGGAAGAGCCGTTCCGTGTCCGAGCCGTATGATTTTCCGGACATGGGAAAACGGGGCCGGGACATTGAACTGTTCCCCATACGGGAGCTGCAGCTGCCCCTGCAGTCGCTCTACTGTTTCCCGCTCGTGGCGCGGGAAAAATTCATCGGGGCATGCATCACCGGCTCGGTCAGATCGAATGCCTTTGCACGACATCACAAAGACTTCATCGGCACGCTGATGAACCAGGTTTCCGTGGTCATTGATAATACCATCCTGCACCAGCGGATACGGGACCTGGCCCGCACCGACGGCCTCACGGGCCTCCTGAACCACCGCACCTTTATGGATAAAATTGATGCGGAATTCAGACGGCTCGACCGCGACGCTCAACAATTCTCTCTCCTCTTGATGGATATAGACCACTTCAAGAGGATCAACGACACGCATGGACACCCTGTCGGCGATGTGGCCCTTAAGCGGATAGCGGACATCATCAAGGAGATGGCCCGAAGCGTTGACTTTGTGGCGCGCTATGGCGGAGAAGAGTTCGCGGTAGGCATGGTCGGCGGAAAGAAGGAAGACGCTAAACAGATGGCTGAGCGCATCCTGAAGACGGTGGAAAAGGCAACCATAATATCGGGCAGGACGACTTTCAAGCTTACCGTGAGCGTTGGCGTTGCCTCCTTCTCCAAAGGATACAAAAAGGAAGATCTTATCGCAAAGGCCGACGAAGCCCTCTACGAGGCAAAGCGGGCCGGCAGGAACAGGGTGCATGTCTATAAAGAAACGAACCGCACAAACGCGCCGCTCTCTCACTAAGATAATAGAAATTAAACCATTTGTCCCTTTCCGTGTCTTACTTGTCAGCATATGGTCCTCCTATGGATGAAGACATCGACCTGATCAACAGATGCGGGGCAGGCGAGCGCGAGGCATTCGACGAACTGGTGAGGAAGTACCAGAAGCCGCTCTATTTCATGCTCTATCGCATGGTGAGCAATCATGATGACGCCGCGGACATCCTCCAAAAGGCATTCGTCAAGGCATTCACCGGTTTGGCGCGTTTTGAGCAACGGTCGAGCTTCAAGACCTGGCTTTACCAGATCGCGATCAATCTTGCCAAGAACCTTTACCGTGACCGCTCGAAAGCGCAGCACGTGCCGATAGATGACGTGGTCATCAGGAAAGACCCGAAGACCCTGGAAGCGCTGATCGACGAAGAAAGCAAACAGATCCTCAGATGCGCGTACAGCAGACTGCCGGAGAAACAGCGGTTGACGCTCATGCTCAGGGTGCAGGAAGAGCGGAAGTTCGAGGAAATCGCTGGTATCATGAAGTGTTCGATCGGCACGGCCAAGGCGAATTATCACCACGCGGTGCAGAAGCTGAAGGGAATGTTGGGGGAAGAAAAAACCGGGGAGTCAGGAGTCAGAAGTCGGGAGTCAGGAGATCCGGGTAATGAAGTGCAATAACAAATATATAAAGGAGATGCTTCCCGCGTATCTGGAGGAAGGTCTGGAGCCTGATGAAAAGCTTCGCATGAAGAGTCACCTTAAGGCCTGCGAGGACTGCCGCGCGGAGCTTGCCCTGCTCAGAATGATGGCGGAGGAACCCGTTCCTGATCCAGGCGGGGCATTCTGGCAGACCATGCCGGAGCGGGTCTTTCGCTCGGTGCAGGAGGAAAAGAAGAGGCGGAAAGGTTCCATTCTTTCCGCCCGGCCGGACAGCCCCTTCCTTTCCCGGTGGGCGTGGGCGACTGCTGCCGTAGGGCTGGCGGCAGTTGTTTCCTGGCTCCTGGTCCGGCCCGCGCCGATAAGAAACATTGTGAGCCCTGAGCTGCCTGCGAATGGGATATCATTTGAGGACATTGTTTCCCTGGAGCCGATAAGCGTGGCCGAGCTTTCCTCCACTGAGCTTAACGCAGCCACGCAGTGGGCGCAGAACGAGCTTGCCCCGATGCGTGAGGCGGTCACTCAGGACGCACCGGGAAATGCGCCAAAAGATGTTTATGAAGACCTCATGGAATTAAGCCGGGAGGAGCTGGACCGTGTATATGAAATGCTCAAGACGAGGGAGCGGGAAATGAAGGAAAAGCATCGCAAGAAGACCGAAAAGGAAAAGGACCTGGGCTGAGAGAATTGTTGCCGTAAAAAGGATCGATAGAGCAGGAGGTGCGGTATGAAGAAACTGATGACAATATCCATACTGGCGGTTGTGCTGGCGTTGCTCGGCATACCGGTCTTTGCGCAGAGGCAGATGCCGGGGCCGTTGCCGGATGACCGGCGGGTGGAAGAAGGCGAATTCGCCCCTGATCAGGGGGGTGGCGGGCCGCCGTCCGGAGAACGTCGCGAGGAGATCAGGAAGAAGATCGAGGCCATACGGATATGGCGTCTTACCGATGAATTGAAGCTTGACGAGAAGACGGCGGCAAGGTTTTTCCCCGTGCTCAGCTCATTGACCCAGCGGCGCCATGAGCTTTTGAGAGAAAACATGGAGACAGAGCGGGAGCTCCGGCTCTATCTTGAAGCAGGCAGGCCTGATGAGAAAAAGATCAAAACAGCGCTCGATAAAATGGAAAAGATTCATCATGAAATGACGAGACTCACGGAGAAAGAAATAGACGCAACGAAAGAGTACCTTACGGTCGAGCAGCAGGCGCGCTATTACCTTTTTCAACAGGACTTCCAGCGAGAGATGCGCGAGATGATATCCGGCGCCCGCGGCGGCGGTCAGGGACAACGGGGACCGGGCACGCAGGGAGGACAGGACCAGAGAGACATGCGCGGAACGGGAGGAAACCAGAGACCGGGCGGTGACATGCAGCCCCGGATGAGACGCTGACCGCATACGATCCCTTCTGCCACGATCCTCAGGCCTGGGCTGGATTTCAGCTCAGGCTTTTTTGTTTCCCCGCAAATTCTGCCGACTAAACCTTTTCGATTTTCTGCTGTCTAACCATGCAAGACCGGTCAAATTCAAGATACTGTCAATAGTTTTATGAAAACGAGGGGAGCGTGGTATGAGATCGGGGCTGTGTCGCCCGACAGCCCCTCCTCGCCGGCGCATAACGCGCCCGATGATGGGCGGTATCCGGAACAATGAGGGGTTGACCCGGCAGCACTTTCCCTTTGGCCGTGCTGCTGGGGAGCTTTCGGCGCCACAAGCTTTTTCGGGGGCGCGTCTACTGCGCCGGCGATCCGGGGCTGCCGGGCTTGTTGCCGAGGGGGGAATGCAGGACCGGTCCTGGAGCGAGCGATGCAGAAAAGCGTGCGAGTGACGGCCCTGTTGAACCACGCCTCCAAAGCAGCGCGTGCGCAGCGTAAGCGCTGCGGGTTGGACGGATCAGTAACGAAATACCAAACGTCATCGTAGCACGCCCTGCGACGACGCGGAGCGGGCCGGTCCTGCTCGCGGCGCAAGGGGAGACAAGCCCTTTTTGAACAACGCGTTGAGAAAAAAGAATAATCAGAAAATTTGCTAAAGAAGTTTTAATATTTACGAAATTAAAATTAAGGAGGAGAAAAATGAGAACAGGTAAACGGATTTTGGGGATGACAGGTATCCTGTGTGTTGCGTTATGGGTGATTTTTTCGGCGAATGTTTTTGCGCAGGAAGAATCCTCAACGGGTTCTGATGCGGCGACTGCCGGGGAGAATGAAGCAAAAAGCACAAAGGACTGGAAACAGGAAATTTCCTCGGATGTGCGGGAGATCAGACAGGACAGGGAAGCGAATAGAAGTCATGCTCAGGCGGCCATAAAAGAAGAAAAGGACTTGCGCGATCAAATACATCAGGCTGTTCAGTCAGGCGATCACGAAAAGGCACAAGCGCTCAGGGAGCAGCTGAAAGCCCAGCATCAGGAAAACGTTCGGGAAAAGCAGCAGGACATGCAGAATTTAAGGCAGTCAAGGCAGGAATTAAGGTCCGATATAAAAGACGCGCGCAAGGACGGCGCTTTGCCTCCAAGAAGAATTAATCCTCCGGGCTACAATCCTCCGGGCGCCGGTCCGGGCAATTCCCCGGGTGTTGGACCTCACAGGCTTCCCCCCCGGAGAGTGGAAGATGTCCGGGATAGACGCAAAGATAGAGACGGAGACAGAGGGGATTTTCGTGACCCCGGCAAAGACAGGCGCGACGGACGCAGGGGTGACAGGGACCATCGCAGAGGCGGAGATGACGGCCGAAGATATTTCAGCGACTCC
>Ga0209641_10000910_pt1 | contig 27093 bp, 25 predicted proteins | sample RifCSP16_1_FD_184022 | JGI IMG/M metagenome (GOLD analysis project Ga0209641, IMG submission 184022) | Soil microbial communities from Rifle, Colorado - Rifle CSP2_sed 16_1 (SPAdes) (version 2) | ecosystem: Environmental > Terrestrial > Deep subsurface > Rock core/Sediment | place: Rifle... | reverse complement strand
GTCCATAGCCACGATCTCTCCTGTAAGCCTATCAATCTGAATAGATATCGCTTCCGGGGATTTAAAATGCTTCCGGGCTGCCGTAGTCAAGGCAGATTCGATACCTTGAAACACAACGTCCTTTGCAATCTCTTTATCCCTGTGCAAACTATCTACCAGGCGTAGTAAACTTTCTTTGTCCATAAATACCTTTTTACCGTTAACTAAGCAATACTAATGCTAGTTAACATAATATTATATTTGAGTAAAAAATTCGCCCCTTAAAATAAAAAAGTGGGTCATCCCCACTTTTTGTAATCCTGCATCCTCCTTTTAGTTACTTATTACAACTGCTTAAAAATCCTTTAAGGATAACGCATTTATCATAATTTTATCCCTTTCGCTTTATTATCAATATATTAGAAAAAATTCTAACAGAAAAACCAACATTGTCAAGTTATTTTTACAGTAAGTGTATTCAATGTAAGTGGATGCAAGGACTTGTTTAAATGCCACTTAAAATCTCTTTGATATTCAAAATTTATTTTGTTACTATTTTGAATATGTTAATCATTATTGATAATTATGACTCTTTCACTTACAACCTCGTACAACAAATCGGTGCATTTGGTGAAAGGATGGAAGTTTATAGAAACGATAAGGTCTGCATTGAAGAAATTGAGAAAAAAATGCCGGACCATATCATTATATCCCCTGGACCATGCACACCCAAAGAAGCGGGTATTTCGAACGATATTATAAAAAACTTCTCTGGCAAAATACCAATCCTTGGGGTTTGTCTTGGCCACCAGTGTATTGCATATACCTACGGCGCTGATGTGGTGCGGGCGCGGAGGCTTATGCATGGCAAGACGTCCATGATCAAACATGACGGCAAAACCATCTATAAAGGGCTTTCCAATCCTTTTGTGGCGACACGGTATCATTCTCTTATCATCAAAGAAGACACACTGCCCGATTTCCTTGAGGTTACCGCCAGGGCAGACGATGATGAAATCATGGGTATCCGACATAAGGAATATCCATTGGAAGGAGTCCAGTTCCACCCTGAATCTTTCTTAACCGAAGAAGGCCCCAAACTCCTTAAGAATTTCCTGGCACTTTGACCAAATTGTAGAGACGGGTTTTAAACCTGTCTCTACGGATGCTTCGACGACATGGAAAATTTTGCCGATCGGCTTATTGCTACCATTCGCAGAAAAAATAGCTGTGTGGTCGTGGGACTAGACCCCTACTTCAAGCTCATCCCCGATACCGTTAAGCAAAAGCCCATAATATCGCACAAACCCAGCCTTGAATACGCAGCGCGCGTCATTCTGGAATTCAACTTACAAGTCATCGACCTCATTGCACCCCATGTAGGCATCGTCAAACCTCAAATTGCATTTTATGAACTGTATGGCTGGTGGGGCATCTGGGCATATGCAGAAACCATCAAATACGCCAAACATAAGGGATTGATCGTAATCGGAGACGTCAAACGAGGCGATGTCCCCAGTACGGCTTCGGCGTACGCCGAAGCACATATTGGAGAAGTCCACATAGACGATATTGTGGAAACCGCATTCGCCTCAGATGCCGTAACCGTCAACCCGTTTTTGGGGTCAGACAGTTTGCTTCCCTTTATCCGGACAGCCAAAAAATACCATAAGGGCATATTTGTCCTGGTAAAAACCTCAAACCCCCTTTCTGGCGAATTCCAGGACCTAATGTGCGGAGAAAGAAAACTTCATGAAATCATCGCGCGAAAAACCCACGAATGGGGAAAGGATTTAATCGGCAAGGAGGGATACAGCGCTGTGGGAGCTGTTGTAGGAGCTACCTATTCACATGAGACGGCAGTACTGCGGGAAATTATGCCTTCGGCTTATTTCCTCGTCCCCGGTTACGGCGCTCAGGGCGCAACGGCAAACGATATAAAATACTGCTTTAATCCTGACGGATTGGGCGCCATTATCAATGCGTCACGTTCTATCCTCTATGCTTACAATAATCCACCCTGGAAGGAAAAATACGGCGTAAATGCATGGAAAAACGCCACCCAGGAGGCAGTCATTAAAATGAATGAAGAGATAAAAGAAACCCTTTTACCTCTTTAACAAATTCAGTTTCTAAGAAAGAAGAATTTGATTGCGGCAATACAGTACCCGGATATAATTTATATTATGGTTTAACATACAAGGAGAATACCAATATGTCAGAGACTACATCATTCTGTCCAAATCTTATGCAGAACAGAGGGAAAAACATTATGGTATCATTGTTTCCGAGCAAATCCCTTTTAATGAACTCTTGAGACGAACACTCAAATTTCTATCTTCCAATACCAGAGATTCTATAAGAAATAGGTTAATCTGGTTACAGGATTATAAGTAAATTTACAGAACCCTTAACTGGAAACAATGATATTCCATGATGTTCAAGTAAGTACATACGCAGGGTATAAAGCGGACGAGAGGCCGCTTGAGTTTACATTCAAAGAGAAAAGGCACAAAATTAAGGAGATACCAAGCCAAGCTTACGAAGAAATTTCGGGTAAAGGATTAAGGAAAAGGTACACTATAAAAACAGACGAAGGACTAACTTTTAAGCTTTTCTACGATGAAAATCAAGACCGATGGTTTTTAGAAGAGTAATTTGAAAATTTCGGTATTAATCCAACCCCAACATATACTCAATCACCTTCTTCTCTGGTATAAATTTGTTTAACTGGCTCAAACCTAATTTTTCAATGGCAGTAGCAATAAGCATTTCTTCAGATAATTCCTTTGAATAATAACGACCTGCGGCTAGCAATGCCTCTTTTAGGATGAGTCCCACCACTTCACTTCCCGTGACATGCACGCCAAATTTTCCGGCATGCCTCTTCACCTCCTCAAAGGCCACATGAGGCGGACTGACCTTATAGTTCTGCAGGTTCATGGAGACCTGCGTAATATCATGTTCCTTTAGATAAACACCCATCGCCTGTACACATTTTAAAAGCCCAGGAACACGCACCTTTTCACCCTTTTCATTGACCTGTACAACTCCGGAAGCCCTTACAATCCCTGAAATTTTATTGGCTATCTGAATATCCTGGGTATCTAAATTCACATTATAAGCAATCAAGAATTCCCGCGCGCCAATTACCGTAGCGCCTGTCCTTCTTACGTTTTCATTAAATTCTGCAGGACCATAGTCAGGTCGCCATTTTTCGTCTTTTAATTTTTCAGGCAAACTTTCATACTCACCCTTTCGGATGTCCGGCAGGATGTGACGTTCGGGCATAATCGCAGCCTCTCCATAAAGATAAACGGGAATACCAAGCCACTCTCCAACTTCCTTCCCCAACGTGCGTGCAATCTGAACACACTCATCCATCGTTGCATTGGATACAGGAACAAACGGGCATACGTCGGTAGCGCCAATCCGGGGATGTGCGCCCTCGTGACATGACATATCAATGACCTCTGCAGCCATCTCTATGGCATAAAAAGCCGCATCCTTGACTGCATCATGCTTGCCCGCAAAGGTAACAACGGTGCGGTTATAGTCTGCGTCTGATTCTACGTTCAGCAATGTAACGTCTTTGATCTTCTCAATTTCACCGACAATCTTCGCTATTTTTCCGGAATCTCTGCCTTCGCTGAAATTTGGGACACATTCAATAATTTTATTCATTTTAAAAAATACTTATTGAGTTGCCTCAACAAGTACCCATATGATGTGATGACATTGTATGTATGTTTTTATACATTGCGGAAATCAAAATTAACTCAATAAGCATTTTTTAAAATAATGTAATGATACTTATCCCAATAATCATGATAATACCGCCGATTAATCGTTCCCGGATGTTCGTTTCTTTAAACCAGATAGCGCCATACATGATACCAAAAAGGAGACTCGTACGCTTTACCGAAATAACATAGGGCACTTCAATAATGCTTACCGCTAAAAGGTGGGTAATTACTGCAAAGGCGACTACCAGCCCAATCAGACTAAATAGTGTAAGTTGAGAAAATAATTGTTTAACTTCACCATGATTCTTCCACATCAAAACAGGAAAAAGGATTGCAGAGAGAATTGGGAAATAAACAGCGGCAAAGAATAACGGGCTTGAGTGCAATATTGCCATCTTCCCCAGGTTAGATGTAATACTGTAAATAAAGGCAACGATGATCATGTACAGGGATCCCCGTTCCCTGAGAATGGCTTTAAACGGCTCTAATATGCCCTGTCTCGCGGTATTTATATTAAGCAAGTATGCCCCAACCGCAGTAAGCAATATACCGATGATCCCGAATTTATCCAGCCTTTCTCCAAGAATGAGGTTTGATGTAAAGATCATAAATATCGGACTCAACGCCAAAAATGGTAATGTTATGGATAAAGGAGACAATTTGATAGCCTTCGTATATAAAATGAGGGCAGTAATTTCCATAGGGAGTAAAATGGTTACTACAATAAAAAAATTTATGTCTAATCTGGGAATTTCTATAAAGGGAAGAAGTAACAGCAGGAAAGGCGCTGCAAACCCGACATGCACCCAGGCAACGAGGTACTCGTTACTCTTAACGAGTGATTTCTTGGAGAGCGCATCGGCTGATGCTGAAAAAAAGGCACAGAGCAGAGATAATATTAACCAATTCAAAGCAAATCATCAGTAAAATAAGTTTTTAACACCTTATCATAATTCAATATAAGTTTTTGCATTTTATATAGAAATATTGTCATATTTTCAACATAAATCCTGCCGATTTTTGTTTGACATCCACTATATCATACGATAGATTGCAGTTCAGATACCGATTGAGGAATTCGAGCGGCTGGAAGAAGTTATAGAAAATTACGGATTAGCAAAATTAATGGACGAGGTTAAAGATGATGAACGGCTTTCATCTGAAGACGCGAAAAAATACTATCAATATGCTAGAATCACAAAAATCACAAATCAAGATGTGATAACCATTCTCAAAAAGCCGAGTCTCTCAATGACATTCAGATAGGGTTCAGGAGACGGTTTGCATATTTTGGTCTCTTCACCATCAACAATAACGTGGAAGGTGTTTTAATATTCCTTCCTAACAGAATTAAGTCAATTTAGTAATTTCAAATAGCCACAAAGCCACTAAGACACGAAGTTTTCCCTTTGTGACTTGGTGTCTTAGTGGCATAAACGAAGTAAGAAACTCTTATATCTGACCTCTCAGCTTTGCCCAAAAGATGCCTAAATATTCATGGATAACACCTTCAGCCTTACGCAAACTTCCGGAATCAGGGAAAAAGTCGGAGGGGCTAATGCCCTGGCTTTTTTTGACCATATAATCCGTAGGGGCTGCAATAGGATGCATCCCCAATTTCTTAAACATGCCCATTGAGCGCGGCATATGTGAGGCGGAAGTAACCAGAATAAATGCGTCATTTCCAACGATTGATTTAATCAGACGGGCTTCATCTATGGTATCTTTAGATTCCGATTCTAAAATCAAATCTTCCTGCTTTACACCCACAGCCTTTGCAACCTCGGCCATAATTTCTGTGCCGGGAACTGGATCAAAAACCTTTCCCTCTGATAAAATAAGTTTGCTTCCTGATATCTGATTGTGTAAACGGATGGCTTCTATAAGGCGGCCTAAAGATGGGTCTGATAGTTGACTGGTAATAGAGATTTTTGGGTCAGATGTGTAACCTCCACCCAAAACGACAATCCACCTGACCTGTGGCACAACCGCGCCGGGCGCAAAATCAGAAGTTGCTGTTGAGATAAGTGGTGGATACTGATATTCCAATCGCCTGAGAGATGTATTAGAAAGAGCAGGATAGCTCAGGAGTGTAAATAGAATTACTCCAACAGAAAGAATAATCTTTCCAGTCCTTTGTTTCCGTGTAAACAGAAGCAGCAGCAATCCTACTATCAACATTTCTAAACATAACGGTACAGGAAGAAACAATTGACCAATAATTTTTTTTAGGATAAACATCTTTTACTCCAGAATAATTACAAATTACGATTTCTTGCCAATAATTAAAGACGAATTGGATTCCAGTCCAATCTTTCTTATGCGCTTAAAGCCTGCCTCTTCAAGCCATGCCCTGTATTCAGACTCGCTGTAAGACGCCCCTTCCTGTGTGCCAATAAGCATGTTTAAGCTGAAAAGAGTGGCGAATTGCGGACTTGTCCTGGTTTCGTCCAACACAAATTCATGGATAATAACCTGGCCTCCATCCTTTAAGGCATCCCAGCATTTCTTGAGCATATTCGTGTTGTTTGCTGGATTATAAATATGCAAGAGGTTTGAGACAAGGATGGTATCATAGATATTTTCCCCAAAAATATCCTCCAGGCAGTTACCTGCCTGTGTAGTAACACGGTCTTCCATGCCTGCAGCCTTGATAAACTCCTGTGTGAGTTTGATTGTATGCCCCAAATCAAAGACAACGGCATGCAAATGAGGATTGGCTTTTGCAAGTTCAATGGCATAAGTACCAGGGCCGCCTGCCAGGTCTAATAGCCTTTTCGATTCCTTTAAGTCAATTTTGCAGCAAAGCTCTTCTGCCTTCACAGAGGCAATATTATGCATAGCCGTAATAAAGTCTCTTAGGTCATGAGGGTCTACTTCTTCAGACAAGTCCTTCAGTGAAACGGCCTTTCCCGTTTCAATAGTTTCCCGCAGCATTGTCCAGTTTTCCATAATATTCTGGGCATGATGGATAAAATCGCCCAGATAATGAGGTTTTCCCTTGATTAAATGGAGACTTGAGATAGGGGTATTATGGTAAGAATTTGCTTGCTTAGTAAGTAATTCAAGTGAAACAAGGGCATTCAGGAGCATCTCTGTTGCACGTTCGTTGGTGTGAATGGACTGAGAAATGTCTTTAGCCGTAACCTTGCCTTTGCTGATCAGGGTAAATATGTCAAATTCTGTTGCCGTAAAGAGGATACAGGATTTCCAGTATCCAAAACTGAGTTGGAATATTGAGTCAACGTAAGGATGGTTTATGGTAGTCATTGGTTTATCACCTCAAGCTGATTGCTTGCCAAAAACGTAAACATTCGGTAAAGACGTTATGCATTGCCCATTCCCCACTTCCGTGAGGACAAGTTTGTCATTCCCGAATGCTTTTATCGGGAATCCACCGCCCATCAGCACATGCCTGGATTCCCGCTAAAAACATGCGGGAATGACATGTGTAAGACGTCTTTACCGAATGTTTACCCAAAAACTGTTTCCACTTCATGCAACAGCTTCCGGTTAGTATCTCTCAGAAAGTCAGGGTTTTCAAGATTTCTATTAGCTTCAAAGTCAGTTAGGGTTTTTGCAAATAGAGTAATCAGGGTATTATTTAGTGTACTTAATAAATTTGATTCAATACGGGAGTCAGATGCATTACTTTCACAGGTAAAGGTTTTTGGGAGTAAAGATAATGCCGCTTTGCAAACATTTGAAATAATCTCTGAAAATGCCTCAGCTTTTGGATCTTTTATCTTATAAAATAGTTCGTAATGTGTGAATGAGGTATCAGTGCAGGTTGGTTCACGTATCATTGACTGATAGTCGGGCGTCCCTGCAAAAATGGTCTGTCTGTGGTGCAGCAGGTGGGCAGTTACGGCAGGGGTGGTCATGATGCCCATTTCCTGTAAAAATACGAAATTATTTCGTACGCTTTCCAGCGTTGAATTGGATTCGAACATGATAAAACCGAAGGTAGGTTCGATCCCATAATCTCTCAGCAATTGAATGGCCTTTTTATTTTCGTCAACGGTAGTGTGTTTTTTGAATCGCTTCAACGATGCAGTATCTCCGCTCTCTAAACCCAGGAAAACATTTGTAAGACCGGCCATAACAAGTCTTGAGAGTGAGTATTCTTCAATATCATTTGCGCGGCACTCAAAACCAAAACGGATATTCAAATCATGGGACAGGATAAGTTCTGCCAGCGTAACGGCCCGTTCTTTACCAGGTTTTCCAGGGCCAAAGAAATTGGCGTCTGAAAAATAGAAGTCCTCGATAGAATGTTCTGTGTGTAATTTGAGAATCTCATCAAATATATTCTTTGCGCTTCTGCCACGCCATAGATTCACTTGCCCGTAAAAGGGATTCAGATAGCAAAAAGTACAATGCCCATAACACCCACGGCTCCCCTGTATATACGTTACAATTCCCTTTTTCTTGTAAAGATCAATATCCTGCCGGTCAGGGGAGGGAAGTTGGTCAAGATTCTGGATAGGAGGACGGGGACTAAAAATAATTTTCCCATTTTTACCCCTGAAAGCCAGTCCTGGAATATTAATTCCATCGGGAAATAAATTTCTCCCCCCCCCGCTCCCCCCCTTCACAAGGGGGGGACAAGGAGGGGTATTTTTATCCTCTTTTATTAACCTATTGCTCATGAGTGTTTCTGCTGAATCACGCTTCTCAGATAGAATATGCCGTGCAAGGTCAAGTGAAGTAAATTCAGGCTCGCCGACAGTCACAGAATCAATGAACGGAAAATCTGTAAGAATTTTTTCGTAGGCAAAGGTGGGATAGTATCCATAGAGGTTGAGATGTACGGTTAAATTCATCGTTTTCAAAGTAGACAGCATATCAAATATATCCTGCGTTCTCTCCCATAAATACACGATATGAACACATAAAAGCAGGAAAGATTTTCTTGAGAGATGCGTAATTGTCTCCTTTATTGACCAATCATAGAGATGTGCGTTAATAATTTCAGCTTCTATCTCGTTTTTGTGTAATACGGAGGATATGTAACCTGTTAAAAGACAGGCAGAGAGCGGGGCATTGACTACGTCCTCAAACTGCTTGGGATTTTGAGTGCGTGGGGGTTCTAATAAGATAACGGACATAGATTTTATCTGGTTTTATAGAAACCACAGATTTACACGGATGGATAAAACAATTAAGTATTGATGTTGCGTTATGACAAATAACTAAGCAGCCTGGAGTTTTTTTCTATTAGCCTCACATTCGGCATCGGTGTAACCGTGGATCATGGTAAAGACGTTATACTGCCAGTTTATGTCTAGAAATGCGTGAGGGCTGGTTTTCCTATTGGATAGACATTGAAACCGATTTCATAGATTTCCTGATGGTCCAAAATATTGCGGCCATCAAAGAGGAAAGCGGGCTTTCCCATTCTTTTATAAATCTTCTTATAATCCAATGTTTTATACAACTCCCATTCTGTCATAATTGCGATAGCATGCGCTTCTTGCGCTGCCTTATAAGGGTCTGTCTCGAACTCGACATATTCCCGAATGTCTTTTAAATCCTGCGCCGCATTACGCAATGACTCGGGATCGTTTATGACAACATGAGCACGTTCTTCAGCTAATTTCCTGGTAATATAAATAGCCGGGGATTCGCGGGTATCGCCAGTATTTGCCTTGAAAGCAAAACCAAAAAGAGCGATACGTTTATGTGCAATAGTGTTAAACATTGCATGGATCATTTTTTGTACAAAGCGTTCCTCCTGGTATTCATTGATCTTCACGACATTTTCCCAATATTGGGCAACTTCAGGAAGACCGTAGTACTCGCAAATATAAACGAGATTGAGGATATCCTTCTTGAAGCAGGATCCACCAAAGCCAACACTTGCATTAAGAAATTTTGGACCAATCCTGGAATCCATACCAATTGCACGGGCTACTTTCGCAATATCGGCTTCAGTCTTTTCACAAAGGGCGGAAATGCTATTGACTGATGAAATCCTCTGCGCCAAAAATGCATTTGCTACGAGTTTTGAGAGTTCTGAACTCCAAATATCACACGTAATAATCTTATCTCTTGGAACCCAATTAGCATATATTTCGACGATTTTTTCTCTTGCAATCCGGCCACTTTCCGTTTCTCTAGACCCTATAAGGACACGATCAGGATTCTCCAGGTCAGAAATAGCTGTGCCTTCAGCAAGAAATTCCGGATTAGAAACGACATCGAAGTGAATTTTCTTATTCATTCCATTAAAAATCCGTTCCATAGCTTCAGCAGTCCGAACCGGCAATGTACTTTTCTCAACAATAATTTTGTCTGAGTCTGCAATACGGACAATGTCTCTTGCGATTTTTTCCCAAAATTGCAGATCAGCCGTTTTACCAGCCCCGAGGCCATACATCTTCGTGGGGGTATTGACAGAGACAAAAATAATATCAGCCTTTTTAATATTCTCTTCGATATCGGTAGAAAAAAACAAATTTCTATCTCGGGACTTTTTGACTGCCTCTAATAAACCCGGCTCATAAATGGGCAGATTTTCCGTTTGCCATGCCTTAATCTTTTCTTCATTTATATCGGCTACAGTAATCTTATACTGTGGGCATTTGGCCGCAATCACGGCCATAGTAGGCCCACCAACATATCCCGCGCCAATGCAAAGTATATTTTTATTAAATTTTTTGTCAGGCATGTTCTTGTATTCTCTAGAATAAAGATTAAACAGGGATTATCACGGGAACTAAAAAATACTATTTAATATTATATCCTTACACCAACTTTTTTAAATTCCTTTTCGCTGTACAGGATGACGTAGTCATTTAATCCTGTCTTCTCCCTGATAGCTTGAATTACGGCCTCACATTCGGCGTCGGTGTAACCGTGAATCATGGTAAAAACGTTGTATTGCCAGTCGGGGTAAGTGGGGCGTTCGTAACAGTGGGTCACCTCTTCAAAACTGGCCATGATCTTGCCCACTTCATCTACCCGCTCCTTATGCACCTTCCACACGCACATGGCATTGGCATTGATACCGATCTTGCGGTGCGCGATAGAGGCGGCCAGACGTCTGATTTTCCCAGACTCTAATAGCTTTTTGAGTCTTTCTATCACCTCGTCTTCGGACATTCCTAAGGCCTGGCCAATGTCTTTGTAAGGGGTCTTGGTGATAGGGAGGCCTTCCTGAATGTGTTTGATAAGCTTTACGTCAATGTCTTCTTTTTTGTTTGTCATAGTTAATAAATTTTAAAACGGACGCCAATCTTGAATTTCTTTGTTGTGGGTAAACTTCTGACAGTGAGTCCAGTTCTGTCCTCGATTTCTTTTAACCTGCTGTGAAGTTCCTCGTCGTCCTTGTCCGACATGGTAAACCACATATTATATGGGATATTGCAGTTTTTGCCTTTCCGCAGATAGTTGTGAGAAACGCCGCTGTAACTGTTGATAATTGCGCTCACCTCATCGATGCGGTCTTCGGGAACTTTGATTGCCGCAAGTGTCGCTTCTCGTCCCATGGCCTGCGTATTGATAATGGGCGCTAGCCTCCTTACGTACCCTTTTTCAATCATAAATTTGACGCGCTCGATAATGGCGTCTTCATCTATAGCAAGCTCCTTGCTCAATTCCAGGAAAGGCCTTGACACAAGAGGCAAGTTGGATTGTAAACGGTGAAGTATCTTTCTATCGGTATCACAGAGTATCATATTCTTTTTTTTATTTCCTCTATTCCTTGTTGTTCAATAAGCGTTCTAAAGCGATGTTCAGTTTCACTTGTGAGGATGATATCCACGCATACATCCAGCGCCTTTAGGGTGGTGGATTCATCTGCCTGGGACAATAGATTCAGGGCAAATTGGGGATGGCGCCCAACTTTTCCCCCGATCATTACGCGATATTTTTTCTTCTCGGCTTTTATTGTGCCGGTAGGGCATACCTTGACGCATAGTCCACAGTGCACACATTTTTCTTTATCGATAGTAACGTTCCCATTTTTGACTGTAATTGCATCTTCACGACAGGTCTCCACACACTTCATGCATTCGATACACTTGCAATCGGGGTCTACAGAGACAGGTTCCACCGCATGGACGCCAAAATCCTTGATTTGCGGCATGGAACAACTATTTGGGCATCCCGATACAGCCAGTTTCATCGTGTGATGTGGTAGAATTTGTCCTTCGACCTTATCAATCAACTTTTCGGTAAAATGTAATTCTTCCAGTCTATTCCGGAGTTTATCAGACAGAATACCGGAATCCGTTATGAGAAACGGGCAATTGATCTCAGCGCCTCTGCAGGATTTTACCTGATAGAGAACAGGATTGCCACCTTTATCAAAATATTTGGGATACTTTCGGAGGATAGAGAGTTTTTCATTATCTGCGGGTTGCTTTGCCATAGTGCGTTGTGGATTCGGCTTACCCATGAACGACTCTCTGGCGGCAACGACTTCCGCTTCAGTTACTATGGTTTTTCCCCGCTCACGGGCAAGTGACTCTACCTTTTCACGAACGATCTTTTGAACAAAGGGAGGCGCCTTTTCCAGCAGCAACGTTGCAGGTTTATCCCACTCCAATTCGTGATCTCCTTAAAATAAAATTGCCACAATAAAATATTGCGGCAATTTTTTGGGCGTAAATACAACATTTTTTGTTGATTAATTATATTGGTAAAAAAGAGGATTGTCAATTTGAAATTTCAAAGCGGCTTTTCCGTAGTATTCTTAAATATTTTAAACCTTGACATTTATTTAAGTGTTGCTTATATTTTGAGTGTAAATAAATTGAAAAATATCAATATAAATGTACTTTAATCTGAGGAGGCTGTTCTATGGATGAAAAGGCTTTTCATGAAAAACTACTGGATTTAATCGAGCAAATTAAACGTTTCCCGGAAGCAAAAAGAGAGAGCCTCGAAATGGTGGCAGGTGAGCTTGGTAAAAAATATGAAGACCTTAGAAAGAGTTTGGCGCTGTTGCAGGATACGCTCGATTCGCTCAGATTAAATGTGAAGTATCTACTCTTTGATTTAGAGGCGACAAAGAAGGAAAATACAGCGCTTAGAAAAAAACAGGAAGAACAGGGAAATAATAAATAATCCATCAATCTTATTCCCTCAACGAGTGAAAGATTAAGATTTGACTTGGGAAAATTCAGTGAAAGGCTTATATTTAATGGACGACCTTAAACTATCTAATATACCCGCACAAACGCAAACTGTCATAGAGCCTTTCCTCAAAGACATCCTTGCCAATTATAAAGAAGACATCGTTTCGATATACATCATTGGCAGCGCCGTAACAAAAGGATTTCATCCGAAATATTCTGACATCAATACATTAATTGTTGTAAAAGGGATCGAAATTCCCTTTTATGATTTTATTGCGTTGTTAGGTAAGCGATATGGCAAGAAGAAAATACGCGCTCCGCTCATCATGACACGTGATTATATCAATAGGTCACTCGAGGCATTCCCACTGGAATTCATGGAGATGAAACTTATTCATCGGTTGGTATATGGTGAAGATGTCTTAAAAGATATTAAAATAGAAAAGTCCGATATTCGGCTCCAATGTGAACGGGAATTGAAAGGCAAGCTGCAGCACCTTTGCCAGGGTTACATAAAGGCTATGGGAAACAAGACGACATTGACAGATTTATTTGTAGGATCGCTGTCAGGTTATTTCCCGTTATTTCGCGGCATACTCTTTTTGTACGGTCATGAGATTCCCAAAGAAAAAGGGGACGTTCTGCATGCCCTCAATGAGTGCTGCGACGTCGATGTAGACGTGTTTAGAAACCTGCTGGATATAAGGTCGCGTAATTTCTATCCGCCAATTGAGGCGCTTAAGGACGTGTTTAAAAAGTTATATCGTGTGTTAGACACCATTACGAAAAAGGTTGATGAATTCAAGTTAGAAAGTCCCCTCTTGGGAGGGGATTTAGGGGTGGGTAAGCGGTAATTCGTGAGATATTCACTGAGATTTCACGGCTAAGGGACCCACCCCTTACCCCTCCCAAGAGGGGAATAATCCATGCAACCTTGTAACCCGCTTAAATAAAATGAAAATTCCTATACAATCAAGATAGAACATGCATAAAAGGAATATTTTTAACAATTTTGTAATATTTGTAATTTTTCTGTTCCTTTGTTCTTTTGCGATAGCACAGGAATTGCCCGTTCCCCGGAAGTATGTAGAAGACAGGGCTGGCATTATTAGTGATATTGCAGAGAAGGGTCTTAATGGGTATCTCCAGGAACTCGAACAGAAAACCGGCGCTCAAGTGATCGTTCTGACGATTGATACGACAGGAGAGATTCCTATAGAAACATACGCCATAGAACTTGCTACAAAGTGGCAATTGGGACAGAAGGGAAAGGATAACGGTGTGCTCGTCGTTGTTGCAAAGGGTGATCGGGCTTATCGGATTGAGGTAGGGTACGGGCTTGAAGGGGTGCTGCCCGATGGCTTTTGCGGTACTGTTGGCAGGGTATATTTTGTGCCCAAATTTCAAAAAGGACAATTTAGCGAGGGCATATATCAGGGTGTAGTTGTTCTGGTTAATAAAATTGCGGAGGAGAGCGGGCTAAAGATTACCGGCATGCCCAGTATGGCCGATATGAGAAAAAAGGCACATGAGCGCCAGAATCCATACTTTTCACTGTTATACGTGCTTATACTATTTCCCTTTTTATTAAGATACCTGTTTAGCCGGAGACGCACCTCGTCGTACTGGTGGGGAGGCCCGCCTATTATTTTTGGAGGACCAAGGGGGTTAGGTTCGGGTGGGATGGGTGGATTCGGCGGCTTCGGAAGCTTTGGTGGCGGCGGAGGAGGCTCTTTTGGAGGTGGTGGCGCTTCCGGACGATGGTAATAAATTAAATAATTAGAAAGGTCAATTATGAAGAAGATAATACCTGTTATTGCGGTTGTCGTATTTTTGGGCATTATCTTCGGGGCGTGGTATATCAAGGGATATAACAAGGTTGTTGCCCTGAATGAGAACGTCAAAAATGTCTGGTCTCAGGTAGACACACAACTCAAGCGTCGATATGACCTTATTCCCAACCTTGTGGAGACCGTGAAGGGTTACGCCTCTCACGAAAAAGAAATCTTTGAAAAACTCGCTGAGGCCAGAAAGGGTTATTTTAGTGCGGGTACAATCGAAGATAAAACAAAGGCTGCCACACAAATAGAAGGTTTTTTGTCTCGCTTGTTAATGTTCCGGGAGACTTATCCAGAATTAAAGGCAAACGAATCCTTTCTTAAATTACAGGATACGCTGGAAGGCACGGAGAATCGCATTTCTGTGGAGCGTAAACGATATAATGACAGCGTCAGGGACCTCAATGCTTACATCAAAAGCTTCTACGGGCGATTCTTTGCCACACGCGCAGGTGTGACTGAGGCGAAATATTTTGAGGTTGCAGAGGCAGAAAAAGAAACGCCGAAAGTCAAATTTTAAATAATGAGTAAATGTCAGGACAAAAAGTATTTGTGTGATGATTGTTTTAGCTGTCAGTTTTGTAGTGACGAACGCTGTGCTATCTGTTTGTGCAGCAAGCATAAACCCAGGCAATTAAGTGTGGAAGAACAGATTGCCATGTACGAGACGCTAAACAAGGAAGCCTTTAGTAAAGAATGAAACAGGTCATACTTTCTCATTTAGGCAAGCCAGAAACAAATATTTTAGATTTACGATTGAGGATTTACGATTTTGTAACAGTTTAGCTCACCGCAAAGATCGCAAAGTTCGCAGAGGTTATGATAAGGAGATAAGACTAAGTACAATCCCCAATTTTTTCTTATTTCTTCGTGTTCTCTGTGCCCTCTGTGGTGAACTATTACCAATTTTTAAATCTAAAATCGTAAATCGTAATTTCATACCGATTACCAAAATTTATTTGTAAACAAGAATGTCAAATCCTTACCCCCAACACAAGAAACCAGAACTTCTATCTCCTGCCGGTAACATGGAGTGTTTTTTTGCAGCCGTCGAAAATGGAGCTGATGCCGTTTATTTTGGTTTGAAAGATTTTAGCGCCCGTGCGAGCGCAGACAATTTTACCATAGATGACGCCAGCAAGACCATTGCTTACGCCCGCAAAAGATCCGTCAAGGTCTACATTGCCATTAATACCCTGATTAAAACCCACGAACTGGAAAGTGTAGTAGATTATTTAATCGCACTGGACGAACTACAGCCCGACGCATTGATTATCCAGGACATGGGGCTTTTCTATTTAATACAATCTCAATTCCCTCATTTTCAGCTACACGCCAGCACGCAGATGACCATCCACAATCTTGCCGGAGTTAAGCGACTGGAAAGGATGGGGTTTAAACGCGTGGTCTTGTCCAGAGAGTTGTCGATAGACGAAATTGAAAACATTTCCCGAAATACCAACATGGAGGTAGAAGTATTTGTGCATGGGGCGTTGTGCTACTCTTATTCAGGGTTCTGCTTCTTCAGCAGTATGATGGGTGGACGGAGCGGGAATCGCGGTCGCTGCGCACAGCCCTGCAGGATGTATTACAAATCTCAGCCAGACGAAGGTGGGTATCTGTTTTCTATGAAAGACCTCCGCACCCTGTCTCATATAAAAGAGTTGATGACTGCAGGAATCCATTCGTTAAAGATTGAGGGGCGTATGAAATCACCCGAATACGTGGCCGTAGTGACACACATCTACCGGCAGGCAATTGATGGCAAGCTAAAAGACGAAGAGGCGGCTATTCATCTTATGAATACGGTGTTTAATCGGGAGGCAGCACACTCATACTTATTTGGAAACAATTATCAAAGAACTAAAAAAAGTACAAATAATAAACAAATCAAGCCTTCAGATATGATTAATCCATCATATCCTGCAAATATAGGGTCTTATGCTGGTGAGGTAATAAAATCAGGAAAGGGATACGTTACCATAAGGGCAGACGCCGATATTGGCGTAAGGGATTTGTTGCAGGTTTTTGAAAATAGTTCTGAAGAACCAGCTTTGTTACATGTGAAGAACATCAAGATTGATGGGAAAAGAGTGTTTGGCATAAAGGCAGGTGATATTGCTATAGTCGATACTGAACGGCAGTATAGACAGGGTGCAAGGCTGTATTTGCTTTCTTCCCAGAAAGTCAAAGAAATGTTTGCATCGAAAGTGCCGAAAAAACTGGCGACTTCTAAGATACCGGTAGATTTAGAGATTAAAATAAGGCCTGAAAGTGTAGAAATAAAGGGATTCACGAAGCATTTTTCGTTTTCCAGGGATTTTTCCGTAAAACTGGAAAAGGGAATCCACAGAACAACTGAAACGGAAAATATAAAGGAATGTTTTACCCGTCTGGGCAATACGCCATTTGAGCTGGCAAGTATCCATACAGAAATTTCTGGGGAATTATTTGTCCCGCTCAGTGTATTAAATGAAATCCGAAGAGATTATTTCCAAATTTTTTGTGAAGAGTGGCGTAGGGACAGTGAACGTAGGCGTGAAAATATAAAGAAATGGATACAGAAGAAATTTATTGAATATAGCAGTTCAGACAATAAATTGTCTGGCGAAAGCTCCATTTTAACATCCGTAAATCCCCCTTTAGAAAAGGGGGTAACGGTTCACCCACACCTAAATCTCCCCCCCTCCCCCTTTCTCCCCCTCAGTGAGGGGGACAGGGGGAGGAAACTAAGGGACAATGAGTATTCCCCGCCCCTGGTGGGAGGGGTTAGGGGAGGGGGTGAACTGTTACAAAAGGGGGATTTGAAGGGAGATTCGGAAGATGATGGAATCAGGCTGTCCCTGAAGGCAGACAAATTACAGTATTTGAACCACATTCCTTTAGAGAAGTTTTATAAGATATACATTGTCCTGACAGATGAAACGATCGGGGATCTCATAGCGCAGCATAGCCGCAATCAAATCCCCCTTAACAAAGGGGGATTAAGGGGGTTGTTAAAAACTTGCATAGAAAATAATGAAAGTATCTCCCCATCGAAGGTAAGAGACAAGGTTGTTTTCTCATTGCCCACCATTATGAGGGACAAGGGGAATTTCTTTGGGACTTATGAGTATTTCAAAGAGGTTGTGCAATCATTGATATTGCAGGGTTTTCGACAATTCCAGATTTCCAATCTTGGCGCTATGGAACTATTTGATGACGAGGACGTCCGGTTGCATGCCGATTACCCTTTATATTGCCTGAACCCGCTTTCTGCACTGAAACTCAGGGAATTGGGATTTTGCAGGCATACGCTCTCTCCGGAAGATGACAAAGAGAATTTGCAGACGCTATTTGCTTTGGATGCGGATGTAATTATTTATCAGGATACCCCGCTCTTTACTTCAGAGACCTGTATCTGGGCAAATATGAAGAGATCGTGTCCGGGAAAGGGTCGGTGTGGTTTTAATCAGGTAATGCTGGAAAACGAATACGGTGATCGGTTTTTGGCCATGGATGAGGCATGTAAGACGGTGGTGATTGGTGAAAGGCCTTTCTCTATTACCCACCTCATTCCAAAGCTCATTGAGTCTAAACAAAGGGATTTCAGGATTGACTTGTGTTATAAGGATTATACGCCTGAAATAATAAATGATATATTCTTGAAAATACAGGATAAAAGTAAGGTTGAAAATTCAGTGATTGGAAATTTTGAAAGGGGATTACTGTAGCATTCAAACCTTAAAAGCAACCACAGATTTCGCAGATTACACAGACTTTTTTGTTTCTTCTGTTTTAGGCTCGTGGGGCACTGTCAGACGAAAGGGACAGAAACAGATACATCCTCACGAAATTGGGGATAGGCCAAACCTAAACCACTACGCCAGTTCCCTACTCTACCTTTTCGCTCAAATTCATGCACCGTAAGACCCGGAGTGAGGAACGTCGATTACTTGATAATCGCTTCTACAAGAAGATTTTCTCAGCTAACAAATGGGGTCTTTAATCTGGCTTTTCAGGCTGGTTTTTCAGTAGTCTGCTTATGGTCGAATAATGCAGCCCAAGATAATCGGCTACTTCCTTCTGGCTATGATTGTATTTTTCCACCGATTCTACTATTTTTACATTTCTCTCACGTCTGAGAATTCCTGTGACACCATACCAAATTTTAATTCATAGAATTAAGTATGGTGTCGCCGGAATTCCCCGGCATCTGCAAACCCATCCCCCGATTTTTATATGGGATCACTTGACTACAAACTGGAATGACTCTGAGGCCTCCGACGGGCCTGTGATCTTCTTCGCCAGGAATTTCACCCCTTCCGGCGTGATCACGCAGAACTTCGCCTCCACTCCCGGCTTTCCCGAATATTTCAGCATAAGCTCGTTCTTGCCTAACACGATATTATCAAGGACAGTCGTCCCAGGCATGTCCGAAATCGTCATACCCGACTTGCCGTTCAACACCGGTGTCATCGATGTGAAGAGCGAGGACATATGCACCAGCACTGCCTTTCCATCCCCCTGGTCAGTAACAAAGACCGGCTTGAAGTCGGCGGGCGGAACGTCGCTTACTACAAAGCTCTTCTCCACCTTGCCGGATGGTTTCAACCTGCCCTGAAGGAAAAATAGAGGGGCTGGATATCCATCCATTTCCAGGGATATCTCCATCCGGTCGTTCTTATCGTCCGACTGCTTTGTAAACTCTATAGATATGGTGTTTTCACCCTTTTTCAACACAAAGGACTTCTTTCTCGTCTCCGGCGGGGCCTGTGAGGCCATTGGGCTGTCGGCTGCAAAGAGCCGCCTGTTCTCCGACTTCCCTCCGGCTACTCCCACGTCAACACCGTTGACCAGCACCTTTAATTTGTAGCCGTAGCCAAAACACGAGAGAGCCGCCATAGATTCATCGCTCATCTTTTCCATCCTTTCCGCTTTTCCGGCTGTCTCCTTCTTTTCTGCCGCCTGCGCAGCGGGACCACCGCCTGCCATGCATGTCATTAACAGAATTGAGAATATCAACCGCACTGTAAATATCTTCATTTTGATATTTTTGTAAAAACAGAGTTAATCAACAAAGTCATAAATATGGGTTCTCTTGCGTTGCCTCTTGATGTAACGTGGTATGGTACATAATTTATCATTTACATAAACCCATGTCAAGATTAAACAGGTTGTCCGAGAATACAAACAATAATTTTATTAATACAATATATTGTATGCAAAATTTTAAAACCTTAATTCTTGGACAACCTGTTGATTAGTGATTTAATTTTTTCTAATCGTTTCCCCGTTTTCACGAGGACAAGTATTAATTTCATCTTCTTTAGATATCCTTGATTTCATACATGTCCTCGAAAGTTTTTATCGGGGAATAGTTACTCGCCGACTTATAGCAGGATAACCAAGACCAAACAAATTAATCACTAATCAAGGTAACCCCACTTTCCTTCCGCCATCTCCTATCAAGAGGCAATCAGAGAGACAGAATATTCTTTGATGATAAACATGTTGACTTGCATATTCGAAAAGTCTAAAATGAAAAAAAAGCATTAAAGCGTGCCTTTCTTAGATTTAAGTCTTTAATATTGTTGATAACCTATTAAGTAGGGGTGTATATGCCTGTAATACGATATGTCCTGAGCGAGTATGTCGAACACGCTATGGCACAGGCCCTTTATGATAAGCTCGAAGACGGTACATTTGCCGGGAGAATTCCTCTCTGTAAAGGAGTTATAGCATTTGGCAATACTTTACGAGAGTGTGAAAATGAGTTACGTTCAACACTCGAAGATTGGATTCTGTTAGGATTAAAACTGGGACATTCTTTACCGGTAATTGGAGAAATTGATTTAAATAGGGAGCCTACGAGTGAGCCGATGGACACCGTGTAAACGTCGGGATTTCATTCACCGGTTACGAATACTCGGTTTCGATGGACCCTTTTCTGGAACAAGGCATCAGTTTATGGTTTATAAACGACATCGTCTGTCAATTCCATCTAATACTGAATACTCTATTCCTCAGCTTCGAATGATGATTAGAGAAGCAGAAGAAATAATAGGCAAAGAAATTACCTCAGATGAATGGAATTGTTTGTAAAAATTAGGAAATTTTGTAGGTTGGGTGAAGCGAACAGACTGGGTCAAATGAGCGATTTTACCCTCTTTCAAGATATTTTTTCACCACTTTAATGGCTAAAATAGCTCATAACGAGAATAAAGCGGGCAATATTCGACTGAACATCCCCACTTTTAAAATAAAAAAGTTCATTTGACCCAGTCTGGAAGCGCACCCAACAGAACGGTTTAAACTGTTTGAACTGATTGAACGGCTTTGATGCGAATTCCTGGGACACCATACTTAATTTTAGGAATCTTCACTTTCCCTTTGTGGTCCCTTCTGGCCAGGCTTCTGCCGACATAGCATGCGCTTGGGATTACCACACGAGCGACCCTAGCCATAGGGTAGTTTTTAACCGTTTTTCAACACTGAGTCAATAATTAAGTAAGGTGACTCCGGAATCCTGTATATCTATTCCTTTCTGGTGACTAACGTTGCAAATCACTTAACCCCAAAGACAACAAAGCCAATGCAAAAGGTTAATATTTGCTTAACATCAAAGAGATTTTGAAACGGCTCGGCTTCGGGGGTCAAGTGCATTTGCATGGTTATGCCCCTTTTTTATTTCAAACGAGTTTCCGAGTTTTTTTCTATATACCCCGTATTTTCCTTCTTACGAACCCGATATATAATTGACTTTATAAATAGGCAAAAACCACAAAAACGAAAATCCGTAAAAAAGGTTTTTTTCAAAGAATGAATACAATACTCTTCTTTGTTTGTAATTGTAATATTTTTTTCTACCCATTTAACTTTTTCATTTTCAATAATCTCTTCATTCCTTGTAGATAAGCCAGCTATCCATAACAAATGTTGATTAATTATTTTATTTCGCAAATATTCCATTTCGAATTCAAATAGGCTGCCAAATAAGCTTTTTACTAACAAGTCTAAATTTTCAAATGCAATTTTTCCCCAAGCATTTCTATCTAATGAGTCGGTCTTAATTTGTTGTAGAGATTGGGAAATAATGGAATAGTAGAAGTTCCACAATTTCCCGCTGCGGTACCATAAAAAGGTTACAAGCGCTATTATGGTGGTAGCATTAATAATTTCTGGCACTTCAGATTCCTCCTTCGATTAATAAGGTAAATGGGGTCAAAATTAACCCACCAGACCTCACCTCTTTTCACGTGCTATGTCCTTAAAGGTCATCTCTGCCCAATCCAAGGCTTCCGATTCTCGCTTTTTGTCTTTTGACATTTGGGAGTATGCCAATTCCAGGTTTGGGCGAACTACATGCGGGCGAACCAATTCCTCAATAAATTTGCTGATTTTGCGTGGACTGATGGTCTTATGAAGACCTTCATAAACTTCCTCATCTACGGTTATGGTCAACTTTTTTTGCATATAAGTCCTCCTTTATATGCGTACGGTATACGTATAATAAATCGCTATGTCAATAACCCGGCTACTTACCGCTGGTTCAGGCTTTAAGCCTGAACCGAAACATTTCGGTTCAATCGAGGACGATTGAACCAGCAAAGCGCATTTTGTGCGCTTATTGTGTATTTTAAAAAGCCTTTTTCCCAAATATGGACTCGAAACGGTTATTGAATGCTTCGTGGGTAAAATGAAAATTTTGAGGGCCGTAGACTTCCACACAATAGGCGGCGCAGACGGCCCCTATCTTTGCTGCATGGACGATGTCATTTTTTGATGTCGCGAGTCCCTTGATTAGTCCTGCCCTGTATGCATCGCCGGCACCGGTGGGGTCGCTTACCTGACTCACTTTTGCCACTGGAATCTCAACACTTCGTATTTTTTTGCTTTCCTTACGCATGACCACCGAGCCGAATTCCCCTTTTGTTACGATCAGTGTCTCAGTTTTTTCCAGGATATCATCAACCGTCATGGAGGTCTTTTCCTGTGTTAGCTGCAGCTCGTAGTCGTTGCAGATGAATATTTTTGACCCGTGTATCAACTCTGTCAAAAGCTCTTTGCTCCAGGCTGGAAGGGATTGCCCCGGATCGAAAATATAATCGATCCCTTTCTTTTTGTACGTATTTGAAAAGTTAACCATATCACCTAGATTCCCCGGCGCTACGATAGCAAGGGTCTTTTCGCGCGCTGCGGAATCGAAATCATAGCTTGAGTTGAATTTCATTGCGCCCGGGTTAAATGCCGTTATCTGATTGTCTGACTGGTCGGTGGTTATGTAAGCTCCGGCGGTAAGTTCATCGTTTATGATTTTAATGTGTTGTGTGGAAACGTTGTGGCTGGTCAGCCAGTTCCGGTATGGTTCAAAATCGCGTCCGGCCGCGGCGAGTATATTTGGTCTTTCACCAAGCAGTGAAAGGGCAAAGGCGATGTTGCCCGCTGTGCCTCCAAAATTCTCTGTTAAGCCGTTTATCATAAAACACACGTTCAGCATGTGTATTTTATCGGGAAGAATATGGTCGGAAAATTTTCCCGGAAAGTCCATAATCCTGTCGTAAGCCAGTGAGCCAGAAACAAGAATATTCATTTTATCTCCTTATAAAAAATCTTTATTGATGTTTTATCTTCATATTTGAATCGAATTATAAATAGCAACAAAAGAAACCACAGATTTAGCAGATTGCACAGATTTTGCAAATTATTCGAACCTTTTATCTGTGTAATCAGTGGAATCTGTGGTTCCAAACATTTTTATCCTAACGACCTGGCGCAGCGGAAGCCGATGGTGTCGTTTTTATAGATTAATTCGTCGTAATCTCGATTGGCACAACGGATATGGACAACGCCCGAACCATTCCACGATCCACCCCGTAGTACCTTACAGCCGCTCAACGCCTTGCTCGTTGGTGAGGGTTTTAGTTCGTAAATGGAGATGCCTACCTCTTCCGGTCTGCCAAAGTATGGATTTTCCTCAGCCACGTTAGGCCCTTGCGGGTCTTTGTTTGGGGCGTGGCGGTAATATTGGCTATCGTACCAATCGGCAGTCCATTCCCACACGTTTCCTGCCATGTCAAAACATCCGTAAACGCTCTGACCTTGCGAATATTTTGTAACGGGGGTTGGTTTTTCAATTTTGTTTTCGGCACAGTTCAACCTCGTTTTATCATATTCATTGCCCCATGGGTATATCCTGCCATCGGTGCCGCGTGCGGCCTTTTCCCATTCAGCCTCGGTGGGTAATCTCTTTCCAGCCCATTTTGCAAATGCCTCGGCCTCATACCACGAGACGTTTACAACGGGACAATCAGGTTCTCCCTTGAAAACGGCGTCCAGATCATTACTTTCCAGTGGTTTTGACTCTAAAATATACTGCCATCCTGCATCAGACCACAGTACCTTTTGTGTATAGCCGCCAGATTCGATGAACTTTTTATATTGAGCATTAGTAACGGGGTATTTGTCTATAAGGTAAGCACTCAGAAAAACCTCTCTTTGAGGCATTTCATTTTCTAACCGTTCGACTTCAATGTTGCGGTCGAGGTCTAATAATCTTTCGATGTCTTCTTTTGTACTTCCCATGAGAAAAGGGCATTCTGGGATGAGTACCATGTCTTCCGGGATGCTTAGCGCATTCGTATTTATTTTGATCATATTTTAGGAAGTTTATCATAGAATTTCTAAATATCAAAATGGTTTCTAATATTGATAGTATTGGAATTACCACTATTGGACACAGATGAACACAGATTGTCAGGATTTTTAAAATTATGGGATAAAATTAATATCTGAGTATATCTGAGTTCTGATAAGATGTTTAAGATTGATTTGGGAAATAGAATTCATTATTATTCTTGGTTACTATAGTATTATTTTGTAAAAACTTCTTTTCCCCATTCCCCATTTTCATGGGGACAAGCTTGGCGGAAATCCAGGCGTGTGCTGATGGGCGGTGGATTCCCGATAAAAGCATTCGGGAATGACACTTGTCCTCATGGAAGTGGGGAATGGGCAGTGCATAACGTCTTTACCGAATGTTTACGTTTTTTACAACCCCCTTTATCCCCCTTTGCTAAGGGGGATTTGTTTGAGGTTTCGCTGCTCTATGTATAAAGCATTACAAAAATATTTTGGTTACACGAGCTTTTACCCGCTTCAAGAGGATATTATCAATGAAGCGCTGGGACAAAGAGACGTCTTTGTCCTTATGCCGACGGGAGGCGGGAAATCCTTGTGCTACCAGTTGCCCGCCCTCCTTTTGGATGGTCTGACCGTTGTTATTTCCCCATTGATAGCATTGATGAAGGATCAGGTTGATGGATTGCTGGCGGACGGAATTCCGGCGACGTTCATTAACAGCTCATTGAGTTACAATGAAATCGAGGCAAGAAGACGGAGTCTGTCAAACAAAGAAACGAAGATCCTCTATATTGCACCCGAAAGGCTTGTAATGCCGGAATTTTTGCTATTTTTACAAGGATTAAAGGTCTCTCTGTTTGCTGTTGATGAATCGCATTGTATTTCTGAATGGGGACACGATTTCAGACCTGAGTACCGCCAGTTAAAGCTATTAAAGGAGAGATTCCCAAAGGTGCCTGTTATGGCCTTGACGGCCACCGCTACACCTGTCGTTGAAGGGGATATTATTACACAGTTGAAGTTGTCAGGCTGTAAGGTTTTTAAGGCAAGCTTTAACAGGAAAAATTTGTATTATCAGATTAAACCAAAAGCAAACCCATATCATCAACTACTCCAATATCTGGATGTCCGAAAGAAAGATTCCGGGATTATATATTGTCAGAGCCGTAAAACAGTGGAAAGCCTTGCTTCGGGCTTGCAAACAGAAGGATACCGCGCACTGCCGTACCATGCGGGTCTTACGGCTGAAGTCAGAACGGAGAACCAGGAACGGTTCATCCGTGAGGACGTCGAGATTATCGTGGCTACAATAGCATTTGGTATGGGTATTGACAAACCCAACGTGCGGTATGTGATTCATTATGATTTACCGAAGAGTATCGAAGGATATTATCAGGAAACAGGCCGTGCGGGAAGGGATGGCTTAAAAAGCGACTGTATATTGTTCTTCAGTTATGGCGACAAGATGAAGATAGAATATTTTATCGACCAGAAGGAAGATGAAAATGAAAAGCAGGTTGCCTATAAGCAATTGCGGGAGTTGGTGAGCTATTGTGAAGGTAACGTGTGCCGAAGAAGGTTGCTATTGGCTTATTTTGGCGAGAAATCCGATGAACCGAATTGCGGCAGTTGTGATGTGTGTTTGGAACCGAAGGAAAGATTTGACGGAACAATTGTCGCGCAGAAAATATTATCGTGCGTTTACCGGGTGGGTGAACGGTTTGGAATAAATTACGTTGTTGACGTCCTGCTGGGTTCAAAAAATCAAAAAGTAGCGCAGAATCAGCATGACACGATCAAGACGTATGGTGTTGGTAAAGAATACCCAAAGTCGCAATGGCAGGTGTTTGCCCGTGAATTGATTCAATTGGGGTATTTGAAACTGGATGGAGACAAGTATCCCGTCTTGAAGCTGAACGAAAAGAGCAAGGATGTGTTATTGCGCAATGAAAAGGTTTTTTTGACAAAACCCGAAGAAGCGCCTCATATTTTCAAGGCAGAGGCAGGCGAAGATTACGACCGCACCTTATTCGAGCAGTTAAGAGTGTTGAGGAAAACAACGGCTGATCGTGAAGGAGTGCCTCCGTATGTTATCTTTCATGATACCAGCCTGAAAGAAATGTCAACACAGTATCCCCAAAATGTATCTGATTTGCTGATGATAAGTGGAATGGGAGAACGGAAATTGAGGAGATATGGGGATGCGTTTTTACAGGAGATTGTCAATTACTGCAAACTGCACAACATCGAACCAAAGCCACGCATCCTTAAACGGCCTGAATCTCTTATAAAACAGCCAAAGGCTTCTACCATCCAAACAACCTTGGATCTTTACAAGCAACATTTCACGATGCATGAAATTGCGAAAAAGAGAGGCCTGGCATTGTCCACTATTTCCTCGCATCTGGAAAGACTCATTCTGGATGGTGAGGATATTTCTGTAGACAGCATTATTGATCCAGAAAAGCAGCAGCACATAAAAAAGACGTTAAAAGAACTGGGCATGCAGGCTATGAGTCCGGTAAAGGAGAAGCTTGGAGACGGGTATTCCTACGAAGAAATAAGGTTAGTCAGGGCAAAGATGATGTATGAAGGTGAAAAGGAAGAAAACTATTAAGCCACGAATGTACAGATTGACACGAAGTGTAATTGTTTACCTTATTCAGTAAAGGGACACCCACTCGGCCCCCTCTTGATAGCTTACAGTTGGACATTTTTTTGCTGGACAAACTATCCATAATCAGATTGATGAACACTCAATGCTTCGTTAAAAAGGTTTCCTTTCGCCAAGGAAACACCAATCACAATATCTTCCAGCCTTCT
>Ga0209641_10000908_pt1 | contig 27114 bp, 31 predicted proteins | sample RifCSP16_1_FD_184022 | JGI IMG/M metagenome (GOLD analysis project Ga0209641, IMG submission 184022) | Soil microbial communities from Rifle, Colorado - Rifle CSP2_sed 16_1 (SPAdes) (version 2) | ecosystem: Environmental > Terrestrial > Deep subsurface > Rock core/Sediment | place: Rifle... | reverse complement strand
CAAGAAGACTTCTTCGAGGAAGTTTTTCCCGGGCTATATACTCGTCAACATGGAACTTACCGACGAGGCGTGGCATATATTGCACAGTATCCCGAAGTTGACCGGTTTCGTGGGCGGTTCGAACACCCCGCCGCCCGTGAGCGAAGAAGATGTAAAGAAGATAATGCGGCAGATGGAAGAGGGCGCCGTGAAACCGAAGCCCAAGGTGCTTTTCGAGCGCGGGGAAAACGTAAGGGTGGTGGACGGGCCTTTCACTAACTTCACCGGCATGGTGGAAGAGGTGAAGCCCGATAAAGGAAAACTCAGGGTCATGGTGAGCATCTTCGGAAGGGCTACCCCGGTCGAGCTGGATTTCGTTCAGGTGGAGAAGGCGTAAAAAAAGATGCTATCGGTAATCGGTTTGTCATTGCGAACGCAGTGAAGCAATCTCGTGATTGTAAAGATGAGATTGCTTCGGGATAAAACTCCTCGCAATGACAAATGACGGTAATCGGTAAAGATAAAATAACCGATAACCGATAACAGATAAACAGGGAGAGGAATGCGTCATGGCAAAGAAGGTAGTAACGCAAATCAAGCTTCAGATACCCGGAGGAAAGGCTAACCCCTCTCCCCCGGTCGGTCCCGCGCTCGGCCAGCACGGGGTCAATATCATGGAGTTCTGCAAGGCGTTCAACGCCAGAACCCAGAAGCAGGAAGGCACAACGATACCGGTCGTCATAACGGTGTACGCGGACAGGACATTTTCGTTCATCACGAAGACTCCTCCGGCCTCGACGCTTCTCTTGAAGGCCATCGGAGTCGAGAAGGGTTCCAAGGTGCCGAATAAGGACAAGGTCGGAACCGTAACGAGGCGGCAGGTGGAAGAGATAGCGCGCCTGAAGATGCCTGACATCACGGCCGGGACAATCGAGGCGGCGATGAAGACCATAGAGGGAACCGCGAGAAGCATGGGAATCAAGGTGGAGGGATAATAAGCCATGAGCGCTAAAAGATATATAACCGTAAAGGAAAAAACAGGCGAAGGGTTCTTCGGCATAGACGAGGCCATTAAAAAGTTGGCGGCGTCGGCGAGCGCCAAGTTCGACGAGACCGCGGACATGGCCGCGCGCCTGGGGGTTGACCCGAAACACCCGGACCAGATGGTAAGGGGTTCGGTGGTGTTGCCGAACGGCACCGGGAAAAAGGTCAAGATACTCGTCATAGCCAAGGGTGAAAAGCTCGTCGAGGCGAAAGAGTCCGGAGCGGATTTCTTCGGCGGCGAGGACATGATAGAGAAGGTCTTGGGCGGATGGCTCGAGTTCGACAAGATGATAGCGACCCCCGACATAATGGGCTTGGTCAGCAAACTTGGCAAGGTGCTCGGCCCCAAGGGGCTTATGCCGAACCCGAAGCTCGGAACCGTCACCTTCGACATCAAGAAGGCTGTAGCCGAACTCAGGGCAGGCAAGGTCGAATTCAAGATAGACAAATCCGGCATAGTGCACGCGCCTTTCGGCAAAGCGAGCTTCGGAGAAGAGAAACTCAAGGCCAACTTCACGGCCATCGTGGAAGCCATAATGAAGGCGAAGCCGTCGAGCAGCAAGGGAGTTTATCTCAAGAGCCTTTACGTTTCCACGACCATGGGCCCTTCGGTCGGCTTGGACACGAACGAGATAAAGAACGTTTTCAAGTAATCGGTTAAAAGCCGTCATACGTGCCCAGCACCACTTTCCATTATAGTGCCGCACAACGACGCGAGTGTTAGCGACAGAAAGTGGTGCTGGGCGTGAACGTGATGCGCCCCGATGCCTTTGGATACGGGGCGCTCCGTATTGAAACATCGGAGCGTGATGCGGCGAAAAAATAAAATTAAGAATTCCTTATACAGATAACTGTTTGAAGAAGGTCAAAGACAGCGGGCGCCCCGATGTAACATCGGGGCTTAATTTCCTGCCGAGACCGGTTTAAAGGCCGATTTATCCCCGCAAGGGTAGTCAGGGGTTTGGCCTTTCCGTCCGGGAAGAAGTCCATAAAGTCTTTGGCGTTTTCGGATAGGGAAAGGAGGGATACGTGCTTACAAGGGAATACAAAAGCCGGCTCGCGAAAGAGTTCCACGAAAAATTCGGCAAAGCCGAAGCCGCTTTCATCACCGAGTGTTCGGGCATCAAGGTTAACGACATGACGGGCCTGAGGAAGAATCTCCGGGGCGCGGGCGTGGAGTTCCGGGTGCTTAAGAACACCATCGCCCGTTTGGCCGTGAAAGGCACCCTTTACGAGGGGCTTGCCGATCATTTTGAAGGCCCTACCGCCGTGGCCATAGGGTATGAAGACCCGGTCGCCGTGGCCAAGGCCTTGAGCGCTTACGTGAAAGAGCAGCCGAACTTCAAGATCAAGGTCGGGGCTCTTAAGTCCAAGATTCTCACGGTAGCGGAAGTAAAGGCGCTTTCGGAACTTCCGACGAGGACCGAGCTCCTCGCGAAGCTCCTCGGAACCATGAAAAACGTTCCGGCCGGCATGGTATGCGTGCTTTCGGCGATACCGAAGAAGTTCCTTTACGCGCTTAACGCGATTAAGGACAAAAAGGCCGCGTAAGGGCGGATTATAGGGCGAGGGGACTGTCCCAGATTTACGGACGGAGCGAAGCGGAGTCGTAGAATCGGGACTGTCCCCGGATACTTGAGATAAGACAACTGTTAAAAACACCGCAAACTTTGAAACCAAACAGGAGGCGTTAAAAAAATGGCACAGATAAGCAAAGAGGATTTCGTAAAACACATCGAAGGAATGACGGTGCTCGACCTTGCCGAGCTCGTGAAGGAACTCGAGCAGAAGTTCGGCGTGAGCGCGGCGGCGCCGGTGGCCGTGGCCACGGCCGGAGCGTCCGCCTTAGGCGGAGCAGGAGCGGCGGCGGCCGAAGAGAAGACTGAATTCACCGTAACCCTCAAGGTTACGGGAGCAGACAAGATAAAGGTCATCAAAGAAGTAAGGGCCGTAACCGGTCTCGGACTTAAAGAGGCGAAGGACTTGGTCGAAGGCGCTCCGAAGACGCTTAAAGAGGGAGTATCCAAGGAAGAGGCCGAGAAGATAAAGAAGCAGGTCGAGAGCGCGGGAGCGCAGGTAGAGGTAAAGTAGTTTTTTACGGGTTTTTTGCGGAAAAAATCAGCGCCATTCGGTCGGGAGACGGTAAATACGCGTAGTTTTCCGGTCGAGTGGTGCTGGTGTTATTAAAATAACGAAAAAAGGAGCCCCAAGCATATGGCTTTGATAAACGGCCATCTCTTGAGAAAAGATTATTCCCGCATCGGCAAGGTCGTTAACATACCCGACCTCATCGAAGTCCAGAAGAAATCCTTTAAAGAGTTTCTTCAACTGGACGCAAAGCCGGAGGACAGGAAAAATTCCGGGCTTAACGCCGTTTTTAAGGGCCTCTTTCCGGTAAAGGATTTCGGAGCGAACGCCTCGCTCGACTTCGTCAAGTATCTTCTGCTCGCGTCGAAGTACACTGTCGAGGAATGCATCGAGAAGGGGCTCACCTTTGCCGCGCCGATGAAGATTCTCGTCAGGCTCACCGTGTGGGATACCGACCCTTCGACCGGCGCCCAGAGCGTGCGCGACATAAAAGAGCAGGAGGTTTATTTCGGCGAAATACCTCTCATGACCGAAAACGGGAGTTTTGTCATAAACGGCACGGAGAGGGTCATAGTAAGCCAGTTGCACCGTTCCCCGGGGGTCTTTTTCGAGTATGAAAAGGGCAAGGGGTACGCGGGCAAGGTTCAGTACACGGCAAGGGTGATACCTTACCACGGAAGCTGGCTTGATTTCGAGTTCGACCAGAAGGACTGGCTTTACGCCCGCATAGACAAAAGAAGGAAGATGCTCGCGACCGTGCTCCTTAAGGCGCTCGGTTATTCCGTCGAGGAACTTCTTAACTTTTTCTACCCGAGCGAAGAGATTACGATAGACGGCAAGAAGCTGGAGAAGAGCGTTGATCAGGAATACATCGTCGGGCAGAAGTCCAGCCACGACATAAAAGACCCGAAGACCGGGGAGATTGTAGTCAAGAAGGACAAGAAGATTTCGCGTTTTCAGGCGAAGAAACTCGTCTCCGCCGGCATAAAACACATACAGGTGGAGGTCGAGGACATAATAGGGAGAATTGCCTCGCAGGATGTGGTGGATCTTAAGACCGGCGAGGTCATACTCGAGTGCAATCAGGTTCTCACGAGGGAAAAACTCGACGAGATTTCGAGGCGCGGCATAAAGCGTTTTAAGTTGCTTTTCATAGAGGCGCTCGGGCCGTCCCTGAGGGAAACCTTGCTCAACGACCGCATAGGCAACGAGGCCGCGAAGCAGGTTAACGACTACAGGGCCGCCAACCCGGACGACTCGACGACCAACATGACGCTCAACGCGAAGATAGACATCTACAAGAGGCTTAAGCCGGGCGAGCCGCCGACCGTCGTTATGGCGAACCAGAACTTCGAACAGCTTTTCTTTATTCCGGAGAGGTACGACCTTTCGAAGGTGGGAAGGCTTAAGATCAACAGGAAGCTCGGCCTTGACGCTCCCATAGAGCACACCACGCTCCGGAAAGAAGACATAATGGGCGTCGTGAAGTACCTCCTCGGCCTCAAAAACGGGCAGGGCACGGTCGACGACATAGACCATCTCGGAAACAGAAGGGTAAGGTGCGTCGGCGAACTCCTCGAGAATCAGTACAGGATAGGGTTGCTCCGCATGGAGAGGGCGGTAAAGGAGAGGATGAGTTTGGGCGAGATAGAAACCCTCATGCCGAACGACCTCGTCAATCCAAAGCCGGTTACCGCGGTCATAAAGGAATTTTTCGGCTCGAGCCAACTTAGTCAATTTATGGACCAGACGAACCCCCTTTCCGAGATAACCCACAAAAGGCGTCTTTCCGCGCTCGGAGCCGGAGGCCTTACGAGAGAGAGGGCGGGATTCGAAGTGAGGGACGTGCACGCGACCCATTACGGAAGGATTTGCCCCATAGAAACCCCCGAAGGTCCGAACATCGGCCTTATCGTGTCCTTGAGCACGTACGCGCGCATAAACGACTTCGGTTTCGTCGAGACCCCGTACAGGAAGGTCATAGGCGGAAAGGTCACGAACCATATACTTTATCTTTCGGCGCTTGACGAAGAAGACCACGTCATAGCTCAGGCGAACGCCCCGATAGACGAAGGCGGAAGGTTCACGGCGGAGTTCGTTTCCGCGAGAAAGGGCGGAGAGTTCGTGATGGCGAGGGCCGAGGACATAACGCTTATGGACGTATCCCCGAACCAGCTCGTCTCTATCGCCGCGGCGCTCATACCGTTTCTTGAAAATGACGACGCCAACAGGGCGCTTATGGGGAGCAACATGCAACGCCAGGCCGTTCCGGTCATGAGGACGGAAGCGCCGGTTGTCGGAACAGGCATGGAAAGCGTGGTCGCGAAGGACTCGGGCGTTACCGTCGTCGCGAAGAAGACCGGAGTAGTGGAAAGTTCGGACGCCGAGAGGATAGTCATAAAGTGCGCCAAGGGAGACGTGGACGTCTATAATTTGACGAAGTTCAGGAGGTCCAATCAGAACACCTGCATAAACCAGAAGCCTCTCGTGAAGGAAGGCGACAGGGTCGAGGCCGGAGACGTGGTGGCGGACGGGCATTCGACCAGCAACGGAGAACTCGCGCTCGGCCATAACGTCGTCGTGGCGTTCATGCCGTGGGGCGGGTATAACTTCGAGGACTCCATACTCATAAGCGAAAGGCTTTTAAAGGAAGACGTCTTCACCTCCGTTCATATCGAGGAGTTCGAGATAGTCGCGAGGGACATAAAGCTCGGAAGGGAAGACATAACGAGGGACATACCGAACGTCGGAGAAGAGGCGCTCCGGAACCTTGACGACAGCGGCATAATCAGGATAGGAACCGACATCCTGCCCGGAGACATCCTCGTCGGGAAGATTACCCCGAAGGGCGAGACACAGCTCTCTCCGGAAGAGAAGCTCTTGAGGGCCATATTCGGCGAGAAGGCGGAGGACGTAAAAGACACCTCGCTTCGCGTCCCGCCCGGCATCGAAGGGGTCGTGATAGACGCCAAGGTGTTTTCGAGGAAGGGCGTCGAGAAGGACGAGAGGGCCAAGAGCATCGAGGACAGGGAAGTGTCGAGGCTCACGAAGGATCGCGACGACGAGGTGAACATAGTCAAGACCACCGCCTACAATAAGGCGGAGAAGCTCCTTGTCGGCAAGAAATCCGGCGTCAAGATAGCCGACAAAAAAGGCAATACGCTCCTCCAGAAGGGCAAGGTCATCGCCAAGGACGACCTTCAAGGGGTTCCGAAAAGCAGATGGGGCGAGATAATCCCCATGGGCGACGACAAGGCCGAGAGGGAGCTTGACAACATATTCGCGAAACTCGCCGACGCCGTGGACGCGATAAAGTCCATCTTCGACGAGAGGATAGGCAGGATAAAGAGGGGAGACGAACTTCCTCCGGGCGTCATAAAGATGGTGAAGGTCTATATCGCCATGAAGAGGAAGGTGTCCGTCGGGGACAAGATGGCCGGACGCCACGGAAACAAGGGCGTCATATCGAGGATACTCCCGGACGAGGACATGCCGTTTTTGAAGGACGGCACGCCCGTTGATCTGGTCTTGAATCCGCTTGGCGTTCCGTCAAGAATGAACATCGGACAGATACTCGAGGCGCATCTCGGATGGGCGTCGAGGAATCTGGGCGCCGGCATCATGAAGATGGTGGAGACCCACTACAGCCCGAACACCATAAGGGAGAGGATGAAGAAGATATATTCGTCCCTCGATTTCAGCAAGTTTTTGAACTCTCTTTCGGACGACGAGGTCATTGAGGTGGCGAAGAGGGTGCGGAACGGCGTTTTCGTCGCGTCTCCCGTTTTTGACGGGGCGAGCGAGGACGAGATTAAAGACGCGCTCGCTCTGGCGGACCTCGACACGAGCGGAAAGAGCGTTCTTTACGACGGAAGAAACGGCGAGCCTTTCGATCAGGAGGTGACGGTCGGGCTCATGTACATGTTGAAGCTTCATCATCTCGTTGACGACAAGATACACGCCAGGAGCACCGGACCGTACTCGCTCGTAACGCAACAGCCGCTCGGAGGAAAGGCGCAGTTCGGCGGCCAGAGGCTCGGAGAGATGGAGGTCTGGGCGCTCGAGGCTTACGGAGCGGCCTACACTCTTCAGGAGTTCCTTACCGTGAAGAGCGACGACGTGCCCGGAAGGACCAAGATGTACGAGTCCATAGTGAGGGGCGATTATTCGCTGGAGCCCACCATGCCGGAATCGTTCAACGTGCTAATAAAGGAACTCGAAAGTCTGGGGCTTAACATAGAGCTTTTGAAACAGGACAAGTAAGAATGTCGCCGGTTGCCGGTTTTTGATTTTTACCGGTAACGGATAAACGATAACCGATAGATGGAGGTACGACAGTGGCAGTAGAAAGCCTCATGGCATTGTTTGAAAAACAGAAAAAGCCGTCTGATTTTAACGCCATAAGGATAACAGTCGCGTCCCCGGATAAAATCCGCGAGTGGTCTCACGGCGAGGTCAAAAAGCCCGAGACCATAAACTATAGAACCTTCAAGCCGGAAAGGGACGGCCTTTTCTGCGCCAAGATATTCGGCCCGGTGAAGGATTTCGAGTGCAATTGCGGCAAGTACAAGAGGATGAAGCACAGGGGCATAGTTTGCGAAAAGTGCGGCGTCGAGGTTATCCCGTCCAAGGTCAGGCGCGAAAGGCTCGGGCACATAGACCTCGCCACCCCGGTCGCCCATATCTGGTTTTTAAGAAGTCTTCCGTCTAGGATAGGCTCTCTCCTCGACCTTACGCTTAAGGAAGTCGAAAGGGTCATATACTACGAAAACTACATAGTGACCGACCCGAAGGAAACCGACCTTAGGCGCGGAGAACTTCTAAGCGACGACAAGTACCGTCAGGCGATAGAAAAGCACGGCGTGGATTCCTTTGTCGCCTCCATGGGCGCCGAGGCCATACGCGACATGCTCCGCAAAATCGACCTCGCGAAACTTTCCGCCGAGCTCAGGGCCGATTTGAAGAAGACCGGCTCGGACGCGAAGCGCAAGAAGTACGCGAAGAGGCTTAAGGCGGCCGAGGCGTTCTTGAATTCCGGCAACAAGCCCGAGTGGATGATAATGGAAGTCGTGCCGGTGCTTCCGCCGGATTTGAGGCCGCTGGTTCCGCTTGACGGCGGAAGGTTCGCCACGAGCGACCTTAACGACCTCTACAGGAGGGTCATAAACAGGAATAACAGGCTCAAGAAGCTCATGGAGCTTAACGCGCCGGACATCATCATAAGGAACGAGAAGAGGATGCTTCAGGAGGCCGTTGACGCGCTGTTCGACAACGGACGCCGCGGACGCATCATAACGGGACAGAATAAGCGCCCCCTTAAATCCCTGAGCGACATGATAAAGGGCAAGGGCGGACGCTTCAGGCAAAATCTCCTCGGAAAGAGGGTTGATTACTCCGGACGTTCCGTCATAGTCATAGGGCCGGAACTCAGGCTCCATCAGTGCGGCCTTCCGAAAAAGATGGCGATAGAACTCTTCAAGCCGTTCATATACCAGAAGCTCGAGGAAAAGGGCTACGCGACCACCATAAAGAGCGCGAGGAAGATGCTCGAGAAGGAAAAGAGCGAGGTGTGGGACGTTTTGGACGAGGTGATCAAGGAACACCCCGTGCTTCTTAACCGCGCGCCGACGCTCCACAGGCTCGGCATTCAGGCCTTCGAGCCGATTCTCATAGAGGGCAAGGCCATTCAGCTCCACCCGCTCGTCTGCACCGCGTTCAACGCCGACTTCGACGGAGACCAGATGGCCGTGCACGTGCCGCTTTCGGTCGAGGCGCAGACCGAGGCGAGGGTGCTCATGATGTCCACCAATAACATACTCTCGCCGGCGAGCGGAAAGCCGATTATCGTTCCGACGCAGGACATAGTACTGGGGCTATATTACCTTACGCGCGACAGGTTCGGCGTCAAGGGCGAGGGCAAGAAGTTTTCGTCTTTCGACGAGGTGAGGGCCGCGTACGAGGCCGGAGAACTGCATCTTCAGGCCAAGATAAAGGTCAAACTCGACGGCGAGATAGTGGACACGACCGTCGGAAGGGTCGTCTTGAGGGAGATAGTTCCGGCGGTGGTCGGATTCGAAGAGATAAACAAGGTGATGGACAAAAAGCAACTCGCCGAGCTCATAGACATCTGCTACAGGCGGGCCGGCAGCAAGGAAACGGTTCTTTTGGCCGACAGGCTCAAAGACATGGGTTACAAGTACGCGACCAAGGCGGGCATTTCGATAGCCATAGACGACCTTAAGATACCGAAGAAAAAGCAGGAACTCCTCGACACGGCGTACGAAGAGGTCAAGGAGATACAGAAGCAGTATAACGAGGGGCTCATAACCGACGGCGAGAGATACAACAAGGTCATAGACATATGGGCGCAGACAACCGAAGAAGTAGCCGATGAGATGCTTAAGGAACTCGGCGTGGACACGGTGAAGGACGAAAAGGGCGTTGAGACGAAGATACGGAGCTTTAACCCGATATTCATCATGGCGGATTCCGGCGCGAGGGGTTCGGCGCAGCAGATACGCCAGCTTGCCGGCATGAGGGGACTCATGGCCAAACCCTCGGGAGAGATTATAGAAACCCCTATTACCGCGAATTTCAGGGAAGGCCTGACCGTTCTCCAATACTTCATCTCGACGCACGGCGCGAGAAAAGGTCTCGCCGACACGGCGCTTAAGACCGCGAATTCCGGGTACCTTACGAGGAGGCTCGTGGACGTGGCGCAGGATGCCATAATATACGAGGACGACTGCGGCACCTTGGACGGCATCTACATGAGTTCTCTTGTCGAGGGCGGAGAGATAATCGAGGCCATAGGCGAGAGGGTTCTCGGAAGGGTCGCGCTCGAAGAAGTCGCGGACGCGTTCTCCAAGGAAGTCCTTGTGGACGCCAATGACGAGATAGACGAGGACGCCGTAAAAAGGGTGGAAGACGCCGGGGTGGACAAGGTAAAGATAAGGAGCGTGCTCACCTGCAGAAGCAAGCGCGGCATATGCGCCAAGTGTTACGGAAGAGACCTCGCGAGAGGCAAGCTGGTGGATATGGGAGAGGCCGTTGGTGTAATAGCGGCGCAGTCCATAGGAGAGCCGGGAACCCAGCTTACGATGCGCACCTTTCATATAGGAGGCACGGCGAGTAGGCGTGCCGAGCAGACGGCCCTTGAGGCGAGGCACGACGGCGTCTTGAAGTTCGGGGCAAAACTCAATACCGCCGTCAACTCGAGGGGCGAGACCATAGTGATGAACCGTAACGGCGAGATATCGGTGCTTGACGAGAACGGCAGGGAACGCGAGAAGAACTCCGTCATATACGGCGCCAAGCTTAAGTTAAAAGACGGCGACAAGGTGCGCGTGGGCACCGTTATCGCCGAGTGGGACCCGTATACCATTCCGATAATAACCGAGATGGGCGGTATCGCCAAGTTCGGCGATATAGAGGACGGCAAGACCATGAAAGAGCAGGTTGACGAAGTGACCGGCCTTTCGAGCAAGGTCGTAGTCGCCTACAAGGACTCGGAGATGCGTCCGAGGGTTTCGATAAAGGACGAGTCCGGAAGGACGCATAAGGTGTCGGGCACGCATCTTCCCGCAAGGTATATATTGCCGGTAGGCGCCATAATCACCATAACCGAAGGCAACGTGCTCAAGGCCGGAGACATGATAGCCAAGATTCCGAGAGAGACCACGAAGACCAAGGACATAACCGGAGGTCTTCCGCGGGTCGCCGAACTTTTCGAGGCTCGGAAACCCAAAGAGTGCGCCGTGATAAGCGAGATAGACGGGATAGTGTCTTTCGGCAAGGACACCAAGGGCAAGAGAAAGGTCGTCATAACTCCGGAGGTCGGAGAGCCGAAGGAGTATCTCATACCCAAGGGCAAGCACGTGAGCGTGAGGGAAGGCGACTCCGTGCGGGCGGGAGAGCCTTTGATGGACGGTTCCGCGAACCCGCACGACATATTGAGGATACTCGGAGTCAAGGAGCTCGCGAAGTATCTCGTGGACGAGGTGCAGGAAGTCTACAGGCTTCAGGGCGTCAAGATAAACGACAAGCACATAGAAGTCATAGTGAGGCAACTCCTTAAGAAGGTGAAGATTACGGACGCCGGAGATTCCGCGTTCCTTTCGGGCGAGCAGGTGGAAAGATACGTGTTTGAAGAGGAGAACGAAAAGTTGCTTGCCAGAGGCAAGGCCCCGGCTTCGGCCGAGCCCCTTTTGCAGGGCGTCACAAAGGCCTCGCTTTCGACCGAGAGTTTCATATCGGCGGCGAGCTTTCAGGAAACGACGAAGGTCTTGACCGGCGCCGCGGTCGAGGGCAAGGTGGATTTTCTGAGGGGGCTCAAGGAGAATGTCATAATGGGCAAGCTGATACCGGCCGGAAGCGGTTTCGAGAATTATTTAGGGATCCATGCCGGCATCGACACGAGCGGTCTTCCGGATGAAGAGGAAGAGGAAATCGAAGAAAATAACGAAGAAACTCAAATAAGTCCTTGACAGGTCGAGGAGAAGTTGTTAGAGTAGTTGAATTTGGTCGGGAGAGCCGAGGAGAGATAGAAAATCTATGCCTACAGTCAATCAGTTAGTAAGGAAGGGCCGGCGGAAGCCTTCGTATAAAACGGCGTCGCCGGCGCTCGCGAGGTGTCCGCAAAAAAGAGGCGTTTGCGTGAGGGTTTACACCACAACCCCGAAGAAGCCCAACTCCGCGCTCCGCAAGGTCGCGAGGATAAGGCTCACGAACGGCATCGAAGCCACGGCGTACATACCCGGCATCGGACATAATCTGCAGGAACACTCGGTCGTCCTCATAAGGGGAGGAAAGGTGAAAGACCTTCCCGGAGTAAGGTATCATATAGTAAGGGGCACCCTCGATACGACCGGGGTTGAAAACCGTAAGCAGGCCCGCAGCAAGTACGGAGCAAAGAGACCCAAGTAAGAACCGGTGGCGTTTCCGCCTGAATCAGGGCGTATGCTCACCGGATTTCGTTTTTGTAGGTTGGGTTAGTGAGCCGAAGCCCCCGCAGGCATTAAGCGGGGGGAAGCGCAACCCAACAATAATATAAATGTAGGACAGGCGACCCTTCCCTTCGGGTGGGTACCCCGCCTGTCTTTAAACGGCGATAAAAGAGGGAGATTTTGTAATGGCTCGCAAGGGAAACGCACCGAAAAGAGAAGTCCTGCCGGACGCGAAATACAACGACCCGGTTATGACCAAGTTCGTGAATAAGGTCATGATACAGGGCAAGAAGAACACAGCCGAAAGGGTGTGCTACGGCGCGTTGGATCTCGTGCAGGAAAGAACCAAGGGAGACCCGACGAAGGTTTTCAAGAAGGCGCTCGACAACATAAAGCCCATTCTTGAGACTAAGAGCAGAAGGGTCGGCGGCGCGACGTATCAGGTGCCGATAGAGGTCGCTCCGGACAGGAAGCTTTCTTTGGCGCTTCGGTGGCTTATAGGATACGCGAACGACCGGGCGGGGAAGAGCATGAAGGATAAGCTCGCCTCGGAGATAATAGACGCCTCGAACGGCAAAGGCGGAGCGGTAAAGAAGAAAGAAGACACGCACAAGATGGCCGAGGCCAACAAGGCGTTCGCTCATTACCGCTGGTAAAAGGGCAGGGAAGGTAAAAGTAGGGCAACCCTTTAGGGTTGCGGTCTTTACGCAGGGCTAAAGCCCTGCCCTACGAAAAACAGCAGGGAAAAGGGAATAGGGAAAAACCAAAAAAGATAATAGAGCGTAAGGAAAGAGGATAGTTTTTATATATGCCAAGAGCAATACCGTTAGAGAGACACAGGAATATCGGCATAATGGCCCATATAGACGCCGGTAAAACCACGACCACGGAGAGGATACTTTTCTACACCGGGGTTACCTATAAGATAGGAGAGGTCCACGACGGCACCGCCGTCATGGATTGGATGGTACAGGAGCGCGAGAGGGGCATAACGATCACGAGCGCCGCCACGAGCTGCATGTGGAGGGATAACCACATAAACATAATAGACACGCCGGGGCACGTGGACTTCACCATAGAGGTCGAAAGGTCTTTGAGGGTTTTGGACGGGGCGGTTGCGGTATTTTGCGCCGTAGGCGGAGTCGAGCCTCAGAGCGAGACCGTGTGGCGCCAGGCCAATAAGTACAAGGTTCCGAGGATAGCCTTCGTAAACAAGATGGACAGGACAGGGGCTGATTTTAAAAGGGTCGTGCACATGATGGAGGACAGGCTTAAGACGCGTCCGGCGGTATTGCAGCTTCCGATAGGCGCTGAGGAGACCTTCCGCGGTGTCGTTGACCTCATAAAGGACAAGGCCATTGTTTGGGACGATATTACCATGGGCGCGAAGTATCAGGTCGAGGAAGTGCCCGAGGCCATGAAAGCCGAGGTAAAGGAATACAGGGACAAGCTCATAGAGACGGCGAGCGACTTTGACGAAAAACTCATGCAGAAGTATCTTGACGGCGCTCCCGTAACGACCGAAGAGCTTATGTCAGCTTTGAGAAAGGGCACCATCTCGATGGGCATAACGCCGGTGCTTTGCGGCGCGTCGTTCAAGAATAAAGGCATACAGCTCATTCTTGACGCGGTCGTGGATTACCTCCCTTCGCCCATAGACATACCGCCGGTAACCGGCGTGAATCCGGACAATAAAGAGGAAATAATAACAAGAGAGACAAAGGACGACGCCCCTTATTCGGCGTTTGCCTTCAAGGTAATGACCGACCCGTTCGTCGGGCAACTTACCTTCTTCAGGGTTTATTCCGGTTGCATAAGTGCCGGCTCTTACCTTTATAATTCTACGAAGAATCAGAAGGAAAGGCTCAGCAGAATCGTAAGGATGCACGCCAACAAGAGGGAAGAAGTAAAAGAGGTTTACGCCGGCGACATAGCCGCGGCCGTCGGGCTTAAATATACGGTAACAGGCGATACCCTTTGCGACCCCGACCATGCGGTTTTGTTGGAGACTCTCGAGATACCCACTCCGGTCATGAGCATAGCCATAGAGCCTAAGACGAAGGCCGACCAGGAAAAATTAGGCATATCATTGCAAAAACTCGCGACCGAAGATCCTTCTTTCAGGCTAAAGACGGACGAGGAGACCGGTCAGACCATAATCTCAGGCATGGGAGAGCTGCATCTCGAAATTATCGTGGACAGGTTGCTGCGCGAATTTAAGGTTGACGCGAACGTGGGAAAACCTCAGGTCGCGTATAAGGAAACCATAGTCAAGAAGTCCTCTGCCGAAGGCAAGTACATACGTCAGACCGGCGGACGCGGCCAGTACGGACACGTTTATCTGGACGTCGAGCCGAACGGAACAGGCAAAGGCTTTGAATTCGTGAATAAGATAATCGGCGGCTCCATACCCAAGGAATTCATATCTCCCGTTGAAAAGGGCATTATAGAGGCTTTGGAGAACGGAACGCTTGCCGGATATCCGGTGGTGGACGTCAAGGTAACGCTCACGGACGGTTCGTATCACGACGTTGATTCGTCCGAAATGGCGTTTAAGATAGCGGGGTCCATGGGCTTCAAGGAAGCGCTTAAGGGCGCGGGACAGATACTGCTCGAACCGGTGATGAACGTGGAGGTCGTGGTGCCGGAGCAGTTCATGGGAGACGCCATAGGGGATTTGAGCTCGAGAAGAGGGAAGATCCACGGCATGGACTCGAGGGGCGGTTTTCAGGTGGTGGATGCCAAGGTTCCTCTCGCCAACATGTTCGGTTACTCGACGGATTTGAGGAGTCTTACGCAGGGAAGGGCGACCTTCACGATGCAGTTTTCTCACTATGAGCAGGTGCCCAATTCGGTGCTGGAGACCATTACGGCAAAGGCGCAGGCGAGATAAGCCGGTATATAATTTTAAACACAAGCGGAGGACGATTTTATGGGTAAAGCGAAATTCGAGAGGACAAAGCCCCACGTCAACGTCGGCACCATAGGCCACGTCGACCACGGCAAGACCACGCTTACGGCCGCGATAACGAGAGTATTGAGCACAAAGGGCGGAGCGGACTTTTTGGCGTATGACCAGATAGACAAGGCCCCCGAAGAGAGGGAAAGAGGGCTTACCATATCCATATCCCACGTCGAGTACCAGACCGATAAGCGCCATTACGCGCACATAGACTGTCCGGGACACGCCGACTACGTCAAGAACATGATAACCGGAGCGGCGCAGATGGACGGCGCGGTGCTTGTCGTATCGGCCGCGGACGGCCCCATGCCCCAGACGAGGGAGCATATACTGCTCGCGCGTCAGGTCGGAGTGCCTTACGTAGTGGTGTTCCTGAACAAGGTCGACATGGTTGACGACAAGGAACTTTTGGATTTGGTCGAGCTTGAGGTGAGAGAGCTTCTTAACCAGTACAAGTTTCCGGGCGACGACATTCCGTTCACCACGGGAAGCGGGTTGAAGGCCCTCGAGTGCGGATGCGGCAAGAAGGAGTGCCAGTGGTGCGGGGCGATATTGAAGCTCATGGACACCTTGGACAGCTACATACCGGAGCCGGTGAGGCCGGTTGACAAGCCGTTTTTGATGCCGGTCGAGGACGTGTTTTCGATATCGGGAAGAGGCACGGTCGTAACCGGAAGGATCGAGAGGGGCATAATAAAGGTAGGCGAGGAAATCGAGATAGTGGGGCTCCGGGACACCCAGAAGACGATTGTCACCGGTGTCGAGATGTTCAGGAAACTTCTGGACGAAGGGCGCGCCGGAGATAACGTCGGATGTTTGCTCAGGGGCACGAAGAAAGAAGACGTCGAGAGGGGTCAGGTGTTGGCCAAGCCCGGCTCGATAACCCCGCACACGAAGTTCAAGTGCGAGGTCTACGTTCTTACGAAGGAAGAGGGAGGCAGGCACACGCCTTTCTTTAACGGATACCGTCCCCAGTTTTACTTCAGGACCACGGACGTTACCGGAGTGGCGACGCTTCCGGGCGGCACGGAGATGGTGATGCCGGGCGATAACGTTACGCTGGACGTCGAGCTTATAACCCCGATAGCCATGGAAGAGGGAGTAAGGTTCGCGGTGAGGGAAGGCGGAAAGACCGTCGGCGCCGGAGTCGTGACCAAGATAATAGCGTAAGGAAAGCCGTTGCCGATAGCAGCAGTTATAGAAGTACAGGAGACGCTAAAGTGGAAAGCCAAAGGATAAGGATAAGACTCAAGGGATACGACCACAGGCTTCTCGACCGCTCCGTCAAGGAGATAGTCGAGACAGCCAAGAGGACGGGGGCGCGCATCAAAGGCCCTATCCCGTTGCCCACCAAGATAAATAAGTTCTGCGTGCTGAGGTCCCCGCACGTTGACAAGAAGAGCAGGGAGCAGTTCGAAATACGCACGCACAAAAGGCTCATGGACATAGTGGAGCCGACGCAACATACGGTGGACGCCCTGATGAGGCTGGACCTTCCGGCAGGCGTTGACGTGGAAATAAAACTCGAACAGTAGCAGGGCAAGGGTTATTCTGCGAACGATTACTGATTAACGGATAGGGTGTATTTATGGTAGAGGGAATACTCGGAAAAAAAATAGGAATGACCCGCATATTCATAGGGGGCGTTAACGTGCCGATTACGGTCATAGACGCCGGCGGTTGCGTGGTTACGCAGAAAAAGACGGTCGGGAACGACGGCTACGGCGCCATTCAGGTGGGCATCGGCGAGAAGGACGAAAAGCGCGTCAATAAGGCCATGAAGGGCCACTTCGCCAAGGCCGGAAAGTCCTGCTTCTACACGGTGCAGGAGCTTAAGGGCGACAATCTTGACGCCTACAAGGCCGGACAGACGTTAAACGCGGCTGACATATTCAAGGTCGGCGACATCGTGGATGTCCGCGGATGCTCCAAGGGCAAGGGTTTCATGGGAGTCATGAAGAGGCATAACTTCAGCGGCGGCGCCGAAAGTCACGGCAGCATGTTCAACCGCGCCCCCGGCTCCATAGGCTCGAGTTCCTATCCGTCAAGGGTTTTCAAGGGCATGAGGATGGCCGGACACATGGGGGCCAAGGACGTGACTGTCGAAAACCTGAAGGTGGTCGGCATAAAGGACAACATAATCATGGTGCACGGCGGAGTGCCGGGTTCGGTGAATACGGTTGTGGCCGTCAGAAAGGCGTCCAAATCGAAATGAAGATAGACGTTTTGAACATAGAGGGGACCAAGGTCTCGCAGGTTACGACCAAGAAGGAATTCTTCGAAGCCCCGGTCAATAACGGCCTCCTTTACGAGGCCGTGAAGATGAACCGCTCCAACAAGAGGGAAGGCAACGCCTGCACCAAGAACAGGGCGGAGGTCAGCGGAAGCGGCAAGAAACTCTGGAAGCAGAAGGGCACGGGCAGGGCGAGGGTGGGTTCGGTGAGGTCTCCTGTATGGCGGCACGGCGGAGTGGTATTCGGGCCGAGGCCGAGGGATTATTCCTACTCCATTCCCAAAAAGGCCATGAGACAGGCCGTAAGGTCGGCTGTCGCCCATAAGTTCACCGAGGGGAAGTTGAAGATATTCGACGCCATAGAGCTTGCCGCTCCGAAAACAAGCGCGGCGCTTGAGGTGTTCAAAAAGGCCGGCATAGAGAGCGCCCTTATAGTTACCGATGTCATGGGCAAAAACTTGATGCTCGCGATAAGAAATTTGAAAGCCTTTAAGCTTACGGACGCTAAAACGCTCAACGTGTACGACATATTGAAATACGACGGGCTTGTGTTCACGAAGGACGCTTTTGAGAAGGTCATGGATTCATTCAAGCCGATAGCGGCCGAGTAAGTTAATTTTTCAAGGGGTAATCGAGATGGCTGAGATATATTCGATAATAAAAGCGCCCGTGATAACAGAGAAGGCCACGGCGCTTTCCGCCGAAGGCAATAAGGTGGTTTTCTGGGTGGAGCCCGGCGCGAACAAAAAAGAGATAAAGGCGGCGGTTGAGAAACTTTTTAACGTCAAGGTGGACGGGGTGAATACCGAGAGGCTTCCCCGGAAGACCAAAAGGCTCGGCAAATTCGCCGGCAGGACAGTTCTCAAGAAAAAGGCCTACGTGACCCTTAAGCAGGGCCAGAAGATAGAGATATTCGAAACGAAATAATGGGGAAAAACAGGTAAGTTATGGCGATAAAGACATATAAGCCGACGTCTCCGGCATTGAGAAAAAAAACGACCGTGGTGTTCGACCACCTCACGAAGAAGAGGCCGGAAAAGAGCCTGACCGCGCCGGTAAAGCGCACAGGAGGCCGTAATTTCTCCGGAAGAGTAACGGTGCGCTGGATAGGCGGCGGGCACAAGAGGATTTACAGGCTCATAGACTTTAAGCGCGACAAGCGCGACGTGCCGGCAAAGGTAAGCGCGATAGAGTACGACCCGAACCGTTCCGCCAACATAGCCCTTTTGAATTACGCGGACGGAGAGAAGAGATACATCATATGCCCGGACGCCTTGAAGGTCGGCGATACGGTCGTGGCGGGAGAGAGCGCCGAGATAAGGCCGGGCAACGCGCTTCCTTTAAGGATGATACCGGTCGGAGCTTTCGTGCATAACATAGAGATGAGGCCTGGAAAAGGCGCCCAGCTCGTCAGGAGCGCCGGAGGCTTCGCTCAGCTCATGGCCAAGGAAGGCGAGCGCGCGACGGTGAAGTTGCCGTCGAACGAAGTAAGATACGTCGCGCTCGAATGTTACGCCACGGTCGGGCAGATAGGGAACCTCGATTACGAGAATATCACGATAGGCAAGGCCGGCAGGTCGAGATGGTTCGGAAGGCTTCCGAAGGTGAGGGGCGTGGCGATGAACCCGGTCGACCACCCGCACGGCGGAGGCGAAGGCAAGAGCAAGGGCGGACATCCCGAAAGTCCGTGGGGCACGCCGGCAAAAGGATATAAGACCAGAAGGCGCAGGGATTCCGACAAGTACATAATACAGAGGAGGAAGTAAACAGTGCGTTCCCAGAAAAAGGGGCCTTTCGTTGACGAGCATCTCATGAAAAAGGTTTTAGCCTCAAGCGGCGCCGCGAGCAAGAAGGTGATAAAGACGTGGTCGCGCCGCTCGATGGTGGTGCCGGAGATGGTTGGCTTTACGATGGCCGTGCATAACGGCAAGAAGTTCATACCGGTCTTCGTAACCGAGAACATGATAGGGCATAAGCTCGGGGAGTTCTCGCCGACAAGAACGTTCATGATGCATTCCGGAGTGAAAAAGACCAAGGTCGCCGGGCCAAAAGGATAAAGGATTATGGAAGCCAAAGAAGCCAAAGCCATAGCAAGATACGTAGGGATGTCGCCGCAGAAAACGCGCCTTGTCGCGGACCTCATAAGGGGCAAGAAGGTGGACGACGCGATTACCATCCTCGAACTTAACAGGAAGGCCGTGAGCAAGGTCGTGACCAAGGTCTTGCGGAGCGCGGTGGCGAACGCCGAAAACACGAAGAACATGGACGTCGACAAACTCTACGTCAAGAGCGTTTGCGTGGATCAGGGGCCTACCCTTAAGCGCATATCCGCGAGGGCGATGGGAAGGGCTTATTCGATAAGAAAGAAGTCGAGCCACATAACCATAGTTTTGGACGAGAAGGAATAAAGGGAGGTTAGTTTTGGGCCAGAAGGTAAATCCAACAGGTTTCAGAATCGGCATATATAAGGACTGGCTTTCCCGGTGGTACGGAGAAAAGAATTACGCGGTCTTCGTGCACGAGGATTTGAAAATCAGGCGGTTCCTCAAAGCTAAACTCTATCACGCGGGCATATCGAAGATAGAGATAGAGAGGACGGCCAATAACGTAAAGGTCATAGTGCATACGTCGAGGCCCGGCATAGTGATAGGCAAGAGGGGCGCCGAGATAGAGGTGATGAAAAAAGAACTCACGGCGTTCACCAAGAACGAAAAGATCGCCATGGACATAGTAGAGGTGAGAAAACCGGACCTCGACGCGCAGCTTGTAGCCGAGAACGTGGCCATGCAGATGGAGAGAAGGGTGTCTTTCAGGAGGGCGATGAAAAAGGCCGTTACCACGTCGCTTCGCATGGGCGCCAAGGGAATAAAGATAATGTGCGCCGGGAGGCTCGGCGGCGCGGAAATAGCGAGAACCGAGTGGTATAGGGACGGAAGGGTTCCGCTCCATACCCTGAAGGCCGACATAGACTACGGGCTCGCGGAAGCGAAAACGACTTACGGGATTATAGGCGTAAAGGTGCACATATACAGGGGCGAATATCAGGTGGAACGCCACTCCGCGCCCGTGGAAGCGGCATCGGAATAACGAAAGGGTTTTAGCGGGTCGCGGAAAAACTAAAATTTGTCAAGGCTGTTCAAAAAACCGGTTAGAGAGATAATTTTATGTTGATGCCGAAGAAGGTTAAGTTCAGGAAACAGCACAGGGGCAGAAGAAGGGGTCTTGCCTTCGCGGGGAGCACTTTGGCTTTTGGAAGTTACGGCCTTAAGGCCGCCGAGTGCGGGTGGATTACCACGAGGCAGATAGAGGCCGCCAGAATCGCGATGACGAGGTTCGTCAAGAGGGGCGGAAAGATTTGGATAAGGATATTCCCGGACAAGTCCGTCACCAAGAAGCCGGCCGAGACCAGAATGGGTTCGGGGAAAGGAGCCCCCGAGGATTGGGTGGCGGTCATCAAGCCCGGACGCATCCTCTATGAGATGGAGGGGGTTGACGAGTCTGTGGCAAGAGAGGCGTTCCGTCTGGCGTCTCATAAAATAGCGATACCAACTAAGTTCATAAAGAGGGCTTGAAGATGAAGAGTAAAGACACCATGAGCGCCAAAGACGCGAGGGACATGACCGTCGAAGAATTAAGGAGCAAGGAGCGGGAACTCAGGAAGGACCTCTTCAACCTCCGCATGCAGAAAAGCCTCGGGCAGGCCGAAAACCCGATGAGGATCAGGCAGACGCGGCGCGCCGTAGCGCGGTGCAAGACAATAATTTCCGAGAAGGAAAAGTAGAATATGGCAGGCACTGAGGCGAGAAAAAGGCGTTTTAAGGGGACGGTCGTAAGCGACAAGATGAAGAATACGGTCGTTGTCGCGGTCGAGAGGCTCACCGAGCATCCGTTTTACGGCAAGTACGTCAGGAGGCGCGCGAAGTTCATGGCGCACGACGAAAAAGGCCAATGCAAGGCGGGCGACAAGGTTGTGATAGAAGAGAGCCGCCCTCTCAGCAAGTTAAAGAGATGGCGCGTTAAGGACGTTCTGGAGAAGGCGAAATGATACAGATAAGGTCCATATTAACCGTAGCGGACAACTCCGGAGCCAAGAGGGCGTCCTGCATAAAGGTCATCGGCGCGTCAAACAAGATGTTCGCCGGCGTCGGCGACGTGGTGGTTGTGAGCATCAAGGAATCCATACCCGAGGCCAAGGTAAAGAAGGGCGAGGTCGCGAGGGCCGTAGTCGTCAGGACGGTAAAACCCATAAAACGCTCGGACGGTTCCTACATAAGGTTCGACGATAATTCGATAGTCATCATAACCAAGGACAACGAGCCGGTGGGCACGAGGATATTCGGTCCGGTCGCGAGGGAGCTTAGGGCGAAGAAGTTCATGAAGATAATATCCCTGGCTCCGGAAGTGCTGTAGGCAGGGTGTTGGAAAAGTTTACGAGGAGCGAATAAGCAGAAGCGTATCACGGAGCGTCAGAACAAAGCAGACCAAGGCGCGACGAAGACGAGGAGTGAGGCGTATTTTTATATACGCCGCAACGACGAGACGAGAAGCAACGCAGGTATGCGAAGTTATGACGCTACGCATAGATCATAAAGAAGCGAAAGGTTTTATCATGGAGTATCCGAGATATAAGGTAAGAAAAGACGACAACGTGATGGTCATGAAGGGCAAGGCCAAGGGGAAGACCGGCCGCGTTGTCAGGGTCATTCCCGAAAGCGCGAAGCTCATAGTGGAGAAGCTTAACATGGCGAAGCGCCATTACAAGCCCTCCAAGAAGTATCCCCACGGCGGGATTGTGGAAAAGGAGCTTCCGATAGCCGTGGCGAACGTGATGATACTTTGCGGTAAATGCAAGGGGCCGGTTAGGATCGGAAGAAAATTATTGGGGGACGGCAAGAAGGTGCGTTATTGCAAGTCATGTAAAGAGGTGTTTGACAAATGAAGGGCAAGAAGACCGCTCAAAAGAGCGAATCGAGAATCAAGGTCCAGTATTTGAAGGACACCGTTCCCGCGATGATGAAGGAGTTTAAGTACAAAAACGTCATGCAGGTTCCGAAGCTCGACAAGATTACGGTCAACATGGGTCTCGGCGACGCGGTGAACGATATAAAGATAGTTGACGCGGCGGTAAAGGACATGGCGGCCATTACCGGACAGAAACCTCTCGTGACGCGCGCGAAGAAATCCATCGCCACGTTCAAGCTCCGCGCCGGAGTTCCGATAGGGTGCATGGTTACGCTCCGCGGCGCGAAGATGTACGAGTTTTACGACAGGTTCGTCAACTTCGCGATGCCGAGGATACGCGACTTCAAGGGCGTGAGCGACAAGGCGTTCGACGGCAGGGGCAATTACACGGTCGGCGTCAAGGAACAGATAATATTCCCCGAGATCGAATACGACAAGATAGACAAGGTCAGGGGCATGAACGTAACCATAGCGACGACGGCGAAGACGGACGAGGAAGGCAAGGCCTTGTTAAAACACCTCGGCATGCCGTTCAGAAGTTAGTAAAAGGAGGAAGTTTTGGCGAAAAAGTCTCTTATAGCTAAGGCAAAGAGAAAACCGAAGTTCGCGGTCCGGGCGTACAACCGTTGCCCGATATGCGGCAGGTCGAGGGCGTATTACCGCAAATTCGACATGTGCAGGCTTTGTTTCAGGAAGATGGCGCTCAAGGGAGAACTTCCCGGAGTGGCCAAATCGAGCTGGTAAAAAAGGCGGAGAAGGTTCCTCCCTTTTCTAAAGGGCAGGGCTCCCGTTGCTACGAAGTAAATGCAACGGGAAGAAGGAGGGATTTCCGATTATGTCAATGACTGACCCGATAGCGGACATGCTTACGAGGATTAGGAACGCCATGATGGTGCGCCATAAGGAAGTGGAGGTGCCGGCGTCCAAACTCAAGAGGGCGCTCCTTGAGATACTCAAGAGAGAAGGTTACATAAAGGACTTTTCGGCGTCAACCGAGGGCTCTCGCGTGATAAAGGTGCAACTTAAGCCCGGTTCCGGCGGCAAGAACGTCATAACGGACATCAAGAGGATAAGCAAGCCCGGCAAGAGGGTTTACGTGAATAAGGGCGAGATACCGGCGGTGCTTGGCGGTCTCGGCATAGCCGTTATATCCACTTCAAAGGGTTTGATTACGGATAAGGAAGCAAGAAAGCAGGGTGTGGGCGGGGAACTCGTCTGCACCGTGTATTAAGAGGGCGGCCGATTATGTCAAGGATAGGAAAACAACCGATTGAAATACCGCAGGGCGTGAAGGCGGTGATGGAAGGCAATATCGTTACGGTAAACGGCCCGGGCGGAAATGTCGCGCAGGCGGTGCACAAGGACATGACGGTCAAGATAGAAGGCCAGACGATAAACGTCCTCCGCAAGGACGACACGGAAAAATCAAAGGGACTCCACGGCCTCACGAGGACGCTCATAGCGAACATGGTCGCCGGAGCCAAGGACGGATTCGAGAAAAAGCTTGAGCTCGTCGGGGTCGGTTACAAGGCCGAGGTCAAGGGCGAAGGCATATCCCTCGCGCTCGGTTTCAGCCATCCGGTCAATTTTCCCCTGCCCAAGGGGATAAAGGCCGCCGTGGAAAAGCAGACCGTCATCACGCTTAAGGGCGCCGATAAGCAGCTTGTCGGGCAGGTCGCGGCCAATATCAGGGCCATCAGGCCGCCTGAGCCGTATAAGGGCAAGGGCGTGAAATACAGCGACGAAGTTATAAGAAGAAAGGCAGGCAAAGCCGGAAAGGCCGGAGCCGCCGGAGGTAAATAACGCGCCATGACGATTAAAAGACTCGTTGGTTGGGAAAAGAGAAAGGCAAGGGTAAGGAAGAAGGTATCGGGCACGCCGGAGCGTTTGAGGCTTAACGTGTACCGCAGTAACGCCCACATCTACGCTCAGGTCATAGAGGACATCGACGGGAAGACGCTCGTAAGCGCCTCCACGAAGACCAAGGAACTCAAATCGGCTATCGCAAAGCTCAACAAGACCGACGCCGCGAAGAAGGTCGGCGAGTATATAGGCAAACTCGCGAAGGATAAAGGCATCGAGAAGGTCGCGTTCGACAGGGGCGGTTTTCTTTATCACGGCAGGGTAAAGGCTCTTGCGGAAGGCGCGAGAGCGGCGGGACTTAATTTTTAGCGCTCAATGCGCTCGCATTAAAGGGAGGCGTTTTTGGAAAAGACAGCTCATCACGGGGAACTGAAAGACAAATTGGTATATCTTAACAGGGTCTCGAAGGTCGTTAAAGGCGGCAAGAGATTCAGTTTCAGCGCCATTGTCGTGGTCGGAGACGGATGCGGCAGGGTCGGATGCGGACTCGGCAAGGCCAACGAAGTGCCGGACGCGATAAGGAAGGCGATAGAGCAGGCGAAGAAATCCTTGTTCACCATTCCCATAATAAACGGCACCATACCGCACGCGATAGTCGGCAATTACGGCTCGGGCAAGGTCGTGATGAAGCCGGCCTCTCCCGGAACCGGCATCATAGCCGGCGGCGGGGTGAGGGCGGTAATGGAGAGCGTCGGGGTGCAAAACGTTTTGACCAAGGCCTTGGGATCGCATAACCCGCACAACATGGTAAAGGCCGCGATAGACGCCCTAAGCCAGCTTAAAAGCGTGAGCGAGGTCGGCAAACTCAGAGGGAAAACCGCCGAAGAGGTTCAGTTATGAAAAAGACGCAGGGAAAAAGCGTGAAGATTACCCTTAAAAAGAGCGGCATCGGTTGCCCGCAGGACCAGAGGCAAACTCTTGTCGGGCTCGGCTTAAGGAAGCTCAATTCTATAAGCGTGCTTAAGGATTCGCCCTCCGTAAGGGGCATGATATACAAGGTGTGCCATTTGGTAAGCGTGGAGAACGTTTAAAACGGTTATCGGTAACCGGTAATTGATTAAAGGACGGAAGACATTATGCTGAACAAACTCAAGGCTCCGAAGGGAGCGATAACGAAAAAGAAAAGGCTTGGCAGAGGCGAAAGCAGCGGGCTCGGCAAGACCTCCGGCAAGGGCCATAAAGGACTTAAGGCCAGAAGCGGCGGCGGCTCGAAGCGCGGTTACGAGGGCGGGCAGACGCCCATAACGAGAAGGCTTCCCAAAAGGGGCTTTACGAACGAATTCAAGACCGAGTACTCGGTGCTGAATGTCGGGAATCTCGGCGGTTTTTCTTCGGGCGAAACCGTGGACGTGAACTCACTCTATGAGAAGAGACTCGTCGGCTCGAAAAGGCTTCCGGTCAAGGTATTGGGGGACGGGGACATAAAGGTGCCGCTTATCGTCAAGGTTGCGGCGTTCAGCAAGTCCGCGAAGGCCAAGATAATCGCTGCCGGCGGCAAGACGGAGGTTTCGGCGGTTGGCGAATAGCTTACCAAATATAGGCAAGGTTCCCGAATTAAACAAGAGGTTATTGATAACCCTGGGACTCCTTCTGGTCTATAGGGTCGGGGTGTATATTCCGACGCCCGGCGTTGACGCCGTGGCGCTGGCGAGTTTTTTCAAGGCGGCAAGAGGCACGATTTTGGATTTTGCGACGATGTTTACCGGAGGGGCGCTCGAGAACTTCTCGGTCTTCTCCCTGAACATCATGCCTTATATCAGCGCCTCCATCATATTGCAGCTTTTGACGGTCGTTATCCCGCAGCTCGAGCGACTCTCGAAAGAAGGCGAGCAGGGCAGGAAAAAGATAACCGAGTACACCAGATACTTCACGGTAGTGCTGAGCATAGTTCAGGGATTCATGATAAGCATCGGGCTCGAGAGCATGACGGGGCCTTCCGGAGAACCGATAGTCATTCATCCGGGTTGGGGATTCAGGATTCTTACGACCATAACCCTTACCTCCGGCACGGCGTTTCTCATGTGGCTCGGAGAGCAGATTACCGAGAGGGGCGTCGGCAACGGCATATCCCTCATAATATTCGCCGGCATAGTTGCGCGGATGCCGTCCGCGGTCGGCAACACGATAAGCCTCGTGCGCACCGGAGAGATAAACTTTCTCCTCGTGCTGTTGGTGATAGCCTTGATGGTCGCCGTGATTTTTTTCATAGTCTTCATGGAAACGGCCCATAGGAGGATACCGATACAGTACCCGAAGAGGGTCGTGGGGCGAAGGGTGATGGGCGGCATAACGCAGCACCTGCCGCTTAAGATAAACGTATCAGGGGTCATTCCTCCGATATTCGCGTCTTCGATAGTGATATTCCCGGCGACGGTCGCGAGTTTCGCCAACGTGCCTTTCATGAAGACAATCGCCGAGAGTCTCAGTCCGGGGGGGCTTTTATATAACTTGCTTTACGTCGGGCTCATAATATTTTTCGCTTATTTTTACACGGCCATACAGTTTAATCCGAAGGAAGTCGCGGAGAACCTGAAGAAGGGCGGCGGATTCGTCCCCGGCATAAGGCCCGGACAGAATACCGCGGATTACATAGACACGATACTCACGAGGCTCACCTTCTGGGGCGGGCTTTATCTGGCGGCGGTTTGCGTGCTGCCTTCGATGCTGGTGTGGAAGTTCAACGTGCCGTTTTATTTCGGAGGCACGGCCCTTTTGATAGTCGTCGGCGTGGCCATGGATACGGCGCAGCAGGTAGAGTCGCATCTTTTGGCGCGAAGCTACGACGGGCTTCTTAAAAAGGGAAAGTTCAAGGGTAGGTAGTCCGGGGTATGAACATAATACTTATGGGCGCGCCCGGCGCGGGCAAGGGTACTCAGTCGAATGTGATTTGCGAGAAGCTTCGCATACCCCAGATTTCGACCGGCGACATCCTGCGGGCCAATGTCAAGGACAAGACGCCGCTCGGCCAAAAGGCCAAGGACTTCATGGATAAGGGCGCTCTGGTGCCGGACGAATTGGTGGTCGAGATGGTGGCGGGA
>Ga0209641_10000907_pt1 | contig 27118 bp, 26 predicted proteins | sample RifCSP16_1_FD_184022 | JGI IMG/M metagenome (GOLD analysis project Ga0209641, IMG submission 184022) | Soil microbial communities from Rifle, Colorado - Rifle CSP2_sed 16_1 (SPAdes) (version 2) | ecosystem: Environmental > Terrestrial > Deep subsurface > Rock core/Sediment | place: Rifle... | reverse complement strand
TGATCCATCCCTTGATCCATCGGAAATAGATGATGTGATCTTTGGCTGTGCATTTCCCGAAGGAGAACAGGGTATGAACATGGCTCGCATGATCGCCCTGCGAGCTGGTTTACCGTATACCGTTCCAGGTGAGACCATTAATCGCTATTGCTCTTCTGGAGTTCAGAGCATTGCTCATGCAGCGTTTGCCATAATGGCAGGGCAGATGGATGTAGCTGTTGCCGGTGGTACTGAATCAATGAGCATGGTGCCGATGGCAGGATACAAATTCGCTCCAAACCCCTATTTTGCACAGGAATTGCCGCACTTTTACACCAATATGGGTTTAACAGCTGAAAACGTTGCAAAAAAATATAATGTTAGTCGTGAAGATCAGGATGTTTTTTCATTGGGGTCCAATCTGAAAGCCTCCAAAGCTGTTGAAACAGGATTATTTGATCCTGAATTGGTTCCGATTGAGGTAACCATCAAAGAAGTCGGTGAGGACGGTAAGATGTCGGTACGTAGCTTTACACATGCACGTGATGAAGGCCCGCGCGGGGATTCCACCTTGGAGGGATTGGCAAAACTTCGCCCGGCTTTCAAAGATGGTGGAACGGTAACAGCAGGAAATTCATCCCAGATGTCTGATGGCGCTGCCGCAGTGGTGATCATGTCTGCACACAGGGCAGAGGAGTTGAAACTAAAACCTCTCGTTCGTTTTGTTGCCTTTGCAACAGGAGGTGTGGAGCCGGAACTTATGGGGACTGGACCAATTGTTGCGATTCCCAAAGCCTTGAAAATTGCAGGAATGCAATTGAAGGATATGGATCTGATTGAATTGAATGAGGCATTTGCTGCCCAGGGATTGGCAGTAATGCGAACCCTCGATATGAACCCGGAAGTCACCAATGTTAATGGTGGTGCCATTGCATTAGGGCATCCGCTTGGGTGTACCGGAGCCAAATTGACAACCCAGTTGATCTATGAAATGGGTCGCAGAAATTCCAGGTTCGGAATGGTTACCATGTGTATCGGTGGTGGCATGGGTGCTGCCGCAATATTCGAAAACTTACAATAGGAGATAGATATGCCATTAACAATTGCTGATTTAATGTCCAGGATGCCCGGAGCGTTCCTTCCCGAAAAGGCAGGACCAATTGATGCCGTTATCCAATTCAAATTCACTGGTGATGAAGCTGGTGATTGGTTCGCTGCAATTAAGGATGGTGTTTGCACAACTGAACAAGGTGTTCATGAAAATCCAAAAATGACACTTACAGCCGACTCCAGTGATTATGTAAAGATCTTCACAGGAGAATTGGATGGTATGCAGGCATTTATGCAGGGAAAGCTTAAGTTGGCAGGTGATTTGAACCTGGCGATGAAATTAACCCAGATGTTCAAGATCCGTTAATAAAAATTACATTAAAAATAGCAAGCCGGTGTTATCTTTTCCGGCTTGCTTTTTAATTAATAGGGTTTCTCTTTTATACTGTAGCAAATTGTTGTACGATATTTCAAATAGTTGGTTGGTCCTGCTTCCGATATTACTCCCGGATATCAATAATGGAAAGGACAAAAGAAGAAAGAATCTTTTCGATTTCTGATTTCGGGATTCCACTGGCTTTGAAAGTCAAGGTTCGGTTAGTTGGATCTTCACCGGTAAAAAGTCCAAATGAGATGAAATTCCCGCCTAGGTCTGCAACGGATTTCGTAATTTTGGCGAGTGTTCCTTTTACATCTGAGATCAATACGGTTACCCGCACTCCTCGTTCCCGTGCCCCAAGTAATTCCAGGAAAATTTTGAACAGGTCAGTTTCAGTGATAATACCAACAACATGGTCATCCCGCATTACAGGTAGACCTCCAATTTTGTTGTCTGCCATGATCCTGGCTGCTTCTTCAAGCGGAGTGTCTTCTTTTACCGTAAGTACTTTCCTAGTCATTACATCTGATATGGTTATTTTTGAAAGAAGGTAATTGAGTTCCCAGACACTCAAGCTGGTTACAGGAGACGGTGATGTGTTGATCAGGTCCCTGTCTGAGACAATTCCTACCATTTTCTCGCCTTTTAATACAGGTGCCCTGCGGATATGCTCACGTTTGAATAAATTAAGTGCTTCGTGAACAGGCATATCAGGTGTGATCCAGATCACTGGATGAGACATTCTCTTACCAACTAACATGAGAGCCTCCTTGGTTATAAATCAGTCTAATTCTTTTAAAAGATCATGTTCGAGAATGGTAAATACTTGAACATTAAGTTGACTGGTGCGGATTGTGTCAGCAACTTAAATGTAGCATATCATAAAATGCACAAATTATTGTCCTAATAACTGGTGATTTTATTCACCTTATTTCAATGAAATATTCCTGGGTTTTAATTCAATTGAAAGAAAATATTTTTAGAGGTTGTTTCAGGAAACTCCACCTTACCCCATCGGATGGATCAAGTTGTGACCACCCAAAATGTGAACATGCAGGTGCGGGACAACCTGGTTTGCATGAGGACCGGTATTCACTATCAAACGGTAACCGTTTTTTGCTATCCCTTCATCTTTAGCAATTTTTGATACAGTTATTAAAAGATGTCCCATCAAAGATTCGTCATCCTTGGTTAAATCATTGATTGAAGTGATGTGCTTATTTGGGATGACAAGGATGTGTACTGGAGCAGAAGGATTGATATCATGGAATGCTGTTACCAGGTCATCCTGGAAAACAATCTTGCCGGGAACCTCACCCGAAACGATCTTACAAAAAATACAATCAGTCATCAACACCTCCCGGATGATTGAAAAAAGTTCCTTCCACGAAATCCTTAATGGTAAGAATACCCTGGGAATTCGAAATCTTTACCGGAAAAGATATCAGTACAGATGGATATTTATGTGTACATACCCCAATCAATGGCGTTGGGATCCTCCATTAATGAGAAATCCCATGGTTCCATTCCCAGTTGGATGTCAACATCCATATTCAACGCTTCAAGAGCTTTCTGCTTGGTAGTTTCGAGCATGGCTGGTCCATATGGACAAAAAGGAGTGGTCAGGATCATGTAGATCTCTGCTTTTTCATTTTGAATGGATACCTTTCGGATCAAACCAAGTTGAATGATGTTAAGTCCGATCTCGGGATCTACGACTTCACTGAATTTTGTTCGTAAGGGTTCCACCAGGTCAGGATGAGTATCGTGGATCTCCCAAGTTACGTAATTGATGGATTCAGATTCATTGGTCATTTTTCAGTTTCCATTTCAGAATTGATCACATACGTGCAATAGGAATCCCCGCTCAGAATGCATTGAACCTTGGAAGCGGGTAACGCCAGCATCTTTGAGATCAATGTCTGGTCTACGGTGCAAACTTCTGGATGATTTTGTCCGATCTGGTAATATGGGCAGCTGATCTCGTTAATGCGATATTGTGAGCCGGATTTTTCCCATTCTATATTGAAGCCTTCATCTGTCAGCAAAGTTTTCACCAGGTCGAGTCGTTCCTCAATTTCGAGTCCCCGCATTTGTTCTTCGTAATCATTTGCCAGGTCGTCAGCCATCTGTGCAAACAGTTTGCTGACCATTGCTTCTGGCATGCTTTCTTTTAATTGGTCCAATAAACGTGTGGTTAGCCGGAGATACCGGGTCGGGAATCGCTCCATGCCGCCTTCGGTAAGAGAATAAACAATACGCGGTCGCCCGACACCGTGCTTTTCCTCCTCGCCAATCACAAGACCGGATGCTTGCAAGTTGCTTAGGTGATGTCTGACTGAGATCGGGTTGATTTCAGCAACATCAGCAAGGTCAATAATTGTTGAACGTGGTTTCTTTAAAAGAAATTGTAAGATCTTATCTCTGGTACTTTTCATCGAAATATTTCCTGACCCAAATTTCCGCCTATAATCAATGGTTCCATAAACGCATAACCTACAATGGAGTATATCAATTCTATCAAATGTTGTCAATAAATTAGATAAATATCATAAATATACATTCATCATTTTGTTTTAGTGTCGTTTTTACTAATTATTAATAATATACTAGAATATTATCATAATTATTGACAATTTAGCATCAAAATGCTATAATCAGCCGAAATCGGATTGTTTGGAAATTTCATTCATTTTCTCGATTAATCGTTAAGATTTTGGGATGATGAATATTGATACAAAAGAGAATCAAGGAGTTTCTAATAAATGACAGAATTAAGTATAAAGAACCTTCATGTAAGTATTGAAGGAAAGGAGATCCTCAAGGGTTTGAACTTGACTGTTAGAAAAGGTGAGGTTCATGCAATAATGGGACCAAATGGAACCGGGAAATCTACATTGGCTTATACCCTCATGGGTCATCCTGCATATGAAATTACCCAGGGTGAAGTATTCCTTAATGACGAGAATATTTTAGACAAAACGCCGGATCAACGCTCCCGAATGGGATTGTTCCTGGCATTTCAATATCCAGTCGCCGTACCCGGAGTTACTGTAGCCAATTTCTTGCGCACAGCATTAAATGCCCGTCGAAAAGCTATCGACCCTGAAGATAAGGGTATCCCGATTCCTGAATTTAGAAAAATGCTGATCGAGAAAATGGATCTATTAAAGATGGATTCAAAATTTGCAGGCCGTTATCTCAACGATGGATTTTCAGGTGGGGAGAAAAAACGTGCTGAGATCCTGCAAATGGCTACTTTACAGCCTGAAATTGCTATCCTGGACGAAACCGATTCAGGCCTTGATATTGACGCCCTCCGGACAGTGTCCGAAGGTGTTAATGCCTTAACCGGTCCCGATTTGGGAGTAGTTATTATTACACATTACCAGCGCTTGTTGAACTATATCAAACCACACTTTGTGCATATTATGTACGATGGAACAATTGTCGAATCTGGTGGTCCGGATCTCGCGCTGAAATTGGAAGAACATGGTTACGATTGGGTTCGAGAAAAATATGACGAAACCATTCCTGCCTAGTTTTTCATCAAATATTGGAGGTTAATATGGCATCCGACTCAAGATTGTTGGAACAGATCGGATCCTATAAATACGGTTTTAAAGATTCATCGGATGATTACTTCTTTAAATCCCAAAAAGGATTGAACCCGGAGATCGTTAGAAAGATATCCGAAATGAAAGGCGAACCAGAATGGATGCTGGAATACCGCCTAAGAGCTTTGGAACATTTTCTGCAAAGACCCATGCCGACATGGGGAGCCGATATCTCTGGATTGAATTTGGAGGATATCTTTTACTACGTTAAACCAACGGAAGGTTCTGGTAAGTCCTGGGATGATGTCCCTGATGAGATCAAGAATACCTTCGACAAATTGGGTATCCCGGAAGCAGAACGTAAATTCCTTGCAGGCGTCGGAGCTCAATATGAATCTGAAATGGTGTATCACAGCATCCAGGAACATTTGGAGAAGCAGGGAGTAATTTTTCTCTCCATCGAAGACGGTCTGAGGCAGTATCCTGATCTTTTCCGTGAACATTTCGGAAAAGTGATTCCCATAGAAGATAATAAATTTGCCGCGTTGAATAGTGCAGTCTGGTCAGGCGGTTCATTTGTATATGTGCCAAAGGGAGTTAAAGTTGATCTTCCCTTGCAGGCTTATTTCCGTTTGAATATTGCAAATGTAGGTCAATTCGAACGGTCTTTGATCATCGCTGATGAAGGTTCCCAACTGCACTATGTTGAAGGATGCACAGCACCTCAATACACAACTGATTCATTTCATTCAGGAGTAATTGAGATTGTTGTAAAAGCAGGTGCACGCATGAGATACACAACCATCCAGAATTGGTCTACAAATGTGTACAATCTCGTCACCCAGCGGGCTATGGTATATGCCAATGGCACCATGGAGTGGGTGGATGCCAATCTGGGATCCAAAGTAACCATGAAATATCCTTCCTGTTACCTGATGGAACCCGGGGCTCATGGTGAAATGCTATCAATGGCTTTTGCGGGAAATGGCCAGCATCAGGATGCTGGTAGTAAGATGATCCATTTTGCTCCCAATACCAGCAGCAAAGTTATTTCAAAATCGATCTCCAAGAGCGGTGGGCGTTCTTCGTTCCGGGGATTGTTGAAAGTGTATAAAGGAGCCAGCAATTCCCGCTCCAATGTAGTTTGCGATGCACTTCTACTGGACCCACAATCCCAATCAGATACGTATCCAACCATCGAGATCGATGAAGCCGATGTCAGCATTGGTCATGAAGCTTCGGTTTCCAAGGTTGGAGATGAGCAGCTCTTCTATTTGATGAGCAGAGGATTGACAGAGGAAGAAGCCACCACCATGGTGGTATCAGGCTTCATTGAACCATTGGTAAAGGAATTACCAATGGAATATGCTGTGGAGATGAACCGTCTCATTCAGCTTCAAATGGAAGGCTCGATTGGTTGATATGGTAGAAAAACCTCATATTGTCATAACATCACGTACCAGGAAACCCTCGAAGGAACAGGATAAATTCAACTTTGGACCTGGAATGCTTGATCATTCGAGTGTATTGAAGGATTATCGTATTTCTGCCTGGAAGGAATTTGAACGGATCCCGCTGCCGACAACGAAAGAAGAATCCTGGCGAAGAACTGACCTTCGGACCATGCCTATTTCATCTTTCAATTTACCTTTGGGCAGCAAGCAGAAATTGGACCATGAAATACCAGCTGAACTACTAAAACCAATTGCAGGGGATCAACATGGTGGACAAATATCTCTCCAAACAGGTTTTTCTCAGGTTTATCTGGATCCTGAACTGGAAAGTAAAGGTGTGATTTTCCTCGATTTGCCGACCGCTGTAGAGAAACACCCTGAGTTGATCCAGAAATTGGCTGGCGAAGTGATTAGCAGCCAGGAGGGTAAGTTTGCAGCCCTGGCAGCTGCGTTTGCCTGGACTGGGATTGTTTTGTATGTTCCCAAAGGTGTCATTATTGACCAACCACTTCACAGCATTCTCTGGGGAAATGGGGAAGATCAGGCAATCATTTCCCATTTACTGGTCTGGGTGGATGAAGGTGCTTCAGTTACCTATGTTCATGAATCAGCTTCAGCAAAAGGTGTTTCCAATTTCCATGCAGGTCTGGTGGAGATTAAGGTTTCGCAGAGAGCAAATCTTCGTTTTGTTGAACTGCAATCCTGGGGTGACCAGGTTTGGAATTTTTCCCATGAACGCGCCCAAGTGGGGAGGGATGCGAATCTCGACTGGATTTTTGGTGCCATTGGATCAAAAGTGACCAAAAATTTCTCCAGCCTTGATCTGATTGAACCAGGTGCCACTGGTAAGATGTCAGGTTTTTATTTTACAGATGGAAAACAACACCTTGACCATGATACCCATCAATCACATCTGGCACCCAACACGACCAGCGACTTGTTATTCAAAGGAGCCCTGAAAGGAAGCAGCCATTCTGTCTGGCGAGGGATGATATATGTGGCACCTGGTGCACAAAAAACCGATGGCTACCAGGCAAATCGCAATCTTGTCCTCAGTCCTGCAGCCAGGGCGGATTCCATTCCCGGTCTGGAAATTCTTGCAGATGATGTCCGTTGTACTCATGGTGCTACTGTGGGAAAGATCGATCCTGAACCTATGTTTTATCTACTAAGCCGTGGAATATCTGAAAAAGAAGCGGAGCGTTTGATAGTTGAAGGTTTCTTTGATCCTATTATGCAGCGGATACCTTTCGAAGGTGTCAGGGATCGTTTTCAAAAGGCGATCAAAGAAAAAACAATGAGCCAATGATAATTTTCTGAGATTCGAGTTTGGGTAAATAATACTGTTTCTATTATAGTTATATTGGAATTATTAAAAATTTATTGCAGGTCGGGAGGGAGTATGACTCAATTCAATTTTATGAGGATGCCAGATTTGAGTACTGGATTCGAAGTTGGTGATTCGGTCGAAGTTTTCTGTGATCATGAGAAAAACGAAGACAGGATTCGAGGATGGTTAAAGGGAATTGTCGTCCAGATTGACCCAAAGTTGATCGCAGTACAGTTCCGAACAAATGTTTATCTAACGGATGGATGGATGGTTCCCGATCGGATTCTTTGGTATCCACCAGAATCGGAACATATTCGTCCTATTCCCAAAAAAAAGAAACCGATTAGAGGCCGATAACTGATGGCATCTTTGGATGTAAAGAGGATCCGAACTGAATTTCCTATCCTTGAAAGGGAAGTACATCAAGGAGTACCACTGGTTTATCTTGATTCAACAGCAACATCTCAGAAACCCAGTGTTGTTATAGATTCCATGGATTCTTTTTATCGAACCAATAACGCCAATATTCATCGGGGAATTCATGTTCTGGCAGAAGAATCAACAGCCAAATATGAAGAAAGTCGTGGCAGGATCGCGAATTTCATTAATGCACAATCCGCCAAACAGGTGATTTTCACACGAAATACAACTGAATCCATAAACCTGGTTGCATATTCCTGGGGGCGCGCCAACCTTAACCAGGGTGACCTGGTTATCTTAACTGAAATGGAGCATCACTCCAACCTTGTTCCGTGGCATTTACTGGCAGCTGAACGGGGGATCAGGTTGGAATTTATCCCAGTCACAGATGATGGTTATCTCGATCTGCAGGTTTATGAAGTACTTCTTAAACAAGAGCCCAGGTTGGTTTCCTTCACGCATATGTCGAATGTCCTCGGAACCATCAACCCAGCCAGGAAGATCATCCAAATGGCCCATGCAGTTGGTGCCATCACACTGGTGGATGGGGCTCAATCCGTTCCGCACATTCCGGTTGATGTGGTTGATTTGGATATGGACTTTCTTGCTTTTTCAGCGCATAAAATGCTTGGTCCATCAGGAATCGGTGTCCTTTACGGAAAATTGGATCTATTGGAAAAGATGCCTCCATTTCTGGGTGGGGGAGATATGATCAAGGCTGTTCATCTTCGAACTTTTACTCCTAATTCACTTCCGCATAAATTCGAAGCTGGAACTCCAGCAATTGCAGAAAGTGTTGGTTTTTCAGCCGCTGTAGAATATCTGGAGAAACTGGGTATGGAGAAGGTGGAAACTCACGAACAGGAAATAATACATTATGCCTTGGAGAGATTGGAAGAAATTCCAGGTATCCGCGTTTATGGTCCTTCGGCAAAAGACAAAGGCGCTGTTGCATCATTCAGTTTGGATGATATTCATCCCCATGATGTTTCCCAAATTCTAGACAGGTATGGACTGGCTGTTCGCGCTGGTCACCATTGTGCCCAGCCGCTTCATGAAAGATTAGGGATACCTGCGACCACCCGTGCCAGTTTTTATATCTATAATAATTTCCAGGAAGTGGATAAATTGGTGGAGGGGATCTATCAGGTAAAAAAGATATTCTCGTGAGATATGTCTTTTTCCGTTCACTAATAACAAAATCAATAGTCAGGTGAAGTATGGAAGATTTGTATCGTGAAGTGATCATCGATCGGTTTAAAAACCCCCAGTATCGCGGAAAACTTGAACCCAATGATATTTCTTTCGAAGATGATAATCCACTTTGTGGTGATCATATCCGCATTGATCTACGGCTGGATGAAACCGACCGTGTGAATGAAGTTCGCTTTGATGGTCACGGATGTGCGATCTCTCAAGCCTCCGCTGACCTTCTTGCAGAGTCGATAATTGGAAAATCACTTGAAGAAATCAAGAATTTAACCAAGGAAGATGTCCTTGAACTCTTGGGGATTGAATTGGGACCAGTACGTCTCAAATGCGCCCTTCTCAGTCTAAAGGTTCTTAAAGCAGGGGTTTATGGGTTGGGAGAAGCAAGTGATGACCTTGTGGAGTGATAATGTTTAACTACCTTGAACTGGATGAGAAACAATGTGAATTCTTCCAGATTGCACCTGTTGAAGATTTACCAAATGGTGAACGACTATTTATCGAAGTTGATGAGAAGAAGATTGTTCTTTTAAACCTGGCAGGGAACCTTTACGCTCTGGGAGATGTTTGCTCACATGATGATGGTCCGGTAGGGGATGGAGAGATCGAAGGATTTGAGATCATCTGTCCAAGGCACGGTGCCCGATTTGACATTCGCACAGGACAGGTTTTGTTATTGCCAGCAGTAGTTGATATACCAGCATATCCAATTCGTGTAGTTGAGGGAATGATCGAAGTTGGTATACCAAATGATTAAAAAGTGGAAAACTGCCCAACGATCCTGAGGAATGTCAATCCCTCTGCAAAAGTACGCTCAGCCAAAGCACCATGACGGATCATGGTAGCTCGTAGAAGGTCAGGATTGAAATAGTACTTATCGGAATACGTTTTATATTTGGAAAGTGCTTCAATTTTCTTATCTACGTCTTCTTTATCCACTTCAACTAGGAAATGGGGAAAGAATCCGTAACTTGAACGAACCACATCAAATCCCAACACGGTAGTTCCTCTGTATGCCCTTAAAGCTTCTTCTGTAGCCACATTGTGATCCTGGTGAATGTCTGCTCTGCTGTGCACGAATACAATTTCTGGTTTAAATTCGCTTCGAATTCTTAATAAATACTCCAGGATTTCCTGTCGTTTATCCGGAAAATCCCGGGTTTGAAATTTTTCAACCACGATCCTTGAAGCAGGTACTCCCAGAACTTCCATACTGGAATGCAATTCATTCACAACATTTTTTAGTTGTGGATTCTTCTGGTTATCAGACAGGGTCACACACATGATGTCACAGGATGATTTGATGTGATGAATCAATGCACCTGCACCTAATTCGATATCATCCGGGTGAGCACCTAAAAATAAGATTCGATTTCCATGGAATATCATATTCTCTCCGCTGGTTTATCATTTGGTGGCGATGAAACCACCAACTACCTTAGTCATAACCAATTTACCAGATTCCTTGATACGTTTGTTGGCTGCAATCTCGATTTTCTTCATCACATTCTCAAAATCATCTTTTCCTTTGAATAGATTTTTCCATAATTTCCGGTCTTCAGATAATGAGGCATGGGTATATTCAATAAAGGGAGCTGCTTCGGGGAATGTTAGGGGATTCTCAAAGACATGTGTTTCCACCTTTGAGAATGTGTTTTTCAATGAATTTAATATCTCAGTACTGTACCGTGATGAACCAGGCATCGGGGGGATGGTCTCCCCTGTGGCTTCTTTGATAACATCATAGAATAGTTGCTTGTTTTCAGGCATTGGTCCGGATGTGAACAACTTGCCACCAGGCTTAAGTACTCTATGCATTTCTTTGATCGTTGCTGGTATATCCTTGGCATAATAAATGGCAAAACAGCAGGATTCCAAATCGAATGTGTTTTCGTCCAGAGGAAACCGTTCATTGAAATCAAGTTCCATAAATGTCACCGGGTTGCCAATTTTTTGATTCTCGAATCTGGCTTTCATCAGGAGTTCTGCATTTATATCTCCCCCGGTGATCCTGGCTGTTCCTCCGGTGAATTGATTATATAAGAAACACTGTTTCCCTGCTCCACAGCCCACATCCAGGATCGTGGATCCATTCCTGGGACTAAGTAAATCCAGCATCCAGCGGTCAATATCCTTACCACCATAGATTTTGTGAATATCAATACGTTTTAATAGGTCGCTGGTTGTCTCCTGGTAGTTTATTTCCATGTTTCCTCTTCAATAATAAAGTCTGCAGGTTTCGTTTATACCACATCTTGTGTTAAAATTCTCACCATCATCGACAGAGAAAAATCACTTTAGTTCAAACCCACAACAAAGAGCATTTGTTAATAGAATTATCCAAAACCCTGCGATGTCCCGATGGAGCGATTGAATGAATAAAATTGTACCCTCAGTTAAAGGTACCAGGGATTTTTACCCGGAACAAATGGCATTACGAACCTGGTTGTATGATAGTTTGCGCGAAGTTTCCGAATTATACGGTTACCAGGAATATGAAGGACCATTTTTGGAAATGTTGGAGCTTTATGCTGCCAAATCTGGTGAAGAATTAGTCAAAGAACAATCCTATGTGTTCGAAGATCGGGGTGGGGCATTGATCGCGTTACGGCCTGAACTGACGCCTACTCTCGCACGAATGGTTGCTCAAAAACAAAAAGAACTGACATACCCAAATCGCTGGTGGTCATTCGGTCCTTTCTGGAGATATGAAAAACCTCAAAAAGGGAGATCCCGCGAATTCTTCCAATGGAATATTGACATGATGGGTGTCAATACTCCGCAATCGGACGCTGAGTTAATTGCAATAGCAGCAACCTTCTTTAAAAAAATTGGTCTTGATCCATCAGACACTCGCATATATGTTAATGATCGTCGTTTGATGGAAAACCAGTTTGACCGAATAGGTTTGTCAACCGAATTGAAACAAATGGTTTCTGGATTGGTGGATAAACGATCAAAACTGCCATCAAATGAATGGGAAACATATGCGTTGGAAATTGGATTAAACCAGGTTCAATTTTCCGCATTAAAGAATCTATTGGAAAATAAGGATCTCTGGAAGGAATCCGTTGAAATGAAAGAGCTATTCTCTACTCTGGACGTAATGGGATTCCGTGATTATGTTGAATTTGATCCGAATATTGTTCGTGGATTGCTTTATTATACGGGCACGGTCTTTGAAGCATTCGATACCAGTGGGAGCGTACGTCGATCGATTCTTGGTGGTGGAAGATATGATAACCTTCTTGCTGATGTTGGAGGTGACCCATTACCATGCACAGGGTTTGCCATGGGTGATGTAGTGATCAGTTTGATACTGCAGGAAAAAGGACTGGTTCCTACCTTTAATATTTCTCCAGCCCAGACTTTGGTAACGATCTTTTCTGAAGAATTATCAGGTCAATCCCAGACACTCAGTTCTGAATTACGTAACAAGGGGATTAATGTAAATTGTTATCCAGAAGCAATTAAATTAAACAAGCAATTTAAATTTGCAGACAAAATGGGAATGAGATTGGTACTTGTCATTGGACCAGATGAATCATTACAAGGAAAAGTGACCATTAAAGATCTGGCAATTGGTACCCAGGAAATGGTTGATCGAAAAAGAATTGCGATGAGGGTTAAGGAACTGCTTGCTTAGCTGGATAAATCATGCTAAAATCCTCCCGCTCAAGGTGGCTGTAGCTCAATGGCAGAGCACCGCACTGTGGATGCGGTGGTTGTGGGTTCGACCCCCATCAGCCACCCTGTATGAAAAGCTTGTGAAGATAATTCCCTTCATAAGCTTTTTTCTTGGATGCTTATTTCCAGTAAACGACTTTTCAAAGTTTTATACAAATCAGGTGCATATTTTCTATATTAATGTTAGAAGGTTTTCATCTGATGTATACTTTAATTATTAAGAATCAAGTAATTATTTAGAAGGGTAAATAGGATCCAAATTGAGGGTTGCTCTTGTTCATGATGCTTTATGTGTGAGAGGTGGAGCAGAAAAGCTGGTGTTGTGGATGAAAAAAGCTTTTCCCGAAGCTCCCATTTTTACATCGGTCTATCTTCCCGAAAAGACATTTCCTGAATACCGAAATTTTGAAATACATACCCTTCCTTTATCTGGTCTGATAAATAATGAAAATCAGATGAAGCTCTTATATCCGGTTTGGTATCATGGTTTTAAAACACTTGATCTAAGTGAATTTGATCTTGTTTTATCTTCATCAACTTACCTGGCGAAGTTTATTTCGCCGCCACCGCAGGTTAAGCACATATCTTACATTAATGCACCATTCCGGTTGTTATGGAGACCAGAATCATATACAACAAATAGCAGGTCAAGCTTTAAATATTTGGCAACAATTCTAAAGCCTTTTTTACCGTTGATCCGAAATTTGGATCGAAAACTGACAAGGCAAATTACCAAAATAGCAGCCAACAGCGAGAATATAGCCAAAGCAATTATGGACATATACCAAATGCCTGCAACGGTTATATACCCACCAGTAGATCTTGAAGAATTTTCTCCTTCTAAAGAAAAAGGAACATATTTCCTTTCAGTTTCCCGATTGGTTTCTCACAAACGTGTAGATATTGCAGTGGATGCATGTACAAGGTTGGGTAAGGATCTGGTTGTTGTGGGAGATGGCCCGGAAATGGAGCACTTGAAGAAATCAGCTGGACCAACCATCCGGTTTGTTGGTAAAGTGAACAGCGATGAGCTTTCCGTGTTATACAGTCAGGCACGAGCTTTGCTTTTCCCCAGTGAAGAAGATTTCGGAATAGTTCCGCTTGAAGCACAGGCGAGTGGGATCCCTGTAATTGCCTTTGGCAAGGGAGGAGTCCTCGAAACTGTGTTGGAAGGTGAAACAGGTTTATTTTTTAAATCACAAACCACAAATGATATTCTCGATTCAATTATCCAATTCGAAAATATGAATTTTAACAAAAAATTGATCAGGGATTGGGTCAAGAAATTTAGTGGTACAAATTTCATTAATGGAATTCGTGATTTTGTTTTTTCTGTATAAATTCTTGTAGTTGAGACAGGAAGTATAATGTCTTACAATATTATCCTCCTAAAAATAGCAAAGGGGCGATTGCTTGAATAATAGAAATGCTGAAGATGAGACAGAAATCAGAGTGAAGAACATATATAAACCAATATTGGTGTCGTTCTTGCTGCTGTTATCAGATCTTCTGGCTATAACATTAGCATTCTCCATAGCATTCGTCATGCGATGGAATTTGATCCCCATCATGGGCGGATATGTTACTACATCACTGATCGGCCCTTTATATATACTTCTGATAATCATTATTCCGGTCATTTTTCTGGTTTTTGGGTTATATCCAGGCCATGGACGGATTGGACTAGCTGAATTTCAATCAACGATCATATCCATATCTTTGGCTTATACGATCACAGCTCTGGTGGTTTTTTCTTTAGGTTTAAGCCAGTTCTTTTCCCGGGCTGTTTTTATTGTCAGCTGGCTTCTTTCTTTGGTCACTATTTTGAGTTTTAGATTGGTTGTTCATAATCGCGGATCGTTGTTTGGTTGGTGGGGTAAACCTGCTGTCATCATTGGCGATTACAGAGACGTCGAAAAAATAATCACTTACCTTCGATCTGCAAGGCGGATTGGTTATAAACCTTTTGCTGCCATTTTAATTTCAGAAAAGAAAGAAGTTAAACACATTAACGGAATTCCTATTTATGAAATGACAAAGGATAACCTGCAGCAATTCCGGAACATGAATGTTAAATTGGCGATTTATACCAATCGGGCAGGGAATTTTGAATCTGCTATTCGAAAACATATCCACACATTGAATAATATATTTCCTGAGATTATTTTTGTTTTAGCGGATTCGAATATGAACCTTTTATCAATGACTGCCATGGACCTGGCAGGGCATCCTTCATTGGTGGTCAAATATAACCTGTTGAACCCGGTATTTCAAACGATCAAAAGGGTATTTGATCTAACTTTATGCTTGCTGAGTCTGGTCGTTACGCTGCCAGTATTTATTATTATCTCAATCATTCTTTGGATCGATTCTCCTGGCCCCATTTTCCATATTCAAGAAAGGTTGGGGAAAAATGGCAGGAGATTTAAGCTGTATAAATTCCGTACCATGGTCGTTGGAGCTGAAAAAAAACTGGAAGAGATACTTGAAAGAGACACAGCACGCCGTCTTGAGTATGAGGAATTTCATAAACTTCAAAATGATCCCCGGTTAACCCGAGTTGGTAGAATACTCAGGCGGATTAGTTTTGATGAATACCCACAGATCTGGAATGTTATTCGCGGCGAGATGAGTTGGGTTGGTCCAAGGGCATACCTTCCAGAAGAATATGACCTAATGGAAGATTATTCAGAAACCATCCAAAGGGTTGTACCTGGTTTAACAGGGTGGTGGCAGGTTATGGGTAGACATAAACTTAATTTCAAGGAACGGTTAAGGTTGGATGAATATTACATAAGCAACTTCTCACTGCTTATGGATGCATATATCATTTTGAAAACGGTATTTGTTGTGTTAAGCGGTCAGGGAATATAGAAAAGAATCAACCTCATTACGGATTATTGGGTTTTTCCTCCATGATCACATTATGGTATAACTTTTAGAAAATTATGGATCATCGTAGTGGGAATACGAATTAGAAGGTAAAATAGCTCTAAATCTATAATCGTACTATCCAGATTTGATCCACATTTATTTATCAGGGACGATTAGACAATACAGAAAGCAAAGCTGAATTGTGATGCATTAGAGAACAGAATAACCAAATTTTAGCTAGAATTCTGTTATGGATATACATACTTAAATTAAAGAAATAATATATGTTAATTCTTTCTCTATTACTGTACCTTGCTTGTTCAATTATCCTTCAAAAGGGTTTATTTCAGCAGTTTAGTATTACAAAGTTAATTCAGGTTTTTTTCCTGGTTATTTTCTCTTTCAACATTGTGTTGTTTGGGTTATTAAGTTTGCTGGGGATGGCAAACCAATCCTGGATTTCATTGATCCTTCAGGCATTAATGTGCGCCATCACTTGTCTATTCATTTTTAGGCGAAATCTTTTTACTTTTCAATCTTTATGGAGTGATTTTCATGAGAAGATAAGAACAATAAAAATACGAGATTATTTTCTTATTGTTTTTATAGGGGTAGTTCTAATTGCTTTCTTTACAGTCGGGATCACAACACCTCCAAATAATATTGACAGTTTAGACCCAACTCATCTGGCTCGTGTATATTATGCAATTCAGCAGGGAACTTTATTAATTGATAATTATCATCAAGTCGCTCGACCTTTAAATATCCATATTGTTCATTTTTGGCTTTTTTTACTGGGAAGATCGGAAAACTTATTCTTTATTGTCCAATGGTTCTCTCTCATTGTTGTATTAGTTACTGTTTATAGGATTTCTCGCTTTTTAGGATTCACCCTTACTAAAGCATTGATAAGTGCTTTTGTGATTCTATCTTTCCCGGTTGTAATGTTGCAGACTTATTCCTCTCAGGGTGATTTAGCAGTTGCTGCATTAGTATTAATGTCGATATCCTTTGCGGTTGAATACTCAATTCGGAAGCAAACAGCCGATATTTTATTTGCAGCGATTTCATTAATAATTGCTTTAGGGACTAAAAACACAGCATTTCTGGTCCTGCCAGTATTCGGGATTTATATCGTAATTTGGTTATTTAAAAATATTCGACATCGTAAGGTAAACGTAAAATTTGTCCTTATATTGGCAGTCCTGCTGATATTTTCAGGTTTCCAATTCATTGTCAATATTGTGAATACGGGATCATTTTTTGGTAATGGAAGAATCCTTGGATATGATTATTCCTCTCTTAATAATTTCTGGGAAAAAGCGAAATTTAATCTTCCCAGATATACTTACCAGTTAATTGGATTTGATGGACTACCGTTTCAAATCCAATCTTATTTAATAAATAAAAAGGCAGGATTATTTTCCAGCGGTTTGTCAAGATTTGGCATTGATCTTGAATCTGAAGTAATCCTTCAACCGGGTTTTAGTCAGAATGAGGTGTTTCAATATAATAAACGAAATGATCTCAATGAAGACTCATCTTGGTTTGGACCAATTTGCCTTTTCATACCACTAGCACTAATTGTTTCGTTATTATCTACAAATTCGATCAGGCGTAAATATAGTTTATTCTCACTTTTTTTATTCTTAATATATTATTTTCTTGTATTCCTCCAAAGACCTGGTTGGGACCCCTACCAAAGTAGATATTTTATCTCTGCAATTCTTCCTGGTGTCCCATTGTTACCAATTCTCATTCCTGATCGAAAATTTCTAAAACAATTCATACCAGCTGTAATAATTCTGGCCAGTTTAATGGTAGTGAGTTTTTCGTTTTTCACGAATACATCAAAACCTGTTATCACTCAAAAAGAATCGCACGATTTTATCTATGAGAACTTTATTCCCATTCCTTCTGATAATGACATTAAGATAATAATTAAAGAAAAGCTTCGATATATATTCGCTTATTTAACGGAAAGTACTCCTTGGAAAAGCAGTATATATAAAGTGACTTACCTTGAACAAGTATATTATAACGATCTCACAAAACTCCCTGATGTGAAATTCATTAACAGCCTGGTTCCTGAAGATTCACCTTTATTCTTTTGGTTTCGTGAAAAAAACCTGGAGTATGGATTGTTTGGGAAAAATAAAACCAGGGACCTTTACCCGGTTTACAAGCAGGATCAAACAATTAATGGGTATTTTGTCACATATTCTTCAATATTCATAGAACCATCTGATAAAGTAAATTTGCTGGGAGATAATGGCCATTACAAAGTTTATTATTTATCCGATTAAAATCCAAATTTGACGATTAATAATATGGATTATATCGAAATTGAATCTGCAGCAATGCACTGACAAGAAACTTTCACCATGGTTGGTTGAATACCATGGCTGCAAAATATAAAACAAACTGATAAAGGTGAAATATATTTAATGACGACAACATCGAAAATATACGACAGCGCAAAAACACCATGGTTGGCATTGGATGAAATTCAAGGATTGATTAGATACAAAGATCTAATTTTCCAGCTTATCCGCCGCAATATCGTCACTCGTTATAAGCGCTCAACTCTTGGTATTTTATGGACCATGCTCAACCCGTTGGGTACAATGATCATATTGTCCATTGTTTTTTCACGGGTTTTTGAAATTAGAGGTGTTTACCCTGCTTTTATTATAACGAATATCGTAGCGTGGAATTATTTCCAGCAAACTACGCAATTTTCTCTCACTGCTACCTTGTGGGGTGGAGATCTTTTCAACAGGATATACATGCCGAGGACATCATTTGTCATTGCGATGAATGGCGCTGGTCTGGTTAATCTCCTTTTTGCTCTTGTCCCTCTGGCACTCATATTTCTTATCACTCATATTTCCATTGATTTACCAATTCTGTTATTCCCTCTCGCGATCATTTTGCTGGCGATATTTACACTCGGATTTAGCTTGTTATTATCAACATTGGTAATATTTTTTCCTGATGTGGCTGAACTTTATCCTGTTGTGCTTCAGGGATGGTTCTATATTTCCCCGATCATATTCCCAGAAACAGTGTTGGAAGACTTATTGGGTGGGTGGATATTAAAATTAAACCCACTTTACCATATCCTCAAGGTCTTTCAAATGACTCTTTATGATGGACTATTTCCATCAATTTCGCAATGGATGTCAGCAGTATTTGTTTCATTATTTGTATTCATCCTGGGTTGGTTAGTTATAACTAATTCATCTAGATCATTTCATTACTATAATTAAAGAAAATGGCTGAACCAAATCAGAACACCTCAATTTATCTTAAAGGAATTTCAGTATCCTACAGGATCCCTAGCGAAAGAGTTAGATCATTCAAGGAATATATAATTAAAAGGATTCAGGGGAAAATATCATTGCACCGAATTCTGGCGTTGAAAGATCTGGATCTATCAATTAATAAAGGAGAGATTTTTGGAATTCTGGGAAGAAATGGCGCTGGAAAATCTACCCTGCTCAAAGTCATTGCCCGGGTGATCTACCCAACAAGGGGAAGAGTTTGGATTAACGGAATTGTCTCACCGATGCTTGAATTACATGCAGGGTTTCACCCAGAACTCACCGGAATTGAAAATATCTATCTCAATGGAACTTTGTTGGGTCACACAAAAAAAGAGATATCTGAAAAATTGGATGAGATTCTGGAGTTTGCTGAAATCGGAGAGTATATCCATGCACCGATCCGAACATATTCATCCGGTATGGTTGCGCGTTTAGGATTTTCCATTGCAACTGCATGGACACCTGATATCTTGTTGTTGGATGAAGTATTGTCTGTTGGCGATGTTGCATTTCAGAAGAAATGTGAGCAAAAAATGAAATCATTCATCCATGGAGAATCCACAACTATATTGGTGACTCATTCACCAAAACTTATGGAACTTCTCTGTACGCGCGCAATCATTTTGGACCATGGTGAGATAGTAGAATCTGGTACAAGCAGCGAGATTAGCAAAATCTATCAAAAAAGAATGAGCACATAAAAATACATCAAATTCCTGATAAGAGAATTACTAGAAGTCAAAACTATGAAAATCCTTATCCTGGGGAAAAACGGTCAATTGGGTTGGGAATTGAACAGGCTCCTTAAATCCAAATCGGATTTGGTTGCATTGGATTATCCTGTTATCGACTTAAGTGACCCCGATAACCTAAGAAAGAATATTTATGAAATTAAACCAGGCATAATTATTAATGCTGGTGCATATACTGCTGTAGATGAGGCAGAAAAGGAAATTGAATTATCATCAGCGATTAATGGCAGAGGACCTGGCATTCTTGCAGAATTAGCCAGGGAGTTGGATGCAGTTTTGATCCATTATTCGACCGATTATGTTTTCAATGGAATGAATGGTCCATATAGTGAGACTGATGATGCTTCACCGATAAATCAGTATGGAAGAAGTAAGCTTCAAGGAGAAAAAGAAATATCCTCAGTTGATGGTACATATATCATCTTCAGGACTTCCTGGGTTTATGATTTGAGAAACACAAATTTTGTCACCAGGGTAATGAGATGGGCAAGGGAGAAGGAAACCTTGCAGATCGTTGATGACCAGGTAAGTAATCCAACTCTGGCATATGATCTCGCAAAAGCAACAGTCTCCTTGATCGAATTAGCTGGTGATGATTTCCATGACTGGTTCGCTGGAAAAAAAGGAATCTATCATTTGGCTGGTGATGGTTTTACTTCGCGCTTTGATTGGGCTGAAAAGATTATTCAATTAGATCCCCATAAAGAACTGCAAATTGTAAAGAAAATTCTTCCTGTAAAATCCATAACCTTCCCCACACCTGCAGAAAGACCATTATTTTCTGCTTTGGATTGCACCAAGTTCTTACATACTTTCGGGTTTAAACTTCCAAGTTGGCAGCAATCGTTGAAGATGGCTTTGGAGATAAAATTCAACCGCAATAATTGACCAGATTTTATTGTTCATGGTTAAAAGGTGGTAAATATATGATTCCAGTAACGAAAACCTACCTGCCGGATATTAAAGAATATATTAAAAGAGTTGAAGAAATATGGAAAAGTGGATGGCTGACCAATCAAGGCCATTTGGAATTTGAACTTACAGAATCATTGTCCAAATATCTTAATGTCAAAAATATACAGTTGGTTTCGAATGGGACTTTAGCTCTTCAATTGGCGATCAAGGCGTTGAATCTTACTGGTGAGATAATAACGACCCCATATTCATATATCGCAACGGCCAATGTTATAGTCTGGGAGGGTTGTGTTCCCCGTTTCGTAGATATTGATGAAAGAACTTTTTGCATCGATCCAGATCTTATAGAAGCTGCAATAAACGAAAACACTAGCGCTATTCTCGCGACGCATGTTTATGGATATCCTTGTGATGTGAAAAAGATTGACACAATCGCCAGGAATCATAACCTGAAAGTGATCTATGATGCCGCCCATTGTTTTGGCGTTACTTTGGATGGTAAACCAATTATCGAATATGGAGATATTTCATGCCTGAGTTTCCATGCAACTAAATTATTCCATACCGCTGAAGGTGGTGGAATCGTCTGCAGAGATCCAGAAACATCTTCAAAAATAAATTTATTAAAACGCTTTGGTCATTATGGCGAAGATGATTATCAAGAGGTGGGAATCAATGCGAAATTGTCCGAATTACATGCAGCTATGGGATTGTGCATGCTTCCATTAATTGATCAGATCATTGAAAGAAGACGCAAGATAATTGAATTGTATGATGAAAAACTGGGAAGCAGCATAATCCAACGACCTAAGTTGGTACCTGGATTGAAATACAATTATCATTATTATCCCGTTCTCTTTTCGACTCATGACCAAATGATGATGGTACGGACCGCTCTTATTGAAAAGGATATCTTCCCTAGAAGATATTTTTATCCATCACTAAATACACTGCCCTACTTGCAGCATTTGGGTTATCAGCCATGCCCTGTTTCAGAAAGTGCCGCATCAAGAGTTCTTTGTTTGCCATTATATTTTGATCTAGATGAAGATATGATAAACGCGATTACTCAAATCATCTTAAATACTTTAGATTGAATCGAATATTTTAAGTGCGCTGAGGATTAAGTAGATTGAAAGAGCAGAAGGTCGAATGGCTGGGTGAAAAATACTCCATCTGGTTTGTTATTGCAGTTGGAATATTTATTACAAGCCTCGTAGTCGCTAATATCATTTCTGTAAAACTTACCGAATTTGGGCTGCTTGTATTTCCGGTTGGAGTGGTTATTTTCCCTATTTCTTATATTTTTGGTGATGTATTAACGGAAGTTTATGGTTATAAAAAAGCCAGGAGAGTCATATGGCTGGGTTTTATTTGCAACCTCTTGGCAGTTCTCGCAATTAAAGCTGCCCAGGCACTACCCCCAGCCTCGTTCTGGGAAGGTCAAAATGCATTTGCCACCATTATGGGGAATACTCCTCGCTTGTTGATAGCTTCTTTTATTGCATATCTCATTGGTGAATTCGCAAATTCCTTTGTTCTTGCCAAGATGAAAATTATGACAGAAGGTAGATGGTTATGGATGCGGACAATTGGATCAACCCTGATAGGTGAAGGGTTGGATTCTTTGATCTTCATCTCGATTGCATTTTATGGTTTGATTCCGACTTCCGGTCTATTATCGTCTATCCTGACCCAGTGGCTGATCAAGAGCTCTTATGAAACAGTAATAACACCAATCACTTATCTGGTGGTTAACAAATTAAAAAAACTGGAAGAGGAGGATGCCTTCGACTATCAAACTGATTTTAATCCATTCAGTATATAACACTGCCCGATAGGAGTAGCAAGAAGATACATTTAATGATTAAAGCCTTCTACATAAAGATAAATTAATTAACTTTCTTTTTAGCTTGGGTAAATCATAAACCAGTGATACAGCCACTGTGGGCAACCATGGTTCAATATCATTCCATTTTAAATTATTTATGGCTAAATATCCCTCTATGTAATTGCTTATAGAAATATTGGCCATTTTGTGAACAATTATTGTCCGTGCAAAGTCAGCAATTGGATTGCCACAACAACCTAGGGACCAATCTGTTATAAATAATTTCTTGTCTTTTACAATAATATTCTCAGCAGTAAAATCTCCATGGCATAATTGATTGCCTTCCGGCAATGAATCTAATTTGTTAATTATCCTCCCATAAGGATATTTTTTCTTCTGATCAACAATGGCCAATTTATCCTGCAATAACCTGCGTTGAGATAATAACCCCTCACATTTAATTTTGTGAATTTCTGAATGGAGTTCCGTAAACTTAGTTACCGTTTCAGATTGAAGATTTGGATTGGCAATAACGTAGTTTACAAGAGAGATTCCATCTATTCGTTCGAAGCATATCCCAAAGAGATTATTGATCTCTTGAAGCTCCCATTCTACTTTCGGAGTAGGTATTCCATTTTTATAAGCTAGTTTCGCTGCGTTTACCTCATTAATAATATGGGATTTGGGGAATTTCTTTTTGAAAAGTTTTAATACTTGTCCACTTCCCCATGCATACACATCAGCTGTCGCGCCTTTTCCAATTGGCTTACCTAAATCCATTGAATATCCAAGATTCATAATCCTAATAGGTGAGGGTGATATAGAAACTGATAAATATAGAATTTGAATCCAGATTAATGGATTCCAAGTATCTGTTTCATTTTCGATCTGATTTGTTTAATAAAATTGGATATTTTCCATGCTTTACTGTTGACTACATCCGTATATAAATCATAATAAATAATATCCGTACTTCCGGTAAGTGAAATAAAATCCCTGTTGCTGAATTGATACAAATCTAAAATTCTTTTTTCTTTCACTGGATCACATAAACAATCAAATAATAACTGAAGCCCAAATAATCTGTGAATAGGAGTTTGGCTTTGTTCAATTGCCAACATTGATAATGCAAAACTGGTAACTATATCTTCATTAACAAGATATTTTCTTAGTTCTGGGAATATACTCAGGATTTCATTTTTGGAATCAATCTGCCTGAAATAATTCAGAATTTGTAGAAATTCAAATTGACTCCTTTTCCTGGTTTCAGGTCTGTCACCGCTAGCGTTCAATTCACCTTTCCGAACCCTAAACCGAACCAATCTTTCAGGTAAAACATGGATATCATATTTCATGCACAACCGCACCCACATGTCTAGATCGGGGAACTGGGCAAGGAAAGATTTGTAGAAACCGCATTCTTCATAACAATTCTTTCTTATCAATACACTTGGATGGCAAAGTGCATTGATGTTGAAAAAGAAGAAGTTCAACCATTCATACCTGGTTCGATTGGGTTGGTTGAATACATCACTATAAAAATGGGTTTCATCACGTAAAGGTTTACTATCTTCTCCAATAGGGAAAGCATTACTGAAAACTGCTCCAATATCTGGATGGGAATCCAGGAAGGAAACTTGTTTTTCTAATTTTATTGATTCCCAAACATCATCTGAATGATGAATCGCGATATATTCTCCTTGGGAAATCGATAGCCAATCAGTGACAGGGTTGATGGTTTTATGGAATTTCTTAATTCTCGGATCTTTATAACTCTCAATGATTTTCCATGATTCATCGGTTGACCCATCGTCATAAATAATCAGTTCAAAATCAGTAAATGTTTGTTCCAGAACACTATTAATGGATTCAGCCAGATACTTGGAATGGTTATAAGAGGAAAGCAATATTGAAATCTTTGGAGTATTTTTCATTAACAATCCGATCACAATGGGTTAGGTTGATATAGAATCTTACTTATAAAAAGTTGATAATTTCCTAGAATTGAAATCCGTGTTTATTAAAGAATGATATGGTTATTATCTCGGTTTTTCACATAATAAGGTCTTGATAGATTAATTATTTAACGCAGGTCTGTTTATTTTAGTACGTTTTTTAAGAAGTCATTAAATGATTCTTTAGCATTGAAATGACTAAATAATTTCTGAATTTCCTTGGACTTTACTTGGAAGCTGTTGTTATTAAGAATTTCTGACACAAGAACTTTAACTCTTGTAAATTCAATTTCCTTGGCTTGAATACCTACACCAGCTCCTATCCTTTCAATATTTTTTATCGTCAGGTATTGGTCGATGTTGCTCCAAAAGCCCAATAGAGGAGCACCTTGGCTTAACGCTTGGTATGCGGTTGCACTGCCTCCATTGCAGATGACGAGTGATGCGATTTTGCTGATTTCAATTCCCGGCAGATAATCAGCTATAAAAACATTTGGATGAATATTAGTGATGCTGGATCTACCTGCAGTTGCCGCGATAATTGATAAAGGTAGCTCTTGAATAGATTCGATGATATTCTCCAGGAATTCTGAAGCACCAGTTGAACCCAGGGTTATGTAAATGATGGGTAATTCTTCATTCCAGTTTCTCCACCAGGAAGGATAGGCTGTTTTCGGTTCCCACAGGATTGGTCCTATGAATATATGGGTATCCGGTCGATCTTTGGTGGGAATGAAACCTTGCGGCTCTGTATATAACGTGTAATCTCCTCTTGTTGCCAGGTCGCAATAATCTCCAAGTTTGGTTAGTGTATATTTTTCTCTGATTTTGTTGAAATTTTCTGTTGCTGACGGACCTTTTGGACCGTTGTTTCTCGACAATTTATTGTTGGGATCACTATTTGAATATGGAAAAGGATCATAACCAAGGTTCCTGTATGGGCTCCAATGTGCATTTGCCAGCGTCGCATAAGGAGTTTTGGTAGTTTCTGCACTGATGGTCATTGAGAACCGCAGATCGTTGATGATGATTGATGGTGAAACCTTACTAATTAATGCCAAATCCTCCTCGATATTGGATTCGATATTTCTTACACTGGGAACATATCCTCCCTTTGTTTGCGCATCTAGAAAATCATCACTTGGGATACTGTTTATGGGCCAGAATTGAAATGAATTGTCATCTATGAATGATTGATATTGCTTATCACAGGCAAAATGGATTTCGTATTCATTCGGGTCAAGTGATTCAGCCAGGTACAATGGCCGTGCAATATGCGCCAATGACACAGATTCTCCGACAAAAAGAATTCTCTTTTTCTGCAACTTCATTTCCCTTTAATTTTGGAACTGCTGAAAAGAGAATGATCACGTAATTCAGTAATTGCCTTCTGATATAGGTCAGTTGATTTTTCTTTCCTTGCCCAATTCACAAATTCCTGCATGCCTTCCTTGAGAGTAATGCTGGGTTTAAAGTCTAACAGTGTTTGAGCTTTTGAGATATCTGCTGTGCATGCAAGAATATCACCAACTCTGAATTCATCATTTAGGGTTAAGTTTGGCTTTAGACCCATGGCATCGGCTATTGCAGTCGCAATATCCACAATTGTTGATTGTGTTCCTGATCCTATATTGATTACTTCCCCGGAAGGGATTAAGTTTCTAAGCGCTTTAAGATTTGCTTGGACCACGTCATCAATATGAATAAAATCCCTGCGGGGAAGGTTATTTTCATAGATGGATATTGGTTGTGATTCAATCAACCTGCTGTAAAAAATGGATACGATGCCAGTATATGGATTAATTAAAGATTGCCTGGATCCATATACATTGAAATATCTTAAGATCACCACATTCAGATCAAATACTTCCGCTGCATATTTGCAGATATCTTCCTGTGCTTTCTTGGTCCACCCATAAACCGAAATGGGCTTCAAAGGGTGAGTTTCTTTGGTTGGAGTGGATTCTGTCGTATGATCACAATTTGGGCATAGGATCTCAAAATTACCTTTTTCAAGGTCTGAACGGTTTCTGATATCAAGATAAATCGATCCACATTGGGGACATGATCGGGTTCCTTCTCCATAAACAGCCCTGGATGAAGACAGGATAAGTTTCTTGATTGGGATCTTTTTCTTAATAATTGTTTCGATTATGTTAGCTGTACCGGTGATATTTACATCAGAATAAGATTTCATATCATACATACTTTGACCGACACCGGTTAATGAAGCAAAATGGTAAAGATAGGTTACACCATCCAAGCATCGAATGAGGTCATCCTCGGAGCGAATATCACCATGAAAACATTCAATTTTGGGATCAAGATATGGTGGGAATTTTCCTGAATTTCCATGAATTTGAGGGTCAAGGTTGTCCATAATTCTAACGATGTATC
>Ga0209641_10000905_pt1 | contig 27127 bp, 35 predicted proteins | sample RifCSP16_1_FD_184022 | JGI IMG/M metagenome (GOLD analysis project Ga0209641, IMG submission 184022) | Soil microbial communities from Rifle, Colorado - Rifle CSP2_sed 16_1 (SPAdes) (version 2) | ecosystem: Environmental > Terrestrial > Deep subsurface > Rock core/Sediment | place: Rifle... | reverse complement strand
AGGAGAGATTATCCTAGAATCTTCTCCATCCGTCTTGAAAAATCATCTGTGGCTTGGGGTGGACCATGCGGGCGGATGAGCTGCAAGAAAGGCTGGTGAACTGGACAGTTGCCAACTCCGGGCACGACGAGCGCCGGCATTATATTGGCCTCTCGGGGATCTGGGACTGCCCGCGGGTAATCTACGACCGCTATTTCCAGGGCCAGCACGCCAATGTGGCCAGGCACATGCTGACCAGGCTGAGCTACGAGATCGAAGATATCCTGGTGCGCCGATTATCCGAGATGGGAATATATGGCGCTTGCCGTGAGATCGTCGAGTTCGATGGCTTGGTGAAAGGACACCCGGATGGGATGTTAGCCGGCCGCAGCGTGCCGATGCACAACGGCCTGGCGGACCTGGTCGAGATCAAGACAGTGGCGCTGGAATCCCATTTCCCGGAGCGGCTGCCGCGGCGGGTCTACTGGCAGGTGCAGGCGTATATGCACTACTTGGGGCGTAAATGGGCGCACGTGATCTACCTGGCCAGGGAGAGCGGGCTGGTCAAGGTGATCCCGGTTCGCTACAGCCCGGAGATGGGAGCGCGCGTCGAGGCGAAGGTTAAGCGCCTGGTGGTCGCGGTGCGTGACGTGGCGCGCCCGGAATGCGAATGCGGGAAGTGTAGCGCCAACGAAAGCGACGGAGTAGACCGCTAAGTGGGATTATCAATTGAGGAATTTGAATGACAGGTGACACAATTGTCCATTTTTCCACTGCCTATCAGGAACTGATGCTGGCCAGGGATGTGGATGAAGTGAAAGCGGTTCGTGATAAAGCGGCGGCGCTCCAGCTTTACGCCAGGCAGCAAGGCGAGAGCCTGGAGATGCAGAACGCGATCGCAGAGATCAAGCTGCGCGCTGAGCGGCGCGCCGGCGAGCTGCTGGCTGAGATGGAACGGGCTCAGGGGAATCGCAGTGATTTAACTTCGTTCCAGCCTGGTACAAAGTTTAGTGAATATACAAATGCTATCGAGAATGCCGGCATTGCTCGCATAACCGCTCACCGCTGGCAGGAGATCGCCAGCATCCCGGAGGAGAAATTCGAGCAGCACATCGCCGAGAAGAAATCCAGGGGAGACGAACTGACCAGCGCCGGCATGCTGCGCCTGGCGAAGAATACGACGGTCACCTATCAGAACCAGCCGGGAATCCACGCCACACGCGGGAACGTGCCGCTGGCTGGCACCTCGCACGTTTATACGGTCGAAAAGCTGCTCTGGCCGGAGCAAGTCGAGGGCTTGCTCGAGAGCCTGCTGGTAGGCAAATCGCTGCACATGTGTTGCGGTAAAAGCCGGCTGGGGACCGTGCGGCTTGATTTATTCGAGCCTGGCGTTGATATCCAGGCAGACGCAGCCATGACCGGGCTGGAATCTGAGAGTTTCGACAGTGTGCTCTGCGATCCACCCTATAATGGTCAATTTCAGTGGAATCATGACCTGCTTACGGAGCTGGCGCGCCTGGCTCGAGAACGGATCGTCTTCCAACATTGGTTTGTGCCGGTGGACGTGGACGGATTCTACAAGAAGTCGCATCGGTTCTCGCTGAGCAAAATTTATCTCTGGCAACCGCGATCCTATTTCGGGCGTGCTCAGATCATCTCGGTGTTTGATTCATGAAATGGCATGATTCTGCTCAATATAGAAAGTCACTCGGCGATAGGGTCGAGAATCGATTTGCACAGCAGGTCCACTGTCATTGTGGGGGTGAATTCCGATATATCGGGGATGCTCACCCTGGTTTTCCCGATTTCACCTGCGATGATTGTGGTCAGTTGGTTGATGTTAAATATTCTCCCCAGGCGAGGAATACCGGAAATTTATCGATTTCGGAAAGACCCTGGGAAAGTTATCCGGATGATCTGATGATTGTAACCATGCTAAACGAGAGCGGCAGAAGTACTGCCGAATGGATTGGTCAGTTCAAGAAATCACTGAATACTTTATTGCAAAAACCATTACCGGCAACGCACAGATCAAGGCCAACGAATTTCTATCTGGTTTCATTGGACTCATTCAAGCCCCTGATCTATTTCGGATTTCAGGTTTAAGATGAATGATTTCGGCAACCCGATTCGCATGGTGCGCGAGCTGAAGGGGCCGGCGCTCTCGATCTTCATGGCGCTGGCGTTGGTGCACCAGCGCGTGAGCCAGTCCTGGCTGGAGATTGCTACCGGTTATACAGATAAATCGGTCAGCAAAGCGCTAGCGTATCTGGAGGAGGCCGGGCTGGCGAATCATACATCTGCCGGCTGGCAGCTCACCGGCCAGGCGAAACAGTTGCCATTGGCGAGCGCGCTGGAGATGGGCGAGCAGGAGACGGAAAATTCTGCAAACGAAGAACCAAGAGAGCAGGAGGATAATTCGGATCTGGACAATCCGAGTCGGAGAAATTCCGACTCTACTAGTAGTAGAGTCTTAAAGGAATCAATTAAAGATTCTATATCTACTATTAGTAGCCAAGATCGGAGAAACTCCGACTCCGGAGACGAACAAAGCGGCAAGATTGCCGACAGAATCACGGCCGTGAAAGAAGCTCTGATGGCTGAGGAAATTGGCGAGCCAGCGCTAAGCCTTCTGCTGGGCAGCCAGGTTCTTACGGCAGATTGGGTCAAAGCCTGGGCTGAGCAGCTCAAACTCCGTTATCAAGAAAAATATCAGACGGGCTTATTGGTGCACGTATTGAGCTCAGGCAGGCAGCCCAAAAAGAAGTGTCGACCTGATCGAAATAGCGAAGAAGGCAGACAAAAGTATAAGGATTGGAACAATGACTAAGAAAGCGCCGATCCCCGCCCAGCTCGAGGAGCTGCCGCCAGGCTTGGAGAAGGCGGTTTTGTCGATCCTGGCCAGGTGCGCCGGGCAGAAGCGGGCGGTCGGGCGCGGCCGGCTGGTCGAGCTGGCCAGGCTATCGCCTGGGCTGGGCCAGGCGAGCGACCGCCAGGTGCGCAAGGCGATCGAGAATCTGCGTGAGCAGGGCGTGCTGATTTGCAACCTGTTGGACGGGGAGGGCTACTTCATGGCGGACACGCTGGAGGAGTATCAGGCCTTCCGGGCCCAGTACGGCAGCTATGCCTTCACGATGCTGGAGAAGATCAAGGCGATGGACCGGGCGGCGGATGAGAGATGGGGCGAGGAGCGGACGCTGCAGAGGAGGATGTTTTGATGGCCGAGCTGCCATCGATCGAGGATCCTATGACCATGACAGCCAGATATCGGGGCAATAAAAGCTTCTACCAGGCGACATACATGGCGCTGGAATGCAATGATTACGAGCCGCAGCGCAAGGTGAGGCCACGGCGGCAGGTCAACACATACATCGTGATCCGTGACCCGATTCCTGTTGACAGAGGCGGTTTCGCGCCAGGAGCGGCCTTCGGCGTATGCGAGATCGAGGAGATGCTCAGGCAGAGGACGGTCTCGATAGGAATGAGGCTGGAATCGGAGGGCAGAATTCTCGAAGTTGCTGAGTACAGGTCATCGAACGGAGCGCGAGTGCTCAGGCTGGTGGAGAGCGAACTATGAGACGGCTGATCTTGAGTGGATACAGGGAGCAGGTTGGTGATTTCCATGCGCTTGCCGGCTGGCGGATGACGCTCGTCGAACGCAGACCGAGTGCTGCGATGTATGATTGCCTGGACACAGATTTCGACCTGGTGAGAATAGCAGCCAGGATGCTGCGAGCAAACCTGGTCGAGGTGACCTGGGAGGACGGGCAGGTACAACTGGAAACGATCGTCGAAGGCGTCGGCAATCCTGCCGACGGCAATCCTGCCGACGGCATACATGCCGAAGTGAGGCTGGCGGAATGGCAGCGGCAGTAATCTGCCGAGGGGATTCTGTAAAAGGCGCGGCAACTTGCCGAAAGGTTTGTGAAGAGTGTGGAGAAAAGCTCCCTAAAATGAAGAAAAGATTTTGCTCTGTAGACTGCAGGAATAAGCGAAAACGCAGGTTAGCCAGTGAATACCCGCGGATGAGAAACGAGCGGACTGGAGTATGCTGCCTCTGCGGAGAGAAGGTCCGGGCGCCATATAGCGCGTACTGCGAAATATGCGCCGTGGACCGATTTCAAAAATATACGAAAAGAGGGAAACTAAAATGAACAACTTTAGAGCTACTGTTATACCGGACAATCCTTACAGAAAGATGATCATCGGCAGGATTGCCGCCGCACTTGTAGTCGCAATCCTTTCCACCATCAGCGCCTTTATGGTGCTCTCTGCCTCTTCCGGCGTGGCAAGGGCAGGCAGGGACTTCTGCCCAGATGGACATACTTGCTACTGGGCAGAGCAGAGACAGACAGAGCGGCGAGCCTGCCACGTGCAGCACGCCGATCTGGGCCAAGGCTGGACCTGGACCGAGGAGCGCTGCGGTCTGGTCGTACCTACGGCGACAGCCTCGGCAGTATTGCCGACGGCAGTATTGCCGACTCCCTTCCAGCCCGAGCCGACACGGACCTCACGCCCACTACCCAGCCCAACCAGGCGGCCGGCGGGAGATGCAGACCCAAGCCCAACCAGTCGGCAGATTACTGCCGCCACACTGGAGACGACCCGATCACCTCGGCAGTATCCTGCCGCAACTAATACGCCCACACCGCTGCCGCTGCTATTTTCGAGCTCCGAGGTCGGCAATCCTGCCGCATGCGATATATGTCAGATGTTACCCCCACTCCAGACGATGGCAGCCGCCCAGGCAACTATGGCGGCCAGGCCATGAGTGACCTGAAGGATGTTTTGATGCGGTTTGCGCGCAAACAAGGAGACTGACATGATTGACTTTTATCCTCTGGAGAATATCGAGAGCAACCCCTGGCAGGGGCGGATCGGCGAGCTGAATACGGAGTACATCGAAGAGCTGGCGCGGGATATCGCCGGGAACGGCCTACTGCAGACACCGGTTGGCCGGGAGATAGATAATTCCGTCCAGCTCGCTTTTGGCCACAACCGACTGGCTGCGTTCCGCTGGCTTCGTCGTGAACGCTCAGCCGAACGGCTGAGCGAGAACACAAGCGGCCTTGCCGGCGAATTCTCGACGATGCCGGTGGATGTGCGCGAGCTGAGCGACGAGCAGATGGCTGCGCTGGCCTGGTCGGAAAACGAGAGGCGCCGCGATCTGAACCCGATCGAGCGCGCCCGGGCGGTCCGGAAGCGGATGGAGGATTTCGGCTGGTCGAACGAGCAGGCCGGCGAGAAGCTTGGGCTGGCCAGGACCACCGTTGCGAACATCCTGCGCCTGCTCGAGCTGCCGGAGGAGATCCAGCAGGCATTATCTAAAGGGGACATCAGCGAACGTGTGGCGGCTGCGCTGCTGCCACTATACGATGTGCCAGCGGAGATGCGCAAGGACAATAGCCTTGGATATTATTATTACAATTCCCCGGCTGAGATCGTTCGCCAGGCTATGGCCGGCGCCTCCAGCGACGCGATCCGCAAAGAGATCAACCAATATTTCGAGCGGGCTTTTAAATCGCTGGAGAAAGCGGAGTGGAAGCTGGACACGCTATTTCCGGAGGGCAATGGGGTCTATTGCGGCCTGTGCAGGACCTGCGACAGGCGCCTGGCGAGCCGCAACCTGTGCATGGACGTGTTGTGCTTCGAAGCCAAGATCAGGATCAGCCGGCACCGCTACCTCGAGAAAGCCTCGCTGGCATCGGGGTATGACATCGTCGATCAAAACAAAGGCGGGAATCCGAGCGAATTGCCGACCGATAAGAAAACGTTGGAGCGTGTTTTGACGACTAAATGCGGGAACATACGTGTGGCTTATAAACAATCCTGGCTGCGCTATGATGACCCGCGCATAGTTCCCGACCATCCCAAAGCGGGGCTGGTGTGCGATAAGCGCAATAATACGTGCACTTGCGTGGCGGGGCTGCAAAAGCTCACAAGGGACAAGATGTATCCGGCTGCGTCAAGCTCTCCCACGTTGATCATCGACGAGCGTACCGAGGATACCGGCGAGATGGTTAAGGCGCCGGCTATGGAGTCGCCGTTACCGGCGCCGGTGTCCAGCCCGAGCCCAGAGAATCTGGAGGATGTGATGCGACGCGCTCGCCGGGCAAAGAAGGAGGCGCAGGACCGGCGCGGCGAAGTGTACGGTCTGCTGGTAGACATGCTGGCAAGCAGCCTGGCGGAGGATAACCCCGGAGCATTTTTCGTCCTGGTCCGGGGCTATACCTGGTTCACGGAAGAGCCGAAGCTGGACGACCTGTATCGGGAAGCGGCGCGCGGAATGGCGGATAGGATTATGTCCAGCTCATATGACAGTGTTGAGATAATGATCGAGCGCGTGAACAAGACGCTGAATAGGCTGCAGTTGCCGGAGATCAGGCTGGGAGAGAAGACGCTGGTCGAGGTGTTCACAGAGACTGCCGAAGAGTGAGATGCGGATAACTGCGATTATCAGAGGAGGATTGATGCACGAATGTGGTTTTTGCGGGCAGAGTTGTGATTGCGATGGGGAGGATACCTGGCTGATAACTCCGGAAGATTGCCAGCATGCCTGCGATGAACTCGGCGGGTCGCCGTATGAACTGGCCGATGAGGATACCTGGGAATTGGAAGCTGCTCGGAACCAGGCTCTTGAAGAGAAAAATGCGCATCCAGAATTATTAGAGATGTATAAAGCAATGGAAAATCTTAAATTGACAATAAAGGCTGAGTTTGAGATAACGCGGCTTTCAAAATTAATGTGGAGGTTTATTGAATGGTTGACCAGAATAATGAAATGATTGATCCAAAAGAAAAAAAGGCATCAACTGAGGAATTATGGGCGATAGATCAAAAATAGAATGGACCGAGGCGACCTGGAATCCGATTCGGGGATCGCGAGGAGATTGGACCTGTGTAAAGGTCTCGTCGGGCTGCGCCAACTGCTATGCCGAGCGTATCAATGTACGGCGTGGCGGGCCGCGCTACATCAAAGGCAATGATGAGCCACGGCTTGACCGTGAGATTTTGCAGCAGCCGCTACATTGGAGAAGGAAGCGCATGATCTTCGTCTGTTCGATGACTGACCTGTTCCTGGAGTCCGTGCCCGACGAATGGATATTCGATATTTTCAAGATCATGGCGCACTGCCCGAATCATGTCTTCCAGGTGCTCACCAAGCGGGCAGAGCGCATGGCAGACCTGGTCCCGAATATCCGCTCGGCAGATTACTGCCGCTCTCATCTGGTCGATAGATTGCATCATGTTTGGCTGGGAGTCAGCGTCGAGGATCAAAAGAGGGCAAACGAGCGCATTCCCCACCTGGTACGTACCCCGGCGAGCGTGCGCTTCCTGAGCTGCGAGCCACTCCTGGAGCCGATAGACCTGGGTGCAGCGCATCCCTGTGGATATTATTGCGACCCTGGGGCGGACGGGGGAGGGTATCATGACCATCCGTTCCTGACGCCGGGAATCGCTTCTCCTGTCAATTGGGTCATCGTTGGCGGGGAATCGGGTCCAGGACACCGACCAATGAAAACGGAATGGGTACAAAACATTGTCAAACAGTGCAAAAATGCTGGTGTCGCCTGTTTCGTCAAACAGCTCGGAGGATGGCCTAACAAGCATGGCGATCCGGAGGGATGGCCCGAGGATTTGCGAGTGAGAGAATGGCCGGAGTAAACAAATAGCCTGATTGCCGCAAGTAATGGGTGCTTGCGAAACAAGGTTATTCGTGTTACAGTAATCCTATGGGCCGAACAGACACGGGCAGCCCCCGTGTCTGTTTTGTTTTTGCCCTCGTCAGCAGAGCTGACGCTTACAACCAGGGGGTGGGCCGGCCCGTGCCCGCCTGCCCCCGTCATTTCCTGAGGAGGCAATAACATGTTCGACCCAGAGCAAGTTTTTTTCAACGGCATCCAATTGCTGGCAGTCATCTTCGGCCTGGTCGAATTCTGTAAGAGCATATTCGCCATGCAAGGCAAGGCGGTCACCGTGTTATCGGCGCTGATGGGCGCCATCCTGATGGTCGCCTTCCAGCTTGTTGGCATCCTGCCGGACGTATATGCCCAGGTTCTGGACATCGCGTTGAAGTCGATCGTCTTCGGCCTGGCAGCCAGCGGCTTCTACAAATTTGCCAATAACCGGCTGCCGGCGGTGATCGACAAACGGAATGCCAGCCGGCCATACGGGTAAAGGGAATGACGCCTATGGAGAGCTGGATATCCCTGCTCATCCAAGTTCCATTAGTGGGGATATTCGTATGGTTTACATTGCAAATCACTCGTAATTTCCAGGCCAGCCAGGAGAAGCGGGATCAAGAATGGCGGGAATTCCTGATCGAGCAGCGCCAGGCCAACAATTTGGTTTTAGCCAGGTTGGCCGAGGAGATCAAGACGATCACTCACGAGCTGGCGGGGATGAAAGAGATTATCGTCGTGCACGACCAGCGGGTTATCGCTGCGATCCCCGTCATGCAGAGAACCTTAGACGAGATGAGTCAAGAACGTCGCGAGAAGAATGCGGCAAGATTGCCGACGGCAAGATTGCCGAAGGGCAGGAGACCTGCCGAATGAACTTGCCTCGAGGTAAAGGATATTTTATCTGGATTGCCTCGCGCTGTGAGGGTGGAGAACCGGCGCGCATCGCCGAGATGGCCGCTCGAGCTGGGCTTAGCCACATACTGATCAAGATCGCTCATGGTATCTATAACTACAACATCTCCGTGGACCTGCCGGCAATTATCACCGCTCTGCGCTCGGTTGGCGTGGAGCCCTGGGGCTGGCATTATGTCCTGGGCGACAATCCGGTCGGCGAGGCGGACCGGGCGATCCGGCGCATGATCGAGCTCGAACTGACCGGATATGTGATCAACGCAGAGAAGGAATATAAGAACCGACCTGCAGCCGCTCTTACGTTCATGCAGCGATTGCGCAGCGGCTTGCCTGGCGCAACAGTGGGGCTCAGCTCATATCGCTACCCATCGGTGCACCCCGAATTTCCCTGGTTCCAGTTCCGCTCGAATATCGATTTCGACATGCCGCAGATTTACTGGATGTTCGCCACCAACTCTGCGCAACAGCTCCAGCGCTCATATGATGAGTTCATCTCAATGAGCCCAATGCTGCCATATCTTCCTACCGGGGCTGCGTTCACCGAGCACGGTTGGGTTCCAATGGCCACTGAAGTGGTGCAGTTTTTAGATCGAGCAGTGGATATGGGAGTGCCCGCGGTCAATTTCTGGGAATGGTACAACACCAGGACTTATCTGCCGGCACTGTGGGATGTGATTGCCAGATACCCCTGGCCAGCAGAAGAGCCAGCGCCCGCACCAGAACCGCCTGTTGGTCAAGCTCTGGTCATGAGTGTAGTCGCCTCGGCTCTAAATGTGCGCTCCGGTCCGGGGATCGGCTATCCGATCGTGGGCTCTTTGTCTGCCGGCGATCAAGTAATCGTGCAGGATATTGCTGCTCCAACCGAAGCCTGGGTGCAGCATGAAACAGGCTGGTCCGCTGTGAAATATGGCGGCAAGACATATCTGGAGAGGGCCTAATGCCCCACAGAGCGGCCCGCACTTGCGCCACACCTGGCTGTCCTAACCTGGTTAGGGGCAGTGACAGGTATTGCCCACTTCATGAGCCGCCAATGGAGCGCAAGCCGGACGAGAGACCATCTGCTTCACGGCGCGGCTACGATGCGGCATGGCGACGAATCCGGAAAGCGTTTTTGAGAGCTCATCCTATGTGTGAATGGCCAGGATGCGACGAGCCTGCCACCGAACCGGATCACATCCTGCCGCGAAAAGCTGGCGGCACAGATGATTGGGACAACCTGCGGGCGTTCTGCCACGTGCATCATTCCCGCAAAACTGCCAGATATGACGGGGGGTATGGCAATCGGAAGGCAAAGCGATGATCACTTATCCAGGTGAATGCTCAATCGCTGATTTCAGTAGTGTGATGATCTGGTTATTTAGGCTGCGATCATTTTGCTCAGCGATCTTTATTAATGCAGGATGCAGATCTATAGGGGGGCAAATAAAAAAAGCGTTCAGCCTGGAGACCGTGAGCGGCACTTATTTTTTTCTCTGTACGGGTTTGGCGATCTGAAGGTCAAATAATATGCCCGGACCGATGCCCAAAGATCCTTCCATACGGCAGCGACGCAATAAATCAGCCTCGCGCGCCCTCCTGCGGCCAGATTTTGCCCCGCGCTTGCGAGCTCCCAGGCTTCCGGAGCTTCCGGCCGGTGAAAAGTGGAATCCTATGGCGCTCCATTTTTGGCGGGCCGTCTGGTCCTCGCCAATGCGTTATGAATACGTTCACGGTGATGAACCGGCACTCTTTCGATTGCTTGTTCTGGTGAACTCATTTTGGACTTATGGAAAACTCGAAGTCGCTAAGGAGATCCGCTTGCTTGAGCGAGAATTCGGCCTGACGCCACTCAGCCGGCGCCGTTTGGAATGGTCCGTTTCCCAGGCTGAAGAGGCCAAGGACCGCCACGAGCAGAGGCGCTCGAAACGCGCCACTATCATTGATGGCGATCCGCGCAAGGTTTTAGACGGATGAGCGTGCTCATGGTCCCACGCGATGAGACGTTTTATCCCAGCCTGGGAGCTCAGGTTTGCGACTGGATCGAAGAAAACCTGGTGCATGGGCCTGGCGATCTGCGCGGCGAGCCCGTGCAATTGGATGATGAGAAGCGGGCGCTGATATTTCGCATGTACGAGGTCTTTCCCAAGAGCCACCCCTGGGCCGGGCGCAGACGCTTCAAACGAGTGGCGATTTCTTTGCGCAAAGGGTCTGCGAAGACCGAACTGGCTGCCTTGATCGCCGCTGCCGAGCTGCATCCCTTCGGTCCGGTGCGTTGTGATGGTTTCGACGCCAGCGGCCAGCCAGTGGGTATCGGAGTGATCGATCCTTACATTCCGATGGTTGCCTATACCGAACAGCAGAGTGACGAGCTGGCTTACGAAGCTTTGCGCATCATCCTGCTGTATAGCCGGCTGGCGGATGACTTTGATATCGGCATTGAGCGCATCATGCGCATCGGCGGCGATGGCAAGGCCATCAGCCTGTCGTCTTCCCCGGATGCGAGAGATGGCGCGCGCACTACCTTCCAGGTATGCGACGAGACTCACCGCTGGAATTCTTCCCGCCTGAAATCCGCTCATCGCACAATGCTGGCCAACATCCCCAAGCGCAAACTTGCGGATGCATGGAGCCTGGAAGTAACTACAGCTCCATCGCCTGGGGAAGGCAGCGTTGCCGAAGATACGATGGATTATGCCCGGCAGGTTGCCGGCGGCGCCATTCAGGACAGCCGTCTGTTTTTCTTCCACAGGCAAGCGGGGGGTGAAGATCCATTGGAACTGGAAACGCCTGAACAAATTCGGGCAGCGGTCATCGAGGCTAGCGGGCCGGTCGCGAAGTGGAGCGACGTCGACGGCATTTGCGAGCAATGGCGCGATCCGACGGCTGATAAATCATATCTGGAACGGGTATGGCTGAACCGGCTGGTGCGCTCGAGCGAGAAAGCTTTTGATTTTGAGTTATGGAAAGAACTTGCTATACCGGATTTTATTCCACCGGAGAGCGACACGATCACGCTCGGCTTCGATGGGGCGCGCTTTCGGGATTCAACAGCTCTGGTTGGGACGCATCTCAAAACCAGCTTTCAATGGCTGGTTGCTATTTGGGAGAAACCGCCCAATAAAGAAAACTGGGAAGTTCCCGCCGATGAAGTGGACGAAGCGGTCGATCTGGCTTTCAAGCGCTGGAATGTCTGGCGAATATATTGTGATCCCCCTTATTGGGAAACGTATGTAGCTAAATGGTCAGGGAAATATGGCGAAACGCGCGTAATTGAATGGTGGACCAATCGCATGAAGGCGATGGCCTATGCGATCAGGTCATTCGATAATTCTATTAAGACGCGAGAAGTTCACCATTCTGGCGACAAACATTATTCCCGGCATATCGGAAACGCGGTGCGACGCAAGCTCAATATAGTTGACGAGGAAGGCAAACCGCTGTGGGTGATTTATAAAGAGCGCCCGGATAGCCCATTCAAGATCGATGCGGCAATGGCAGGGATTCTCTCCTGGGAGGCGCGCTGCGACGCCATTGCTGCCGGCGTCTCCCTGGAAGGGGATATCTCTGAGGCCATCCTGGCCGACGATTGGGGCATGTGACCGATGAGATTAGACATCGCCTGTGGTAATCATAAGGACTTGGGCTGGATCGGGATCGACATCCAAAGCCTGCCGGGCGTGGATATCGTTCACGATTTAAACGTTCATCCCTGGCCCCTGCCTGCGGACAGCGTGGACCAGGCCAAGGCCTGGCACATCGTGGAGCACATCCCGCCGGTGTGCGTGACGGAGACGGGCACGCGCCGGCCATTCCTGGAGTTCATGGACGAGTGCTGGCGGGTGCTGAAGGTTGGGGCTCAGATCGACATCGAAACGCCTTACGGCTCATCAGACGGCTTTGTTCACGATCCGACCCATTGCAACCAGGTCGATGAAATCACTTTCGAGCATTTCGACCCGGCTTATAGTCGTTATCTCACCTACCAGCCCAAGCCGTGGAAGATCTTGCTACTCAACTGGACGCGGGACGGGAACGTAAATGCCATTCTGGAAAAGCGAGCGCTGGCAGCAAGGATATGCTGAGTGACTATTAAGATGTCTTCTTTGTGTGATTCTTTCACCGGTCGCCCAGCGGCGGTTTTGGGCGGCGGTCCCAGCCTGCCTGCTGACATGCAGAAACTGCCTCCGGATTGCATCTTGATCGCTGTCAATTATCACGCCTTCCACATTTGCGAGCCAAAGTACATAGTTTACAACGACCACCCGCAGCACGACCCGCGGCTGGCCGAATTCGTGTTCGAACCCAAGGCAATCCGGGTCAGTCCCGAGCCGACATCGGACGTGATCTTCGACGTGGATGTGTGGACCGGCTTCTACAGCGCCAATACTGCCGCCTGGTTCGCACTGTGGATGGGCTGCGAGCCGGTCATCCTGTGCGGAATGGACCTTTACCAGGGCGATAAATTATATTGCCATCCTTACGATGGCCCGGATGTGCCCTGTTTCCATTACCCGCTTGAGCATCATATCCGGCCCTGGATCGAAGAGGGACGCAATTTATTGCCACACGTCGAGCGGCTGCGGGCCATGTCGGGGCCGCTGGTGAATGTTTTCGGGCAATTCCGGAACGGGAGCGGCAGTATTTCTGCCGATGGGAATGCCGCATGAAAACGTTTCTCCAGAAATACCTGGAAGATATCGTCCTTTTTACCGGCGGCAGCCTGGTCGTTGTGGGCGTTCACCAGATCTACCCGCCGGCAGCGCTCGTCGTCGCCGGCCTGATGCTAATCGGCGTCGCCATCTTGATCGGAAAGGTAAGAGCCAATGCTTCTAAGTAGCCTGATGAGCGGCAATTCGAAGCCGAAGGAAGACCCGAATGCCAATCCACATCCGGATTATGCGCCTTCGTGGGGCTATGCGACCGAATCCGGGGAGCGTGTCTCTGTGGCCGGTTCGCAATCGATTGCAGCCGCGTACCGGGCGAAGAACATCATCTCCGACGATGTGGCCAAGATGCCGTTTCAGGTGATGCGAAAAACCGGCCGGAATATCGAGCAGGTCCAGCCCGATGCGGTCACCCGCAACATGGCGTACCTGCTGGAAGTCAGTCCGAACGCCTGGGGCTGGACTCCCTTCCAGCTCAAGAAGGCCGCTATCGAATGGCTGTTGTTCTACGGCAACGCCTATATTTGGAGTCCGGTCGTTGGGCCTCGCCAGCTCCTGATCCTGCCTGCCAGCCGGACATACCCGGTGTTCGACACGGATGGCGATCTGTGGTACCGGCATACGTTCTCGAACGGAGTCGTTCAATACATCCCGGCAGTGGAGATCCTGCAACTGCTGATCAACCCGGACGATACCGGTTTCGTGGGCCGGGGCGTGATCACCTTTGCCCGCGAGACGTTCGGCAGGCGGTTAGCTGCCACGAAGACCCAAAGCAAGCTGTATGCGCAAGGCATGCTGCCCGCTGCTTACGTGCAGATGGAAGGTGAGCTCAGCGCCGAGGCACGCAAGAAGGTGCGCGGCGCATACGAAGAGCAAATGGGCGGCGGTTCGGAGAACGCCTATCGCCTGGCCGTGTTCGACAAGCGGATCACCAAGTTCGAGCCGATCAATATCCAGCTCAAGGACGCCCAATTCCTGGAATCTATCGACGCCACGGATCGGGATGTCTGCAACTTCTTCGGTTTACCTGAGCACATGCTCAACCGTGGCAAGGAAGCCTACAACTCCAACGAGCAGAAATACATCGAATATCTCGTAGGCACGCTGGATGCCTTCCTGGTGCCCTGGGAGCAGGGGGCGCGCATCCGCTGGCTTTCGGCGGCTGAGCAAGCTAACACCTATTTCCGTTTTATTCGTGAGAGCCTGCTGCGCATGGACACTAAGGCCCGCAACGATGCAATGGCGGTCGCCATCCAGAACGGGATGATGACGCCCAACGAAGGCCGTGAGAAGAACGACATGAGCGCATCGGATGATCCGAACGCCGACCGGCTGTTCATGGCCAGCAACATCCAGCCCATCGGCGAAAGCCAGAATTCCCAAATCAACGTGGAAGTCCCTGCGAGGAGAGAACGATGAGGTATTCCTACATCCTTGACGCATTTACCCGCACCCCCTGGGCCATCTTGCCCGAGCGGTTGAACGTATTGCAAGAGATCGTCGCCCGGCACGTCTCCGGGGAGAAACTGGACGCCGAAGAAGTACAGATGGCTATCCACGGCGCGAAGCGCCCGGCCAATCGGAAAGCTGGAAGTATCGCCATCCTGCCCCTTTTTGGGATCATTTTCCCGCGTGCGAACCTGATGACCGAAGTATCCGGCGCGACCAGCGCCGAATTGTTCGGCAAACAGTTCGATGAGCTGATCAAAGACCCCGAAGTTAGCGGAATCGTCCTGGATATGGACAGCCCGGGCGGCCAGGTCATGGGGATCGAAGAGCTGAGCCGGAAGATTTACGAGGCGCGTGGGACGAAACCGATCCTGGCGATTGCCAACCACTCGATGGATTCGGCGGCCTATTGGATCGGGACATCCGCCGATGAAGTCGTTATCACCCCTTCCGGAGAAGTGGGCTCGATTGGCGTATTTGCGGCTCACTGGGACGAAAGCAAGGCCCTGGAAATGGAAGGTCTGAAACTGACCCTGATCAGCGAGGGGAAATACAAGACCGAAGGCAATCCCTTCGAACCCCTGACCGAGGAAGCGCACGCGGCCATTCAGGCTGATGTGAAGGAATTCTATGACGTTTTCACCCGTGACGTGGCTCGCAACCGGGGGAAAACAGTCGACGAAGTGCAGAGTGGCTTTGGCGAAGGACGCGTGGTGGGGGCGAAACAGGCGGTCAAAATGGGAATGGCGGACCGGGTCGGAACGCTGGACGAGACCGTCAATCAACTTCAAAGGAGGTTATTTAGATTATCGAATGAAGAAAACGAGCAAGCGGAATCCCTCCGCATAAAAGTAAGCCAAATCCTGAAAAGCGGCAAAGATATGCCGAAAGGAGAACGTGATGATTGATTTAAAGCCTTATTTCGACGCCGTGAATGCGGCGGAGGCGGAGGTGCAACGCGTTGCAAATGAACTCGATGCACTTTTTCGCCAGGAAACGGACGAGGCCAAAGCCCAGGCATTGGCCAGGCAGCCAGAATTAGAAAAGGCACAAGCCAAACACGCCGCGGCCATTTCGCTCTATGAGCAGATGCAGAAGGCCAATCGCCCGAACGATATCGCCAAAAACTTTGTACCCGTTTCCAATACCCCACCCGATGACACCGAAGGCCATCAGCCATCGGTCATCAAGCGCCAGGAGTACGACCGCTTGTCCCTGCTGGACCGTGCGCGCTTCGTCAAATCCGGCGGAACTCTGCAAGACTAGCGGCAGTAATCTGCCGAGGAGAAAGAGCAAATGGCTAACACACTCACGGGACTCATCCCAACCATCTACCGCGCCCTGGACATCGTGCTGCGGGAACTGACCGGCTTCATCCCGGCCGTGACAATGGACGGCTCGGGCGAAGCGGCAGCCAAGGACCAAACCATTTCATGGCCTGTCACCCCTGCCGCCGGCGCGGGCAACATCACCCCTGCCACAACCGGTCCCACCCCCGTTGACCAAACCATCGCGCCGGGCACGATGACGATCAACAAAAGCCGTTCGGTGGTCTTTGGCTGGAACGGCGAGGAGCAAAAGAGCCTGGGCGGCTTATATAACCAGATATTGGTCGACCAGTTTGCCCAGTCCATGCGCACCCTGGTAAACGAAGTGGAAGCCGACCTGGCCGCGCTGTACGTGGCTGCCAGCCGGGCCTACGGCACGGCGGGAACAACGCCATTCGACAGCACCAATAAGGTGTCCTTCATGGCGCAGCTGCACAAGATCCTGGCCGATAACGGCGCTCCCCTGGGAGATTTGCAGATCGTGCTCAATACAACCGCCGGGGTAGCCCTGCGCTCGCTGGTCGAACTATGGCAGGCCAATACCTCGGGCGGCGATGAGCTCCTGCGGCGGGGCGTGCTCCTGGACCTGATGGATTTTGCGGTGCGCGAAAGCGCCCAGGTCAAGACCCACACCATCGGTACCGGCACCGGCTACCTGGTGGACCTGACTGCCGGGTACGCCATCGGCTCGACCACGGTCCATATCGACACGGGCACGGGAACGATGGTGGCCGGAGACATTCTGACCAACACCAAGACCGGCCGTGACACCAATAAATACGTGGTCAAGACCGGCCAGACCGGCGGCGGCGACCAGGATATCGTACTGGCAAATCCCGGTATCCGCGTGGCCTGGGTCAACAACGATCCGGTGGCGATCGGCAACAGCTTCACGGCCAACCTGGCCTTCAGCCGCTCGGCAATTGCGCTGATGACCAGGGTTCCGGCCATGCCGGAAGGCGGCGACGCGGCGGATGATGTGACCGTGATCACCGATCCGCAGAGCGGGCTCTCGTTCCAGGTGGCGCTCTATCGCCAGTACCGCCAGGTAGCGTACGAGGTGGGCCTGGCCTGGGGCGTCAAGGCGGTCAAGCCGGAAGCTATCGCCATCCTGCTCGGCTAAGCGCAAGCTAAGGAGGGTAATATGCCTTCCAAGGCTTACTGCACCGTCTCCGATGTGGCAGACTTCCTGGGCGTCAGCCTCACCAGCGCCCAGGAAGTCCAGGCTGCCAGGCTTATAGAGAGCGTGACAGTGCTCATCGACGAGGAGCTCTTGCGCGGTTTCCTGGTCGGTGTGCAGACGGGTGAAGAGCATTATCAGAGCGAGTATGCATCAGGCATGCTCTACCTGATCTATGCGCCAGTGACGAGCATCTCCCAGATCCGCGGCCGGGCGGCTCTCGGTTCAGACGATACCGTCCTGGTCGAAGATACCGATTACGAGATTATCTCGCTCGTTTCGGGCTCGATCCGCCTGGTCAACCCCGGCGCCTATGACCGGGTGAGTGTGGATTACACGCCGGTAAACACGGTGCCTACGCCCATCCGAGATGCCACGGTTGAATGGGTGGCTTCCCGTCTCATGCCAACCCTGAGGATGGATAGCTATGGACTGGAGAGCTACAGCCTGCCGGACATCTCGGTCAAATTCAGCCGGTCTATCATGGGAGATGGTATGCCGCCCAATGTCAAAAAAACCTTGGACCACTACCGCAATTGGGCGCGCTCATGATCGGACTCATTGACATGGCTATCGTCTACACTCCTGACCCGACCACAGGTGCGTACACGGTCGTCGATAAGGCCTCCCTGCCCTGCCGCCTGGCTGTGGTCGCCGTCGCCGGGGTGGATCCGGGACCTGGGCGGGTGGAGCTGGTCGATGAGCGACGCCTGCTGTGGGGTCCGGATTATGCCATGCCCATAACGGCTCAAGTGGAGATAGAGGGGGCTCGCTGGAACGTGGAAGCGGGCTCGCTGGCAGCCGTGCGCGGCCCGGATGGCTCTATCGCCTATCGGCGGGCGAAAGTCGTAAAGGCGGTCTGATGCCTCTGCATATGACTCTCAAAGGCATGGACGATGCCGAAAAACAAATGGCGCGCATTGAGCGGGCCACCCGCTCGATGGGGCAGTATAGAGGTTACATCGGCTCCCGCCTGCCCTACGCCTGGGGTCAGGAGTTCGGGCGCCATCGAGTCTCTGGCAGGCTGGCCAGGCGTTCCGGAGGAGCCCAATATCTGACCGGCGCGATCAACATAGTCCTGGGAGACGCCGATCGGGACCTGGCCGAAGGCCTGAATAAAGTCACCGCTCCTGGCAGATGGGTCATAAAGCGACTGGCTCTCTGGGCTCGCAGGGTGGCGCGCCTGAACGTGCCCAGGAAAACCGGAAAGCTCCGCAGGAGCATCCGGGTGGACGTAAGGAAAGGCTAAATGTCTTTTGATTCGATAGGTGGAGCCAATGCCATCAAGGACATCCTGGCCGGGCTTTCCGGGATCGGCGGGGCGCAGATCGGTGTGCCCGAATCCATCGGGCCGCGTGTCTGGGGCTATGTGACCGTGGGCAGCATGATAATACTGCCTGGGACGCCTGGCTCGACCGACCGGGACACGCATTACATGGCTACCCTGGCTTACCGGCTGGATGATAACGAAGCAACGGCGGAGACGACCCTGATGGGCCTGGTCGACGAATTCCTGGACAAGCTGAAGATCGGCTTTATGCTCACGACCGTGGGGCGCATCATGGACGTCTCGACCGCCCTGGCCGATAGCCCGGAATACATCGCCCGCGCCGCCAAAGAGTACCGTGAATATCCGGTGGTGATCACGCTCAGGCAGCGCCACCAATACACGACATAAGCGGCAGTAATCTGCCGCGGCAGTAATCTGCCGAGGAGATTTATGATGGAACACAAAAGAAAAAATGAATTATCCGTAGCCGCCGGGCTGGTGGCGAACATGGGCGTGCGAGCAGGCATGCGACGCGCCGTCCATTATGTCGTCGAGGCCGTGCGGGACGGCAAGGTGCTCTGGGTCGATGAATTCGACAACCTGGTCGTCAACGTGGGCTTGGACGACAACCTGGATAAGCACTTCAAGGGTTCGGGCTACACCGCGGCCTGGTACGTTGGGCTGACGGACGGCACGCCGACCTTCGCGGCTGGCGACATCATGTCCTCGCACGCCGGATGGGTCGAGGTGACGGATTACAGCGAGGCCACCCGAGAGGTGCTCACCCTGGGCGCTGTCTCCGGGCAGTCGGTGAACAACTCTGCATCGAAGGCCAGCTTCACGATCAACGCCACTGTCACGGTCGGTGGGGCGTTCATCACCACGGTCTCGACCAAGGGTGGCACGACAGGTATTTTGTACGGCGGTGGAGCGTTCTCACAGGATCGAAACCTGATCCTCAACGACATTTTGAACGTGACTGTGACTCTGACCGCAGCCGCAAGCTAAGCTAACGGGAGGTCGCCGTGGCGACTAAAATTTATCTCCCCTCGACCGGCGCGCCGGCGGTCACGCCGTCGAGCTGGATATTCCCTGAGCAGATCAACCCGCTGGAGTTTGCGGGCGTTGTTGCGCGCATCAGCTCTGCACTCACAACCAAGACCGAGCCAACCGGGACGACCAGCCCGATCCAGCGCGGGATGCTGCGGTACGTGGTCGGCCCGCTGGCCGCTCAGAGCATCTCCGGCACGGTGCGGATGGTGATGCGCTGCCGCGAGGCCAACGGCGGGGCAAACGCCACACTGGCGATGGCGGTCAAGATCATCCAACCGAGCGGGGCAGACAGAGCGACGCTGCTGGCAGTGACATCATCCGACAGCGCCACGTCGCCGTATGAGTTCACGACTACGTTGGACAGCCGCCGGTGCTGGAAAGCTGACGATACCGAACCGCCAGCCCTGACGACCCAGAGCGCCACTGAGGGCGACTACCTGGTGATCGAGATCGGGTTTCGTTCGGCGACGAGCGTCAGCCGCAACATCGACCTGCACTACGGCGATGCCTCCGCCAGCGACCTTACCTACGGCGATGCAGAGACGAACGACTTCAACCCGTGGGTGGAGTTCTCGGCAAACATCGCCTGGAGCTCGCAGACGGTCGAGGAGAGCATCTCGGCGGCCCGGTCACAGGGAATCGCCGCTGCGAGCCAGGGCGAGCTGGAGAGTGCAGCATCGTTAGGCAGGCAGGCCGGGATCACACCCGGAGAAAACATAGAGATCGACCACGGGGCGACCCTGGCCGCCACGCGCGGCGCGGCAGTCGACCAGCACATCGTGGTCGAAGAAACATTGTATGACATCGCTTAGCGGCAGACTGCCGAAGGAATACGCTGATGGCGCGCTTAGCATACCTGGGCGCTGAACTCAATGATCCAGGGCCGGGCGTTGAGTGGACGGCGCGCAGCACCACCTGGCCGACGATCTCCAGTTCCATCAAACGGAGCGGCGGATACAGCGTGCAGGTTACCTCGCTGGTCTCCGCCACGCCCAAGTGGCTGGCCTATCAATATGTGGCGGGAGGCGGCACCGGGCCTTTTTACTATCGGGTGTATCTCCGCCCGGAGACACTTCCATCCGCTGAGAACACGATCATCGTCCTGAATGACGCGCCGAGTGTGGCTACTCCGGCCATCTGGGTAACGCTTGACAATACCGGTGTGCTGCGTCTGTATGACGAGGACGGCGCGATTGGCTCGGCATCCCCTGCTCTGACCTTACAGTCATTTGCACACCGCATCGAGCTCGAGATGTCCACCGTGGGCGGAGCGGGGGCGTGCATCGTGCGTGCTCGCCTGGAAGGGACGGAGTTCGCCGGATCGAGTACCAGATCGTTATCCACTGGGGCTAACTCGATCATCGTCGGCGGCAACCTGCGCTCTGAGGCGCAGACGCAGGGGGAGTGGTATTTCGATGACATAGCGATCAACTCGTCTACCGGCTCGTTCCAGAACAGCTACCCCGGTGCAGGCAGCATTGTGGCGCTGCGCCCCAACGCGGCGGGCGACTCAGCAGATTTTGCCCGTGGAGGTACGGACAGTGGGGCTAACTGGTCTCAGACCGACGAGGTCACCCCCAATGACGTTACAGACTATGTGTCCTCGGGCACGTTAGACGCTGATGACTACTATAACGTCGAGGCCCCGCCCGGGGACGTTGATACGGTCAACATGGTCGGCGTGTTTGTGCGCCATTCGCTGTCGTCCTCTGTCGGTGCTGATCCAAGATTTGTCACCGGTATCAAGGCCAGCTCTGGCGGGACAATCGAGGAGTCAGCCAGTCATATCCTCAACAGCACTGCCTGGTTTAGCAATGCGGACGGCACGCTGCCTTCCAATATCAAGCTGATCACCTACGACCTGCCCGGAGCCAGCACGACACCCTGGACTGCGGCCGACTTGGCGACGATGCAGATCGGATTGCGCATCAACGTTGACGATAGCGACCAGTGCTGGATCTCGACGCTTTTGGCTCTGGTGGAATATGTGCCAACGGCTGGGCCGGTCGAGGAGAGCATCAGCCTGGCGCGTTCCGCGGCTGTTGCGGGAAGCAGCCAGGCCGAACTGGGCAATGCGCTGTCCCTGGGACGCAGCGCGGCAGTAATCGATTCCGGGCAGATCGAAGCGGATATCAGCCTGTCTCTGGCCCGTAGTGCAGCGATCACGGTTGCGGGGGAAAAAGTGGTCGAGGAGAGCATCAGCCTTGGCAAGAGCGCTTCCGTTGTCATCGCTGAGCAGCTCGAAGTCGAGACTGCAATTAGCCAGGCACGTAACGCCGCCATCACTAATGTTGAGCAGGTCGAAGCAGAGGCGGCGCTGTCGCTGGGCAGAAGCTCCGCAGTGAGTATCTCCGAGGAAATCCAGGGCGGAGCGGTCGAAGAATCGATAACCCTGAGCAGGTCTGCTGCCGCTGTGGCGAGTGCGCAGATCGAGGTAAGCGCAGCGGTATCCCTGGCGAGAACACAGGCTCAAACCCAGATCGAGGATCTCGTCGCCGAAGGTGTGCTGAGCCTGGGGCGAAGCGCGGCAGTTGCCGAAGCCGATCAGGTTGAGGCAGAATCCCCGGTCGCGCTGGCACGCAGCGCAGCGATTACGGCGGAAGGCGAGATCGCCGGAGCGCCCATCGAGGAGAGCATCACCCTCGGGCGCATCATGCGCTGCGCCATCCCCCTGTCAGTCCCGGTCGAGGAGAGCATCAGTCTGGCGCGCAGCAGCGCAATTGCCGAGAGTGCGCAGGTTGATCTATTTATGGACTTGATATTGGCCAGGGCCGGCGCAATTGCAGAGAGCGACCAGGTCGAGGCGGTTGGCGATCTGTCCCTGGCACGGACGATGGCTGAAAGCCTGGAGGAGATGCTCGAGGCGGAAGTCACGACCGTCCTGGCGCGTCTGATGGGAAGCGAGCTGGCGACTCAAGCGGAGGTAGGGAATAGCCTGGCACTGGCTCGTTCTCTTGGTATCTCGACCCTTGGGAACATAAATATAGGTGCTGCGCTGGCGCTTGATAGAGTATTGGCGATTCTCGCGGCTGGGGAAGTCCCCCCGGCAGTGACATTGTTTGTGGCGCTAACCCTGCTTTCCCGCTCAACCGCCTGGACGATTCCCGGCCGGTCCAGGGACTGGTCGCTTGCCAGCCGCGAGCTGAACTGGACAGTTTTGGAGAAATCATGACCACCCGCGAAGTCACCCAAGGCTTGCAAAAACAAGGCGTAGACGAAGAGATTGCCTACAAGCTCACCACAACGCCTTGGGGCGCGTCGCCCACCAGCGTCTCGGCCAAGGTCTATTCCATCGCCGCAGATGGGGCGCGCACGGATACCACCAGCACGAATATGAGCGGCACGCCTGGCGTTTCCGGAGATGTGATCACCCTGCCGCTTCTAAAAAGCCTGGTCGCCAACACGCTCTACCGGATCGAAGTCAAATTCACGTCTGGCGGGAATGTCTTCGAGGCTTACGCCTATGTAAAAGGAGAGAATTAATATGCTTATCTATATTGGAAGTGGTTTTATACCTGGAATTCCGGCTCGTGATCTGAGCGCGGAAGAAGTGAAACAGTACGGTGGAGAGAAGCACCTGCTCTCCACCGGCCTGTATGCGAAACCCAAGAAGGAGAGTGATTGATGGCTGGCGTTCGTTTATTAAGAAAGATCCAACTCGGTTAATCTCTAGCTGAGTCTAAATCCCTTCTGAATATCGGGAAAACCTGAGATGGCAACCCGAGGCAAGCAGCGAAAGCGTGCAGCCGCAACGACTAAGCGAAGGGACACCGAACGGTGAAGCGATAGTCTGAACTTATGGGAAGCGAACCATAAGAGCTACACAGAAATGATGTAGCCCCGCAAAGCGGAGTAACAAAATTGAGAGAAGCAAATGCAGGAACAGCGGTGGCATCCACCACCATCTGGCGCGGGTTGGGGGTGCTGGACGACAAGCGCGAGATCAAGTTCCCGGACGAGAACGTGGGTATCATCGGCGGGACGGACCGCTCCTATGTTTCCCAGTTGGCCGGGGCAATCTCGTTCGAGTCAGTCGAAGCCACCTTCGAGCAGCTCCCACACATCCTGGAAGCGGGCGTGAAATTAGTGGGTACGGGCGTGGCGGATGGTGCGGGATCAGGCAAGATCTACGCCTATCCCTTCCCCACCACGGCCCTGAACACGATCAAGACTTACACCATCGAGGGCGGCGATAACCAGCAGGCCGAAGAGATGGAGTATGCCTTCGTGGATTCTTTCAAGCTATCCGGCAACCCCGGCGAAGCGCTGATGATGGACGCCCAATGGATCGGCAGGCAGGTCATCAATACAACCTTCACCGGTGCGATCTCCATCCCGACTGTGGAAGAGATCTTGTTCACCAAATCGAAACTTTACATCGACGCGGTGGGCGGCACGTTGGGCACGACCCTGGTCTCCGATACCCTGCTCGGTTTCGAGTTCTCGGTCAAGACCGGCATTATCCCCAAGTTAACCGCCAATGGGCAGCTATACTTCGGCGTGCACCAGTTCACCATGCCAGAGATCTTGCTCAAGCTGACCTACGAGCACAACACCAGTGCAGTCACCGAAAAGACCGCCTGGCGCAACCAGACCCCTCGGCAGCTCAGGCTGGCCATCGAGGGCTCTGCCCTGGGCACGCCCGGCACGACCTATACCTACAAGACGCTCAGGATCGACCTGGCCGGTAAGTACGAGAAATTCGATCCACTGGGCGAGCAGAACGGCAACGATGTCCTGGCCTGCACTCTGCGGGCGCGCTATAACTCTACGGCGGCCCTCTTCGCGGCCTTGACAATCTGCAATGAACTTGCAAGCATACCTTGAGATTTGCCATGACCGAGAATGAGAAAACCACAAACCTAATCTTCAAACCCCCATCGCCAGACGAGCCCGGCTATCTGAGGAGGGCGCGCAGGGCGGTCGAGCTGATGGAGGGATTGCAGAAGAATCCAACCGTCAGGCTGATGGATGACTTGGTCGAATTCCTGGCCGATTACGTGGCCAAGCCCTCCGGGCGCACAGAAGCCAGGGAAGCCCTCTTGGACGCTTCGCGGGCGCAATTCCGTGAGATGCTTACAGCCATCTCCGGCGGAGAAGATGCAAACCCTTTAGCCTGACCTGGGAAGAGCGCCAAAAGATGCGACTGTTCTTCAAGGGCATTCCGGCTGAGGTGCCCTTGTGGGTCGCCATCTTACAGGCGGCCTCCGGAGATCCATTGCGCGCCCAGGAAATCGAATCCGGGCTATCCGAGGCCTGGTGGCAGCGCTACCAGGAATATATCAGAGAGCAGAACAAGGCCATCGAAGGCGGCAATATTCTGCCGAATGAAAAGCAGCGGCAGTAATCTGCCGAGCGGCAGTAATCTGCCGAAAGCGACGGAGTAAAATGGCGAACCTGAATATCGAGATCCAGATTTCCGCCAGAGACCAGGCCAGTTCGGTGCTTAAAGGTATCCAGGGCTCCCTGGGCGCCATCGGGGGCTTTGCACGCGGCGCCCTGGCGCTGGGATTCGGGGCAGCTACTGCTGCGGCAGGGGCATTGGGCGTGGGGCTGGGCATTTCAATTCGTGAAGCGATGGAGGCCCAGGAAGTCCAGGCCCAACTGGCCAACGTACTGAGATCGACCGGCGGGGTGGCGGGCGTGACGGCGGACATGGCCAATGAGCTGGCCAACTCCCTGATGGGGGTTACCCGTTTTGGCGATGAAGCGATCCTCTCCGGCGAGAACATGCTCCTGACCTTCACCAACATCGGCAAGGATGTTTTCCCCGAAGCGACCGAGGTCATGCTCGATATGTCCCAGGCCCTGGGTCAGGATATAAAATCATCCGCCATCCAGCTCGGCAAAGCCCTTCAAGATCCCATCCAGGGCGTGACGGCCCTGCGGCGGGTGGGCGTCAACTTCACCGAAGACCAGCAGAAGATGATTGAATCGATGGTCGAGTCCGGAGACCTGATGGGGGCCCAGAAGTTCATCTTGCAGGAGCTGCAGACCGAATTCGGCGGTTCGGCCAGGGCAGCAGGAGAGACATTCGCCGGGCAGCTGGATATCCTGAAAAATTCGCTCCTGAACGTGGCGGAAGGCATAGGCACGGCGCTGTTGCCCATCGCCCAGGATTTCCTGCAGAACACGATCCTGCCCATGCTGCCGGCCATCCAGGAGCTGGCCGAGAAATTCGGCACGCTGGTGACCACACTTTTTAAAGCCGGGCCGCTCTCATCGGAGTTCGGCGAAGCGCTGGGGGCCATGTTCGGAGAAGAAACCGCGACACAGATCCAGACGATCATCGGCTGGCTGGCGGAGAATATCCCTATCGCCATCGAGCGGCTCAAGGTGTTCTGGGTTGACATACTGCAACCGGCTATCGAGCAGGTGTGGAACTGGATGAGCAGTGTTCTCATCCCATTTCTGGCTGATACGGTTTATCCCTGGCTTAAAGAAAATATTCCAAAGGCCATCCAGATATTAAGCGATTTCTGGACCAACATTTTGAAGCCGGCTATCGAGCAGGTGTGGAACTGGATAAGCAATGTTCTCATCCCATTTCTGGCTGATACGGTTTATCCCTGGCTTAAAGAAAATATTCCAAAGGCCATCCAGATATTAAGCGATTTCTGGACCAACACTTTGAAACCGGCAATCGAGCAGGTATGGAACTGGATGAGCAGTGTTCTCATCCCATTTCTGGCTGATACGGTTTACCCTTGGCTTAAAGAAAATATTCCAAAGGCCATCCAGATATTAAGCGATTTCTGGACCAACACTTTGAAACCGGCAATAGAAGCGATCTGGGATTTTATCAACACGTATTTGATACCGATTTTTATGGAGGTTAAGGACATTGTGGAGATCGGGCTCACGGTTGCCATAGGATTGCTCAAGGAAGCCTGGGAGAATATTTTATTGCCGGCGCTCATCCTGATACGTGATTTCTTGCGCGATGAGATTGGCCCCAAACTGGTATGGCTGAAAGATCACGTGATCATCCCCTTGACCTCGGCGATCGGCGAGGGTTTGCAGAAGGCCCTGGATTGGATTCTGGAGAAGCTGGGAAAATTGAAAGAGATCGCCGAAAAGGTGGCAAATGCACTGCGCGAAGCAGGATTGTTGGGGGATAGCCCCTCGGCATTCGAGCTGAGCCTGCGCGGCATCAATGAGGAGCTCAAAAACCTCAATGCTATCTCGAGCAATATGCCATTATTCAATCTGGAGCGGCAGATATTGGCGCAAAGCAGCCCGGCTTCGAATATCTCCACAGCGCAGCAGTTCAACCTGACGATCTATTCCAACGCGCGGCGGGAGGACCTGGTGAGCGATTTTGGGCTGATGCGGGCGCTGGCGGAGGGATAGCATGGGGTTCTACGAGATCGTGGTCCCGGAGGCGGAGATCAACCTGGTCACCAACCCGAGCTTAGAGACGGCAGTGACGGGTTATAGCGCAGTAGGAGGCACGGTTGCACGGGTAGCAACCCAATCCCGGCGCGGCTCTTACAGCCTGGAGATCGATCCTACCACGGGCGTCAATGACGGCGCGTTTTTCGGCACGGTCAGCCTGGTCAGCGGGCAGACTTATACCTTCGCGGTGGATGTCAAAGGGGTCAGCGGCATACCCTACCGCATCTATT